>RRYU01009842.1_pt1 | contig 27886 bp, 24 predicted proteins | sample 2162651 | NCBI WGS metagenome assembly RRYU01 (sample SAMN10267283, study PRJNA491782) | microbial mat metagenome | isolation source: biomat in the production well | place: Japan: Minami-Kanto gas field, natural gas well KTG3 | collected 2017-06 | reverse complement strand
TCATGGATCGGACGCGCAAGGAGGCTCATGACCAAGGCTATGTGGAAACGGTGTTTGGTCGTCGTCTCTATCTCCCAGAGATAAATGCAAAGAACCAGCAGCGCAGGGCCGCTGCAGAGCGCACCGCCATAAATGCCCCCATGCAGGGCACGGCATCCGATATCATAAAGCGAGCCATGCTGACGGTGGATGATTGGATAGAGGTGGATCAGCCTCCTGTGAAGATGATCATGCAGGTGCATGATGAACTGGTATTTGAGATACAGCAGGATAAGCTAGAATCCGCCTGTGAGCATATCCGTGGTTGTATGGAGGATGCCGCAGAGTTGAAGGTGCCGCTTTTGGTGGATATAGGGGTGGGAGACAACTGGGACGAGGCTCACTGATAGAAGCGGTTATGTCTGGCCAGTGGCTGGTTGGATGTAGGTGGTTTTGTTTTTGAAAGATGGTGTTAATCGACGGAACTTTTTCAAAACCGGGTAGTCACAGAATTACGCGCCTTAACGGCGTCGAGCCGTCTTTCCCCAGATGGCTCGTATGCCCGGCCTCCCCGGCTGGGCGATCTGATCCCGGTCACCTTCCCTCCCCTTTAGGGACCGGGGTCTTCTTTTTTGTATACAGGATGTACGGTGTGCCGCGGGTACATGGATGTACAGTAGCGGCAAATGTGAAGAGACTTACAGATCTGGTTCCAACTCGAGCCATTTATCCAAAACCTGGTGGGCCTCATCTATTCCCTGGCGTTTAAGGGAAGAAAACAGTTGTGCCGTCACCATCTCTCCAAATGATGCTATTTCTTTGCGGACCTGTTGCAAACTTTTCGTCGCTGCACCGTGCCCCAGTTTGTCTGCCTTGGTAAGTAGAATATGCACCGGGCGGTTAATCTGGCAGCTCCATTGCAGCATCTGACGGTCAAATTCTTTTAATGGGTGTCTTACATCTGCCAGCAGGATCACTCCGCGAAGTGACGCTCGGTTCTCAAGATAGTCTGCCAAGGCACCTTGCCATTGTTGTTTGACCTTTTCTGACACCTTGGCAAAGCCGTATCCTGGCAGATCAACTAAGCGCTTCTTATCTTCTACTGAGAAGAAATTAAGAAGCTGGGTGCGCCCCGGGGTCTTACTGGTTCTTGCTAGGGACTTCTGTTGGCATAGGGTATTTAGGGCGCTGGATTTGCCGGCATTAGAGCGTCCGGCAAAGGCCACTTCAAGGCCATTGTCAGGTGGGGTCTGGGATAGCTTGGCGGCGCTGATTAGGAACTTGGTCTGATGATATATGGGGTTCATTGATTTCTGGGATTAACGGCTCAGGATTAATCTCTGATCCAGTGTCCTGATTTGCCTCCAGCCTTCTCCATTAACCTGACCTGCTCTATGGACATGCCGCGATCAACAGCCTTGCACATGTCGTAGATGGTTAGCAGGGCAACCTGGGTTGCACACAGAGCCTCCATCTCGACGCCGGTCTGCCCCATGGATTTTACCGTTGCGCGGCACTTTACGCTGGATGTGTCTGGGTCGGTTTCCAGATCAACATTTACATTGGTGATCATAAGTGGATGGCAAAGAGGAACAAGGTCCGAGGTTTTCTTGGCCGCCATAATGCCCGCTACCCGCGCTATTCCCAACACGTCACCTTTCTTGTGATTTCCCTGCATGATCAGCTTCAGGGTGGATGTTTCCATGCGGATGAAGCCTTCGGTTACGGCAACGCGCTCGGTGTTGTCTTTGGCTCCCACATCGACCATGTGGGCCTCACCGGATTGGTTGAAATGGGTAAGTTTGCTCATTGTTCTTTCATCCTGGTCTTGGAGGTGTCTTTCTCTAAATCAGTAGGCAGGCTGATTATATTCGTCTGCCGTGTCGTTAGATGCATTCCTCTCTATGTTTTTAGATATCTCAAACTTTTCTAGTTCCATGGTTTCTAGGTCCATCATCACGTAGGTGGCTGGTGCGCTCCCCACTCCCCCGATTGTGCCTGGGTTAAGCAAGATCGTGTGTCCATTCTTGATATTCGGCACTGACTCCTGCTTGTAGTTGTGGCTGTGGCCGCAGCATACCAGATCCCAATCTCCAGTTGTGGCCATAGCCCGGGCGTAGTGAGGATAGTGGACCAGAAATATGCGCCGGCCCGCAAGGGTCAGCTTGGCGTCCATTCCGTGATATTCGATCATATTGCCCGGCTTGGTAGCCATCTGTCCCAGGGTGTAGAGGTCGCCAGTGTTGTTGCCATGTATGGCATGTACCGGGAGTTCATACTTGTTCAGGCACCTCAATGTGTTGGGGGCCACAACGTCACCGCAGTGAAGGATTGCTTCAGCTCCACGCTCCTTGGCCTCTGCAACCGCAGCATCCAGCAGAGGGATATGATCGTGGCTATCGGAGAGAATACAAATTTTCATATATTTATCTGTAGGTGAAAAGCTGAAACAGCGCCATACACTGCCAGCCGCAGTTAGCGGGATGACTATTGGGAGGGGAGATTATACTAGCGTCTGACAATAAACGGTGTTTTTTCTTTATGTGTCTGGTTGGCTAATGAATATCTAAAAATTCGGTTTCTGTGGTGCGGTGTTGAACACTTCAATGCTATCCGCATCATTCAAGTCTGATGGGTAAAAGCATCCAGAATAGATATTCCGAGCCACAAAAAAATAAACCCCAGCGAAAATGCCGGGGTTTATCATAAATCTAAGGGGCCAACCGGCCCCTCTTTTCATTACTGGCTGTAAATCAACCGAGCAAGATTCCACCAAATTCTACAAAGAATGGCGCGAATACCAGACTCAGAATAGCTGACAGCTTGATTAGGATATTCAATGAAGGGCCTGATGTGTCCTTCAGTGGATCACCCACTGTGTCACCAACCACCGCTGCGTGGTGCTCATCAGAGCCCTTGCCACCGTGGTGACCAGCTTCGATGTATTTCTTGGCGTTATCCCATGCGCCACCACTATTGGATGAGGCAATCGCAAGCACGCCACCTGTCACCAGGGATCCGACCAGGATGCCGGCTACAGCTTGAACACCGAAAAGGAAGCCAGCGACCAGCGGTGTACCCATGATCAGAATGCCAGGGGCGATCATTTCACGCAGGGCGGCTTGAGTGGAAATTGCCACACACTGGGCGTAGTCGGGCTTGCCGGTGCCTTCCATGATGCCCGGGATGGTCTTGAACTGATGACGCACCTCTTCGATCATGGCGAATGCGGCTTTACCAACCGACTTCATGGTCATGGCGGTAAACAGGAACGGCAGTACCGCACCGATAAACACACTGGTGTAAATCATCGGGTCAAGCAAGCTCATGTTAATAGGAGCGCCTGACAGCTTTTCAGAAGCGGTAATGAAAGCTGCGAACAGCGCCAGCGAGGTCAGGATGGCTGCGCCAATCGCAAAGCCTTTACCGATTGCAGCTGTTGTGTTGCCGGCTGAATCCAGGATGTCGGTACGACGACGAACTTCTTTATCAAGGCCAACCATTTCAGCAATACCACCGGCATTGTCTGCAACAGGTCCATAAGCATCAATCGTCAATGCAACTACCAATGTACCAAGCATGCCCAGTGAAGCAATGGCAACACCGTACATACCAGCCAAGTTCCATGAAACAAAAATACTGACCGCAATACACAGATACGGCAGAACTGTACTCTTGTAACCCAGTGCCAGACCGTAAATGATGTTGGTTGCCACACCTGTTTCACAGGACTTGGCAACTTCCTGTACCGGACCATACTTGTCCGAGGTGTAATAGCCCGTTAACAAACCAACGGCCAGACCAGCTACCAAGCCGGATAAGAAGCACCAGTAAACACCCATGTTGGTGTATGTCTCACCACCCAGTTCGAATGTGCCCGGAATCAGCTGTAGTGTGACGAAGTACATGACTATCGCCATAAGCACGCTAGAGATGATTAATAGTTTCATCAGTGCTGGAGCGACATCGTCTTCGGTTTTAACACCAACCAGTAGCTTGGTGACTAGACTGATAGGAATACCGATCGCACTAATTAAGATGGGATACAAAAGGGCATCCGGGCTTGCAGCAAATGCTACTGCGGAAATAACCATTGCGGCACAGGTACTCTCAGCGCAGGAACCAAACAGATCAGCGCCCATACCGGCTACGTCACCCACGTTATCACCCACGTTATCGGCGATAACGGCTGGGTTACGTGGGTCATCCTCAGGGATACCCTGCTCAACTTTACCCACTAGGTCGGCACCAACGTCAGCGGCCTTGGTAAAAATGCCACCACCCACACGTGCAAATAGCGCGATGGTCGATCCACCCAGACCGAAGCCTGCGATCACTTCCATCAGGACGTGGTTGTTTTCAGGTCCCAGGTCGGACATCAGCCAGCTCATTGCGGCGTAGATAACGACCAGCCCCAGTACTGCCAGACCGACGAGGGCAAAGCCCATGACCGCGCCAGAGTTGATGGCAACATCAAATGCGTGGGATATGTCTTTCTTGGCTGACACTGTGGTACGCGCATTACCCTGCGTTGCTACCTTCATGCCAATGTAACCGGACATGATTGAAATAAAACCGCCAAACAGGAAAGCGATAGCGGTATAGATGCCCTCGCGATAATCTGCTGTGTGGGTGTCATCAATCAAAACCACGATGATAGCGGCAAATGAAACCATGAAGATAGTCAGGAACTTATATTCCTGCTTTAAGAAGGCCATTGCACCATCTGCAATTGCGCCGTGAATAAACTTGAGACGATCGGCGTCCTTTTCTTCCAGCCCCATATCCAATGGCACACTGGTCACTTTTTTCATATAGAAAAAAGCGATCGCTAAACCCAGTAAAGACAGCACTGTGCTGACGGTAATTGATATTCCTGACATAGTGTTTTATCTCCCCACCATAAAAAAACAAACCCCAGCAAGAAAAAATGCCGGGGTTTGTCATCAACCTGACGGAGGTACTAACCCCCGTATTTTATTAAACCCGGATTGCTACGGCTCGAAATTATCGACTAATTTCCTTGGTATCACAACATTTTTTAGGGTTACGTACTCGGGCAGCCCATCTTTATAGGGCGGATAGTCCTCTCCTTGGATCAAGGGTAGCAGGTAATCTCTGCAAGCCTGGGTGATTCCAAATCCGTCGTCAGTGATGTATTCGGACGGCATCATTTTCTCCACATTTGCCACCTGGGATAGATCTGCCTCCTGAATTTCCCACCTATATGGGGAATTAGAGGTGCGGATAATGGCGGGCATGATTGCATTTTTGCCCTCCAGGGCCATTTCAACTGCTGCTCTCCCGACGGCGTAGGCCTGCTCAACATCTGTCTTGGAAGCCAGATGGCGGGCGGCGCGTTGCAGGTAATCGGCTACGCCCCAGTGGAATTTGTAACCCAGGTTGTCTTTGATCATATTTGCTACAACCGGCGCGGCGCCGCCAAGCTGGGCATGGCCAAAGGCATCTTTGGTGCCCTGTTCTGCCAGGAATCGACCATCTGGCCAGTGGGCTCCCTCGGATACAACCACGATAACATAGCCGTAGCTCTCTACCTTATCTTTGCAGTTGGCGAGGAAGGCCTCTTGATTGAATTCTACCTCAGGGAACAGGATAACAATTGGTATGTCATTGTTTTGGTCTGCGGCCAGGCCACCGGCGGCGGCGATCCATCCGGCGTGACGTCCCATCACTTCCAGCACGAATACCTTGGTGGAGGTTCGAGCCATGGAGCGCACATCAAAGCTGGCCTCGCGGGTGGAGACGGCTATGTACTTGGCTACTGAGCCAAATCCCGGGCAGTTGTCGGTTATTGGTAGGTCGTTATCTACGGTTTTGGGCACATGGATTGCCTGGATCGGATAGCCTAAGGTTTCAGATAGCTGGGAGACCTTATGACAGGTGTCTGCGGAATCACCTCCGCCATTGTAGAAGAAGTAGCCAATATCATGGGCCTTGAATACCTCGATTAGGCGCTCGTACTCACGCCGATTCTGTTCAAGTCCCTTGAGTTTGTAGCGACAGGAGCCAAAGGCCCCGGACGGGGTATGGCGAAGTGCGGCAATATCTTCCGCGGATTCTGCGCTTGTGTCGATAAGATCCTCGGTCAAGGCCCCGATTATGCCGTTTTTACCGGCAAATACAGTTCCGATTTGGTCGCTGTGTTTACGTGCGGTCTCGATCACCCCACAGGCAGAGGCGTTGATAACAGCGGTTACACCGCCTGATTGGGCATAAAAGGCGTTTTTGATGCTCATTGTCTCTCCATGAAGATCAATATCTGTTGCTCATATCTTAGGTGGCCAGCAGGAATTGTAGTACGCCTGACTAAAGATCTCCTCTCTCTTTTGCCTCATGATCAGATTGAACCTGGAGCAGAGAGGTTATGCACTCTGCCAGGTTGTCGTATTCATCTATGCCTGTTCCCATCTGTTGGTATAGACGGTAGTAAAACTGGCAGCGGTATTTACGGTCGCCGGTCTTAAAGATTACAAAATTACAGCCATCTACCTCCCAGTAAAAAACCGGGCACTCGGTAAGGGTGCGGTCGGATGGGCGTAGACGAATTTCACTGTCGGCAATCTGCAATTCCACATCGAAATCGTAGCGTTCCTGTAGGGTGCTTTTTACGACCCACATTTCATTTTCGGTGATATCTGAAACTTCTGACATAGTTTATTCAGTTCTTGTGTTGTTTGTTGTTGGGGGATATTGGAGATTATCTTAAATGTCGATTGGTTTGCACAACTGCGTTGACTTTATGGGAATTATCGGATAACTCTATCTGAGGTTTAAAGTCACGACAAATGTAAAACTTGGATATCCCTATGAGTTTTAATTATTGTCTTTTAAAACATATTGTTAGGTGGATATAAAGGCATCGAAAGATTTTGCGCAATGTCCACGATGCCTGTAATTAGAGTTAACGCTGGTCAATTGTGATTTCAGGATGATGCCTGATTGACCACACAATCGAGCCATGGGAAATAATACTAATACCGAAAAATAGGTTGGGAATTGCAATGAGAATGGTGCTTCTTGGACCGCCTGGATCCGACAAAGGTGTGTATGCAGACAAGCTGGCAAAAAAATACCAGCTTGTCCTACTATCTGTAGCTGGAATGCTATCTGATGCGGTTGAAAGACGGCTTGAGGCTGGTATTCAGGCCCAAGCCTATCTTGAGCATGGGCAATATGTTCCAGATGAAGTCCTGCTTGAAGTTATAAAAGATCGTCTTGCAAGCATAGATGTAAGGTCAGGATTCCTACTGGTCGGATTTCCGCGTTCTACCTCTCAGGCCGATAGTCTGGACGAGATGCTTGAAAAGAGTGGTATGTCATTGGACCTTGCCCTACATCTGGATGTGGAAGACGAAATACTCCTGGAGCGGCTAGAGGGCCGGCGAACCTGCATTTCCTGTGGCGCAAAATACAATATCTTCACTAATCCGCCTTTGGTGCATGGGGTTTGTGACAATTGCGGTGGCAGGGTTGGTCGTGGCGCTGATAGCAATGAAGTTGTAATCAGTAACCGTCTACGAGCCTACGACCAGCAGATACATTCCCTTGCCTCTTACTATCTGTTACACGACAAGTTGAAAGAGGTCCCGGGCGGAGGCGATCCTAGTGAGGTAACTCGCCTGCTCTATAAAGCCATTGATGAGTGGTCATCTACAGAGATGGAAGAAAAAACCAAGGCGCTGATGGACAAGGTCGAGGCGGCTGCGGAATCGTCAATACCTGAGTCAGAAATCGCCGAAGTAGAAGCTGCGCCCGAATCCACAGTTTCAGAAAATCCAGCAGTCAAGAAGAAAGCTCCGGTCAAGAAGAAGACTCCGGTCAAGAAGAAGACTCCGGCCAAGAAGAAGGCCCCGGCCAAGAAGAAGGCCCCGGTCAAGAAGAAGGCCCCGGTTAAGAAGAAGACTCCGGTCAAGAAGAAGACTCCGGTCAAGAAGAAGGCCCCGGTCAAGAAGAAGGCCCCGGTTAAGAAGAAGGCCCCGGTTAAGAAGAAGGCCCCGGTTAAGAAGAAGACTCCGGTCAAGAAGAAGGCCCCGGTTAAGAAGAGTACCGCCAAGAAAAGCAAAAAGAAAAAATAGGCCGAGAGGTTAGGATGGCAGTGACGTGCTAACCGCCACCTTTCGCTTCTATGAAGAGCTAAACGACTTCCTGCCCAAAGAAAGGCGCAAGGTTGACTTCATCTACAGCTTCGATCGCAAGGCATCCATCAAAGACTGCATCGAATCCATGGGTGTGCCCCACACCGAGGTGGACCTGATACTGGTAAATGGTAATTCTGTTGATTTCTCTTACATCCTTGAGGATCAAGATAGAGTAAGTGTTTACCCTGTATTCGAACTACTGGATATAAAAGATGTAACCCGCCTGAGACCTGAACCACTGCGTGATCCAAAATTTTTAGTGGATGTAAACCTAGGGCGACTGGCTCGTTATCTGCGGCTAATTGGTTTTGATACCTTGTATCGTAATGACTATGTTGATGAGGAATTGGTGGAGATCTCCTGCAGTGATGGTCGCATCCTGCTAACTCGTGATCGGCAATTGCTTAAGCATGCCCGCATAACTCACGGTTGTTTTGTGCATAACACCAAACCTCTAAAACAAGTGGATGAGGTAATAAAGCGTCTGGATCTGGTTAGATCAGCCACCCCTTTTAAGCGTTGCATCCGGTGTAATGGGCTGTTGCAGCCGGTGGAGAAGAGTGTCATTGAGGGTCGGCTGCCGCCGCTGACGCGGAAGTATTATGAGGTGTTTTGGATGTGTGGGGATTGTAGTCAGGTTTTTTGGAAGGGGGCGCATTTTGGGAGGATGATGGAGTTGGTGGAGGGGTTGTTAAGTAGTTAATATTTACGCTTCCCATAATATTGGGTAAAAATCACAGTCCTGAGCTGTGTATTTAAACCATGATTGAATGTGATCTTGTACAAAATCTGCGAAATCTTCCGATGGGTCTGTAGTTTTCAGATACAGTAAAAAATCTGACAATAGTTTTATGCATTTCTCTGGCGTAAATTCGTCAGGGAAAGGCGGTGGTTGGTCGTAATTGTCTCCTTCCTTGGTTTTATGATGTACCAGGTTGTTGCGCAATTTAAATAGTTTTTTTAGTCTCTCGATTATTTCATTGCCCTGATCGAGCCCTTCATCACAAAATAGTTTTGTTCCAATTACCCACTTAGAAATTGGATCTAGTTTATCGAGATATTTTTGTGTGTATGTTGCTGAAGATTTTCTAGCGCAATAGTCGAAAGCATAAGCTTCAAAAAATAAAGCTGTACTTAATACGCAGGATATTTTGCATTCTAATATCTCCGCTTCAAGTTCAATATTTGCTGTGAATTGTCTGAAGCCTTCACCTTCTTTTCCGAATTCTAATAAATTTGCATAGCGTTTTACTTGATTGAAGCAAATTTGTGCATATACAAATAAATACCCTTCTCTTGTTTTTGTAATATTCTCTTTATCAATTTCAAACATAATTTACTTTTCCTTCCATGTGATGTAATCATGTAATTTACAGATTATCAGAGTAGTTTGTATTGGGATAGTTATTGTAAAAAGTTTCACAGCCTATATTCCACAGCACACTTTTCTGATTTTATTGTTTGGCTGTGAGGTACTTTCTCTTGCTTGTCCAAGAGAAAGTACCCAAAGAGAATGACACTCCACGACTTGCCCCTTCGGGGTTCCCTCCGTTCCTCACCGCTCCAGGGGCTCCAGCGAAGGGATATCCATATCCCTCGCTGTAGGCGCCACTTCCCTGTGGCGCCCCTACGGGCCTGATCCTGTTTTGGTTCCGGTACTCGGCTGCGTCGGAGGAGATTAAAAACAGTGGTCCCTTCTCCCTCCGGGAGAAGGACAGGATGAGGGGATGTCAATAATAAATCCTTTTTACCCCCTTACCCCAACCCTCTCCCGGAGGGAGAGGGGGTTAATGAGCAGAAACTTACGCACCAAAAATACCGTGTGTTACACCGAGCATCGGAGTTGGAAGCGGAAAGGCCTGAAGGGGGCCGACATGGACGTCGGTCCAGTCCATCGGGGCAGGATGCCCCTTATGGACAGCCCGGCTGGAAACGAGAAGCACAGGGTACCCGTAGGGTGTAACACCCGGGCGCTCTTTTCTTTTGTCCCTTTCTTTTGAGCGACCAAAAGAAAGGGGCTCGCAGCAGACGTGAGTAGGAAATTAAAAGTACTGAAGTTTGTTGGCTGCGAAACTAATTACTGAACTAAAAAATAAATCCTGCGATTAAGTCGCGGGATGACAATTGAGTTAGATTTAAATAAAAAAACCAAACTCACTACCTACTTCTTATTCTTCTTATACTCCTGAACCATTACCTGGCATGCGTCGCTATCTGGATTCGGTTCACACATCCCTTTGATGGACTCACAAGCAGCCATACCCATCGACATCGCCATATTGCCCATTGCACCAAGCATGGCCTTGGCCTGAGGGTTGTCTTTTCCGGATGATTCGGTTTCTGCCTTTAGCTGTTCTGACGCCTCGGTCATCTTCTGCTTGCAATCATCGTATACTTCGACCCATTCTGGTTCACCTCCGCATCCGCTCAATCCGAATGCCAGTAGTGCCGCCAATGCGAGGTGGTTGAAATGCTGTTTCATAAAATTCTCCTTTTTTATTGTGTCTTAACCCGTCATGAAGGGTTACCAGCTATATTGATCTGGATAAAAAGTCTTGGATACTCTTAGTGAAAGCCTCTGGCCTTTCAATAGGAGCCATGTGCCCAGCTCCTGGAATAACTATTAACTCTGAGTTGCTGATGGATTCATGCATCTGCTGCATCACAGAAGGAGGTGTCAGGGCATCCTTTTCACCAACAAGTAACAGAGTAGGGATCTTAATTGCACCAAGAACCTGAGAGGTGTCTGTGCGTGCCGCCATCGCCAATAGACATCCTTTTACCCCGATGGGGGATTCTGTTTTTGCCTGCTCCAGGATGGTGTTGTAGGTATCTGGGATTCTTTGTGGTGCGTCATCACTGAATGTCATGGGGACAAAGTCAGATGCAAACTGTCCCACGCCGTCTTTATTTATGATGTTGATTGCATTTGCCCTTTTCAATCGTCCCGCATCATCGTCGGGCTCTGCCTTGGTGTCGCAGAGGATTAGTGCGCGAAATCTCTCTGGTTCTCTCTCAACGGCACGTAAGGTAATGTATCCACCCATGGAGAAACCGGCTACGATCGGCTTGTTGATATCTAGGCCATCGATTACTGCAAATAGGTCAGCAACAAACATTTCCATGGTGAATTGGCCGTCACCGGGAGGGGTTTCTCCCAGCCCCCGAATATCATAGGCAACGCAATAATATTGTTCCTTTAGACTTTTTATCTGATGTTCCCACATGGTGGAGTTATAGGGGAATCCATGAATAAAGATTATTGGGGGTTTTTGCCGATCTCCGTATTCATGTACTGCTATGCCATTGACATACTTTTCCATAATTAGCCTCTTATACTCTGTGAAAATAGATGTTGCTATTTCTTATCGGTGCTAGGTTCGGCATGTATGGACTGACGATATATCTTACGAAAATCCGAAAGTATATTTTCTGTGACCACTTTATCCAGATCAGAATTCGCCATCGCCATACGCGCTAATTCTAGACTTGCCTCGACATTTTCCGATACGACATCAGATGCGCCAAGTTGGCTCAATCTCTTGCATGCAATGAGACTATGGCCACGGGCATAGATATGTTTATCAGGATATTTCTTACGTAGGGTAGATACAACCTCTTCGGTAACGCTGGGATCATTCAGGGTCACGATTATGGTTTTTGCATTATCAGCACCAGCGGACTTAAGAACTCCCGAATGACGTACATCGCCAAAGAAAACCGGATGCCCCTTAGCACGTTCATTTTTAACCACCATTGGGTTTGAATCTAAGGCGACAAACTGCTTGTTGGCACTGGTCAGTATTTCTCCAATTCGATGACCAACTCTACCGAATCCGGCCAACACAATGGGGGCCTCGTGTGGTGGTTCCTCCTCGAAGCTTTCGGTGCTTTGGCTATCTTCTGATCTGACTAGTCTTTGTGCAAAATAGGCAAATGCTGGAGTGAAAATCATGCTAAGCAAAACCACAAGAAGGAGCTGCTGAAATAGCGCAGAGTTTAATAGTTCGCTTGTATGTGCAAGTGAGAATATTACCAATGAGAATTCACCACCTTGTGCCAATAGGAGTGATACTGCGAGACTCTTTTTCTTGTCTAGCTTGAACAGCAATGCGATGGGGAAAAGCAGTGCCACCTTTAGAACCATCAGTAAGACGGTTGCAGCCAGAGAAAGTAGAGGACTATCAAGCAATAGGTTTATATTGAGAGACATCCCCATCGACATGAAAAAAATCCCCAGAAAAAGCCCTCTGAATGGTTGGACTTCTGCAATGATCTGATGTCGATAGGATGATTCGGAAATCAACAACCCCGCCAAAAAAGCACCCATTGCCATAGACAGTCCCGCATGTTCCGTAATCAGCGCCGTACCTAAAACAATTAGAACCGCAAGCGAGGTAAACACCTCTGAATTACCTGAGAGAGCTATCAGGTGAAGCAGGGGCTTGATCAGGTAGCGACCAATTACAACTACCAGGCTAAGAATAAGTAGAGACTCTAGTAGTGCCAGTCCTATGTCTTTACCAACACCCAGCTCTGGTGAGGCCAGAAGCGGAACCAGGGCCAGAAGCGGCACAACGGCAAGATCCTGCAATAGCAGAACTGCAATAGAGGTACGCCCATAGCTGGAAACAAGTAGTTTTTGCTCAGAAAGAAGCTGTAATACAAAAGCTGTTGAAGAAAGTGTTAGAGCAAAGCCGATCAGAATTGCCACCCCAATTGGTACTGAAAATATGTAATGTCCCACTAAACCAAACGACACTCCGGTAACGAATACCTGTAAGCTGCCAAGGCCAAAAACAAGTCTGCGCATTCGCCATAATCGAGATGGTTTCAGTTCTATGCCGATGACAAATAGAAGCAGTACTACACCGATCTCTGCCAGTGCCCCAATTTCCTGGGTATTGGTAATAATGCCAAGTCCGTACGGACTGACAATAATTCCTGCTATCAGAAATCCAGGTACCGCACCCAATCGAAGTAGCTGAAATACCGGTACTAGCACTACTGCTGACAGTAATAATAAAGCGATATCCAGGAGATAAGCAGAAATCATTGATTACACCAAAGATTAAAAGATTGACTCTAGTATAGATTAAGTAAAGAGGAGACAGTTGGCACGATAGTAAGAGTGTGTTGGAGTTGCGGCTTACTCCGTCTCATTATGTTAGGACAGAGTTACTCTCCGGCGATGGTCATCGATTCAATCAACCAGGAGCCGGTTCTGACACTACTCCGCCGATCAATATCATTACCCACAGCAACCAACTTCTGAAACATCTGCTTCAGATTTCCCGCGATAGTGATCTCCTCAACCGGATATTGAATCTCTCCGTTTTCTACCCAGAAGCCAGCGGCTCCACGTGAGTAGTCGCCAGTTACCATGTTGGTGCCGCTGCCCATGAGCTCTGTTACTAGCAGACCTTTTTCCATCTTCTGTAACAAGCCTGAGAGATCCAGTTCGCCTGTTTCGATTGCAAGGTTACGCACACCGCCTGCGTTGGCGGTGGTCTGCATTCCAAGCTTACGGGCGGAGTAACTGCTTAGTACATAACCTTGGAGTATGCCCTGATTCACAATGTCGCGTGTCTGGGTAGCAACCCCCTCTGAATCGAAGGGGGCGCTGGCCAGTCCGCGCAGCAGTAGCGGGTTCTCACTTATATGCACAAACTCAGGGAAGATCTGTTTACCCAGATGATCTATCAGGAAGGAGGATTGACGATAGAGGGCGGAGCCACTGATAGCCCTTATAAGACTACGCATCAAGCTTACTGCCATCTCGGCTTGAAACAGTATAGGTGCCTCTCTGGTGCTGATCTTGCGAGCGCCCAGACGGGCCAGAGTGCGTTCTCCAGCCATGCGTCCTACTTCCTCTGCATCTTCCAGGTCTTCTGGTGCGCGGCCAGAGGTGTACCAGTAGTCGCGTTGCATGCCCTTGTCATCTTCACCAAGAACAGAGCAGCTCAGGCTGTGGCGACTGCTGGGATAGCCACCGATAAAGCCGTGGCTGTTGCCATACACATGCAGTCCACTGTGGGTGTTTAGGGTCGCGCCCTCTGAGTTGTTTATCTCTGGCGCATAGTCGAGGGCTGCTGCCTCGCATCTCTTACCTATTTCAATGGCCGCATCTACTTCTATTGGCCAGGGGTGGTGTAGGTCCAGATCCGGGATATCTGTGGCCATTAACTCTGCATCGGCCAATCCCGCGCATTCATCTTCAGAGGTGTAATTTGCAATACTACATGCGGCTTTCACTGTGTCGATGATCGCCTGTGGGCTGAGATCAGATGTGCTGGCAGAACCCTTGCGTTGTCCAAAGTAGACGCTGATTCCAAGGCCGTTGTCGCGGGTGTGTTCTATGGTTTCTATATCACCCATGCGAACAGTAGCCGAGAGACCGGAGTCGCTGCTGACCGCAGCCTCGGCAGAGGCAGCTCCCTGTTTTTTAGCCTCGTTTAGCAGGTCTTCAACAAGTTGTTGCAGATTAGCCTTGCGTGTTTCTATGTCAGCAATCGTATTCATGTTGTGTTCTTTGAATGTGAGTTGTTACGGCTTCAGGTGCTGGTGCCGCCAACGGTGAGGTTGTCGATCTTCAGGGTTGGTTGTCCTACTCCGACCGGCAGACTCTGACCCTCTTTGCCGCAGGTGCCAACACCGGCGTCCAGTTCCAGGTCGTTGCCGATCATGCTTATCTGAGTCATCACTTCAGGACCGTTGCCGATCAAGGTTGCTCCCTTTACCGGAGTTGTTACCTTACCGTTTTCGATCAGGTAGGCCTCACTTGCTGAGAACACAAACTTACCGGAGGTGATGTCCACCTGGCCGCCGCCAAAGTTGACCGCGTAAAGGCCTTTTGCGACTGATGCGATGATCTCTTCTGGTTGGTGTTCACCCGGAAGCATATAGGTGTTGGTCATGCGCGGCATTGGCAGGTGGGCATAGGATTCTCTGCGGCCGTTGCCGGTTGGTGCAACTCCCATCAGGCGGGCATTGAGTTTGTCCTGCATGTAACCCTTGAGGATGCCGTCTTCAATCAGCACGTTGTATTGAGAAGGTGTGCCTTCGTCGTCTATATTGAGTGAGCCGCGCCGTCCTTGCATGGTGCCATCATCTACCACGGTACAGCCTTTGGCTGCGACCTGTTCTCCAATGCGGCCACTGAATGCAGATGTGCCTTTACGGTTGAAGTCCCCCTCCAGGCCGTGTCCAACTGCCTCGTGTAGAAGCACTCCTGGCCATCCCGGGCCAAGTACTACAGTCATTGCGCCTGCCGGGGCATCTTTTGCCTCTAGATTTAACAGAGCCTGACGGACCGCATCTCTGGCGTATCCCATGGCTTTGTCTTGTTCCAGAAAAAACTGGAAGCCTTCACGTGCTCCACCACCACTTGTTCCCTGTTCCAGGCGATCATCCTGTTCGACAATGACGTGGACGTTGCAACGAACCAGTGGGCGTACATCACCGCTCAGTGTTCCATCACTTGATACAACCAGTACAACATCGTGAGCGGCTACCAGGCTTGCGATTACCCGTTTAACTCGTGGGTCCTGCTTGCGGGCCTCTGCATCTAATTTGTGCAGTAGTTCGATCTTGGACTGGTCGCTGATGCTGTCGAGTGGATTGATCGGTTGGTAAAGGCTATGCCCCGCTGGAACTGCGGTTACCTTTACTATCTTATCTCCGCTGCCACTAGCGATGGCCCGGGCTGTTTGTCCGGCCTCTAGAAGTGTGTCGAGTCGGATCTCGTCGGTGTAGGCAAAGCCAGTCTTCTCACCCGAGATAGCGCGAACACCAACACCTTGCTCGATGTTGAAGTTGCCTTCTTTGATGATGCCATCTTCCAGCACCCAGGACTCAAGCCGACTGGCCTGAAAGTAGGCGTCCGCAGCATCTATCTTTCCGCCAAGCAGCTGGCCGAGTAGTTGATCCAGATGGGACTCGGTTAGCTCTGATGGCGCAAGGATGGTATTGCGTGCTATTTCAATCAGGTCAGGCATCTATTCTGCAAGTAATCTGTCTGTGCTCAAGGGCCGGGAAGGCGCGACGAGTCTTGTTTAGTTGATCAAGATCGATCTCGCCGATGGCAAAGCCGTTTCCATTATCAAGCTTGTTCTGAATGGTTCCCCAAGGATCTACCACCATGCTGTGGCCGTATGTTTCACGTCCACTGATATGGTATCCGCCTTGGGCTGCGGCGATTATGTAGCTAAGGTTTTCAATCGCTCTGGTCTGGATCAATGGCTGCCAGTGTGCTCTGCCTGTGGCGGCTGTGAATGCCGCAGGTAGAATGGCTATCTCCATGCCATCGTCTAACAGGTTGCGAAATTGCTCCGGGAAGCGTAGATCATAGCAGATTGCCAAGCCTATGCGCCCAAAAGGTGAGTCGAGTACAACGGTTTCCGTCCCCGGTTCGATGGTGCTGGATTCGCTGTATTTTTCATCGGTCTCCAGAAGATGCACATCGAACAAATGTATCTTGTCATAACGTGCCACCTGTTTACCTTTTTCATTAAATACCAGACAGGCGGATCTGATTTTGTTTGGGTCGTTGGCCGTCAGCGGTACGGTTCCACCCACAATCCAGATACCGTGACGCTTGGCGAGTTGGCTCAGAAATGTTTGTAGCGGTCCTTTCCCCGGACCCTCTTTTAGTTTTAGGTTGTCCTTATCGCTTTCCCCCATAAATGCGAAGTTCTCAGGTAGGACGACCAGCTTTGCGTCGGCTGCAACCGCTTCGCCAACTATCCTTTCTACTTCAAGTAGATTTGCGCTTACGTTCGGACCAGATGCCATCTGAATGGCTGCTACTTTATGCTTTTTTGTCACAATCTATTAACTCTATCTGTTCATAAAAAAGAAGGTTTGCGTTTTCAGGATAGCATTCTTGGAGGTTTTACAACACTAGAGCAGGCGTTAAATATGGGCAAAAATAGATTTATATCTTAATGATTCAGTTTTGTTTGGCGTGGTTTTTATATTACCATTTTGGGAGTGTTGATTTTATCTTGTGGATCTGTTTCTTTCTGTATTCTGGTCAAGCTTATCGATATTGGGGTTATCCCAGGACCCGGTGATCGTATATTTTGTGGTGGAGACCTTGTCCACCTGTTTGCCTATTAGCTTTTGAAACAGAAGCGCAACAGCTCCAGCTGCGGGTCCACCAGCGATAGTGGCTGCCAGAGGGATGGTGGTTGATATGCTGGGTGTGACTGTTACCAGTTGGTCAAAGTCCTGGCCAACCAGTCCGGTACGTCCAGAAATCTCAATTAATGCAGACGGGCTTTCAAGGCGCAGATCATTGGTGTATGCATCTCCATGATCAAGTTCAAAGGTTCCCTCAGCCTTGTCAAAGCTAAATCCTTTTTTGAATGCATCGGAAAAATCCATGGTCAGTCGGCGTTGCAGGGCGCTGATGTTGAGTAGGCCAAAAACTCTTCCTAGTCCTGGATTAACTTCAAGAAAGCGTCCTTCGCCGATGCGCATCTCCATTCTTCCGGTAACATCAGTGTTGTTAAACTGGCGTGGATTTCCACTCCATACCATATCTGCTTCTATCTCTGCTGGTGCCTGCTTTAGGTTTGGCGCATAACCAAGAGTTGTAAGAAGCTTCCCCATGGAGTCTGTCTTTGCTTTTAGCCTGACGCTAGATTGTGTTTTGTTGTTCTTCGCTACCCAGCGACCTCGTGCAGACATATTCAGTCGTCTGGATGAGATATTAAGCCGTTCTAATCTGAGCCCTTCGGGAATACTGACAGTGGACATTTTAACTGGACCAAAATTGTAGCCATTAATCATCGTTCGCTTGCTAGTGAGGTTTATGCTGGGAAGTGTTCTCGGATCGGTTGTATTGGAATCTGATGATTTTTTCTGGGAGATCTCATCCAGGTCTAATCTCAATGAAAGCCTGTCAAGATCGATAACAATTGGTTTGTTTTTGTATGGTAGCGGAATCTGGAATATGCCATCCACTATACTGCTCGTGATCTTGCCGTTGATGGTATTGTTGTTTTCTGTCACGCTGATTTTTACGTCATCTAACGATGTGTCACCAAACTTCAGTTTTCTAAATTGTAGATTTTCAGCCCTGATAACAGGGAGGGATAGTTTGTTTTTTGTCTGCGTTTCGTTTAGCCAAGGTGTTAGGTCAAGATAATTTAGCCCACCATTAACTACTAGTTGCTTCCCCTTTGGTGCCTGTGCCTTGCCGCTACCCAAGACCACTGCGCCACGCTCCAGGGTTGATACGCCTTGTTTGTCGGTAGAGAAGAAAAGTTCACTATTAAACACCCCGTTGTATCCGATTTGCAGTTGTCGGATAGGGCTATCTGAAATAGAGGTTATGAGATACAGGGTTTTTTTCTCATTCTTATTTTTGCCTATGGGAGCTGGTTTGTCGATGCTGGTACCAACCAGATCCGAGGATGCGGAAATTCGTGCCGATATCTTGCCTTTATTCTCAAGCAGAGATGGGACCTCGAACTGTAGTGACCAGTTACTGCGTCCTTGTAGCTGCTCTAGCCCCAGGCTTGGGAAATGTTTATCAAGTTGTGCGCCGGATATGGCACCTGATGCGTCGATTATGGTTGCATTGTTTTTCTTCAGCGGCGCGATATCAACCTTTATCTTTTCTCCAAAAATACTAGCGTTTATGTCCTTTGCGTTGATGCCATTTTCATCGAAGGAAAGGTTGCCATGGATGTGGCTCAAGGAATATTTTGATTTGTTCAGAAGAAGACTGGAATCCTTGAAATTAAGTTTTCCATTTATTGCAAAATTACCTTCATCTAGAGGTATGGAAATTTTTAGTGCTAGATCTGCCTTACCATTAGCTTCTAGTGATTTTGCAATAGTCCCAAAATCTTCAGCCAGAGGAGTTTCTCTGAGTAGTCTGAGTTCATCGCTCAGCGGGCCGGTTGCAGTGCCGGTTATCTTGAGTGGTGAGCTGTTTTCCAGATCATCTATTCGTCCATGCAGGTCATGCAGCCGACTATTCAGGATGCCTCCCTCGCTGGCCCAGATATCAAGGCTGTTGTTGTGGAAGCGTAACTCTGCGTTGAGTTGTTCTATGCGTGGCCAACCTGGCTCGTAATCCAGCACTATATCTTTGACCTTGAACAGCACCTCGAAATGCCCGGTATTTTTATCAAACGGGAAGTCATTTAGTGGTCCGCGAAATATTGCGCTTCCATCCAGAACCTTGCCGCTTGGTATGCTTTTATCCAACCAGGTGACGACATCACCGGGCATGATCTTTGTTGGAAGATAGCGCGGAGTTGCGCTCGCATTTCCGTCTCTGAAGTCGGTTTGCAGATCCAGCAGCTGTGGTTTTGCGGGATCCTGGGGGAGTTCCAGGCGCATACGCGTATCGGTCTTTATATCTTTGTTGTTGGCAATGATCCTGTCTGACTCCACTAGCCAGCCCTGTTCTGGAATTTGTCTCCATCGGAGGCGACCGCCCAGTTCGTTAATTTCTATTTTGTTTCTGAACAGTTGTGGAATATAGGTCGTGATATTTTTGCCTTGTAGTGCAATGGTTCCGTGATCCTGGTTCAGCCATATTCTGGCGTCGAGATGATTTATCCCGGGCATCTCTTGCCATGGTTCTATGGAAATATTTTCCAGTCGCCCACGTCCTGACCACAGCGTCCCTTCCAGCGTCTCCTGGAAACTTAACTGTAGAGAATGGATATCAGCATCTGGTTGAATTGTGTGGAGCACTTGGTCTATGGTTTTAGATGGTAGTGGGAACATCAGTATGATGTCTAGGATGTCCTCTGTGCGTACAAAGTCAATGCCGGAGCGTAATTGAATATTGCCTCCCACATCATATTTGCTTAGCAGGCTGAAGTTGGCTTTGGGCCAAGTTTTGCCGTTGCGTCCAAAATCTATGTCTATTACATCCAATAACCAGCCGTCATCTTTACGTTGCCATTTGAACCTGCCTCCAAGGCGATCTATCTCAACTGGTTTTAGGGCTTTGTTGTTGACCTTGCGGTCAGAGGTCATTCTAAGTTGGTTAAAGTTAGCTGATCCTTCCAGAGTGGTGATGCGACCCTTGTCCCAGCTACTCCAAAGTTCCATCTTGGCTTCGCCTGTTTTAAGGGCTGAGCCTTCTGGCATGCGATCTTTAAGAATCGTAGCTATGGCCAGATGATCTCCACTTAAATAGACTTCCCCTGACCAAGCGCCTGATTGCTGTATGGCACCCCTAACATCGGCTATTAGTTGCATGCTGCCGCCATCTTTCTCCGGAAGACGCATGCTGGCTTTTACCTGATGTCTGTTTTCACTATTTGCGATGGTTAGTTCTACGTCTGTGAAACGGACTGGGGCGGCCCCGATACTCTGGTTCTCCCAAAAAATCTCGCTCTGTTTCAAGCTGATACGAAACGGCAATAGGAACAGGGCGCTACTATCACCGCTGCCCTCTTCAATCTCTTTCAGTCCGACCAGGACAATGGCACCGTTCGAGCGGCGCTTGATAAGCAGTTGGGTGCGGTAAAAGGTTATTTCGCGTGGTGTGATGGCTCGGTTAAACAGGCTGTCAAGTATCCCGATACCGATATGAATCTCAGAAACACGCAGTGATGCCAAACCGGTTTCTTGGTCTATTAATAGTACATTACCCAATATCAACTCAGGCCCGTATCCTCGCCAACTGGTTGTAAGAGTCTCAATCTTAACTTGTTGGCCAAGTTCCTTGCTGACCAGTTCCTGAACCTCTTGTCTGTATTCGGTTGCAATGGGTAGAAGCAGGCGAGTGCCGCCCATGAATACTCCACTTAGGATGATGAGTAGAATCAAGGCTAGCCATATCTTGGAGGCAAAAGATTTTAATATGCGAATCATCTGCTAATCTTGATCGCTGGTTGAGTACGGTTTAGTTGTGGAGTAACTCTGTTTCTCATTCGGTTCGAAAGCTGCTTTTAGATCCTGATGCCAAATATCCATTGTAACCAATTTAAGACTGGTTTCGGTTAGAGCAGAACTATGTCGTAGTGTTCCTGACTATACAGTGTTTCTGCCTGAAGCCGGATGGTTTTGCCGACGAATTGTTCCAGGTTTGCCAGATTTGTGGACTCTTCGTCCAGCAGTAGTTCAACCACCCCAGGTGAGGCTAGGATTAGCATTGACTCTACATCAAACTGGCGTGATTCTCGCAGGATCTCCCGGAAGATCTCGTAACAGGTAGTTTCGGCTGTTTTCAATGAACCTCTGCCGCCACATCGGGAGCAGGGTTCGCATAAGACATGTTCCAGGGATTCTCTGGTTCGTTTCCGGGTCATCTCAACCAGACCAAGACTAGATACTTCGGTGATCTTGGTTTTTGCATGATCATGGGCCAAGCATTTTTCAAAGGCGCGCAGTACCTGCCGTTTGTGTTCTTCATCTTGCATGTCGATAAAATCAACGATTATGATACCACCAAGATTGCGTAGCCTGAGTTGTCTGCATATGGTTTGTGCTGCTTCCAGATTGGTTTTGAATATCGTCTCTTCGAGATTGCGGTGACCCACAAAGGCCCCGGTGTTGACATCGATGGTGGTCATGGCCTCGGTCTGATCAATAATGAGGTGCCCGCCGGATTTCAACTCTACCTTGCGGTTTAGTGCCTTTTGGATTTCATCCTCTACCCCGTAGAGGTCGAAAATTGGGCGTTCGCCTGGATAGTATTCCACCGCCGTCGCCATGTCTGGGATCAGTTTTTCGGTGAACTTCTTTGCTTTGTTCCAGGTTTCCCGTGAATCTATGCGCACCTTTTCTACCTGTGGGTTGATCAGGTCACGCAGGGCCCGCATGGCTAGGGGCAGGTCTTCGTGCAGAAGCTCTCGGGGCTTTGCCGTTTCCAGGCGCTCCTGTATGGATTCCCACAGGCGGGTCAGGAAGCGCATGTCCTGCAACAGTGTCTCTTCATCGATTCCCTCCGCTACGGTACGCGCGATAAATCTGCCGGGCTGGCCGTTTGCACCGCGACTTGCTGCATCAATGGCCTCACGCAGGCGCTGCCTCTCATTTTCATCATCTATTTTCTGGGAAACTCCGACTATCGACAGGGAGGGCATAAAGACAAGATAACGCGAGGGAAGTGATATGCCAGTAGTCAGTCTTGCCCCTTTGGTTCCAAGGGGATCTTTTGTTACCTGTACAATGACATCCTCACCTTCTCGTAATAGGTCGGTGATATTGTGACTGCCATTCTCTTCACTGTCGTGCAATTCAATATCCGATGCGTGTAGAAATGCCGCTTTATCTAGCCCGATCTCTACAAATGCCGCCTGCATTCCTGGCAGTACCCTACACACTCTTCCTTTGTAGATGTTGCCTACAATGCCTCGACTGGAAGCGCGTTCAATTATGACCTCCTGAACCACGCCGTTTTCGATAAGTGCAACCCGGGTCTCCGGTGGGGTTATGTTAATCAGGATTTCTTCGCTCATTTTTTATTTGTCCATTTGTTTTAGTGGGTCGATCCCGGCCTGTGTTAACAGTTGTGCTGTTTCAAATAGTGGCAGCCCCATTACTCCTGAAAAGCTACCCTCAATTCTAGTTATAAAGATCGATCCCAGCCCCTGAATTCCATAGCCGCCCGCCTTGTCCGCTGGCTCCGCGCTATTCCAGTAGGCCAAAGCCTGCTCCGGAGTGATCTTGCAGAAGGTGACCCTGCTGGCGCTAATACTGCTATTTATATTATCTCCAGCCAAGGCTACTCCACTAAATACCCAGTGACTTCGATTGGATAGCTGTCGCATCATCTTCAGGGCGTGCTCCCGGTCTTCGGGTTTACCCAATATCTGACCCTCAACCACAACCGAGGTATCGGCGGCCAGCACCAGTGGATGGTCGATGTTCAGTGCGGCCTGACCGGCAAGGGCCTTTTCACATGCCAGGCGCATTACATATTCTTCCGGCTGTTCTCCCCGATGCGGCGTTTCGTCAACATCAACCGTTATTATCCTATGAACGACACCAATTTGCGTCAGTAGTTCACTGCGGCGTGGAGATTGGGAGGCAAGATGTAGTAGTGGTTGCATCGGCTTGGATTCTTCTTTCTCGGTCACAGGATGTTGTACCGATACTATACAGAAGATTGGTCGGCTTGATGTAGATGAGCTGCCTTGCTTAGAGATTAGGCAGGATGTAAGGATGCCTTATGCGCGGTGATATGGGTGATTGCGCATCAGGCTCCAGGCGCGATAGAGTTGTTCTGCTAGTACCACACGGACCAGAGGGTGCGGCATGGTCAGTGGTGATAGCGACCATAGCAGGTCGGCCCGCTCGCGACAGGGTTTGGCGAGTCCATCCGGTCCGCCAACCAGCAGGGCTAGATCGCGTCCGCCTTCCATCCAGCCAGCTAATTTATTTGCTAATTGTTCGGTGCTCCACTCCTTGCCTTTTACTTCGAGGGCCACTACATAGCAATCCTTGGGTATGGCCTTGAGCATGCGCTCACCTTCATCCCGAATTGCCCTGGATATGTCTGCCCCTTTACCTCGATGGCCTGGGGCGATCTCCAGCAGTTTTATGCTGCACTCACCCGGCATCCGTTTGGCGTATTCTGCAAAGCCCTGTTCAACCCATTTGGGCATGCGGGTGCCGACTGAGATGAGAAGGATGTTCATTGCTGGGTTATTATGGTTGGACTATGCCTCTGAGGTTTGATCTTCGGCGGGTTTGCTGTCCATGGACCAGAGTCGTTCCAGTTGGTAGAAGTCACGTACCTTGGGTTGCATTACATGTAGCACTACACCATTCAGGTCTACCAGTGCCCATTCACCCTCTTGTAGTCCTTCCATGCCGATAGCCGGTTCACCGGCCAACTTGGATTGGAAGGCCGCCGCCTCGGCGATGGATTTTACATGACGTCCGGAGGTGCCGCTGGCGATGATCATGATGTCGGTGATACTGGTCTTTTCTCTTACGTCCAGCACTAATATGTCACGGGCCTTGAGGTCTTCTAATGTCTTTACTATCAGGTTGCGCAGTTTTTCTACTTGCATAATCTCTATCTGTTGAGGTTGAGGGGCGGGCTGTGCTGAGGTGCGATCATTACCCTAATGATAGGCCCAATTTCCCTGAGGTGGGCAATTCTATACGAAAAGCGGTAGATAAACAGTTAAATGCCATTAAAAAGCGGTTAATGAACAAGTATTGCCTGCGGTACAGATTTCTAAGTTAGTTCGTGTATAGGCCGTCTTTCTCGATTATCTCAAGCACGACATCTGGTAATAGGTAGCGGGGTGACCAGCCTTTTTGAATCATATCTCTGATCTTGGTGCTTGAAATTTCTAACTGTGTTACTTGCTGGCGATAGATTTTCCCTGCTGGATTTAAGCGCAGGTCGTCGGGTTTTTTGGTGATGCGTTCTGGATAGAGTTCTGGTCTGTTCTCGCCAGGACGTTGCATTACCACCAGATGTGCCAGCTCTAGAATCTCATCCGGTTTGTGCCAGTTGGGGAAGCCTTGAAATGCATCCTGTCCCAGGATCAGGCAGATTGATGTATTGCTGCCCAACTCCGCCCGCAGGGATTGCAGGGTGAGCAGGCTGTAGGATTTGCCGCTGCGTTCCAGCTCTCTTTGATCTACGGTTAGGGTCGGTTCGTCTGCGATTGCGGCCTGTACCATCTCCAGGCGTTGCTCCGGGGAACTGGTTGGATGCTCCCGGTGAGGTGGGTCACGCAGCGGGATCAGTCGCAGTTCATCCAGATCCAGTGCCTGTTGCACATCCAGTGCAGTGCGCAGGTGGCCGTTGTGGATGGGATCGAAGCTGCCGCCGAGTATTCCGATCATGGCGTTGTTTCCAGCAATAGGGTCATCGAGATTGTTTCCTGCACCACCAATATGTATAGCAGTTTGCCACGATGGAGTTGGTTAATCATCATCTACATAAGCCTGCTTTTTGCTGGGCTGTGTGTACTACTAACAGGACACAACTACTAACAGAGTACTAACCAGGACACAGTACTAACCAGCAGTACTAACCAGGACATATATGGACATCCCAACTAAATCAAGGATTAATTCTATATATTTTTACCTCTTACCCAATGGATCACATGCTGGAGAAAAACGGTCTTTGACATATATCCGGCTTCTTCATGGTGCGTTTGATGCACCGAGCCCTGATCGTAAAAACCGGGTCAGAGAGCAATTTCCTCTAATATACTAATACCCAATCAAGTATACCCCCGTTCTTCTTCTACCCTCGGCCGTCCTGGCTTCCCCAACCTAACCTGTCTTTTGATTATCTCTTCAATCCTATCTTTGAAATAGGATCGTCCAAGCACAAGTTCATGATTGAGAGACTCACGTATCTCATGCATCAGTTCATCATCAATATGATACCGAAACAACTCACGATATGCCTCCTGGCGTTTTACCGTAGTATCGCCCAATGCTGTATACAGAGGGTGAGATTCCAGCAACGAATCCTTATCACCTTGGGCATTGGCACCATAACTTGACCACTCATATTCACCAGGATGATCCACCATAGCAGCACGTATGGGATTAAGCTCTATATATCGCATACACGTTAATAAATAGCTATCGCTGTCAATAAGACTGGATTTATACCTCCCTTCCCACAAGGTACCAGTTCGTTTATAGGTTTTGTTAATGTAGTACACATAGCGACGTCCCAATGCCTGCATCATTTGTGAGACCCCATGATTAGCCATAGGTGTAACCAGCAAATGCACATGATTGGTCATCAGCACATAGGCATGGATGCGACAACCAAATTTTTTAGACGATTCATGTAGGTCATTCAAATAACGCCGATAATCCTCTCTGGCGTAAAAACATGGTTCGCGGTTATTACCGCGCTGAATGATATGCTGTGGTATACCCACTAGGTTGAAGCGTGGCTTGCGTGGCATTATTCACCTCCTTGTGAATGTCAAAAATAGATGATTTTTTGCTGATGATTTCCTGTTGGGATATTACCCTCTTCCTATATTAGAAACAATTGCTCTCTGACCCGGTTTTTCACGGTTTTTCGTTTTGTAGTAACCCACTCCGCCCTTCTGTTAGCTCCGAATATGCCCATCACCTAAGACGATGAATTTTACCGAGGTGAGTCCCTCAAGTCCTACCGGTCCGCGGGCATGGAATTTGTCGGTGCTGATGCCGATCTCTGCCCCCAGACCATATTCAAAGCCGTCGGCAAAGCGGGTGGAGGCGTTGACCATTACCGAGCTTGAATCTACTTCACGCAGAAAGCGACGGGCACGGGTGTAGTTTTCGGTGATGATGCTCTCGGTGTGGCCTGAGCTGTGGCGGTTGATGTGTTCAATCGCCTCGTCCAGATCTTTCACTACCTTGATCGAGAGTATGGGTGCCAGGTATTCGGTATCCCAGTCTTCTTCGCTCGCGGCGATGGCCTGCTTGATCAGGCTGCAGGTTGTTTTACAGCCGCGTAGCTCTACCCCTTTTTCAATCAGCATGCCTCCCAGCTCCGGCAACAGGGACTCAGCTATGCCTTCGGCTACCAGCAGGGTCTCCAGGGTATTGCAGGTGCCGTAGCGTTGGGTCTTGGCATTGAATGTGACCTGAAGGGCCTTTTCTGGATCGGCCTCGTCATCAATATAGCTGTGACAGATACCGTCCAGGTGTTTGATTACCGGTACTCGGGCGTCGTTGCTGATGCGTTCGATCAGGCCGCGACCGCCACGTGGGATGATAACATCCACATATTCTGGCATGGTGATCATTTGGCCTACCGCTTCCCGATCTGTTGTTGCTATAACTTGTATGGCATCGGCGGTTATCCCCGTTTTTTCCAGACCATTCTGGATGATTCCGGCTATGGCCTGATTGGAATGAAATGCTTCCGATCCGCCGCGCAGCACGGTGGCGTTACCGGATTTCAGGCACAACGCAGCCGCATCAGCGGTCACATTAGGCCGCGATTCGTAGATGATCCCGACCACGCCTAGAGGTACTCGCATGCGCCCGACCTGGATGCCGGTGGGGCGGTAGTTCATGTCGAAGATTTCACCGATGGGATCAGGCAGAGCGGCGATCTGGCGCAGGCCTTCTATCATGCTATCTATGCGTGCGGGGGTTAATTCCAGGCGATCCAGCAGAGCTGCGTCCAGACCTTTATCAGCTCCGGCCTGCATATCTTTTTGATTCTCCTGCATCAGAGACTCTCGTCTTTGGTCTATATCATTGGCGATGGCAAGTAATGCATTGTTTTTCTCTGCGGTACTTGCTGCTGCCAGTGCTCTGGAGGCGGTCCGGGCCTTGCTTCCGACCTGTTGCATGTATTTGGTGATGTCTTGGATTTGGTTCGACATGTCTTTCTAAAACCTGTGTTTGAGTCAGATGAGATGATTCTATCAAATAACAGTGGCATGGATCTTGTCTGTGCTGGGATAAATTACCGACTAGCTAAATCTCTGCCATGTGGGGCTATGGCAATCTAGGGTCTAGCGATGATGGCCTTGCCTGATAGACGGCTTGTAATCTCTTGCATCAACTGCCATGGGTCGCTTTTTTCTCTTCCCTTTATCGCACGATCAGCCCGGCCGCAGAGTACCAGCAGCCCCCGTAGGCTGTTGATGCTGAGGCGTTGTAGGCCGTTGCTTACTAACTGCTTGCGTTTGTCCCAGATCTCTCGTCTGGCGGCGATTGCCTGCTGTGGTGAGCGACCCTTGCTGGTCTCATAGGCCAGTTCTGCCAGCATACGAATCTCGCGGGTTAGAGCCCAGAGTACTACGGGTGCTGGAGTGCCTTCGCCTTGC
>RRYU01009801.1_pt1 | contig 27897 bp, 27 predicted proteins | sample 2162651 | NCBI WGS metagenome assembly RRYU01 (sample SAMN10267283, study PRJNA491782) | microbial mat metagenome | isolation source: biomat in the production well | place: Japan: Minami-Kanto gas field, natural gas well KTG3 | collected 2017-06 | reverse complement strand
TACAGGTGCAGGGGTGTATCGGGTCGCCCAGGTAGGAGCAAAAACAGGGATGCGCGCCCCTTTACCAACAATTTCGACTCAGTTAAAACCGCCTACAAAGTAATAATTCCTCTTATAAAACAGTTACCTGAAGAACTCGTCAAAGAACCCGTTACTCTCGGTGATCACCTGCGCCGTCGCCGCCTTGAGCTTGGATTGTATCAAAAGGATGTCGCGGCACTGATTGGCGTAACGACATCCACTATCTGGAACTGGGAAAATGGCTGGTCATCGATCACATTGAGCTGCATGCCAAAAGTCATCAAGTTCCTCGGCTATCAGCCCATCCCCTGCCCAGATGGGCTGATGGACCGCCTGGCTTGGTACAAGCAAGTCAAGGGGCTGTCTTTGGAACAGCTTGGGGCAGAAATGGGTCGTGACCCTGAACAACTTGCAGACTGGCTGAGCGGTCGACACAAACCGCCCTGGCGGAATTTAGAGGGAATTGAGCGTTTCCTGGGAGGGTTATTAATTTAGAGGGGGACGTAAGGGCGGCTCTGCCTCATGTTGCGATCTATGATCTCCCTGGGGTCCGGAAATACTTTGCCATTTCTGGCGTTGCTGCCATGGGCTCCCGGCAGCAACGCAATCAACCCGACCATGACCTCGTCAAACGCCACACTAAAAACCGAGTGAGCAGTAGAAGGGCTTTGGAGTAACGTTTAACGTGTCAGGATGGAAAGGAGTTGGCCCAGTATCGGAATGTCTAATCCATGGAATACAACAGTCTGTCTTGCGATTCAATGGTGTTGCTAAATTGGTTTTCCTCATCTCCTGTTGGTAACCTAGGGTTTCGATAATTCAAGCCGTCAATTTTTATCATCCAACACCTTACTGACAATTGATTTTCGTGTTAGGGAAAAAGCCTGATTTTTGTCATAGTATGCTGCTTCGTTGATAAAAACAGGGTAGACCTGATGATCACCCGCATGCTGAATAGAATTACCGTCCGCGGTGACAAAAATCGGTGCACCAACTTCTAAAGGCAGAAAATCTTTACCTTCAAGGTTTTGATGGACGACCGCCCCAATCCCTGCGTGTTTTTCTGGATAGTGTACTTCGGCAAAATGATGGAAAATTTCAGTTTCCGGGTCCAGACCAAGTTCACCCTGAGTATTTAATTCCTCAGCGACATCCAAGATGACCCCGACAACCTGTTCCATTTTTACTAAAATGTCGTGCCGCAGGACGTTTTGCGGAACAGGGCCAATTTCGATGCCGATGCCATATTTTGAAATTGAGCGTAGGCAAGAACGGATTCGATCCGAATTATCAAAGATGTAAATCCGGACTTCAGGTACCTGTCGTTTAACCGCACAAGCAAGTTCAATGTTATGTCGATTCGAGTCACAAATAAGGGTAATTCCCATGTTGGAGGTTGTCGTGTGCATATCAATGATCAAGGTGCGGAGTAGGTCATATTTAGCCTCAATCATTTGATTAATTGTCTTGGCAAGTAAATCTTCATACGCATGCAAACGATTATCGCCGAGATCAGTCGCCAAAAAACTACGGTTCAGGTCCCTATCTACAAATCTACGAGCAAAAGAAACCGCCTTTGGGTTGGCAAGCAGCAGTTCTGTTTCAAAAGTGGAACGTAAAATTCCCTGTTTATACACGCTCCATTTATCCAGTAAGTAGGTCCCCGTGGGCTCATTTCCATGGGTTCCACCGACAATAACGACATTTTTTAGTGGTAAGTTCACGTTGGTATCTTTCTTATTGTGTCAGTTAACTGTTTTCACTAAATTTTTACGGCCCAATAATTTCTTCGCCGAAAATATCCACGCACCACTAAGTAAATAAGAATAGAAAATGGTGCCGATGGTAATAAGGACATAGGCGATAACAATATCCATCGCGGTTCCCTCCATGGAAAACGCCGGAACATAGCCGAAAAGAAAAGGTGCTAAATAGAGAAATTTGGCAAATTTAAAACAGGCCAAGGCTGTTTTCCACATGTTGGCCTCAGCGATTGTCGCTCCGGCAAACGCGGCTATACAGACTGGCGGTGTAATATTAGAATCTTGGGAGAGCCAATAGACGATCATGTGAGCGGCGATCAGATTGACACCCAACTGGGTCAGAATCGGAACGGCAACCACTGCTGTGACAAGATACGCTACGGTTCCGGGCACGCCCATGCCTAAGATCAGAGAGGCGAGGGCAATCAGTACGATGGTCAGGAACAGACTACCGTGAGCAAAATCCAGCATCAAATCAGTAAATGTGAGAATAAACCCGCTGTTGGACAGGACAGAAATAATGATGCCGATGACGCCGATGGTGGCACCGATCATGATACTGCTCTCCGCCCCTGCAACAGAAGCTTCGACCATTTGCTTTACACCCATACGGGTATCTTTTTTGAACCAGCTGATCACAATGCACGAAAGTAATCCCGCAACCGCTGCAACACTGGATGAATAGCCGAGCAACATAATGATGACGATCAGGACTAGGGGGAGAATAAAATAACCCTGGGTGCGCAAGATCAACCAGGGGCTTATTTCTGACTTTAACCCTTGAATATTATGGATTTTGGCCTCGTAGTGGACCATCACATAGACGCTTAGAAAGTACATCAACGCTGGGAAAATACTGATCAGCATGAGCTTTTGATAGGGAACTCCGGTAATTTCCGACATGATGAATGCACCGGCTCCCATGATCGGGGGCAGGAACATCCCACCGATCGAGGCCGCCGGTTCAATAGCTCCGGCAATATGGGCTCTGAAACCGGCTTTTTTCATCATCGGAATGGTGAAGGCCCCGGTTGAAACCGTGTTAGCAATGGCGCTCCCCGAAATAGAGCCGAACAACGCACTGGAGATCACCGCGACTTTAGCGGGGCCACCCACCTTGTGCCCAAATGCGGCGAGGGGGAAGTCGATAAAAAATCTGTAAGCTCCAGATCTTTCCAGAAACGCACCGAACATCACAAACAGCAGGATGTAAGTAGCAATGGCACTGGCGACGATGCCAAATACGCCATTGTCGTTCAAGAAGATGGTCGTGCACATTTCAGCGAAACTGTTACCTGGATGGGCGAAGGGTTCTGGGAAATAGGTCCCGAAGATGCCGTAGACCAGAAAAACCACACCGATGACAACAAAAAAGTTGCCAATGACGCGGCGAGCGATCTCAATTCCAAGCAGGACACCGATGATACTCACAACCCGGTCGAGATTGGTTTCGATTCCAGCTCGAAAAATCAGCGCTTCATAGTTGAGGATGAAATAACCGCACGCCCATACCGACAGCACCAGTAGTAGATAATCAACTGCTCGTAACCAGCCCTTCCCCGAGGGGTATTTCAGAAAAACCATCATGTAGGTGATCAGAACATAAATTCCTCGATGATATTGTTCCGCTGCCGGCTTAATCGCCGCAGCACCCAGATAAAACAGCAACATGCCAACGGCAAGACAGGCAAAGAGTATTTTTTCGTACTTATTCATCGGCACGGCCCTGTTCCTATAAAATAGTAAGTGAAGAGGGAGCCCCTCCGCTCCCTCTTCGTCAGCGTTTTTTGAGGATTACTGAATGACACCTTTGTCTTTCCAGAATTTTATCGCACCTGGGTGCATGGTCGAAACAATCCCTTGCCCGGCAGTTTTGGCATTCAGCGCTTCTGCCGACTTGTGGGCATTGATCATGTAGGCAATCCCCTCAGCACTAAAAACCTGATCAAGAATTTTATAGACGACATCGTCTGGCACATCCTTGTTCGCGATCCAGATCGTTTGATCCTGGAAGGTGTCGGTTGTTCCGACCCCTTTGTAGGTCTCTGCAGGGATAGTCACTTTTGAAAAATAAGGGAATTTCTTAAATAAACCCACGGCGCTGGCGTCATCATAAAGATTAACCAGACGAATATCATTTTGCATGGCGGCTTCAATAACCGTGGCATTGGGATAACTGACAAACACCCAGAAGGCGTCCAGTTGACCGTTTTTAAAGGCATCTGCCGCCTGACGGTAGCCGATGAAATTGCGATCGATTTTGTCCCAAATGCCTAATTCGGTAAAAAACAGTTCAGCATTGCTCGCTGCGCCGGAACCAGCATTGCCGACGCCCACTCGCTTACCAACCAGATCCTTGGCAGACTTAATGTCTGAGTCCGCCTTGACAATCAACTGGGCCGGTGCACCATAAAAATAGGCGAGGGATCGGACATCTGAGTATTTTGTTGGATCATCCTTGAGTTGCCCCTTCTCCGCGGCATAAATCTGCCCGGCATAGGCGAGCGAAAAACTGCTCTTACCGGAGTTGACCATCCGGATCTGTTCAACAGCCCCACCGGAGGAATTGACCAGAAAATGCAAGTCGGCCTTCTTTGCCAACGACGCAATGGCATTCGCATAATAAATGGCGGCACCGCCAGCCTTGCCACCAGTAAACACATAGTTCTCGGCCAACGCAGCAACTGGCATAATTGTTGTCAAAATGAGTGCGACGACTAAACAAACTAAATGGTTTTTAAAATTATCAATTTTCATCTCTAACTCCTGCAGGGTTTTGGGATTCAATGACTTGGATGTAAACGACTCTGGTTTTATGAGAATTTTCGGTACGTTCTCCTTTCTGCGACTATCGTTTTGAGCGCTCAAAATTGAATGAACCAAGCAGGAGTATTGACGAACGGATGACGAGACGCATACGGCATTTAATCCCGGTTGCGTTGCTCAATTGACAGGGCAATATTCGAAAGATATATTGAGGTCAATTGAGTCAAGTGCTTGGCTCTGTTACCTGCGTCGGACACTGGGACCTGCCAGTCAAGTGTCCGACGTTTTCTTTTATCTAGAGGGAAAGATAACTCTCTTCCCGACTTAAGCTTGCAATAACGTGATCCCGCCCTTTTTGAATATGCCCGCGCATTAATTCGCTGCACCCCTTTTCATCTTTGTTTTCAATTAACTCAAGCAATTGTCGATGTTCCTCGACTGCTGGCTGCATTCGTTCCGGGTAAGAAGTACTTAGGGCAATACGGAGATAGACGTGTTCTAGATTTTTGGTCAGCAAATCAACCAACCCTTTGTTCCCAGTCATTTCCGCAATTGTGATATGGACTGCGGCATCGAGAAAATACTTTTTCTTATCATACGCCGCAGGCATGTATGCACCGTGCGCATCGATCTTTTCTTTTAAACGAACCATGTCCTCTTTTTTCACTCTGCGCAGCGCATTCTCAATGGCATAAACCTCAAGAGCCTCACGAATGCCGAAATGATCAGAAATTTCCTGGATGTCGATCGGCTTGACGTAGAAGCCCCGATATGATTCTGAAACCACGTAACCTTCCTGCTCCAGACGCGTAAGCGCGTTGATAATCGGGGTACGTGAAATGTTCAACCGCTTACAAAGATCTTTGTAAATCAGCTTTTGTCCTGGGACCAACTTCTGCTGAAAAATCATCTCTTTAATTTTGCCGTAAGCCCACTCGATCAAAGGGACACTGTCACCATGACTGTCGCTCCTCACCGATATATTTTCATGTGCTATGACCTCGCTATTTTTCATATAAATACCCCACCAGATATAAAATCCATTATTTAATTAAATTTGTACACTCATCTTAAAATTCAAGTCAAGTTCAAAATGCTGTTTTATGCTATTACGGATAGGACAAAATCATGGCGGGTTGGCGTCAGAAAAGGTGGACTGTCTGTGTTATATGGTGAAAGTGAGCAAGGGGCCGTAAGGGGAATGCGAGGGTTGTCGACGCGCAATGAACCGCCCCCATTGCAGCGAAACGTGTCTATTTGCCTACTTTAACATGCAAAACAAATCGAAATTAACCATATAATTCAGTAGCTTAAAGAACTTGCTGAAGAACTCGGTATCTGCGGTGACACCTGCGCGGACGTTGTCTTGAGCCTGACTTGCATCAAAAAAAATGGCACTGCTCAAACAAGAGAGATTCGAAGTTGCGGTGCATCTTGACGGCTTGATTGATGAAAGCGATTCAAGGAGAATATGAGCTAATCGTTTCACTGACTCACAGTGTGATTGTTCGAAGTTAAATCAGGCGCATTGCTGTTGTTTATTTCATTGCAGATTTGATTAACAAGGCTTTAATCTGAAATAAGAAGAGGGGGCAGATGCTTATGTTCTACAGCCATGAAAGGCACAAGAACTCTCGTCAGTGATTTGGAGCAAAACGCAACATGAATTTCACCGAAGGTTTTCTAAACAAGCTCAATATGGGACTGGTACTGCTTTCATCAGAGCTGCATGTTATTGGTCTGAACGACTATGCCAGCAAGATTTTTGGCGCGACTGCAGCAGACCTAGGGAAAAATATTCAGGATTATCATCCCGGCAAAAGTCGTGCGCGGGTGCAGGAGGTTCTGCGCGAAATGATTGGTGCGCCGCCGGGCGAAGCCAGAACCTTGATCATTGACGTCCTGGGCAAGGCGATCATGAGTAACCTCTCCCAGCTCACCCTGACCTCTCTGGAGGTTCAAACCTGTTGGGCGGTGACCTTTTTCGACGTAACCACTCAAACCGGTGCCAAGAGAAATCCACTCAGCGGCCTTGTTGAAATGAAGAAAATTCCGGTCGCCGAGGGGAGCTCCTATCGTTTCATTGCCATTGATGAGGTCCTCGCCATCTGCGCCGACGGTGACTACTGCCGAATCTATACGACCGACGGCTCCTACTATCTGCACCTTACTCTGAAAAATCTTTTGCAGCGTTATCCCAATCCAACCCTGTTTCGTGTGCATAAAAGCTATGTTGCCAACCTGAGCGCGATTCGGCAAACGGTCCGCACGGCCAACAATCAGTGGCAGATCATTCTTGATCATGATCATTCCCCCGCCATCCCCCCCATCCCGATCTCGCGCCGTAAACTGGTCGAATTCAGAAATGCGTTGGCCCTCATTTAAACTGACAGTTGACTTTGTGACCGTTCATCGACACTCCTTCACCATTCATCGAAAAATACATGACACCCTGCGCGCGACCTTATAGCTTTTGGTGAAATTTCTGTTTCTCCCGGCAACGGGAGCCACCAAGGAGCGAACCGATGATTGCTAAAAAGCATTCACTGCTGGCCGCACTCTTTATCATCGCTGTCTGCCTCTGCCTCCCTTACCGGGTCACGGCGACAGAGGCGCGAACCGCACCCGTCAATATCCAGAAAAAAGTTCTGGGGGTTCTTCTCTTCCCCGGATTTGAACTGCTTGATGCCTACGGTCCAATGGAGTTGTGGGGAAACCTACGCCACGCCCCGGGATCACTCTGGCAAACTCCGGAGCAGAAGGTCGCAATCGAACTGGTGACCATCGCTGCCCAGCCAGGGGCAATCGCATCGACCCAGGGTCCGAAAACCGTCGCGGATTTCGGCTATGCCGAAGCACCACCGCTCGACTTTCTGCTGGTGCCGGGCGGGATTGGGGTGCTGCCTTTGTTACAGGATCAGCCGACCCTCGACTGGCTGAAGACGCGAAAGAAAGAGACCCCGCTGGTCATGTCGGTTTGCAACGGTGCTTCGCTTTTGGCCGCCGCCGGGCTGCTGGATGGTCGTCCGGCCACCACCAACAAGATGCTTTGGAAGATGGCCACTGCACCGGGGCCACAGGTCAAATGGGTGGAGCAGGCACGTTGGGTGGATGACGGTGATATCGTCACCTCGTCCGGAGTTTCCGCCGGGATGGACATGAGTCTGGCGGTTATTGCCCGACTTTACGGCCAGAGCATAGCAGACTGGCTGGGGCGGATCACTGAGTACGATGCACATAGCGACGCCTCATGGGACCCCTTTGCCGTGAAGGCAGGGCTGGTGAAATAAGGTCAAATACAGCCTTGTAACTTATTCACCATCTTATCCTCAGGGTCAAACCTAGAATTAAAGAACTAGACTTTGAGCTTCAAGGGATTTTCCGGTCCAGCCCCCGGTACTGAATCGCCTCGGCCAGATAAATCGTCTGAATCTGCTCAACCCCAGCTAAATCAGCAATCGTCCGCGCCAACTTAAGAATTCGGGTGAAGCTTCGTGCCGAGAGACCGAGTTTATCCGTCACCTGCTCAAGGAGTTGATCCCCTTTTTCATCCAATTTACAGAAACGCCTGATATGCCGGGCCTGCATCTGACTGTTGGCGTGTAGGCCGAAAGGGGCAAGCCGCTCAAGCTGGATCTGGCGGGCGGCGTTGACACGCTGGCGGATGGTGGCGCTGTCTTCGGCGGGGCTTTGGTCGGTAAGGTCCTTGTGCGGCACACGCGGCACCTCGATATGTAGGTCAATGCGGTCGAGCAGCGGGCCGGACAGGCGATTTCGATAACGTAAAAGCATTGGTGGAGTACAGGAACAATCATGATTAGAATCTCCTAAAAAACCACAAAAACAGGGATGCGTACCCCTTTACCAACAATTTCGACTCAGTTAAAACTGCCTACAAAATAATAATTCCTCTTATAAAACAACTACCTAAAGAACTCAGCGAAGACCCCATCACTCTCGGGGACCACCTGCGCCGACGTCGTCTTGAGCTTGAATTATACCAAAAAGATGTCGCAAGTCAGATCGGAGTGACGACTTCAACCATCTGGAATTGGGAAAATGGCTGGTCATCGATCACATTGAGCTGCATGCCAAAAGTCATCAAGTTCCTCGGCTACAACCCCATCCCCTGCCCAGAAGAGCTGATGGAGAGGCTGTCATGGTACAAGCTGGTGAATGGTCTACCATTGGAGGCGCTTGGTGCTATGATGGGGCGAGGTCCAGAACAATTATCCGACTGGCTGAGCGGTCGCCACAAACCCTGCCAGCGTAACAGTAAGAAGATTGAGAGCTTTCTGAATGACCGTGTCCAGAAGATGATTTCGACAGACCGACCGAAATAACCACTTTTCGAAATGCAGCATTCAACGACTGGTCCACAGCGCAGGTATCTAACTCATACAAAATTAGCCGCCGTGGCAACAAAACCCGCCCAGAGGCGATTTCTTCCTGGCAAGACAAAGCGTTCCCATATTAGGACTAAACGGTAACGCCTTGCCTTATTGTGGTTCAGCAGACGAGAGGAAAATTCTCAGATTATGCGATCTCTCTGCGTGACGTGAGGCGAATAGAATTCTAATCGGCTCAAAATATGAGCCGATTAGGCTCGGAACTGATTGGGAAAAAATGAGGGATTAATTCGGTCCTCCGTATAGTCAGACACTGATACGACAACATCAAAATGAGGTTGGCCGTTCTTGTTTTGCTGGGTCTGTAAGATTCGGTAATCCAGTTTGGTTACTACAAAAACATCTCCTTCACGCACAAAATTGAGAGCGTTCTGAGGTCCTGGTCTATTCTTGGCAGATTTACCGGAAACCTTTTTATGAAAGGTCCGATCACAATCTGCCAAGCGTTCCAGTTGAAGGTCCAACTTTTGGCTAGATGTGCTGACTCTGGCGTAGCCAACCCGTATCCCCTTGTTCATGGCTTTCACCCTTCTTGCCCTGTGGGCAGCTATGAGGTCGTCATGTAAACATATCTTTCCCCAGGCCGAGTGCTTTGGCTTTGAGGACTTTAGAATGATGACTTGCGGTGAATATTGCCAGTATTCACCGCATATAATGCAATAAATCATCTTGTTTTTGAGGCGAATAAACACTATAATCACCTTAAAAAGTGCGGTGATTAATATGTGGATACACGAAAATCAGAATTGGCCAAACTTTACCTGGGATGCGGCATCCCTTGCTTCCAAGCTAGCAGATGTGCGTTACCACCAAGGACGTTTACTCGGCCGGATGGAGGGATTGGGTTTTGATCTCAAGCGTGAGGCGAGCCTCGGTATCCTGACGAGTGATGTGGTCAAGTCGTCAGCGATTGAAGGGGAAAACCTCAATCCCGAAGAAGTGCGCTCATCCATAGCCCGCAGGCTCGGCCTTGATACTGCCGGTCTGCCCCTGATAAGTCGAGATGTCGAAAGCATCGTTGAGATGATGCTTGATGCGACCCAGAATTTTTCTAAGCCACTAACGAAAGATAGGCTCTTTGGCTGGCATGCCGCTTTATTCCCAACGGGAAGAAGTGGTCTATATAAGATCACTGTTGGGGATTGGCGCACGGAAGATGCTGGACCAATGCAGGTTGTCTCTGGCCCTGTAGGACACGAGCGTGTTCACTTTGAAGCCCCGGGTGCAAACCGGATTGAGAAAGAGGTGCAGGCATTTCTGGCCTGGTTTGGAGGCCAGTTAGAATTAGATCCAGTTTTGAAGGCAGGTATCGCCCATCTGTGGTTTGTTACCATTCACCCTTTCGAGGATGGAAATGGACGTATTGGCAGAGCGATTGTCGATATGGCTCTTGCACGTGCAGACGGAACACCAGATCGCTTCTACAGTCTGTCCTCGCAAATTGAGGCGGAGCGCAAAGATTATTATGCTCAACTTGAAAAGCAGCAACGCAGTTCGCTGGAAATAACCGGCTGGCTTGAATGGTTCCTCGATTGCTTGGGGCTTGCAATACTTAATGCTGAAACCACTCTAGGTCATGTCCTCTACAAGGCTCAGCTTTGGGATATGATAAACAAGGAGCCTGTCAATGAACGCCAACGTCGGATTATCAATCGCATGTTGGATGACTTCAAAGGTCATATGAATACATCCAAGTTCGCTAAACTGGCAAAGTGTTCAAATGACACTGCCCTCAGAGATATACAGGAACTGAAGGCGAGAGGAATTTTTATTCAGAATCCCGGAGGTGGTCGAAGTACAAGCTACAGGTTGCCTGAAAAGACTTGAGTTGAGCCTATATCGCAATGAATCCGGCACGAAGTTATACGTGCAGAAAATCATCGCCTATAGAACATGAAATGCCGCCTGGAAGCCCGGACGGCATTTTTCTTAAAAGGCAGGAAATTTAGTAAATAGGTTTCCCTCTGCTTCTTAAAGACCAAATTTTGGTGGCATACCGGTGGGATTCCAGCGACCCCACCCTTTTGAGCAGCCCCGAACAATCTGCGCCTGCTTATACGACAGAGATACCGTGCCCACCCACTAACTAGTCGAGGTGACGCCTAACCGAAACATGGTGACCACTATTTCGGACCGACCTCACTCGGGATTCATCGGATTCTCCGTTCAGCAGCATTTCGGGCCGCAGCCGCAGGTAATCAGTTTTTCTTTGTCGAGGGAAACCTCGTGACCTGCCTGATTCAGTAATTCGGCTAGTTGTTTGTTGTCGGGATAGCCCCCTTTGCTGAGGCACTGGCCGTCAACCAGCACCAGAGGCAGACATGCGGTCCCTTCGTTTTTCAACAGTTCGGAAACCTGCGCGTGCTCGACATAGGCTTGCGGATCGTTGCTGAGGCTATAGCGCGCGACCTCTACTGAGGTGGCCTGCTTCTGAATCTGGCGCAGCGCTTCCTGGATGCGCACCAATTCCGGATCGACGGAGGGGCCGCAGACCCCAGTGGAACAGCACATAGCGGGATCGAAGATTTCAATTTTCATCGCTTTGACTCCTTTTCAGAGGTAATGGATCTGATTAATGGCCGGACTATAATGCGTCCCGAGTCGGCGCAGCTTGCCAGGGGCTGATAAAGGTCGGCAGGGCTTCGCCGACCACCTCGTCTATATAGCGGAACTCGCGGGCGCGGCGTTGCCGTAGGATCGGATCAGAGACTTTGAGAGGTGCCAGACTCTGGTTGATGATCCATCCGCCCGGTTCGATCCCGGCGCGACGCAGATCGGCTTGCAATGCCAGCGCCTCGTGGACCGGGGTTGCCTCGGGCAGGGTAACCAGAAACACCTTGGTGAAGTCAGGATCGCGCAGGCGCGGCAGCAACTGACGTACCGCTTCGGGGATATCGTTCATCGAGCGTGACACCTCGCGGTGGTAGGATTCAGAGGCGTCGAGCAGCAGCAGGGTGTGACCGGTCGGGGCGGTGTCGATGACCACGAAGCCGTCGGCCCCTTCACCCACCACCCGGGCAAAGGCGCGAAACACCGCGATCTCCTCGGTGCAAGGGGAGCGCAGGTCTTCCTCCATCAGCGCGCGGGCTTCCTCGTCCAGGTTCGCGCCGGCGGCGGCCAGCACATCCTGACGGTAGGCCTCGGTTTCGGCCTCCGGGTCGATGCGGCTGACCTGCAGATGCGCCGCAGTCTGACCGTTCAGGGTCTGGAGAATATGGGCGGCCGGGTCGGTGGTGGTCAGATGCACCTTGCGGCCGCGTGCCGCCAGGGCGATGGCGATCTTTACCGCCAGGCTGGTCTTGCCGACGCCACCCTTACCCATGGTCATGATCACGCCGCCGGACTGAATGGCCAGCGGCTCAACGAGATCCGTAAGCGACGCGGGCAGAGGCGTATCCGGGATCTCCGGTGCGGTCTCAGGATACTCGCTTTCGGGGGTGAAGAAGGTTCGCAGGGCGGCAATGCCAACCAGTTCAGCGCCGCGCAGGGGCAACTCAGTGCGCGGCAGATGGGTCAGTGATTTTGGCATGGAGACTAACGCCTGTTGACCGCGTTCACTGAAAGCTTGCGCCACCGGATCGGACTCGTCAGGAGCAGACAAGATGCCATTGAGGATCAGGTGCTGATTACTCACCCCCAGCTCGGCCAGTTCCACAGAGGCCCGCGCCGCCTCAAGCAGTGGCGTCTCATCCGGGCGGCTGACAACCACGACCAACGTCTTTGCCGGGTTGGCGAGGGTTTGGCGTGTATTTTCATAGAGTTGATGCTGGGCCTGCAAGCCGGCCAACGGACCGAGGCACGACGTCCCCCCGCTGTTGGTGTCGATGAAGTCGCTCCAGGCCGCTGGCAACGACAGCAGCCGCAAGGTATGACCGGTGGGAGCGGTGTCGAAAATAATATGATCGAACCCCTGGACTGCATCCGGATTGCCCATCAGCCGGGCAAACTCGTTGAAGGCGGCGATCTCCACCGTGCAGGCGCCGGAAAGCTGCTCCTCCATGCTGCGCAGCGCCGCTTCGGGTAATACGCCGCGATAGGGACCGACCATCTTTTCCCGATAGGCCGCCGCCGCTTCCACCGGATCGACATTGACGGCAAACAGGCCAGGGACGTCCGCTACCTGTGCTGGATCGGAGTTAAGTGTCATCCCGAGTACTTCGTCAAGATTGGAGGCCGGATCGGTGCTGACCAGCAGCACTTTTTTTCCTTGATCGGCCAGGGCAATAGAGGTGGCCGTCGCTGTGGTGGTTTTACCGACTCCGCCCTTGCCGGTGAAGAACAGGTTTTTAGGCGGGTTCAATAAAAATTTTGCTTGCATTTACCGTCCTTTCTGAGGGGCAGGGAACCAGCCAGTTGTTCGATTGGCGTATTTGACCAAGGCCAGCATCACCGGCACCTCGACCAGCACACCGACAATGGTGGCCAGCACTGCCGGGGACGCAGCCCCGAACAGGGTGATCGCCACGGCGACCGCCAGCTCGAAAAAGTTCGAGGCGCCAATCATCCCCGCCGGCGCGGCGATATCGTGTCTAAGCCGAAGTTTTTTGCAGGTGAGATAGGCAATAAAAAAGATCAGTACGGTCTGGATAATCAGCGGAATGGCAATCAGAACAATATGCAGGGGATTAGCGAGAATAATGTCGCCCTGAAACGAAAAAATCAGCACCAGGGTCAGCAGCAAACCGCCAATGGTCATGTTGTTGAACTTAGGGATAAAGACCTGATTGAAGTAATCCTCACCACGGGTTTTGATTACCTGATGGCGGGTGAAAATACCACCGGCCAGGGGGATGACCACAAACAGGAATACCGACAGCAACAGGGTATTCCAGGGAATGCTGATGCCGCCGATACCTAGGAGAAAAGCGACAATGGGAGTAAAGGCAATCAGGATAATCAAATCATTGGTCGCAACCTGCACCACGGTGTAGGCGGGATTGCCCTTGGTCAGATGACTCCAGACGAACACCATCGCCGTACAGGGGGCCGCACCCAGCAGAACCGCACCAGCCAGATACGCCTTGGCGATCTCCACTGGAATCAAGGCCTTAAACACAACATAAAAGAAAAAAGCGGCAATACCGAACATGGTAAACGGCTTGATTAGCCAGTTAACCACCCAGGTGACATAGAGGCCGGTGGGGTTTTTACCAACGTGCTTGATGCTGGCAAAATCAACCTTCATCATCATCGGATAGATCATCAGCCAGATTAGCACCGCGATGGGAATCGACACCTTGGCGTATTCAAGTTGCGCCAGCGCCCCGGGAATCGCCGGTAAAAATTTGCCGATCAGCACCCCGGCGACCATACACAGAATAACCCAGAAGGTGAGGTTTTTTTCGAAGAAACTGATGCCTAGTGATTTTTCCTTTGTCATTGGTTGACTCCCTGTTAAGGCTTTACGAAAAACTCATCGAGGTGTTCACGAATCTCATCCCGTACCCGGCGATACTCGGGGAGAACCTCCGCTTCACTGCCGGGCAGGCGCGAGGGATCCTCAAAGCCGAAGTGCATGCGCTTGACGCCACCGAAAAAGAGCGGGCATCTCTCGTTGGCGTCGCCGCACAGGGTGATCACGTAATCGAAGGATTCGGCGGCAAACTCATCCAGAACCTTGGAACGGTGACTGGACAGATCAATGCCGAGCTCGGCCATGACCTTGGCCGCCAAGGGATTGACCCGGGTCGCCTCGGTGCCGGCCGAGTAGGCCGTGACCCGGTCGCCGAGAAAATGATTGGCCAAACCTTCGGCCATCTGGCTGCGGCAGGAGTTGTGGGTACAAAGAAAGAGAATTTTTTTCTTCACGACACGCCGCCTTTCTGTTTATATTATCTGCATGAGCGGATGGATAAGAGAAAAAATTACCCTCAGCGACAAGGGTCCGACAGGGTGCTACTGCGCTGGTTGAGGGTCGCCAGGTCCCTTTGAGCCTGGGGGGTTTGCGCTAGCTGCCTGTCCAGCAAAGCCAGCAAATCCCGCTCAAACGAAGGGTCCGCGACCGCCAGACTGTAAAACATCCAGACCCCTTGCCGCCGGTCATCAACCAGCCCCGCGTTGCGCAGATAGGCCAGATGTCGCGAGACAGTAGACTGGGGCAGATCGAGAATGACCATCAGGTCGCAGACGCAGAGCTCTCCCGTGCGCAGTAGCACCAGGATTCGCAAGCGGGTTTCATCGGAGAGGGCCTTGAACAGGCGGGCAGTTGTTTTCATGTTCAATATGTATCCGCATAAGCAGATACTGTCAACCCTTTTGTGAGTCAAAAACGATGTGGAAAATCCTTATTCTAACCCTGCTGGTGGGACTGTTGCCGTTGACCGTACCCGGCGGAGCCGTTGATCTGAAGAACGCCGGCAAGCCGGTGATCCCCTTCGGCATCATCCCGCGCTACAATCCGATGCTGATGTATCGTTCCTACCAGCCATTGATGGACTATCTGACCGAGCACACCCCTTACCATTTCGAACTCAAGCTGGCACGGGACTACACCGAAGCAGTCGGACTGCTACGTGAAGGGGTCACGCCGATCGCCTCTCTGGGAGATGTCACCTTCACCGAGGCGCAGCGTAAATTCGGCGCCATTCCGATTCTCAAGCCGCTCAACGCTCAGGGCGAAGCCTTTTATCGTAGCATCATCATTGTTGCGCAAGACAGCCCGATTCGCACCCTGGACGATCTGAAAGGAAAAACCTTCGCTTTCGGCGATCCCCATTCAACCTCCGGCAATCTGATCCCGCGCTACTTGCTGTTCCAGCATGGCCTGACCCTCTTTGATCTGGAGGAATTTGTTACCCTCGGCTCGCATGACGCCGTGGCCAAGGCGGTGCTCAAGGGGAGATACGCCGCCGGTGCAGTCAAGGACGTGATCGCCCAACGCTACAAAGAACATGGCCTGCGCTTTCTCGCTGAATCTGAACCGATCCCCTCAGTGCCGATCGTGGTAAGGGCGGATGCGTCTCCCGAGTTGGTTACTGCGGTCAAAAAAGCCCTGCTCGCCATCGACACACACGACCCCCGACAGCATGAGCGGATGAAGGACTGGGATCCTGAGTTCCGCAATGGCTTTGTCGAAGCGAGCCGCGAAGACTATCTGCCGATTTTCCAGCTCATGGACGATGTGAGCGGAGGCTGCGGCATAAGATGCCATTGAGGATCTTCAACTTCGCCAGCCTGCGCACCCGCTTCATGGCCCTGGCGGTCTTGCTGACCCTGGCGACCTCGGCGATCTGGGGGGGCTGGGCCTGGAACCGGGAGAAAACCTTTCTGAACCAGCGGCTCTCCAGTGAAGGAGAGATGCTCGTTTCGAGCATGGCAATTCCGATCATCAACGCCCTGCTCTACGAGGAGCTCGGCATTATTCGCGAGGGCGGACTTCTCGACAATTTCGTCGCCGACATTATGGCCAACCCTCAGCTCACTCCACTTTACGCCATGGTTCTCGATCAGGATGGCCGGGTGCTCGCCCACAGCCGTTTTGCCGAATACGGCAACATCTACAAGGATGAACTGACGCGCAGCGCGCTTGGGGCCGCAGGGTTTCTCGAACGTTCCATCATCTTTGATCGTTTGCCCGCTCGGGATCTCGCGATGCCGCTGGCTATCGCTGGCAAGCGCTGGGGCTGCCTGCGGGTCGGCATCCCGCTGGATTCCCTGCGCCGGGAACTGACCCTCTTGGGCGGTCAGATAGCGATTTTTGCAGTTGCCTTCACTATTGGTGCCTTAGGTATCTTTTTTCTGGTCGGGAATGGTCTAGCCCGGCCTTTAACTGCTCTTGCCCGGCAGATGGAAGTGGTCGACCGCGATTTGGCTCTGCAGCTGCCGGAGAGCTGGCGGCGTGATGAGCTCGGCATCCTGCAGAACAGTTTTGGGCGGATGCTGAAAAGGTTGCACACCAGCGAGCGGGAGCGGGACGAAAGCGTTCGTCGCTTGCTGGAGAACGAACGCCTGGTGACCGCCGGGCGGATTGTGGCCGGAGTGGCCCATGAAATCAATAACCCGTTGGCCGGCATCGACGGAGCACTGACCGTGTTGGAGCGCAGGCCGCAAGCGTTGGGAGACTACCTGCCGTTATTAAAGGGGGAAGTCGAGCGGATCGCCGCGATCGTTTCCCAGCTACTTGATCTTTCCAGAGCCGGGGAGTTGCATAAGGAGCTGGTTGAAGTCCCGACCTTGATTGAGCAGAGTCTTCAGATCTGCCGACTGGCCATCAAGGGGAAACTGATTGAGCTGCACCTGATTGGGTCGCCGCCTGAAATTACTATCAGCTGTGATCCGCGTAAAGTCCAGCAGGTGGTGCTCAATCTGGTGATTAACGCCATTGATGCCATGGATAACAAAGGTCGAATCGAACTGTGTGCCGCTATCGCCGGGAACGAATTTTGTCTGCAGGTTCGCGATCAGGGTCCGGGCATTCCCGAGCAACTCCGCGAGCACATTTTTACCCCGTTCTTCTCTACCAAGCCCGCCGGCAAAGGGACTGGTATCGGTCTGGCGTTCAGTCGCAGCACCATTGAAAAACACGGCGGAACGCTGCGCCTACTGGAGACCTTCAACGGTGCCTGTTTTGAAATCTGCATTCCTGTGCAATCGAGTGAATCATGAACACAAAAGCACTATTACTGGTGGAGGACGAGCGGCTGCATCGCCTGACCCTGCAGGACAACCTGGAGGCGGCCGGTTACTCGGTCGTCAGCGCTGAGAATGGCCAGCAGGCCCTTGACCATCTCGGTCGCCAGGCGTTTCCGGTGGCCCTGATCGATATCAAGCTACCTGACATTTCCGGACTCGAACTGTTTTATGAGCTGCGCAGTCGCCAACCAGACTGCTGCGTGATTCTGATGACTGGGCAGTCTACGGTCGAAGCAGCGGTGGCCGCCATGCGCGAAGGTGCCTACGATTATCTGGCCAAACCCTTCAAGGTTGAATTGTTGTGCATGCGTATCGAACGCGCTTTTCAACTGCAGTCCCTGCGCGATCAGCTGGCTGGTCGTCACGAAGAGACCGGGTTTACCAGCCATTCACCCAAGTTTCTGCAACTGGTGCAGTCCTGCAGAGTAGCTGCCGCCACTCAGGCCACCATCCTGCTGCTCGGTGAAAGCGGTGTCGGTAAAGAACGCCTTGCTGAATATGTGCACAAGGCCAGCCCCAGGGCGGAAGGCCCACTAGTGCGGGTCAACTGCGGAGCGATTCCCGAAACCTTGCTCGAAGGGGAACTGTTCGGTTACTGCAAAGGGGCTTTTACTGGCGCGCAGCGCTCTCACGAAGGCTTGATGCTGCAAGCCAACGGCGGCAGCCTGTTTCTCGACGAAATCGGTGAAATCCCCCTGGTGATGCAGGTCAAGCTGCTGCGCGTTTTGCAGGAGCGCAAGATACGCCGGTTGGGAGAGGAACGGGAGTTAGCTGCTGATTTTCGACTGATCGCCGCCACCCATCAGAATCCAGAAGAACTGGTGCGTCAGGGACGGATGCGTGAGGATTTTTATTACCGGCTCAACGTCATCCCTCTGCAGGTGCCGCCGCTGCGCGAACGCCGCGAGGACATTCCGCTCTTGATTGTCGATATCCTTCATTATTTCTCCGACCAGTACGGCGTAGCGCCGATCGTCTTTTCTCCCGAAGCACTGCAGGCGCTGGGGGACTATACTTACCCCGGAAACATCCGCGAACTGCGCAACCTGATCGAACGACTGCTGGTGCTCTACGCGGGGCAGGTGATCGGACTGGCTGAACTACCGGTAGAAATTACCGGCAAGCGGTCTTCGGGAAGTGAGCTGATCCAGAGCTTTCAAACTGATCTGCCGCTGCGTCAGGCGGTCAAAGAGTTTGAGCTGCGCTTCATTCGTACGGTGATTGATGAAGAGCAAGGAAATCAGACCGCGGCGGCCAGCCGGCTGGGGATTTCGCGGAAAAACCTCTGGGAGAAACTCAACCGCGACTGCGGTGAAACGGTAACAACTTTTAAAAAAAGCTAACTACCTGAAATAACAGGAAATTTTATCGAGTCCAAGAAACTGCTACTTTTTGGTAGCAGTCGGTGGTCCCCCCCCCTCCCCATATCTTTTCTCAACTACCTGATTTTTCATGCTTTTTAAGTTACTTGATCTCGGCACGGCCCTTGCTCACATCCCTTAGTTGAATTCTCTTTAACTGAAAATAATACAGAATCACTCGGTTCGTTTATTGCCAGAACCATTCCCACCAACTCGATAAAAGAAGGAGGAAACTGCATGAAACTGTCACGCAGGGATTTCATCAAGGCGTCCGCAGCAACCGGTGGCATCGCCCTAGCCGGCTGCGCCGTCAGCAAACCGGTCACCAATGCAATGAGCGAGGCCAAAGCTCAACCCTCAAGCCCGAGCAAGGGAGAGTGGGTAGCCACCACCTGTCAGGGTTGTACCGCCTGGTGCCCTGTTGAGATCTTTGTTCAGGACGGTCGTGCCGCAAAGGTGCGCGGCAACCAGTTGAGCAAAGCGAACAACGGCTACTGTTGCCCGCGAGGACACCTGATCATACATCAGCTCTATGACCCCGATCGTCTCAAAGTGCCTATGAAGCGCACCAATCCGCAAAAGGGCCGAGGCATTGATCCCAAATTTGTTCCGATCAGCTGGGACGAGGCGCTTGATACGGTTGCTGACAAGATGATGGAGCTGCGCAACAATCACGAGCCACACAAATTCATGTACATGCGTGGTCGCTACTCGGCGACTGCCACGGAACTGCTCTATGGTACGGTACCTAAACTGTTCGGCACACCCCATGCCTATTCCCATAGCGCCCTGTGCGCTGAAGCCGAGAAGATGGGGCCAGGCTACACCCAGGGATTCTTCGGGTATCGCGATTACGATCTAGACAAGACCAAGTGCCTCGTGATCTGGGGCTGTGATCCGCTCTCTTCCAACCGCCAGGTGCCGAATGCCATCCACAAGTTCGGCAAGATCCTTGACCAAGGAACTGTGATTGCGATCGACCCGCGACTTTCCGCCTCTGCGTCCAAGGCACACGAGTGGTTGCCGCTCAAGCCCGGCACCGATGGTGCTCTCGCCAGTGCCATTGCTCACGTTCTCTTGACCGAAGGTCTCTGGAACAAGGAATTTGTCGGCGATTTCAGCGCCGGCAAGAATCTGTTCGTAGCCGGTCAACTGATTGATGAAGCCAGCTTTGTCGAGAAAGAAACTTATGGCGTTGCCAAGTGGTGGAATATCGAACTTAAAGATAAGACCCCAGCCTGGGCTGAAAAAGAGACCCTGATACCGGTTGACCAGATTCTTCGTGTTGCCCGGGCAATGGGTAAGGCCGCTCCGGCCACGTCAGTCTGGATGGGGCCAGGTGCGGCCATGCACCCGCGGGGGACATACACGTCGATGGCGGTCTACGCGCTGAACGGTCTGGTGGGCTCAATTGATGCCGAAGGCGGCGTGTTACAGGAGTTGAAACCGCCAATTGGGGCGTTTGCCAAGATTGACGCTTACAAAGATGAGGATGCCAAGCATTTCGGTCATGAGAAAAAACTTGACAGCCGTGGCGACAAGAATATGCCGGCGATGATGAAGGCCAAGGCCGGTAGCGGAGTTGTCACCAACTATGTGGCAACCGGGATGCTCAAAAACCCCGAGGCGGTCAAGGTTTTCCTCAGTTCCTGGAGCAACTTCAATTTCTCCGGCACCGGTGCTCACCGCTGGGATGAGGCAATGGCGAAAGTGCCGTTCTTCGTGCACATGGTCACCAACCCGGCCGAAATGACCCAGTTTGCCGATATCGTGCTGCCCGCGACCTACAATGCTGCTGAGGGCTATTCCGTCATTACCAACAAGGCAAATATGCATGCACACGCCTCGATTCAACAGCCGGTCGTCAAGCGTTTCTGGGACGTCAAACAGGAAGAAACCGAAGTGGTCTGGCTGTTGGCGGAAAAACTGAAGGCCAGAGGATTTACAAAGATATTCGATTATTACACCAATGAATTCAAAGACCCTGAAACCGGCAAAGCGCCGGCCAATGTCAATGAATTCATCGAGATCGTGGTTCGTATGACCAGTGCTCCGATGTGGATGCCGAAGGAACCGCTCAAAGGGGATAAGATCGACGGTTGGGCAGATTTCAAAAAGAAGGGGATCTACAATACCGAGAGATACAAGTACAAGAAGAACTGGGGCAAGTTCAAAACCGAAACCAAGAAATTTGAGTTCTATAGTGAAACCCTGAAAAAAACTTTCAGCGAATTTTCGGAAAAAAAGAAAGCCAGCATCGATGACATCCTCGAAGCTTCAGGTTATATCGCGCGTGGCGAACTGGCCTTTGTTCCTCATTATGAGTCTCCCGCGCGCCACGGCAGTCTCAAGGATTACCCCTTCGATTTTATCGATTACAAATCGCGCCTCAACCGCGAGGGACGTTCCCAGAACACTACGGGCTATCAGGAATTCAAGAAAGTCGATTCCGGCGATAACTCCTGGGAAGACGTGCTCAAGATGAATCCAGTTGATGCGAAAAAACTCGGTCTGAAAACCGGGGATACTGTGAAAATCACTTCGACCACCGGCTCAATCACCACGACGCTGAAACTCTGGGAAGGACTAAGACCCGGGACGGTCGCCAAGTGTTACGGTCAGGGGCACTGGGCCTATGGTCAAGTGGCGGCGAAGGATTATGCCAAGGCTCAACCGCGTGGCGGCAATAATAACGAACTTCTGGTCGAAGACTATGACCGGTTGAGCGGCGCGACCGCGCGCAACGGCGGCTTTACCGGCGTAAGAATTGAGAAGATCTAATACCCATTTGTCTGAGCCAAGGAGACGATTATGTTGAAATATGGAATGGTGATTGACCTGCACCAGTGCGTCGGCTGTGGAGCCTGCGCCCTGGCCTGCAAGAATGAAAACAACACCGAAACGCGCAAGGATGGCCAGAGTCACAACTGGGCCGACTTCATCATGAAGACCGAGGGAACCTTCCCCAACACCAAATACAGCCAGATGCCGGTGCTCTGCAACCATTGCAGCGAGGCGCCTTGTGTCATGGCCTGTCCGGTCACGCCCAAGGCGATGTTCAAGGCTGAGGATGGCACCACCCTGCACAATCAGGAGCGCTGCATCGGTTGTCGCCAGTGTCAGGATGCCTGTCCATACAGTCAGTATCTTCTGGATGACAAGAGCAATGCGGGCGAAGAATACAGTGTTATCAGTTTTAACGCCCATGGTAAGGAAACCCAGGCTGAGTGGCGCAGCAGCGAGGAACTGATTCCGGGATGCAGCGGTTCACCGGCAGAGGTGGTCAAAAAGGCTGGTGGAATTCCACCGACTCTGACGAAGTACCAGTCAGGTGATTATCAGCCGGTGCGCAAAGCCGGTGTGGTGGAGAAGTGTATCTTCTGTCAGCATAAAGTTGTCAACGGCGAGCAACCAGCTTGTGTCGAAGCCTGCCCGGCTGGTGCCCGGATTTTCGGTGACCAGAATGATCCCAAGAGTGATATCAGTAAAGCCAAGGCGGCCAACAAGAAGTCTCTCATCCGTTACAAGGAAGACGAAGGCACCGAGCCGAATGTCTTCTACGTGCGCAGTTATAATGACCCGAAAGTTTGATGTGATTGCTTTTTAGACGACTGATTGATTAACCTGTGGCGGGGCCCTGTTTGGCCCCGCCATTTTTATGCGAGGGACTATGAACAAAACTGATGCCGCAGAAGTCGCGGCGGTAGCCGATGTCTACCGTCTGTTGAGTGCCTGTTTTTACCAGCTGGAAAAGGTTTTCGGTGAAGAGGATGTGTTCGGTCAACTCGCAGAGGCCCTTGGTATTTGTGCTCCGCAAATTCAGGGCAAGGCGGTGTTACTGGGGACTGGGTTTCGAGAGGAAACACCTGAGAATCTGTTGCTTGATTACACGCGTCTTTTCCTGGGACCATTTGACATTTTGGCCAAGCCTTACGGTTCGGTTTATCTTGATGGTGAAAAGGTCGTGATGGGCGATTCGACGATGGACGCCATGGCTTGGTATAAGCGGGGCGGGTTTGAGCCAGCCGATGATTTTCTCGAAATGCCCGATCACGTAGCCGTTGAACTGGAGTTTCTGTACCTGATGAACTTCCGCAAGGCCGAAGCGCTAGCATCTGGAAATCGGGAGCAATTGGCTGAATATGAGGCTATGCGGCGCAGCTTTTTGCAGAATCACCTGGGCCGCTGGGCCGCCGACTTTACCGCTAAGATCACAGCAGGAGCGACCAGCAATTTTTACCGGGTACTCGGCGAACTGTTAGCGGCCTTTATTGAGAGGCAGAAAGCTGCGCATTAACAATGTTGCCCAATCCTGCACTAAAGATGTTGCTCGCCCACCAGGGCCTGAAGGTTGAACGCTCTCGTTGCGTGCAGCATCGCTTCAAGCCGACCGGTTGTGACCGTTGTTTCAAAATCTGTCCGAGCGGAGCGATGCGGTGGACAGATGCTGGTCTCCACTGGGAGGAAGCCGATTGCCAGAGGTGTTTGCTCTGCGTGGCGGTCTGCCCAACCGGAGCACTGGTCGGTAAGGAACTCCCTTTTGTTCAGACCCTTAAAAAACTGGGGGCAGAACAGCAGCCGGTTCTGGCCTGCACGGGCCGTCCTTCAACTGTCGGGCATGCCCGTATCCCCTGCCTGGGGCTGCTCAGCAGTCCTGAATTGCTGTTGGTCGCGTCTCTGGCGCTGGGCAAGCCCTTTCAGCTGAACCTGTCTGAATGTGTAGAATGTCCCAACGCAGTGATTTTGCCCTATCTGGAAAAGGCTGCTGTAGAGGTCGCCGAAATCGCCGATCATGCACGACTGATCAGGCAAAAATCAGAGCTGGTTTTTCGTGAAGCTGGAGTCAGTCGGCGCGAATTCTTCAGCATTCTAAGGCGTCAGTCAAAGGCCGGCGTCGTGTCGCTGGCTGACGCCCTGCATGAATTACCCGATCAGTCTTTTGGAGACAAGTCACTGCCGTCACGTCGCTTAATCCTCTTGCAACTGTTGAAACGCCTGCCCGAAGATCAACGCATTGAAATGACAGAGCTTCTTTTCCCGCGCATTGATATATCCGGTAATAGCTGTACAGGGTGTACTGGATGTGTTGGGCTTTGCCCGACGGGAGCATTGTTGCCCCCCATGGTGCAGGGAGAACCGCCAACTGCGCATGTGCGGAACTGCACGGAATGTAACCTGTGTACTGCCTTCTGCCGTTCTGGAGCTATCCGAATCAGTTCAGGCATGTTGGGGCGAATGGAACTGAAGGTTGGTGGCTCTGCTTAACAGTCTTTTCCGGTCAAACAACTTCCTGCTTCAAATTGCAAGGTGACATGGTTGATTCCAAAGTCATCGCACAGTATCTGCTCGATCTTACCGGCGAGCGGTGCCGTCGCACTCAACAGCGCGTCGGCCACGGTGATGTGAGCCTCAAAATGGATATCCCTATCATCGACTTGCCACAGGTGGATATGATGCGCATCGCACACACCGGGCACCTCTGCCAGCTTTGACTCCAACTCATCGAGGGTGATGCTCCCCGGGACCTTGAGCATCAATACATCGATGGCGGTCTGGATGATTTTCCAGCTTTCCCAACCGACATAGATAGCAATCACAATACTTAAAAGCGGGTCGATCCACGTCAGCCCAAAGAGTTTGATCGCAATGGCGCCGATAATAACGGCGACACTGGACACGGCATCAGAAAGTAGATGCAGGTAGGCCGAACGAATATTCAAATTGTTCTTCGCGCCACGATGCAGCAGCCAGGTGCCGACCAGATTGGCCGCCAGACCGAAACTGGCAACGATCAACATCAGCCCGCCATCGACCGGTTGTGGGTGAAGCAGCTTGTCGGCCGCTTCGCGCAATAGATAAATACAGACCGCCAATAGTACCGCTGAATTGATAACAGCAGCCAGAATCTGAGCACGCTTAAGACCGAATGTATAATGGCTGGTGCGCGGTTTCTGACTTAAACGTAGCGCAAGATAACTGATGATAATCGCGATACCATCACTAAAATTGTGCAGTGCATCGGAGATCAGCGACAAGCTGCCCGAGAGCAGTCCGCCGATGATCTCGATGATGGTGATGGCAAAGTTGAACAGCATGGTCACCAGCAGGCGCGCGCCTGAAATATTTTCGTCCTGAGAGTGATGATGGTGACCGGACATTTTATTCTCCGTTATTCGATGTAACTATATGTTCGTTTCGGGTCGATATGATCATGGCGTAGCCCATCCACAAATGGCGTTGTTGAGCTATTTGCTTTCTGTCAGGATTTTGATGAAATAGAGCGCGTTATCACCGCGCAGGTTCTCCGCCAATCCAATCAACCCATCCGTCAGGTAGCGAGCCGGAATCCCCTTAGAGCGCAGATAGGTCATAGCAAGAATTGCTCGGTCTTTGTGTGGGCAGGCGGTGACGATAATTTTATCTTTAGGTAGCTCGCTCAAGCGTGCAGGTAACTCATTCAATGGAATTTGCAGGGCGAAACTTGGTCCCCAGGCCTGTTGCTCCTCTTTGAAGCGGATATCAACCAAGACTGCTTTTCCATCCTCAAGCAGGTCAATCAATTGCTTACTGCTGGTTTTCATTTCGATCCGGGATTCGTAATCATAATTTGTAATGTAGGACTCCAGGACCTTATCGCTGGTCAGTCCCATCGTTGGCAGAAGAATCAGCAAGGATGCGGCGATAAGAAGGTGTTTCATGGGTGTCTCTCCAGTTATGCAGTTAAGTGTTGAGGTTCAGGGCGCGCTATAAATCAACCAGACCCCACCGGCCATGACGAGAATTCCACAGACTCGTTTGATCCAAAGAGTCCCCTGTGAGTGCTCATTCCAGTTCAGATATTGTTGAACTTTTTCTGTAAAAGTCCCGGCAAAGACGATCACAGCACAGTGCCCGATTCCATAGGCGAGAATAAGTGATGCCGCATAGAGCATATTATTGGAAGCTTCGGCAAAAGCCACCCCGAGAACTGGTCCCATAAAGGCGAAAGTACAGGGGCCAAGGGCTATCCCGAAAATCGAGCCGAGGAGCAGAGCCGCAAGTAGGCCCTTACGAGTTATGCCGACCCGTGACGGACCCGACCAGGGCATCGGAATCAATCCCCAAAGATGCAGGCCAAAGATAAAAAAGATGATGGCCACCAGCCAGTTACCAAAAGCACCGAGATCCCCCAACATTCGTCCAGCCAATGCTGTCAGAAGGCCGATCAGAGCAATTGAAATCAGGATACCGACTGCGAACAGGTTGGAGACTATAAAAGCCCGACGCGTACTCATCTGACCCTGACCCTCAATAAAACCAACAATCAGTGGAATGCTCGCCAAGTGACACGGGGAGAGCAGAATGCTTAAAACTCCCCAGCCTGCCGCAGCCGCCAGGGCGATCGTAGGAGAGGCGTTAATCGCCTGGCTCATTATGGTCAGCACCTGTTCAATCATCAGAGTTATTCCTTAAATTTATAACCAAGTTGCTGCCATTTATTGAGGATATCCTCGCGCCCGAAGAAGCCGGTATGACGGTAGAGTTCTTTGCCGTCTGCGGCGTAAAAGATTTGAGTTGGAATCATCTGCACACCGTAGCTCGCGGCTTCGTCTCGGTTTTTCCAGGCATCGACAAATTCAACGATCATCTGTCCAGCAAAGTCCTCTTTAAGATTTTCGAGAATCGGCGCCATTTGGATGCAGGGAATGCATTTGTCGGCTCCGACATCAACCAACCTTGGTAGAGGCTCTGCTGATACGGCAGAAGACGTCATTAGTGCTAATCCTAAAAAAACCAACAATAACGATCGAATCAGAGTACGCCAGCTCATTTCAGTAACTTTTCGATGTCGCTAGGATTCGGAACCTTTCCGGTCACCAGCACTTTACCGTCGACTGCTAGCCCGGGGGTAGTCATCACACCGAAGCCCATGATTTCGTTGATGTCGGTGATTTTCACCATCTCGTAATCGAGGCCGAGATTATCGGCGGCCTGTTTGGTGTTTTCTGCCAGCTTTTGACATTTGGCACAACCAGTGCCGAGAATTTGGATTTTTTTCATCTGAGTCTCCTTTTGTTTTAAAAAATAGCTCCATAAATCAATCCACTGATGGTCGCCATCACCATGACCAGCAACACAAAAACGACAGTCTTTTTGGTCCCCATGATACTGCGAATAACCAGCATATTTGGCAGTGAGAGCGCCGGGCCGGCCAGCAGCAGGGCCAGCGCAGGACCCTTCCCCATGCCCGCACCGATCAGGCCTTGTAAAATTGGGACTTCAGTCAGGGTGGCGAAATACATAAAGGCGCCGAAGACCGAGGCAAAGAGGTTTGCCGACAGCGAATTTCCGCCTACCAGTGAAGCAACCCAGGCAGAAGGAATAAGGCCTTCATGGCCGGGTCGACCGAGCAGAACACCGGCTATCAACACACCGATCAACAAAAGCGGCAGGATCTTCTTGGCGAAATCCCAACTTTCTTCAAACCACTGACCCATTTCACCGTCACGGGTGCTTTTTAAATTACTCAGGATCGACAGCCCGATGACTCCAAAGGTGAAAGCGAGTTCCGGATGCTGCGGTTGAATGACTGCCATCAGCAGTGCCGGAATAGCCGTAAGCAGAATGCGTACATAACCAATGTTGAACCATGTGGCAAGCATCAGGGCCAGGGAAACAGAAAAGCCGCTAGTGATCCACCATTTGGCAGTGTAAATCGCATGCCAGAGACCGCTCTGGTCTTCGGTTTTGCCCCAGTTGGCAAAAACCAGAATTCCAACCATTGATGCAAAATAGAGACTGGTCTGCCACAGCGGACGGGACTCATCTTCTTCGGCCATCATCGGTGCAGCGTCCGCTTTTTCGGCCTCTTCATGGCGAAAAAAGAAGTGCATTAAGAGACCAATGACTACAGCAAAAATAATCGCACCGACAGCGCGTGCGATACCCATTTCTGGACCGAGGATG
>RRYU01009996.1_pt1 | contig 27917 bp, 25 predicted proteins | sample 2162651 | NCBI WGS metagenome assembly RRYU01 (sample SAMN10267283, study PRJNA491782) | microbial mat metagenome | isolation source: biomat in the production well | place: Japan: Minami-Kanto gas field, natural gas well KTG3 | collected 2017-06 | reverse complement strand
AGCAAGATGGAGGCTATAGGAGGGCGGACATTCCTGTCCGCCATTGGATTACAAACGGCGAACAGAGGAAACGGGCATTGGATTTCGAATGAGGATTCTGAATGTAATGGCGGACTGGAAAGTCATGAGGATAAATGTAATGGCGGACTGGAAAGTCCGCCCTCCTTTACGTTCAATGATAGGGATGTCGATAACCTGATCGAGCATTTCCGCGATCCGGAGCGGCGGAAAGCGTTTTTCAGGGAGTACAAGGAGATCGAGATGCTCTACGAGATCATCTCACCGGATGCGTTTCTCCGACCATTTATTGACAACTATGCGACGCTTTCGGCAATCTACAATGTGGTTAGCAAGGCCTATACGAAGCGCATTCAGGTCGATCGTGATTTCCAGCGCAAGACCAGCATGCTGGTGCAGCAGCGGGTCGGCAGTTACGGAGTCGGAGAGTTGCAGGGCGTGGTGAAAATAGACGCGAACGCCATCGACATCATCAATGCCCAGGCTGGCGCGGGCGTAACGAAGGTGATCAATCTTATCAAGAGTATTGAAAAGATCGCGGAGGAGCAAAGCGACGATCCGTTCCTGATCGCCATGGCCGAAAGAGCACAAGCCGTGCAGGAGCGTTTCGAGAACCGCCAGACCACGACAGCCGAAGCCCTGGAAAAGCTCATCCAGGAGGTCGAGGCTAACGAGGCCCGCAAAAAAGAGCAGGCGGAAAAAGGATTTGACGGACTTACTTACTTTGTCTACCGGACGCTGCTCGACGAGGATATAAATAATCCCGAAGAGGTCAGCCGGAAGATCAAGGCGGTATTTCTGGAATATCCCAACTGGCAGAAAAGCGAAGCGGCCATGCGCGAGCTGCGCAAAAAGATCACCTTTGCCATCTACGCCCAATCGGACGACCTCGACCGGGTCACTGGCATTGTGGACGCCCTGTTCAGTCTGCTGGAACGGGCAAACAGGATCTGAAGCATGAGCGAAGCAAACCCGAAAACCCGATTCAAGCAACGCGTTCGCGAGTGGGCTGCAAAGCTCGACGTGCAGGTGGTCTGGCTCGGCGTCCGCCCCATGAAGAACAAATGGGCCTCCTGCTCCACCGAAGGACACCTGAATTTCAATACCGAGCTGCTCGACATGGACGAACCTGTATGGGATTACGTCATCGTCCACGAACTGCTCCACTTCTTCGTCCCAAACCACGGTAAACTCTGGAAAAGCCTCATGCGCGTTCATCTGGGGGAGTATGAGGCCTGCGAAAAAGAGTTAAGGGATAATGCGTAAAAAAAAAGAGAGTGTTTCGACGATAAGGTGGACGTTCACAACTACGTAAACTTTTTGGATGCTTCAATTTCTCCCAGTGCCTTTGAGAGCTGTTCCGTTGAGCATCATCGCATGTTGAATCACTGAGAAAATGTTGCGGAGCCTGAAAGAGTGGAATGGTAAGTGTAGGGGCGACGATCTTGTCAACAAATTTTGCCGGGCTGGAGCACTGTGTTACCGGAACCGGATAACTTTGTTCACTACCTGAAAATTTACCCTGTGTGAAAATGGGATCAATCTGCTGATTTTTCTCTTTTCATCTTTCTCTGAGACTGCGAGTCGGGCAGGCACGGGGGCCTGCCCCTACGGTTGATGATTGTCACTGAATACTGCTGACTTTTTTTCGGTAGACAGTTTTTCCTGAGGTATTGTGACAGATCGGTAAATTTTCGAGCTCTTCTGGTAGTTAAATAGCTGTGAATAGTCTACCTTCCTGAGATCAGAGATCAATCTTGAAAACTTGTTACTACCCTTGAGAAACATCATGCAGAAAAACGTTGACATTCTCGTTATAGGCGGCAGCGCGGCCGGGATTGTGGCTGCGACGACCGCGAGAGCTTTTTACCCTGATAAAGAGGTGCTGATCGTGCGAAAGGAGCAGAAAGCTGTGGTGCCTTGCGGAATTCCTTATATCTATGGGACGCTCAAGAACGTTGAGCAGAATATCATTCCTGCCGCTCATATTACCGATGCCGGGGTCGAGATGATGATCGATGAAGTGGTCGGCATTGACAGGGAGAAGAAAACGGCGACCACGGTTTCCGGTACCGTGATCTCCTGGGATAAGCTGGTTATCGCTACCGGATCGGTTCCGAAGGTGCCGGGCTGGCTGAAAGGGACTGATCTCGATAATGTGTTTACCATACCGAAGGATTGTGAATATCTCGATCATGTGCAGCATGCACTGGAGGCGAGCAAAAAGGTGGTGATCATCGGCGGTGGCTTTATCGGTGTGGAAATTGCCGATGAACTCAGCAAGAAAGGCTTTGACATCACCCTGGTCGAACTGTTGCCTCATGTGCTGCAGATGGCCTTTGACGAAGAGCTGTCGGTCCGTGCCGAAGAGATCCTTACCTCAGCAGGCGTCAAGCTCAAGCTCGGCTGCAAGGTCGAGGAGATTGAAGGCGAGGGGCGTGTTTCAGGGGTGCGTCTCGAAGGCGGGGAGGTGCTCGAAGCCGACCTGGTAGTCCTTTCCACGGGGTATCTTCCCAATACCGCGCTTGCCGCAGAAGCCGGCATCAAGCTCAACGAGCTCGGAGCAATCCGTGTTGACGAGTATATGCGCACCGAAAACAAGGATATCTTCGCTGTCGGCGATTGCGCGGAGAAGTTCTCCTTCTTTACCCGCATCGTGAAGGGGCTGATGCTTGCATCGACAGCCTGTTCAGAAGCGCGTATTGCAGGCATGAACCTCTACAAACTGTCGCGCCTGAGAACATTCGGCGGTACGCTGTCGATTTTTTCCACCGCTATCGGCGGCACCACCTTCGCCGCTGCGGGTGTGACGGAGCAGGTGGCTATCGAACGCGGATTCGATATCGTCAGCGCTTCGGCTGAAGGCATCGACAAGCATCCGAAAACCCTTCCGGGTGTTCATTCCCAGCAGGTCAAGCTGATCGTCAACCGCGAGTCGGGCCTGGTACTCGGCGGGTCGGTGATCGGCGGAGCGAGCGCAGGAGAGCTGATCAACGTTATCGGGGTGATTATCGAGAGCATGATGACCATTCACGAGGTACTGACGCTGCAGTTCGGGACCCATCCTCTTCTTACCGGTCCTCCGACCGGCTATCCGTTGCTGAAGGCAGCTGAAAACGTGGCAAAGAAGATGCGGGGATAGATGGGTGTATTTCTGTGAGGTTGCTGGAGCGGGCAGGCCCCCTGGCCTGCCCCTGCGGTTGGAGATGAGATATTTCCAGTCTTTATCTGGTGATTGGTGAAGAAGCCCGGTTTACGGGGTTTCTTCACTATTGTGCAGCGCTTCCCGGTCCCGGAACCCCATGAGGTAAAGAATGGCGTCAAGTCCGAGGGTCGAGATTGCCTGTCTGGCTGTTTCCTTGACGATAGGCTTTGCCCTGAAGGCGATGCCGAGTCCGGCTTTGCCGAGCATGGGCAGATCGTTTGCCCCGTCACCTACGGCGATGGTTTGTTCCAGGCTGATTTTTTCGGTGTGTGCGATCTGTTCGAGCAGTTCAGCTTTTCTCCTGCCGTTGACGATCTCGCCAACGACCTTTCCCGTCATTCTCCCGTTCTCTATTTCAAGTTCATTGGCAAAGACATAGTCGATGTTGAGTTTTTTCTGCAGGAAACGGCCGAAGTAGGTGAAGCCCCCGGAAATAATGGCTGTTTTGAAGCCGAGGTTGTGCAGGTTGTAGAAGAGCGTTTCTGCGCCTTCGGTAAGCTTCAGCCGTTCGGCGACTTTCTGCAGCACCGATTCTTCGAGGCCTTTCAGGGTTGCTACGCGTTTCTTCAGGCTGACGTTAAAGTCGATTTCGCCGCGCATGGCCTGTTCGGTGATGGCTGCCACTTCGTCGCCGGCACCTGCTTCGACAGCCAGTTCGTCGATCACTTCCGATGTGATGAGTGTGGAATCCATATCGAAAACGACCAGGCGGCGGTTGCGCCGGTAGATATTGTCTTCCTGGAATGCGATGTCGATACCGAGGTCGTCAGTAATGGCAAGCAGTTGTTCGCGGAAACGGTCCTCATGCTGCAGGGTGCCGCGAATTGAAAACTCGATACAGGCTTTGGTATTCTTTTTTTCCTCCTGCTCGAGAGGGACCCTGCCGGAAAGCCGGTTGATGGTATCGATATTGAGCTGATGTTCGGTGACGACGCTCGAGACTCTCATGATCTGCTCCGCATTGATCTCCCTGCCGAGCAGTGAAAGCAGGTACCGGGGCTTTCCCTGTTCGCATACCCACTGGAGGTACTCCTGATCGGTGATGGGCGTAAAGGAGATCTGCAGTCCGAGCGTATGTGCAGTGAAGAGCATATCCTTGAGTACCGGTGATGAAGAGTGTTCTGCCGGTACTTCTATCAGGAGCCCTATGGAAAGCTGGTTATGAATGACTTCCTGACCGATATCGAGAACATTGATCCGGTAACGTGCCAGCGTTCTGGAAATCTTCGATGTCAGGCCCGGCTGGTCCGGGCCTGAAAGGGTGATGAGAAGGATTTCTCTCATGGCGGCTGTTTGTCGGTTAGGGTAGTTGAGGAGGGTTCAGGGTTATTCCCACTCGATGGTTGCCGGCGGTTTGGAGGAGATGTCATAGGCAACCCTGTTGATACCGCGGACTTCATTGATGATGCGGTTGGAGACATGAGAGAGGAATTCATGGGGCAGATGCGCCCAGTCCGCCGTCATGCCGTCTGACGATTCAACGGCACGGAGTGCCAGGACGTTTTCGTAGGTCCTTTTATCGCCCATGACCCCGACGGACTGGACAGGCAACAGCACCGAGAATGCCTGCCATACATGCTGATAGAGGTTCTGCGCTTTGAGCTCTTCGAGGAAGATTTCGTCGGCATTGCGCAGAATATCGAGCCGCTCCTTGCTGAGTGAGCCGAGAACCCGGACTGCCAGGCCGGGTCCGGGGAAGGGGTGTCGCATCAGGATATCCTCATCGATGCCCAGTTCACGGCCTACGGCACGGACTTCATCCTTGAAGAGCTCTCGCAGGGGTTCGATCAGCTTCAGTTTCATGCGTTTCGGCAGCCCTCCGACGTTGTGATGGGATTTGATGGTTTCCGATGGTCCTTTGACGCTGACACTTTCGATGACGTCAGGGTAGAGTGTTCCCTGGACAAGGAATTTTTCTTCGTGAATCTGCTCTTCGAAAATATGGATAAAGGTCCTGCCGATAATTTTGCGCTTTTTTTCGGGCGAAGCGATGCTTTTAAGCCGTTTCAGGAAGATCTCTTCGGCATCGACCAGCGTGATATTCAGGCCGAGGGGTTTGAGGATCTTCATCACTTTTTCAGCTTCGTTTTTTCGCAGAAGACCGTTATCGACAAAGACGCAGTGGAGTTTTTTTCCGATAGCTTTGCTGACGAGTACCGCTGCAACCGTTGAGTCGACCCCGCCGCTGATGCCGCAGATGACGGTGGCGTCTCCGGCCGTCTGTTGAATCTCTTCGATCTGGTGTTCGATAAAGCTTTTCGGCGACCAGTCCGGCTTCAGCCCGGCGATCTCAATGAGAAAGTTTGACAGCAGCTGTTTACCGTAGAGGGAATGCTGGACTTCAGGATGGAACTGCAGGCCATAGACCTTAAGCGCCGCTTTGCTGCCTGTTGCTTCAATGGCGCACATTTCTGAGTTGCCGCTGCTGGCGGTGATGGAAAAACCTTCGGGCATTCTGACGACCTTGTCGCCATGGCTCATCCAGACATCTGAATCGGGAATGTCACGAAAAAGCATGCTTTCGGCAACGTCGTCCTGCCTGTTGACCAGTATTTTAGCGCGTCCGAATTCCTGCTTCGATGATACGGCGACCTCGCCGCCAAAGTGCGTCGCGATAACCTGCAGGCCATAGCAGATACCGAGAACAGGCACGCCGAGCGAGAAGATTCCCGCATCGGGGAGCAGCGCTTCTTCGCCGTAGACGCTGTTCGGACCACCGGAAAGAATGATTGCTCCGGGTTTGTGCTCTCTGATGGTCTCCAGGGGGGTGCTGTAGGGTACGATTTCAGAATAGATCCCGATTTCACGGATCCTCCTGGCAATGAGCTGCGTATATTGAGAGCCGAAATCGAGAACAAGAACAGACTGCATAAACGTGAACATTAAATGGTTGAATGGAAAATCAGAACCTGTCTTCCTCTGATCCGGGTGTTTCAATGACCTCGTCGTTTGCCGGAATCATGGTTTCTTCCGATGGACTGGCCAGTTGGGACTGATATTTTTTAAACCCTTTTGGCGTAAAGTACTCGACATAGACGTCATCGGTATAGAGCTGGGCGGGCCTGTTTGTGGTCCGTGAAACCGGGACGGCAATGACGTTTTCCGGCATATGGAAGTATCGGTTTTCAATGCCGAGGGTCGTGTCGGCAATGCATTTCTGCATGAATTTTCCCCAGATCGGAAGCGATGCCCGTGCACCCTGACCGTAGCTCATGGAGGTGAATGCGATTCGTTCGTCATCGAATCCTGTCCAGACTGCAGCGACGATCTGAGGGGTGAAGCCTACGAACCAGGCGTCTTTCAGGTTCTGGGTGGTGCCTGTTTTACCTCCGGCTTCAAGCTTGATGCCGTATCTGGCAGGAACGGCAATGCCGGTTCCTCTTTTGATGACGTCCTGCAGCATCGAAACGACGACATAGTTTGTCGTGGAATCAAGGGCCGTGCGTTTGACAGGATCGTACTCGGTAACCTTGTGGTGGAATTTGTCCTCGATGCTGATGATGCTTGTGGGCTCTACCCAGACACCGTTGTTGGCAAATGTGCCGAATGCCGAAGCCAGTTCGAGGGGAGTGACTTCCGAAGTGCCGAGCGCTATGGACATATTTGGTTCGAGCTTCGAAGTAATACCCATTTTTTTTGCGTACCGGATCACCTCCGACGGACTGAGAAATTCGTGCAGCAGTCTGACGGTGACCTGGTTGATGGAATTGCTCAGCGCCTTGCGCAGCGGGGTGAGCCCTCCGGACTTCTGGTCTGCGTTTCGCGGTATCCAGACATCGTCTCCTGTCTGCAGGACAAGCGGCTGGTCGAGTATTTCGAAATTTGCAGGAATACCCTTGTCGATCGCTGCAGCATAGACAAACGGTTTGAAGGTAGAACCGGGCTGGCGTTTTGCCTGCCAGACATGATCGAACTGGTACTGGTACTCCTCCGGAGCGAAGTCATTGCCTCCGACCCATGCAAGAATTTCTCCCGAAGAGGGCTCGATTGCCACAAAGGCGGCCTGGACGCGGGTTTTATCGTAGAGCAGTTTTTTCAGCCACGGTGCATCGGCTTTCAGTTCTTTGAGCGCTGCCGCTGCCGTTCGTCCTTTTTCCAGAAGTTCCCTGTAGCGGGGACTCTCTTTGATGATCTGGTCTTTGAGAGCGGAAGGCCAGCGCCATGATTTGTCGAAGCGCTCCTGGAGCCAGACAAGATGCTCCTTGACAGCTTCCTGGGCATACCGCTGCATTCTGCTGTCGAGCGACGTAGAGATAACCAGGCCGTCCTTGTAGACATTGATGTCGTGCTGTTGGGAAATCGGCTTGAGCGTCTGACGGATATATTCGGTGAAGTAGGGAGCTCTGCCATGGTTTGTCACCGGGGTATAGTCGAGCTTCAGTTTGCTTTTCTGGGCTTTTTCTGCTGCCTGTTCGGTTATGACGCCCTCTTTTGCCATCAGACCGATGATAAGGTTTCTGCGGCCGACGGAACTTTCAGGGTTGCGGGATGGGTCATAGGCTCTCGGGCTTTTGAGAATGCCGACGAGGGTTGCGCTTTCCTGCAGGTTCAGCGTGCTGGCCGGTTTGTTGAAATAGGTCCACGCTGCCGCTTCGACGCCGTAGGCGCCGGAACCGAAATAGACGGTGTTGAGGTAGAGCGCCAGAATCTCGTCTTTTGTGTAGGTTTTTTCCAGATTGAGCGAGGTGAAAAACTCCTTGATTTTCCTGTCAACAGTCCGTTCCTGTGTGAGAAAAAGGTTTTTTGCCAGCTGCTGGGTTATGGTGCTTGCCCCATGCCAGCGGTCGCGGCCCTTGAGCATGTTTCCCGCCATTGCAAGAACGAATCGTCTGACATCGAAGCCCCAGTGGTCGTAAAATGCAAGGTCTTCCGTAGCTATGAGTGCTTTGGGAACGTATTCGGAGATCGAGCTGAGCGGTACGTAGGTACGGTTTTTCATGAAATACTTGTGCAGCAGCTTGCCGTCTCTCGAGTAGACAAGCGATGCGAGTTCCGGATTGGGGTTTTCAAGCTCTTCAAGACTGGGAAGCGAGCGTGTCATCCCGAAAAGGTAGATGATCACCGTTATGATGATCGCCGCAATGAGCGCTCCGATTGCGGGTATAAGGGGAAGTGTCTTTTTCCTGCCGGATTGAGGCTTTTTTTTCGTCGTCACAATAGGTCGTTCTGGTAGTTACAATACAATCGTTTTTTTTGGCAACGTCATTGATGTGCTGCTTAACCCGGATATGTTGCCGGGTCGCTTTCCAGCATCCCTATACCCATGTATCGGGAAGACGGTTTCAGGGCTCCCTTCGCCTTGTCTTCAGGTCACGGGCAATGAACCCCGGTCCCTTCATGTGGGCCCCCGGGGGCACTAAGGCCCGTTATTTATGAGATCGTTGTCACTTCGTCATGCCGGATCTTCTGAAGAGGAGTTTTATAAAATTGTTCACCGAATGCAAAATGTTTTTTCAGCTGCACGGCAAATCCTTCCGTGTCTTCCAGCATCGGCAGATGTCCCAGTTTCATAAACCGGACCAGCCTTGACGGGGCAGGAGATTCTTTTTTCCGTTTTTCGTACAGGGTGATGGTGCCTTCCGGAGGAATAGTGTGGTCTTGCATGCCTACGCAGCACAGAAGCGGTGATGCGACAGCCAGGACATGGCGTGTGTATGTCCTGAGGACGTCGCGATCGATCGAAAAGTGTCCCACTGCTATGGTTGCTTCTTTATCAGATGTTGTGAAATCCTCGATGATGATATCGCTGTACTTTTTACCGATATCGTGTGAAGCTGCTCTTTTGATGAACATGCTTCTGAGCGGTTCGATCTGGAAGATCTGCCGGAAATTCAGCGAGACATCGATCAGGCCGCCGAGGAACATCAAGCCTGCCGAGGTAAAGGCCGTTTCTTCGAAGATGCCGCAGGCCAGAATGGTTGCGGAAAGAAGAGCGTCCTGATAGCGAAGACAGAGTTCTGTCGCGACCATTCCCCCCATCGAATGACCGACAATATGAAGTTTTCTTTCCTTGTTGAGCCCCAGATGCTCTATCAGCGCCGAGGCTTCATCGGCAAAGCCCTGGATAGTCAGTGACGGTCTGTGGTGCTCTCCGATAACGGTTTTTCCCGTTCCGCTCTGATCATAGGTGATGCAGCGGTATTCAGGAGTGAGCTGTTCTATAAGCGGTGCCCAGTATCGGGAGGAGATTGCCCAGCCGTTCACGAACAGGACAACAGGCTTGTCTTTCACTGACGGGTTGCTGTCGGCAGTATCAGAGTAGAAAAGGGTATAGCGTTTGTTCTGGAAATAGCTCATCGTCATGTATTTCCTTCCGGATTATGCGGAAGGCAGTCTATGGAAATAATTCTCGGAATATGTCAAGCCTAATATACGCAATTACCGGTTACCTGCTATGAGCCGGACGCTATGAGTTCCGGGCGCTTCGGGCTGTTGAGTCCTGAAAACAGCCTTGCGTGAGGAGCAATCGCAAAAAAGCATAAATTAATTTATATTTAAGCAAGAATTTTTTATCATTAAAGCCCTTTTACGGGTTTCATCGGCGTATAGCGCAGCCTGGTAGCGCACTTCCTTGGGGTGGAAGGGGTCGTGGGTTCAAATCCCGCTACGCCGACACAATTCTAAAGCCTCACTTTTTTTCTGTTCTTCTTGTTTCCCGCAAACACAACCGGAGGAGGGCACCATGGATTTTGAGTGTCAGTTCCAGTGTGAGATCAGAGAATACGTTGCGTCCCCTGCCCTGACAATCCGCCTTGCTGTCAGAGCGAGCGATATCGCCCGTGTGTTTGACGAGGGTTATGCTTCGATTGCGCATCATCTTGATTCCCTTGGAAAAACCCCTCTCGGTCCTCCGTTTGCCGTATACCATACCATGGATATGGAACACCTCGATGTGGAATTCGGCTTTCCCGTCGAAGACGGTACAGAAGGTCGCGATGCCATCATGGCCTCGTTGACGCCGTCTGGAAAAGCGGCGAGCTGTCTCTATATCGGGCCTTATGAAGAAGTTGAGCCTGCTTATGACGCGCTTATGAAATGGATTGATGATAACGGTCTTCAGACAACCGGAGTGGCATACGAGATCTACCTGAACGATCCGGGGAGTACCCCGGCGGATTTTCTCAAGACACAGGTGTCGCTTTTTCTGGACTCCTGACGGGAGAACGATCCCTGTCTGGACTGTCAGGATGTGATTGTTTCAAGACGCATTTTTTTTATTGTGAAGATTGACAGCAAGGCCCGGATTGTTATTGCCGGGGCCGGAATCGGTGGCGTTGCCGCCGGAGCACTGCTTGCCCGACGGGGGTATCAGGTGACGCTTCTCGAGGCGCAGGCAGCACCGGGAGGGTGTGCAGCAACGTTTGAACGGCAGGGTTTCCGGTTCGATGCCGGAGCTACGGTCGGCTGCGGTTTTCATCCTAAAGGGCCGCTTGCGCTTCTGGGAGATGAGCTCGATATCGCATGGCCTCTGATGCCTTGTCCTGTCGCCTGGGAGTACCGGTGCGGCGATCGGGTTTTTCACCTTTCTCATTCCCGTTCGGAGATTCTTTCCGTATTTCCGGCTTCCCGTTCGTTCTGGCAGGAGCAGGACCGTCTTGCCTCGCTGTTGTGGTCTGTATCCGGCGAATCGATGCCCTGGCCCCCTTCCGGTATTGGCGACTATCGCGAGCTTGCTGCAACAGCATTCGGAAAGCTTTCTTTATCGGCTTCGCTGGCCGGCTTTGCCGGCAAGACCGCCCTGCAGTGGATGGCCATGTACGGTCTTGACCGGGATTCTGATTTTGTCCGGTTTATCGATGCCCAGCTGCTGATTTCGGTTCAGACCACTGCGCGTGAGGCCAATGCACTGTTTGCGGCTATAGCGCTCGATCTGCCTGTCAAAGGAACCCATAGAGTGACCGGAGGGATCGGCCGGGTAGCCGAACTCCTTGCGGCATCTGTCGAGGGCGACGGCGGATCGGTGCTCTACGGTCGACGGGTGAGCAGGATGGAGCACCGGAACGACCGGATTGTTTCTGTTGCAACTGCAGATGGTGAACGCTTTCCGGCTGATCTTGTGATAGCCAATCTTACGCCTGAGTCGCTGCATGAGCTTTTCAGCAAAGAGAGCGTGCTGAGGCTGGGCAAACAGCCGGCTCCCTGCTGGGGGGCGTTCGTTCTCTATCTCGGCGTTGATGAAGATGTTTTCGGCGACGTGTCATGCAACCATCTGCAGATCATTCGTCCTGAAGGCCCGCTTGGTGAGGGCAGCTCTCTTTTCATATCGGTTTCTCCGTCCGACGACAGTCTTCGCGCTCCCGAAGGCTACAGGGCGGTCACTGTTTCGACCCATACCCGTCCTGATCTATGGTTTGATGCGCTTTCAGAAGGGCGCCATGCGTACGAAGCGCTGAAATCCGACTACATTCGTCAGATGTTCATGCTGCTGGAAGCGCGTTTTGCCGGAATTTCAGCCCGATGCCGGGTAACCTGCGCCGCTACGCCGGTGACATTTGAACGCTATACAGGAAGAGCGCGCGGTTATGTTGGCGGATATCCCCAGCGTTCCCTGTTTCGGGTCAGGGGTCCGGGAACACCGGTAAAAAACCTTTTTCTTGCCGGTGATTCGATTTTTCCAGGTCAGTCGCTTCCCGGGGTGGTTACCGGAGTCCGGCGCCTTGTGGGGGTTATCGAGAGAATGACCCGGTAGTTCGGGATGCGGAGCTGTATGATTTTTCCTGTCCAGTGAGTTTCACTCTGTTTTGCCTATGGAGACGCTTGATAAATTACAGATCCTGGCCGGTTCGGCAAGATACGACGCTTCGTGTGCTTCCAGCGGCAGCACGCGGTCCGGCGGGGAGGGACGCCTGGGCAGCGCTTCGCGGGGAGGAATCTGTCACTCATGGTCCGATGACGGCCGCTGTATTTCTCTCCTGAAGGTGCTCCTGACGAACGATTGCTGCTACGATTGCGCTTACTGCGTCAATCGACGCTCAAACGCTGTTCAGCGTTCTTCGTTCGATGTGCAGGAGCTGGTCGATCTGACGGTCGGTTTTTATCGACGAAACTATATCGAGGGCCTGTTTCTCAGTTCTGCGGTCATGAAGAGTCCGGATTATACCATGGAGCGTATGGTTGATGTCGTCAGCAGACTGCGACAGGAAGAGCGTTTCTGCGGTTACATTCATATGAAGGTCATTCCCGGGAGCAGCGAGGAGCTTGTCCGTCAGGCGGGGTTGCTTGCCGATCGTGTGAGCGTCAATATCGAACTGCCTTCCCGTAGCTCTCTCAAGCTTCTTGCCCCGCAGAAAGACAAACAGGCAATTCTTGCCCCGATGGCTTTTCTGGGTGCTGCCATCTCGAACAGCCTTGCAGAACGGCGCAAAAACCCCAGAGCACCGCAATTTTCACCGGCGGGCCAGAGTACACAGATGATTATCGGGGCAAGCCCTGAATCGGACCTGCAGATCCTGAGGCTTTCCGAGGGGCTTTATCGTACCATGAATCTCAAACGGGTGTATTATTCTGCATTTGTTCCTGTGACCGGCGATAACCGTCTGCCTATGCTCGCTCATCCGCCGCTTCAGCGGGAGCACCGGCTCTACCAGGCGGACTGGCTGTTACGCAACTATGGGTTCAATGCCGAAGAAATTCTGTCCGACGATCATCCGTTTCTTGAAGAGCACCTCGATCCCAAAGCAGCCTGGGCTCTCCGCCATCCGGAGTTTTTTCCCGTCGATATCAACAGGGCCGGGTATGCTATGCTTCTCAGGGTTCCCGGGATCGGCGTGACATCGGCCAAACGTATTGTTTCAGCCAGGCGATTTGCGCTGCTGACGCCTGAAGGCATGAAGAAAATCGGCGTTGTCATGAAACGGGCAAGATTTTTTATCACCTTTTCCGGCCGGCCGGTTGAAAAATTCTGTGACCGGCCGGCAGTGATCCGCCAGAAACTCCTTGCGGCCGATAACGGGTTTTCCCCGACAAAACTCGAGGCGCGCCAGCTCACCCTGCCGGGACTGGAATAAATATTGTTACCATGCTGCCATGAATCTCTATCGTTATGATGGTTCAGCAGAGGGGTTGTTATCGGCTATTTCGCATATCCTTCGTCATGAACATGATCCGGCAACGATCGGGCTCCGAAAACAGGAGCAGATGCTCTTCGACGAAGGGGTGTTTATCGCTACCGATCCGGGCCGCGCTGAAGAGCTCATACGCCGCTTTTCCCGCGCATTTCCCCGCAATGCCATGGATCTGCTCTACTGCATCTACGCTGAAAAAGATGGGATGGAAACAGCATTGCTGCACTATATCCATCTGGTGGCCCGACACGGGTCCGGCGTCAGGGCTTACCTGACCCATCCCGATGTTCATGATGTGCAGTTGCTTGCAAAAAAAGTCGGGCACGAAGTGCACCGTTTTCAGGGTCTTCTTCGTTTTGCCCTGCTCGAGGACGGGTCATACCTGGCCCGGATGGAGCCGGATTTCAACATCATTCAGCCGCTGTCGCGTTTTTTTTGTCGGCGACTGGCGGCTCAGAACTGGTTTATTTACGATGTCAGGCGCTCTCTTGTGAGTAGCTGGGATCGTCACAGTCTTGAATTCGGTACCCTTGAATCGTTCCGCACGCCGGAATTTTCCGAGGAGGAGCATGAGGTGCGACAGCTCTGGAAAACCTTTTTTCGTCATGTCTCGATCCCTGACCGGAAAAATGATCGTTTGCAGAAATCCTGCATGCCGATGAAATACTGGAAATACCTGGTTGAAAAATCGTCGTGATATGCAGCCTGCACCAGTCGCAGACTGCAGCTTTTCATTCCTGGAGACCCAGAAATGCACATGAGCTTCTTTTCACTATATTCAGCGTTACGGTAACGCTGCAATCACGGAGAATATATGCTTGTCACATCACGAAAGGCACTGATCGAGGCCGGGGTTCGAACGGCCGGGACCATGATGGTCGATCAGGACCGGCTCTGGTCACAGTACAGCAACGACAAAGTCGATATCGGCGAGAAGCTTGCCGGGGTTATCAGAACGCTGTCGGTGGCATCTCCTCTGACCCGCAAGCTCAGAGCGCTGTCGATCGGATCAAGCAACGAGCCGCAGTTCCGGATTCTTGAAACGGCGTTCAGGGGCGGACTGTATCTTTTCGATATCGATCAGAACGCTCTCGATTCCGTCGAAGAACGGGTCCGGCGGCAGCGAACGACCCATGTTACCACGATTCAGGGGGATTACAAGCAGGCTTTGTTTGATGCAGACCATACCAGAGCTTTTTTTACCGGTCATCTGCAGGGTAAAAAGGTCGATCTGATTACCCTGCACCATTCATTGTATTACTGCCTCGAAGAGCAGTGGAGCCCTCTTTTCGAAAATCTCTATCGCCAGCTTCTTGCAAGACGGGGAGCTATTCATGCTGTCATGATGGCGCCTGAGAGCAGCAATGAGATGACGACAACATGGCTCTATAACCACTTTGCCGGAAGGTTTTTCGGTGTCAGGAACAACCAGAGCCTGCTGGCGCTCAAAAAGGAACTGGATGCAAATGCGCTGTTTGCTGATGCCCAGGTGCTGGTGGCACCGAGCAGGGTAGAGTTTTTTGTCGATGATTTTCTCAAGTTTATGGAGGTTGTCTGGATGATCCTTCTCTATCCGGATGTTCATCGTTACAACCGGGAGCAGATCGAGGAGATCGTTGCGTTTGTCCATGACCGCTTCTGGACAGGGCGCCATCCGCTTCAGCAGGTCCAGCATCATCTGGTGGTCTATCGGGGAATCGATTTCAAGGGACTGATATAGGCGGCTATCAGCTGCTGCGGCGTCGGAACGGAGTTGCGCAGCACAGCGAGTCCCGGCTGCATTGCATCCGCAGATATTTTTTTTAACTATGAAAGCAGGAAAAGGCAGATGAAAGAACGGATCAGTATTCTTGGCTGCGGCTGGCTCGGACTGCCGCTCGGGCGCTATCTTGTCGAACAGGGGTTCATCGTCAGAGGTTCGACTACAGAACGTGAGAAATTTGAAGAGCTTCGTCAGGCCGGTATTCTGCCGTTTCAAATAGCTCTCGAGCCTGAACTGGAGGGGGATGATGCTTCGGCGTTTCTGCAGAGCGAGATTCTTGTCATCAACATTCCTCCCCTGCGACGTGAGGATATCGTCGACTACCATCAGGCGCAGTTCTCCGCACTTCTTCCGGTATTGCGGGATTCACCCGTCGACAAGGTTGTGTTTGTGAGTTCTACCTCGGTCTATCCGGCTCTCAACCGTGAGGTAACGGAGGATGATGCACGTAATCCTGAATCGCCTTCGGGAAGAGCGCTGCTTGCTGTAGAAGAGATGCTCTTTCAGGAGCCTTCCTTCAGGACGACAGTATTGCGTTTCTGCGGTCTGATCGGCTATGACCGCAATCCTGCCAGGATCCTCGGCAGACTTTCGTCGATCGGCAATGCCCGGCAGCCGGTCAATCTCGTGCACCGGGACGATTGTATCCGGATTATCTTCGAGGTTATCAGGCAGGGGGTGTGGGGTGAGGTGTTCAATGCCTGTTCGCCGGGTCATCCGTCGCGCAGGGAGTACTATGCACAGGCTGCGGAACGGTCCGGTCTCCTGCTGCCTCCCGATGCGGAGGAACAAGGGGATGCTCCGTTCAAGATCATCAACAGTGCACTGCTTGAAGAGCGCCTGGGATATAGCTTTCTGGTGCCGGATCCGCTGGACCCTTCCCGATAATGTGGTTGATGGTTTTTACCGATGACGTTTGACATCAGGCCGGTTTTCATTATATACAGGAAATCAGAAACGTTGATGTGCTGCCGGGAAAAACGGCGGCTTAAAGGGCAATCCGGTGAAAGTCCGGAACAGTGCCCGCTGCTGTAATCCCGCGCCGGATCCGGCCTCTGTTGTCCGTCAATTTGCCACTGTTCCGGGTCTCCGGAACGGGAAGGTTGCCGGACATGTTCTGTCGCAAGGCCTCCGGTTGCGGCATTGAGGTTTCGTTGCTGTTGGTATTTCACAATTCTGCAAACTTGACCAGAGACCATGCGTACACTCCTGTTACCTGCTGCGATGATGGTGTTGACGGCGGTTCCGTTATATGCTGCTCATCCGCTGATTACCGATGATACCGGAACCCAGGGAACCGGTCATGTTCAGATTGAACTGAACGCCGAATGTACTGAGAATGATGAGGGGTCCATCGAAGAACGTGGCGGCCGGGTTGATGCCGTGATTTCCTATGGCCTTTCGGATAGGGTGGATCTTGTTGTGGGTATTCCCTGGATGTGGTATGACATTGAGGACGGAGGGATGTCTTTGGGCCGCGATGATGGCCAGGGGGATCTTGCCGTTGAGTTGAAATGGAGGTTTTTCGAGTACGAGGACCACGGCCTCAGTATGGCGATAAAACCCTCTGTTTGTTTTCCTGCAGGGGATGATGACAAAGGCTTTGGAAACGGAAAGGTTACTGGCGGAGGGACGCTGATCGTTTCTAAAGAGGGCGTTCTCGGCCAGATGCATGCCAATGTCGGCTATACCCGCAGCGAATATGGATTTGAAGGAGCGGCTGAATCGATGCAGAGCGATATCTGGCATGCTTCATTTGCGGCAGGGATCAACCTTACCGCCGATATGCTTCTTGTCGGCAATATCGGAGTTGAAACCGCTGCGGAGAAAGGTGCTGCTGAGGATCCTGCATTTTTTACCGGAGGGTTGATCTATTCCCTGACCGATGATGTCGATATCGATGCAGGGGTCAGATGGGGGCTGAACGCTGAGGAATCCGATAGGGCCTGTCTTGCAGGTATTGCGGCCAGATGGTGATGTGATCGGCGATATCCCGCTGTCGTTAGGACAATAAATGAAGCAAGGGGGCAATAAAAAATCTTTGCGATGAAAATATATACAAGGACCGGGGACCAGGGAACGACGGGACTTTTTGGCGGAGGCAGGGTAGATAAGGACGATGTCCGTGTAGAATGCTACGGGACCTTTGACGAGGCGAACTCGTTTATCGGGCTGCTTCGGGCAGCGCTTCCTTGCGATCATGCCTGGCAGGCAGGTCTGCATGAGGTGCAGGTGATGCTCATGAACGCCATGTCGCATCTGGCTACTCCTTCCGATGCGGCCCAGCCTGGCACGGCGCCTCTGCCGGTCGGAGGAGCGGCCTTCTGTGAGCGTTGGATCGATGAGCTTGAAGCCGATGCCGGGCCATCCCGACATTTTCTGCTTCCGGGCGGCACGGAGATTTCTGCATTGTGCCATGTGGTGCGAACACAGATCAGGAGAGGCGAGCGCCGGATGGTGCGTCTCATGAAAGATGATGCGGTGCATGAATCGGTTGTTACCTATGTCAACCGCCTCTCGGACCTGTTTTTCGCGCTTGCAAGGGCCGAGCTGTTCCGCTCCGGGGTTGAGGAGGAACGCTGGCGCTCTTTTTTGTACAAAACCGGAAAAAATCCTGATTGATGCAGAAACCGGCGTTTTTGCTTGCCGCCCCATCCGGCGGTTCGGGGAAGACCTCTCTGTCTGTTGCGCTTATGAGAATTCTGTCAGACAGGGGACTCAAGGTACAGCCGTTCAAGTGCGGTCCTGAATATCTCGATACCTGGCTGCACACGCTGACTTCGGATTGCCGGAGTCTGAACGTGAGAATAAGCCTGGCGTCCCTTCTTCAGAAAGGGTTATTGCTGTTGCGCGAGACGAGGCGTTCACCTTTCTCTATGCTGAAAATTTCGATATGCTGAGCGGGTTTGGAAAATCGTATTTTTCAGTCCTCTTCATGATGAGCGGCAGCCTGAGTGCGATATGCTCTGTCATGCCGGCGGTTATCAGGAACTGTATGCTTCCGCTCTTTCTTTGAATGGGGCGATGCGTCGCCGGATTGCGGAATTTTCTCACAGGGACGGCGTTGGGTATGCAGAATGCGGCGGGATGCTGTACCTCGGATCATCGATGACCGACAGGGAGGGAGATCGCTATCTCATGTGCGGCGTGCTCGATCTTGATACTTCTATGCAGGAAGCCCGGCTTCATCCGGGCTTTCGCAGGATCCGGCTTGATGACCCGCGTTACAGCAGTGAAATCAGGGGGCATGAGTTTCATTATTCCTGCATTACGCGCAAAGGGGATCTCCGGAATATTGCCCGTGTGACGTCGGCGCGCAACCAGCCTGTCGATACGGAAATATACCGATATCGCCATACCGTAGTATCCTGCATACATCAGTACCGGGGAGATGCCGGGGATTTTGCTCAATATCTGGTGAACGATTGCTGAACTGTTCGGCATGTGATCAGGCCGGAGTGGCCGTTGCTCCGGTTGCCGATGAATGATATCTATGTCTGAAAAATACATTATCACCGGAGGTCCGGGAAGTGGAAAAAGTACCCTGCTCAAAGCTCTCGAGGGCTTGGGATATCGCGTTTACGAGGAGGTTTCGCGCAGGATTATCAGAGAGCAGCGTGCGCTTGAGAGCGGCATTCTGCCCTGGGACAACCTCGAGGCGTTTGCAGGGCTCGCCCTGAGCGGGATGCTGGAACAGCATGACGACGCGGAAGGAAGAGAGGAAATCTGTTTTTTCGACCGGGGCCTTCCCGATGTTTTCGGCTATCTTCACAACAGCGGAATTCCTCTTGCCGGGCGGTACATGGAGATGTTTGCTTCCTGTCGCTATGCAACGACTGTTTTTATGCTCCCTCCCTGGCCTGAAATTTTTATTCAGGACAGCGAGCGCCCGCAGAGCCTGATCGAGTCTGAAGCGTTGTACCATTCCCTTTCATATGTCTACCGTTTACTGGGATTCAGGCTGTACGAACTCCCTCGGGCATCCGTTGACGAGCGAGTCGGTGCGATTGTCTCCGTTACAGGATAAACTCCATATCGTACTGACCGCGCAGGGCCAGTTGTGCAAAATTTTTCAGTTCATCAAGAAAGTGCAGCGTCCGTTCACCCTGTATTTCCCGCCAGTAGCCCACGGCAAGAGGCTCCTTGTGCCATCCGAGCATGATCTTTTCTTTTTTTTCCGGATCGATAGTTTTAGCGCATTCGTCGAGAATTCCGATCATCGCCTCGATCTGGCTGTGATGCAGGAAAGATTCATCCCAGCTGTCAAGACCGTGGCCGCTTTCCGAGATGAAGGCAAGTCGGTTGAGCGCTTCGACAAGACCGGAATGAAACATGGCGCAATAGTCGTGAGCCGTGATATGGAGGGTGTTGTAGACGATATAGGATGCATCGGCAAGCCTGACGTGATTGATCGTTCCCGTTCGGTAAATGGCAAGTTCTCTGTGCAGGGGGTTGTTGTCGTCGAGGACGATATGGTTTATTTCCATGGGATAAAACTTCAGATGTCAATGGTTGCAGCCGGCAAGAGCGTACTTCATTGCCTTAAACGGCAAAAGAAAGCAAAGAAAGCGGCGTCTAATGTTTAAAGGTACTGCGCTGTTACGAAAAGCGAAACGCTCATGAAGGTCCGCCGGGATTATGCGGTCATAAGGTGTGAAACCTTTAGTTTACGCCTGCTGTTTTGCTTTTGAGGAAATTGTATTTGACAGGGTATCTTTATATAATGGGTTTTGAATACGTTGTGAGCCGGGACCCGTCTGTTTGCAGCAAAAGGCCTTCTCACGCAATAATTATAGAGAAATCAAGAGAATGGAAGGAAATTTTTCGAATAGAGTACAGGATGTCATCCGTCTCAGCAGGGAAGAGGCTCTGAGAATGGGACATGATTATATAGGTACAGAGCATTTTCTCCTCGGGTTGATCAAGGAGGGAGAAGGCATAGCCGCAAGAATTCTGAGAAATCTCAACATAGATCTGTTCAAGCTCAAAGAGAAAATCGAGGAGAGTACTCAGCACAAGGTGGCCTCTGCGCAGATGGGCAATGTTCCGTTGACGAAACAGGCTGAAAAGGTTTTGAAAATAACCTATCTCGAGGCTAAAATCTGCAAGTCCAACATTATCGGCACCGAGCATCTGCTCCTGTCGATTCTCAAGGGAGAGGATAACATCGCCGCCCAGATTCTCGAACAGTTCGGGGTGACCTACGATACGGTTAAAGATGAACTGACGGGTATAACAGGCGGAAAGAGTGAATCAGGAGATCCGTCGATGGAAGGAGCATTTTCAGGTGGTTCCGAACGGCCGCAGAAGAAGTCAGATCCGAAAAAAGGAGAGAGAACCAAAACACCGGTTCTTGATAATTTCGGACGCGACATCACCAGGCTTGCGCTGGAAGACAAGCTTGATCCCATTATTGGCCGGGAAAAGGAAATAGAACGCGTTGCCCAGGTACTGAGCAGGCGCAAGAAGAATAATCCGGTTCTTATCGGTGAGCCGGGGGTCGGCAAAACCGCTATTGCTGAAGGTCTTGCCCTGAAGATCGTTCAGCGCAAGGTATCGAGAATTCTTTACGATAAAAGGGTCGTTGCTCTTGATCTTGCTGCTCTTGTTGCCGGAACGAAATACCGCGGTCAGTTCGAAGAGCGCATGAAAGCCCTTATGAACGAGCTTGAACGCTCACGGGATGTTATTCTCTTTATCGATGAGCTGCATACGATCATCGGTGCCGGCGGAGCGTCGGGCTCACTTGATGCGAGCAATATTTTCAAACCTGCTCTCGCCCGTGGCGAATTGCAGTGCATCGGTGCGACAACCCTCGACGAGTATCGCCAGTACATTGAAAAAGACGGTGCTCTCGATCGTCGGTTTCAGAAGATTATGGTTGAGCCGACGTCGGTCGATGAGACTATTCAGATTCTTCACAATATCAAGAACAAATACGAGTCGCATCATCATGTGCGTTATGACGACGATGCAATCGAAAAATCGGTCAAACTGTCGGAACGCTATATTACCGACCGTTTTCTTCCCGATAAGGCCATCGACGTTATGGACGAGGCCGGTGCAAGAGTGCATCTGAGCAATATTCATGTCCCTCAGAACATCCTTGATCTTGAGAAAGCTATTGAAGAGATAAAGGCTGAAAAAAACAAGGTTGTGCGTATGCAGAACTTTGAAGAGGCCGCTATGCTGCGTGACAAGGAGAAGAATCTTCTCGAATCGCTCGAGCAGGCAAAACAGGACTGGGAGGATCAGGCAGCCGAAACCGTCTATGATGTCACTGAAACCGATATTTCTTCGGTTATCGCTATGATGACGGGTATTCCTGTCGTCAAGGTTGCCCAGTCGGAATCCCAGAAGCTTCTCAATATGGAAGACGCTCTCAAGAAGGAGGTTATCGGCCAGGATGAGGCGATAAACAAGATAACGAGGGCTATTCAGCGTACCCGGGCCGGTCTCAAGGATCCTATGCGACCTATCGGTTCGTTTATTTTCCTCGGGCCGACCGGTGTTGGTAAAACCGAGCTTGCAAAGGCGTTGACGCGATATCTGTTCGATAGCGAGGATGCATTGATCCGTGCCGATATGAGCGAGTATATGGAGAAGTTTTCTGTCAGCCGCCTTGTCGGTGCTCCTCCCGGATATGTAGGATATGAAGAGGGCGGGCAGCTGACCGAGAAGGTGCGTCGCAAGCCCTATTCGGTTGTCTTGATCGACGAGATCGAAAAAGCGCATCCCGATGTGTTCAATATTCTTCTCCAGGTGCTTGATGAAGGGGTGCTGACCGATGGTCTGGGCAGGAAAGTCGATTTTCGCAATACCATCATCATCATGACTTCCAACATCGGCGCCAAGGATATCAAAAGTATCGGTGCAGGGATGGGTTTTGCTTCCGGAGATGCTGCCGACAGCAGTTACAAATCGATGAAGTCGACGGTTGAGGATGCTTTGAAGCGGGTATTCAACCCTGAGTTTCTGAACCGCATCGACGATACAATCGTTTTCCATCAGCTTGAGAAGAAGCACATCTTCGAGATTATCGATATCACGTCAGGCAAACTCTTCAAGCGTCTGCACGAGATGGGCATCGAGGTTGAAATTGAGCCGAAAGCCAAGGAGTTCCTTGTTGAAAAAGGCTATGATCAGAAGTTCGGGGCCAGACCGCTGAAGCGCGCTTTGCAGCGATATGTCGAGGACCCTCTGGCTGAAGAGATGCTGAAAGGCAGATTTTCCGAGGGGAGCAACATCAGAATCTCCTTTGATGAGAAGTCGGGCGAACTGAAGTTTAAAAACGCGAGGAAAACAAAGCGCCAGGAACCTCTTGACGAGGAACTGACCGATGGGAAATCCGGCAGTTAATCAAAAAGGCAGCTGAACACCAGCTGCCTTTTTTTTCGTCAGATCCGGTTCTGAGCAATCCATCATGGAAACTGCTATGATGACTCCCCTGTGTTTCGGTTTCTGAGGGGGCATTTTGCGTTATGCCTTCCTGATTGTGATTTCAGATTTTCGGATGGTCCTTCACGGCGGCAAGAGACTGCTTCAGCAGTTCTTCCGGAAGGGGATAGTCTTCCAGCTTTCCGGACATATACGCATCGTATCCCTGCAGGTCCATCAAGCCGTGACCGGACCAGTTCATCAGGATGACTTTCTCCTTTCCTTCTTCCTTTGCCTGTCTTGCTTCACGGATTGTCTGGGCGATGGCGTGTGATGTTTCCGGTGCCGGGATAAATCCTTCAGTATGAGCGAAGAGCAGAGCGGCTTCGTAGCACTCTGTCTGCGGCAGGGCTGTTGCTTCAATCAGGCCGTTCTGCAGCACATGGCTTACCAGAGGGGCCATTCCATGGTAGCGCAGGCCTCCTGCGTGAATGGCTGGCGGAATAAAACCGTGGCCCAGACTGTGCATTGCAAGCAGCGGAGTCATTTTTGCGACATCGCCGCTGTCGTAAATATAGGGTCCTCGGGTCAGGGTCGGACATGCTTCCGGTTCGGTTGCAATGACCTTGATATCCCTGCCGTGAATCTTGTCGTAGAGGAACGGAAAACTGATGCCGGCAAAATTTGATCCGCCGCCTGCACATCCAATGACGATATCCGGGTAGACGTTTATTTTTTCAAACTGTTTTTTCGCTTCAAGTCCGATAATGCTCTGATGAAGCATGACATGGTTCAGCACGCTGCCAAGAGCGTAGCGGGTATCCTCCCGCTCAACAGCCTGTTCGATCGCTTCGCTGATGGCGATGCCGAGGCTGCCGGGGGTATCGGGCTGTTCTGCCAGAATCTTGCGGCCAATGCTGGTCATGGGGCTTGGACTCGGGATACAGTCTGCGCCCCATGTTTTCATCATGATTTTCCTGAAGGGCTTATGATCGAAACTGATGCGGACCATGAACACCTTGCACTCGATGCCGATGAGTTTGCAGCTCATGGCCAATGCGCTGCCCCATTGGCCGGCGCCGGTTTCCGTCGTGAGGTATTTGATGCCGAACTCTTTATTGTAGTATGCCTGGGCAACGGCAGTATTTGGCTTATGACTGCCTGCGGGCGAGACACCTTCGTTTTTATAATAGATTTTTGCAGGGGTGCCGAGGGCCTTTTCAAGTCGTTTTGCGCGATAGAGCGGCGAGGGTCGCCAGAGTTTGAGAATGTCGAGTACCGGTTCGGGGATGGTGATCCATCGTTCGGTGCTGACCTCCTGTTCTATGATGTTCATGGGAAAGACCGGTGCAAGATCGTCGGGCTTGATCGGTTTTCCGTCCATGCCGAGCGGGGCCGGCAGCGGTGTAGGGAGGTCAGCCTGGATATTGTACCACTGGCGGGGCATTTCATGCTCATGTAACACGATTTTGGTCGGTTCCTGATTCATGGACTATGAATTTAGAGTGAGAAAAGAAAAAGGGGGGAAGAAAAAGATTTCCATGCAGTCTGTGCGGTGCATATCTCATCTTTTGAGGTTATCCGGGCGTGGTGCCGAAGGCGGGGATCGAACCCGCACGTCCATTGCTGAACACAGGATTTTAAGTCCTGGGCGTCTACCAGTTCCGCCACTTCGGCAAGTCGATAAATTTAATATCCTGGATGGAATAAGCAAAAAAAAGAAGCGAACGAGAAAGAACGTCTTTTTTTATTTGAAATGGTCAAATCCCCTGATCTCTTTCATGTCGATCTGCATGCCGTAGATGTCGTTGAGTGTCATGCCTTCTTCTTGTGGCGTGATCTTTCCTATAACGGCAATATCGGGATGTTCGACGATTGACTGGAAACGGTCGGGTTGCAGGGTGAAGAGCAACTGGTAGTCTTCTCCTCCTCCGAGCGCATAGTCAAGGGCATCTTCCTGGAATTCATCGGCAATGTGGCGTGCCTGGGAAAGAATGGGGATGCGTCCTTCTTCGATACGGGCGCCGACGTTCGATCGTTGGCAGATATGGCGGAGATCGGAAGAAAGACCGTCGGATATATCGATCATCGCTGTAGGCGTGATGTTGTGTGCGTGGAAAAATTCGATGATATCGACCCTTGCCGATGGCAGGATCTGGTTTTGAATGGCATCACTGTACTCTTCAAGGTTGTTCATGATCTCCCTGTTGCAGGGTTCACCGTTCTGGATATGCTCCATCATGATCCGTTTTTCCCGCAGGAGTACCTTCAGACCGGCAGCAGCGCCCCCAAGGGCTCCTGTGACGCAGATAAGATCGCCCGGAGAAGCTCCGCTTCGACGAGCAAGGCGCTCTTTGGACGTTTCGCCGATGAGCGTGACGGAGATGACTATCCCTGATGCGGACGAAGAGGTGTCCCCGCCGACAAGGGCAGTGCCGTAGAGCTTTGCGGCATGCGCCATGCCCTTGTAGAGAGTTTCAATCATGTCTGCAGGCGTTTCCCGTGGCAGCGCTATCGAGACCAGGGCGTAGAGCGGTCTGGCATTCATCGCGCAGATATCGGAAACATTGACACTGATAGCCTTGCTGCCAAGGTGATGGACCGGCGTGGTCAGAAGGTCGAAGTGCTGGTGTTCGGCGAGGATATCGGTTGTTGCCACTTGTAGGGTTGAGGCTGTGGTTTCATAGACGGCGCAGTCGTCGCCTATTCCTTCCAGTATCGCGGAACCCGGCCTGATTGTTGGGGCGCAGATTGCGGCAATCTTTTCTATGAGCCCAAATTCACCAATATCAGCAATAGGTTTCAACGACATTTTCCACTAAATTTAAATTCATGGTAAAATAATTCCGGCTGCTTATCTCGTGTTAAAAGCAGGCTGCACGTATGTAACATAGATAATTTGTTTTTTATATGGGCTTTTTTGACAAGCTGAAATTATCACGGCTCAAAGACGGACTGACAAAGACCCGTGAAACGATCCGTGACAATATTTCCAGGCTGACGCAGGGTAGAACAGAGATCGATGAGGAATTTCTCGAGGAACTCGAGAATATCCTCATCGCAGCTGATGTCGGGGTTGAAACAACATTGAGTATCGTTGACCGGATTACCGAAAGGGCCAGGGAGGAGACCTACCGTTCCGAAGATGAACTCAACAGCATGCTTCTGCGGGTGATGGAGGACATGCTTCTCGATGCGCCTGAAGATCACCCTGTGGATTTCGAGGCACCTCTTCCGGCAAAGCCTTATGTCATTCTCATTGTGGGGGTGAACGGCGTCGGCAAGACGACAAGCATCGCAAAACTTGCCCACAATTACCATAAATCCGGCAAGAAAGTGATGATTGCTGCGGCTGATACGTTCAGGGCGGCGGCAGTGGAGCAGTTGCAGATCTGGGCGGACAGGGCAGGTGTGCCGATGGTGAGCCAAGGACAGGGAGCTGATCCGGCTTCAGTTGTGTTCGATGCGGTCAGTTCCGCTGTCGCTCGCGAGGCGGATGTTGTACTGGTCGATACAGCTGGACGGCTCCATAACAAGGCGCACTTGATGGAGGAGCTGGCCAAGATCATGCGAGTGGCTAAAAAGAAAGTTCCCGAGGCGCCTCATGAGGTTCTTCTCGTGCTTGACGGGACAACCGGCCAGAATGCCGTTTCACAGGCAAAAGAGTTTACCAAATGCGTCAATGTTACCGGACTGATCATTACGAAACTTGACGGTACGGCAAAAGGCGGCATTGTTCTGTCGATATCGAGGGATCTTCATCTGCCGGTTAAGTATATCGGCGTAGGTGAGAAGATTGACGATCTTCAGGTTTTCGATCGTTCGAAGTTTGTCGGGGCATTGATGGGTAAGGGTTGAATGTTGTCGTCCTGTCCGGCGAGCCAGAGAATGCGCTGCACGATGGCCGATAGGCATTCATCGGGAGAGCTCATGAATACCAGGTGGGTTTCATGTTTCATATCAGACGCCCCGAGACCTTTCACCGGGACTGATATCTCTTTGAGCGATTCGATGTAGCTTGATAGAGCCGATTCATGTCTGGTGGAGGAGCGGATGCCGTAAATTCCGGTTATACTGGCATACCTGTTGTCGAGAAGAAAATCGATATGCCATCTGAGCTTTTTTTCGACGGGAGGGACCGGCTTTTTTTTATCGGGATTTTCCTGTCCGAATTTGGCGAGCATGGCTTTCCTGATGCGGTGCGGGGATTTTCCGCCACTTCTTGTCGCATGCCGCAGCAGTCTCCGGACCAGCGGGTCAGCGCCTTTGCAGTTTCCCATTGCTGAACCGGCATAGAGGTAGTACCCCTGTTGCATCAGAACGGGTTTGCCGCTTTTAAATCTGCCGAAGGTAATATGTTGTGGCTGAGAAAGATATATCACCAGCAGGTAGGTCCCCTGGCGGACTGATGTGTTGCCGAAAAAATGCAGCATGTTCTGCTGTGTTCTGTTGACGATCGGTTTTTCTATGAATGTAGGCGTTACGGTAATGGGGATCAATAGAACGGAGATATTGTTATTCAATCATTCTGACAAGCGTTTGACGATAGGTATCCATGCAGGAAGAACAGTTCGATTATGAGGCCGGCCGTCAGGCTATGGTCAGCCAGCTGATCCGGTACGGGATAACTGATGAACGGGTGCTTGAGGCTTTTCTCAGAGTTCCCCGGCATCTTTTTTTCGACAGTGCGGACAGGCGGTTCGCCTACGACGACGCGGCATTTCCGATCGGATTCGGACAGACGATTTCCCAGCCGTTTACGGTTGCCTATATGACGTCGATGCTTTCAGAAAGATGTCCTTCCGGTAAAGTGCTCGAAATAGGTACCGGTTCGGGGTATCAGGCGGCAATTCTCGATGCGATGGGCTACCGGGTTTATACGATTGAGCGGATCGAAGGGCTCCATGACCGCGCCGGGATGGTGCTTGGCAGGCTTTCACCCGATGTACACCGGATGCTGGGAGATGGTTCGCTTGGCTGGCCTTCCGAGGCCCCGTTTGACAGTATCATCGTTACTGCCGGAGCTCCCGATGTTCCGCATTCGCTTACCGCCCAGCTGACGGACGGGGGGTGCCTCATCATTCCGGTCGGCGGGAGTGAAGGGCAGCGAATGACGGTGGTCACGAAAAAAGGCGAAGCGTTAGAGCGGGAAGTGTATGATGTCTTCGCTTTTGTGCCGCTGATCGGCAGGGAGGGGTGGCATGAGGGAACGGCAGGAGTATGAGGTTTCCTGTGGTTGCGCCAAGACTGAATTTTTTCTGAGGCATGCTTTTTTTTCGCTGAAAGCTGTTATACTCCAATACGTTGAGCTGCAAAGACCGTGCGGGCGTCTTTTGACAATAGAATAACTAAAATGAGATAGTTCCAATGGCTGTAATGTCCAAGCTGCGAGATAAGACCCACATAGTACTGTATACCCTGCTGGCCGCTTTTCTTGCTTTGATCGTGTTTGAATGGGGAATGAATTTCAGCGGTTTTACCGGGGGGGGGG
>RRYU01004910.1_pt1 | contig 27943 bp, 46 predicted proteins | sample 2162651 | NCBI WGS metagenome assembly RRYU01 (sample SAMN10267283, study PRJNA491782) | microbial mat metagenome | isolation source: biomat in the production well | place: Japan: Minami-Kanto gas field, natural gas well KTG3 | collected 2017-06 | reverse complement strand
GGCCTTTCGTCCCGTGCTGGCGCCTGAGTTGGCGCGGCCTCGAAATTCTTAACCTCTGGAGCCTGGAGGTAGACCTTGATCTCACTAAGGCTCTCCCTGGTGTCTTTGGGGATGGTACTCCCATCCAGGAGCGCCGCCAGGCGTTCAAAGATTTTATTTTGCTCCCTCGACAGCACCCGTTCCCCGGTCAGAGCAACAATCGGGATCTCGTCCGGGAGCAGTCCGCCCGTGTGAAAGCGAGGCTCAATCATCGGTCTATCGCTGGCCGATATCGGCCCGCCGCTATGCTTCGTCGTTACAAAAGCCTTGCCGATCCCCGCCAAAAACGCATTACTGCTGCCCGCCAGCCCCCCGAACAGCCCGGCAAGAATTTGCTGGGCGGCAACCTGGGCGGCCATCTTCTGGAGCGTTTTGCCGAAATTGCCGAGCATGTCATCCAGACTGCTGCCAAAAGGGTCAAACAGGAACTCGCCAAAAGCATCCTGAATATTGCGGGCAGCCTGGGTGCCGAATTCGGTCATCTCCGACGTAACCTCCCGGGTGCTTTCCGCAATCGCCGCGTATTCCCGTTCGACAATCTCCGCCCGGTCCTTAAACTGCTGCTCCCAGTTGACCGTTGATTCCGTCCAGAGCAGATCGCGTTCGCGTTGCGCTTCTTTTTCTTTTTCGGCAAGGTATGCGTATTCACGCTCGATAACGCTCTGGCGGTCGGCGGCCTGGCTCAGCCATGGGTCATCAGGAACATTCTTGCCTGCAGCGACAGAATCCCTTATTAATTTTTTGCGTCGCTGGGCCTCTTCTCTCTGTGCCTTTTCACGTGCCCGGCGTTGGCTATCAGTCTCTATCCCTGCACCAATCGGATCACGCTCAGGAGTAAAGACATTATGTTGAGCGGCCGCCTTTAATTTCAAAACGTCTTTGTAAAACTCAAGAGCCGCCTTGGCTTCCTGCAAGCCTCTCTCTTCGGCAGCCGTCCACCAAAAGGCCCCGCTTTTTTCAGCCTTAAGGTCTCGGACAGCTTCTTCAAGCTCTCTGAGTTTAAGGTCGACTCCATCCAGATCCGAGATTAGTTGTTGTGCGTCCTGAGGGTTAGCGGTCAAAAATTCCCAAAAAGAGACACCCCCCTGGCGATACAGATCGAAGAGCTTAAGAGCGTTGGCGAGGTTTTTAAATCGTTCCGTTGCCCAGTCAATCACCCCGGCCTCCGCAATCGAAAGCATCAGGTTGTCCCAGGCGTCTTGAAAGTTCGAGAGAGCCCCGGCGAACGTATCCATTTGCCGTTCCATGCCTCCGGCAAATTCAATATCGCCAATCCCTCGCAGGTATGCCTGGATAGCACCGGCCTCCTTTTGGACAGTCCTGGAGATACCACGGAAGGTAAAGGTAACCTGGTCGCCCTGCTGTTGAGCTTTAATTCCAAACTCTTTAAGCCGTTCAAACTCGCCCGTGGTTGCATCCGCAACCGCCTCGATCATTTGATCGAGACTTTTCGCCATACCACTTGCAGTATTGCCATAGGCACGCAAAGCATCGTTAGAAGGATCTAGACCAAAAGCTTTTAGCTTTGCATACGCCTGAACAAGTTCGTTGACCTGGTAGGGCGTTTGTGAAGCAAAATCCTGAAGTCGCCTAAACTCTTCATTTGCCAATTCTTGAGAGCCAGTCAGGGTGATCAAGCTCGTCTTGAGCGTTTCAAACTCCTTCCCGACAGAGAAGATTTCTTTCGCCACAAACCCGAACGAAAAACCAGTCAAGCTCCCAAGTAAGATATTAAGGCCGGAAACCGTGCCTTTCAGTTTCGTGGTTGTCTGCTCAGCTCGGCCAACGTTTCGTTCAAAGCTATTTAGCCCCGGTTTCGATTTGTCAACCGCATCCAGGATCAGCTTTAAGCGCATACTGTCATTCATTGATCACCTCAATATTCCGATCACAGTTTGCACAATCAGCCTCGCCCATTTCACGGCAGGTCACGCAATAAGCATCAACCGGGTCAGGCTCCGTAAAGTGCTCAAACAGCATGGTTATAGCGTCCCGGAGCAGCTGCTCGGGTTTTCGGTATCGGAGCCAGGGTTGTGCTGCCGCGGGGGTACATCCCCACAGGATGTCGTCCCGCTTGGTCCAGTCTCCTCCGGAGAGGATGAGGCAGACGTGCTCGATCCAGTCGAAATCCTCTCCCGGGCGGCTTTCTCGAGACACCTGGTCAGCGCCATCATCACCCCGGCCAGGGCGCTCAAAACCGAGTTGGCCGGGTTGTAGTCGAAAAAATCGATAAAGACCCTGGCGATATCATCCGGAGTCATAACGTAAGCCAGCTCCTCCGCGAGCGCGTCGCGGTCCTTGCCGCGCAGCGCGTCGCCCTGCCTGATCAGCAGGATCGCCAGCGCATTATCGAGTCGACCCGACTGGCTCAACGCCGTGATCAACCCTTTAACAGCCTCCGTCTCTTCGCCAACCTCGAGTCCGTCCAGCACCTCCTGCAACTGCCGCCACTGCGCCAACACCAGTGGCCGCTGCTCGTAGGTGACATCTCCGAACTGGTACGTCTTTACCATTGCTCCCATGCCGTTTTACCCCCTGTTAAACCCGCCGTTAAATCGTCGCGCTCGAGTTCTTTAAAATCACCTGCAGCGCACTGGCTTCACTCGAATTGTCGTAGAAGCCCTCGAACGGCAATTCGACCAGCACGCCCTTCGGACCGGAAACAACCGGCGAACTCACCCCGAAGGAAAGCTCCGGGATCTTGATCTCCAGGCTTTCATTACCGGCGCTGCCCAGACCGTTGCCAACCGACCAGACAAGGCGCAGGCTCGATTCGGTGTCGTTGATCGCCTTGTTGTAGAGCGTCACCGTCAAAAAACGCGCCTTCAAGGTTCCGGAGACCTTAACAATCCCTTCCGGCAGATCCGCCCGCTCGCCGCCGCCCCCCAGGCAATACTGGTCGGCGTCGAGGTCGTTCTCGAAGGTCAGGCCATCGATACTGACCACATCGGCAATCGCCGCGCCGCCCTCCTCGATCGTGGATAGGGCCAGGCCGTCGAACGAAACCTTGCCCAGATCGGTTGGCGTGGCGTCAAAGGAGCTGGATCCCACGGTCTCCTTAGCGCCAAGAAAGTCGACACTGACCTTCTGAAAACCCTTGCGGGTCACATCCATGCTGAAGCGGCTCACCTTGCAGCCGTTGTATTTAAAATACTGGCTGATCCCCGTAAAGCCGCGCTCGATCAGGTAGCTTGGTAGCGTTGAGCCGACCTTGATGGTGTGGGTGTACGGCCCCACGCCGCTGGTGGTCACGGAGCCAAGCACCGCTTCAAACAGCACCCCCATGTAGGCCTGCAGTTCCGTGCCGATCGCGCCGGAAACATTGTCGTCGCCACGGGCCGACTTGGTCGGGTTGCGGTTGCCCTGCAGAATGTCGGATGTCTCCCGGCCACGGTCCAGCTTGACCGTGTTGCTGCTCACGTAGAGCTTTTGCGCATCCGGAGCCGCCGGATCGGTTTTGTAGGTGGTTTCTTTCTGGATAATTGTCTGGGAACTGGCCCCTTTGGCTTGTGGCATTGGTTAGCCCTCCTTTTTCTGAGGCTTGGCGTTCGCCGCTTTTTCAGCGGCCTCGAGATTGGCCAGTTCCTTCTTGGCCTCGGCGGGCACCTTGCCGTCTTCGTAGAATTTTACCGTCATCTTGGCCAGCAGCGCCTTGGCCAGCTTGTCGTCGATGTCCTTGGCCACGCCGCGCTCAAACGCGCCCGCCGCGCCCATCGTCAACCGTTTCGGGCCAGTAGTGTAGAGCAGCTTCATCGTCAAACCTCCGTTTCCAGGATAAAGTCCAAACCGTAAGCGAGAGAGCCTTTCTCAGCCAGGAGGAGCTCCTCCCGTACCGGCCAGAGCCAACCGCCACCGACGGCGAATTTGGTCAGAGCCTCGCGGATCTGTTCAATGTATGTGTAGCACTCCAGGGCGCCATCGCCCTCCGAGCGCAGATTTTTCGATAGGAGAATGACCGTCCAGGTCTGGACTGTTGCGGCAATCGATGTCCCCAGGGCGATCGGCCCGTCCGGGTAGATCGCACCGCCGTACACCAAAAACGCGCCAGGCAGCTTGGTCGCCTTTTTTAAAAGGTCTTCGGCCTCGCCGGCATAAATATCGACCCGTTTGAAAACTCTGAGAGATTCAAGCTGGGCAAGAATTTGATCGTTCACCTCGGTCAGCATTTACATCTCCTTCAGTGTGTCGCGGCTGAAGACCCGCGTATTGCCGGAGAAGCTGGCGCCCGAGTTGGTTGCCGGGGCCGGCGCCGCGGCGGCGCCAAGCAGAACCTTGCCGTCGGCAACCTTCTCCAGCAACTTGACCGCGTTTTTATAGGCATCTTTACGCGCCTCGGGGATCTCCTCCATGGTGCGGCCGTAGAGATAATAAATCGCCATGTCGATCGACACGCCCACAACAATGGCCGGAGGGCTGGCAAACGGCACGCTGTAGCGCCCGCCGCACCAGGCGTCGACCTCCTGGCCGGCGCGCTCGATTGCGGCGGCAACCTTGTCGGCATCGATCACGCCAAGATCGTCGTCATCGGTCAGCTGGATAACAACGTCTTCGGGGATGCGTTCCAGGATATCGGCTTGCTCGCAGTACATGATTGATCCTTAAAAGCCCGGGCGGGCAACCCGCCCGGGGATAGTTTTACGTTCTCGCCATGGACCTCAGGCGGCCGGCTTGGGCTTGCCTTGCTCCTTAACGATCTCGACGCTCAACATCGGCTCGGCCTCAAGGATGGCCAACTCTTCCTTGTTGAAGCGCCCGTTTGGGAAATCGGCCGGCTGCTTGCCGAAAACAACGCCGCAGCGCCGGAACCCGTCCCGATTAGACGTGATGCGAATCATCATCAACCTCCCAGGTTAAAGGTTAGCCGGCCCCGGTCGAACCGTACGACATCTGCCAGAGCCCATACCCGCCCGCGGCGCGCGCCTCGGCGCCGAACTTGAACTTCTTGCGCATGAACACGTCGTCGGCGTTCATGTCGGTCTGCGAGACAAACACCGGCTTCTTGCGTTCCTGGTAGATGAACGGCTTGAGCGGGCGGTTGGTCACATGCAGGAACCAGGCGGTGGAGGAGGTCAGGCGCGGGTTCACCAGCACGCGGGCCGTCCCCTTGTAGGGGTTCGGGCTCTCGTCGGTGAGCTTGTCGCTTTCGCAGAGCAGGCGCGCCGTGGCTTCGAGGGCCGGCGGAACTTCCAGCACGTCGGGGATCAACGCCAGCGGACGCCCCTCATCGTCCTTGAACGTCATAATCGCCGTGCGCGCCGCGCCGTAACTGGCCGTGGCCAGGGCGGTGGTCGCCGCCGAGAGCGCCGCCGTGCCCTTGTTGCTCACCGACGATCCCGCCACCGAGTGGTCGGTATCGTAGAAATACTGGCCGTCGTAGCAGGTGTTTGTGAACGAATTGTTCTTCAGATCCGCATCGATCTCGTCGGGCAGCTGCTTGGCCGAAAAGCCGGCCTCCTGGGCCTGCGGGCCGTAGATGCCCAGATTGTCGTCTTCAATGTCGTTGCGGTCGACCTCGACCGTCGCCTCCCAGTCATCGTTGACGACCGTGTACTTGAAGGCCTCCAGGGCTTTCACGACCTTGTCGCCCACCCATTTCTGCATTTTGGGGAAGCGCGACAGCCAGCTGTAATCATTCTGGCTCGAGCCGGACGGGATCAGCATGGTTGTCTGCTGCCAGAGCGCCGGCGCGGTATCGAAGGCCTTGTTAAAGGTGGTTTTAAGGTTGATAAAAACATTGGTCAGGTTCGCCTTGTTAACCAGCAGCCCCCCCAGACCGATGAAAGGCAGGGCCGTGTCGCTTGCCGCCGGCAGGTCAGCCAGCGCAGCCAGGGGACAGACCGCGATTGCGAGCACCGCCATCACGAGCCAGATCCAGAGAGTGGTCAGTTTCTTCATGGTGTTAACCTCCGTTTCAGTAGGGTTAAGAGATGGCTCGTTAGCCGATTTCGACCCAGACGCCGTCAGAGTCGACGCCCAGGCATTTGCCGGCTACGATGTCATTGGTCGGGCCGGACGCCAGGGCGACGGTCTCGTCGTCTTCAACATAAACATTGCTGCCGACGCTGGCGATGGTTACGGCGGCGGTCGCCGAGTTCTTCATCTTGAACACCTTGCCGCGGCGGACGTTCACGGTAATGGCGCCGTCGGCGCCGCTGGAGTTGTCGGCGGTCGCGTCGGCAACGCCGATCACAATCGCACCGGACGCGTCGGCGGCTTCGATGGCATAGCCGGCCGCGTTGACCGCGACCATCTTACCGGCTTCGATCTTGGTGCTTTCCTCCACCTTGAAGGGGAGCAATTCACCGTCTTTGTAAGGCGTGTTTCGTTCGGTCATGGCTTAAGCCTCCTTTGGGGTTTTGGCAGGCTTAGGCCTGGCCGTATTTCTTGAGATCTTCGGCGCTGTTGCCGAACGCGGCGGCGATCTGCTGTTCCTCGGCGTTCAGGGCTTTGCCCTTGTCAAGGTTCGCATCGTCAAAGCTGGCCGGGTCACCCACCACGGGAGCGGCCGCCACAAACTTGCGGAATTCGTCGAGCCCTCCCTGGCGACACATGGCCACATGGTAGTCCTTGGTCGCCGGGGTGATCTTGCCCGCCTTCAGAGCTGCCTCGACCTCGGAGTTGATTTGCGTCTCCAGTTCGGCCTTGGCGGCGTCGGCCAGCTGCTGCTCGGCATTCGCGGCGCGGGTGAGCGCCTGGTCGTAATCGGCGCGAGGCACAAACTTCTCCAGGCTCGGCGTCTGTTGTTGGTTGAGAGCGGTCTGCAGATCCCCCTGCAGCTTGCCCAGCGCGTTAAGCGCCTGCTCTTCGGTGGCATCCTCGGCCAGGCCGAGGCGTTTCAGCAAATCTTTCATAATCGTCTCCTCTGTCTGCTGGTTAATGTTGTGCTCTCGATTCAGAGCCGTGTTGTTCAAGTTCGGTTTATTCACCAGCCCCACGCTGGCCAGCGCTTTAATGGCCATGGTGGCCCGGTCGAGCAACAACACCGGGCTCAAGTAGCGGTATTCACGGTTCGCGATCGCCTCGCGCCCGGCCGGCGTCCAGGCAACCTTGGCCCAAACAGACCGGTCGCCACGGGCATAGAACCCGGAGGCCCAGCCGGCCGCCGGGGCTTTTTCCCCTTGCGGAGCCTTCAGCTCCTGGGCATGCTCGAAGTCGATCACCAGGTCCAGCCCTCGCTGGTTCATGGCGTCCACCACCGCCACCGGGTCGGGGTTGTAAAACACCCGACCATCCCGTCCGGTCAAGGTTTCCCCTGGGGGAATCAGCTCGATCTCCTCCGGTACCTGGCCGCCCAGCTCGAAATTGAGAGCCAGCAGGGTCGTGCACGGCTCGTTTTCAGTGTTTTTTTTCTTCATTCGCTCCATCTCCCCAAAATGTCGGCACCGACCTGAACCAGAACCATCTTTAAACCCCGTTTAAATTTCCGCACAATCGACGATCTTTTTTTATACGGCCCTTGGTTAGGGTTGGTGCTCCCTCGCCCGTTACGTGGCGTTTTTTAAGTGCCTGGCCAAGGTGTCGTAAATTTCGGCCCAACCCTTTTTACTCAGATACAGGTATGGCCGGGCCGGGATGGTGACTTTGCGGCCTCGCCCAGCCGGACCACCGAACTGGTGGATCGCGGCGTATTTGGTCCCTGCTGTCAGGTAGGCCCGACGTGCTGAGTGTCCAGGGATGATCGTGTTTTTCAGCATGCCGCTCTGCTGCAGCTTCTTCCCTGGCCACTTGTTCTGTTGCTGTCGCCGGAGAATGGTTTTCGGCGAGAGCGGCAGCCAGGGGCCGCTTGGCCCGCGCTCCTTGTCCATGTTCTCGCGAACCTCCTCGAGGAGCACCTCGGAAAGGTCGGCCATCACCGGTGAGAGGTCTGATATCCGGTCGGCCAGTAATTGCAGCTTGCGCTGGATGATGCGGTCGTCTACGGTGATGGTAATCATATTGACTCCAGTTTCCAGACTGCTATACTTACACACCGAGCAAGGGAGCGTTGTTCACTAGGGGGGGCCACCCTGCCATGAGGTGAGCAGCGAGCCGGGGTGTGAGCCGTCCCGGTCATCGTCCCTTGCTGTACAGCAGCAAGCCCTGCCTTTGCTTCTCCAGATATTTCAGATCAGTCTCGCCCCTCTTTAACGGGACAAAAGCCGTAACTCCCTGAAGGACCCCGTCGATCACTTCGCACGCCATCAGTCCGCCGATTCGTTTCTTGTCTGCTGTTTTCCAGAGCCCGATATAGCGCTTGGTCAGCCTCACCTGGCCCGATTCGTTCGCCTGGGGGGTCAGCCAGACTTCATAAGGCTGTTCCAGGATGTCTTTTAAGACAGGGATCATTTCACCGTGGCCAGGCTTGTTGAATTTATAGCCAATCACCTTCCCTTGATCGTCACGGATCTGGAACGTTCGCAGACTCAATAAAACAGGATCGCCAGCGGCATCGACCACAGCCAGTTCTTCGCCGTAGAGCTTGGCGAATTCGGCGGCGTAGGCAGCGACACTTAGCCCCTTGTCCAGCAGCCGACCTTCGTCGAGATCAGCAATCTGCGAGGGGTTGACATTGACCAGCCCCGGCCGGCGGTAGTGCGCCGGGCCACGAAGGTTTGGCAGCGGGTCATACAGCCCGCCGGTCTGCCGAGCCCCATCCGTCACACCGCCCCAGACCGTCTTGCCTGGGTTTAATTCAAACCCACGGTCGGGCATCATCAACCGCGCAGGAAGCTTTCGTCCAGTCACCGGGTCGATCGGTTCCACCAGCTTGCCGGTGGGGTCTTTGGTCTCCGGCGTGAGCCCCCGATCCTCCAGCTGCCGTTCCGACAGGGTTCGAACGCTACAGCGACAGCGGAAGCCGTTGGGAGGAAACCAGGTGTCCCAGAACGGGTGGTCGTGTCGGTACACCTTGCCATGCTGCGCCGCGTGGGTCGCCCGGGTTGACCCGTCCATCACCGCGTCGTACAGCCACCAGGGGCGATTCCCGGCGTTGTCGGCCATTTGCTGATAGCGGCCCACCTGGTAGGCGGTCTGCAGGTTGGTGCGAAAGATGTTTTCGACCCGCCAGGCTTTGGGACCGGTCCAGCCACGTGTTTCAATGACGGTGGAAATCTCCTTTTTGAAGTCGGCGAAACTGACGCCGCTCTCCATCTGCTTGCGTAAGCCCTGGAAGATCGTTTTAAGCTCCTGGCTCTTAGCCATGCCGCCCACAGCGAAGGCGCGCACTTGGGCTTCGGCGCTGAGTTTGGCGAACTGCCCCGGCTTCAGGATGACCTTGCTATCCCAGAATTTCAGGGCCTGTTCAAAAGGCTTTGGCTTGAAGGAGTAAGTCAAAGCGTGTCCTCCTGGACCGTTTGTATCCCGCCGAGGATCGCGGCCAGGTACCCCCGCTCCATAAGTATCTGCACATCGGCCATATCGAGCTGGGGCCAGAGTTCCAGCAGATTGTCGAAGGCCTCTTCAAAACTGTCGGCAGCCTGAATCGCCTGGAGAATCCTGGCCTCGTTTTCGGCTATCAGAGAGGCGGCCTCACTGCTGAGTTGTTCGGCCAGAATGTCCAGGGCCAACTGGCCAGGAGCGTCCGGCTGCTCGGCGTTGAGGGCTTTCCCATGGTTCAAAATCGGACCGGCTTCACCTTCTTCTTTTGGTAAAAGGGGAGGAGCGGGACTTCCCCCCTGCAGCAAATCCTCCGGCTTGGCCCCTGCAGCAGGATCGGGCAAGCCGATCTTGTCGCGCACCACGCTCTGCTCCACCTTCAGTCCGAGCGGCACCAGCTTTTCCAGGGCCGTGACCAGGGCGTTCACATCTTCCTGCTCGATCGCCCGCAATTGCAGCTGGGGATAGTTCTCCTGGGGGCCGAAGTTCAGATCGATAAACGGCTTGACCAGGTCGCGGTTCAGCGTCTCCTCGAGCTGCTCGGCATCGTCATCGCGGATGTCGTCACGCACATCGCTTTGCAGCTTTTCATCGCCGAGTTTGCCGGGCGTGCCGCTGCTTGAGGCGGTCTGCCCGAGAATCCCCTTGCTGATCTGATCGTCGAGGTACTCGGCCAGGGCCTTGTAAAAGTCCTGGCTGCCGCCCTTGGCCGCCTCCACCAGCTCCACCTGCATCGACTCCGGGAACACGGCGGCCGCATCGCTGCCGAGGTTGGCCACGGCCATTTTCAGCACGTTGATATCTTCCGGGGTGGCGCCGGGATGGTACTTGCCCATGCGGAACGGCATGCCGAAGACTTCCGCAAACGCCAGCCAGTCTTTCGTTGTGTAGCCCTTGCACATGAACGCCCAGGCCGCCAGGCGAGCCAGCCCGCCACGGATTGGCAGGCCGCTCTTGATCTTGGGCACATGGCAGATAAACTTGTACGGCGGTAAGGCCACGCCATCCATCAGGTCTTGTTCGTCGCGCAGCCGGATCTCGCGGCGGGCAATCCGATCGAACTGGAAGAAACGCGGGTCCCGCCACTCGAACCGGCCCGGCTTCCAGGTCTCACCACTGCGATCCCAGATGATTTCAACCGCGCTGAAACCCTTGCCGAGACCGTCCAGCAAGTCCTTGAGCAGGCCGCGAAAGCCATGCCGTCGCGTCAGCCCATAAACGGCGTCGGCCAGCTCCTTGTCTTTCGAGCTGTCGCTATACGATTCCACCGAGATCGGCAACCGGGAGGCCGCCAGCTTGCGCTTGCCAAGCTCCGCGCCGTAATGCAGATCGCGTTCTTCCATCTCTTCGGCGAGGGTCAAAAAGGCGAAAGGGTCGCCATCGGCCGCCGAGCGCAGGATCTCGGCCAGACGGTACGGAGTGAGCCCCGAGGCCACGGTGTCGGTCCAGATGGTGCGGACGCCGGTCAGGCTCGGCGCGGCAATCTCCTTGACCAGGGCTTGCCGCTTGATCGGCCGGTTGTATTGATCAACGAGCTGTGCCATTTACCAGAGCCCCTTTCCGCTGCCGAGACCGGCGGTTGATTTAACAGGTCGGTTGTCATCGTTTTCGCCCCGGCGCGGCACGGCATGGTAGGCGTACTCGTGAACCGGAGAGTTGGCCGCCTCGATCGCCAGGGCCAGCGCCCAGAAGCGGTCGGCGTGGCCGTCTGGCGTGCGCTCGGCGGTAAAGCGGATGTTGCCGGCGGCGGTGGTCTGCTTGGTCACGCTGCGCAGATCGGCGCGCACGTGCTTGTCGTAGGGGATCCGCAGCAGGCGGTCTTCCATCTTCGACCGGACCGGGTAGGCCAGAGCCTCCTTGACCCGGGGCGTGAAGGTGATGCACTCCACACTGTTCGCCCCGAACTTGTCCACCGCGTCGTCGCCCCAGCCGATGCCGAGCCCGGTATAGTCGAGGCACGATCGTTCGACTTGCGCCATGATCGGCCAGAGGATCGCCTCCTGCTCGCTCTTGCGCATGTTCTGCAGGCAGAGCACCTCGCGGGTATAAAGCACGTCGCCGAGCTTTTCCAGCAGCCAGAGCACGGTCAAATCCTTCTTGCGGCCGATATCGATGCCGGCATACAACCGGCCTTTTTCGCGAACGCGCCAGTCGATGCCCCGGGCATATTCCGCCGCCGCGATCAGGTCGTACTCAAGAAACGCGGCGTCGTCATCCGCCGGCTCACACATAAACTCCTGGAGGAACGATTCCTCGTCGGCGCAACCTGACTTGGTGAAATCGAAATAGGCGGCCTCGTCCATCGCCTGGCGTTCGTCGTCGGCGGGCAGGCTCTGCTGCAGCTTCCAGAGAAAGCCCTGGTCGAGAGCGTCTTGCAGGGTGACGCGGTGCAGGCTGAGCTTTTTCGGGTTGCCCTGCTCGCGCGCCTCGCGCACCAGGTCGTTAAAGAAATTCTTGCTGCCGCGGTGGGTGCTGATCACTTCGAGGTTGCCGCCCCAGGTGATGCCCGGGTAAGCGATCGCCCAGAGCTTGCGCGGATCGGGGTTGAGGGCGAACTCATCCAGCACGCGGCCGCCGCGCTTGCCGGCCTGGGCGTCGGGGTTGCTGCTCATGGAGTGAATGCGCTTGCCGTTGGCGAACGCCAGCACATAGGCCGAAAGCTTCTTCTCTTTATCAATCACAACCTCGCCGAGATCCTCGGCGGCCAAAGCCAGCACTTTTGCCCACATCTTGCAGTCTTCGATAAACAGCCGCGCCTGGATATCGTCGCGGGAGGAAACCCATTGATCATGCTTGTTGCCAAGCATGGCAGTCCGCTCGTCACAGGCCCACGCCGTGCTCCAGGAGAGGCCGATCTGGCGGGCCTTCTCCATCAGCTTCAACCGGCTGTGGTCCTTGATCCACGCCCCCTGGTAGGGCAGGAAGATGCCATCGGGGTTGGCCGGTCTGTTTTGGGCGTTGCCTTTAGTCATCAAATCCCCAGGGCCTCATGAATCAAGGCAATCGTTTCCGGAGTTACCCCGGCCTTGCGGGCGGTTTTATCCACCGTTTTTGCCGCCTCGTCGAGGGTCTGCTTGCGGATCTCTTTTTCGCGCTCCACGTTCAGATTGGCGGCTTTTTCCAGGCGCATCGTGGTCAGCGCCAGATCTTTCAGCATGCCGACCACGGCCGGGGCGCTCTCCTCGTCGAGCGAGCTGCCCTGCATGAACAGCGTTACGTCGAAACTGAGCGTGCGCAAAATCTCGTTGATCAGGTTGCCGACCTGGCCCTGGGGAGCCGCACCCAGTTTATTGATCCAGCGATCGGCCACCTCGCGCGACTGGCGCAGTCTCTCCCCCACGTCGCGCATTTGCAGGTCATAACGGTTGACCGCCGATTTGCTCACTTTGACCGGGCAGGCCGGGTCGAGCACGTCCGGGTCCCCGGCGGCACGCAGCTGCTCCAGAACGTCGTTGACGCGCTCAACGGCCTGCAGCTGGGTGACGCGCGGATCATCGAGCATCGCCTGCAGCTGCTTGCGCACACCGTGCGGCAGCAGGTCGACCGTAGACGGCTGGCGGCGTTTGCGTCCCATCATTAGCCTCTCGGCCCGGGGCGCTTGACGCCATCGACGCGGGCGGCCCCGCTGGCGACATCGGCCCCGCGCCCGGTCAGGTTGGCGACCAAAACCGACGCGACCTCCCGGTTGGCGACCAGGCCCTGCTCTTCGAGCCAGCGCAGCTCGGTGCGCACCCGGTCGCGGCTGACGGTGTGTCCGAACGAGGCCAGCGCGGAGCGCAGCACGGAGTCGTTCAGCGCGTAACCCTGGTCTTCGGACAGCAGGCGCAAGATCACCAGCCGCAGGTCGGAGGTCAAAAGGTCGGCGAAATGGATGGTCATCTCTTGCTCCCCTGGTTGATGAGAAATTCGTTGATCAAGTCGGCAACCCGGTTCAGGCCATCCAGCCGGCCTTCGAGTCGCCCGAGTTTTGAGGTCAGCACGCTGATTTCGTGCGTCAGGTTGCTGATCTCGCTGCGCGTTGGTGCCCCGCGCAAGGTTGTCTCCAAAGCTTCGGTGCGGACCTGGTGCTTGCTGCACAATGCGTCTCGCTCCTTGTGGATCACCTTCAGCGCCTCGCTGGTTACGCGGCTGCGAACCTCCTCCTCCAGGCTGGCAAATCGCTTGGCGTTGACCTTCTCCCGGTTCGCCCACCAGCTATAGCCGCCCAGCACGCAGAGCCCACCGAGCTGCAGGATGTCGAACCAGAAACGCCAGGCGGTGTAATCAATCGTCACGGGCGCTCTCCCTCATAAATCCGTTGACACGCCAGGCATCGTTGGCAGCTGGCAACAGCCTCCCGCCGCCTTGGCGGAATCTCCTCTTCGCAGTCGACACAGTGAGTGCGCCCCGCTTGCGCCTCTTCCCGGCTGCGCCGGTAACTGGCCATGGCCGCGGCCTGGTGCTGCTCGTTAATGGCCTGGGCGCGGTCGATCTCGTCCGGCATGGCTACTCTGCGGCTTTCTTCCGGAACACCCCAACGGTGTTGAATGTGGCAACCAAAACGCCAATCACATTTTGCAGCGTGGGCCAAAGCGTCGCGGTCTGCGCATAGGAGACCTCCATGATCTGGCGCACCGCGGACAGCTTCTGCTCCCCCTTGCCGTCGCCGGGGATGGCGTCTTCAACCGCCTTGATCACGCCGATCAGCGCCGGTACGATGTTGAGTATGATGGTCACGATCTCCAGTGCTTTCATGGGGTTTCTCCTTTGAGAAAAAGTGTCTGGCCAGCCAGCTATCCCAGTTAACCTTCCAGGTCTTGACCAGCAGCAGCCGCCGGCCTTTGCCGAACTTCACGTTTCACCTTCTCCGCCTTACCGGCCAGGCCGATCGCCACCAGGCCGGAAGAAATGGCCGCAAAGGCCGCGTCCAACTCCATAACCATCAGCCCCTGGTCGGGGAACATCCGCCCGACGAGACCGATGATGCCCGTGGCAATCAGGCCAACGCCGCCGATCACGGTTTTGTAGCCATCGAGCCGCTTGGCCAGCCGGCCGAACAGCGCGTTGAAAATGAGAGCTTTCATAACGACCTCCCCGGCGTGGCAGGCTCCCGGCCGGCGACGATGCCGGCTATATTCTGGAACCGCCGCGCCACATCGTCCGGGCGCTTTTTGCCCCAGAGCGTTGTCAGCTTGTACTCGCGCACGTCTTCGGCAGAGATCGCCCGGCCGAGGGTCGCCATGTGCCGCACGCACTTGCCGTTTGCCGCCAGATAATACTGATTGTGGTAGTCCATCAGGTGATACAGAGCCGCCGGCCCGGCCGTTTTCAGCCCGGCCGCCCGGAGGACCCGCCTGACGTGCTCGGTTGTGTGCAGCATCTCCTGGGTGTCCCAACCGTCGACCATGGGCCGCTGCCCGGCGAGCTTCGTTTCAAGGTGTGCCAGCTCTCCCCCGTACAGATCCTGCAACACCAGGCGGGCGATCTCGATCCCGGTGAACCGGCAGTCGGCCAGGCAGCGCAGCGCGTTGATATTGTTGCGCAGGTCGAACTGGCAGACGCCGAACGAATAACCGGCCTTGCCGGTGCGCACGCCGTCGGCGTCGGAAAACCGGTAGACCAGGGACAGGTCGCCGCCCAACTCGTTAGCAATCAGGATGTCCCGGAGGGTTTCCAACATGATGCGATTTGCGGCCAAGGCGCCCTCTACTCGATTAGCCGACCAAAGGGGCCGGCGGCGTTAACGTTGCCAGGGGGTGGCTTATTCCCCCTGGCAACAACAGGAGGGGGACACAATCGAGACGTCCCAGCGAACTTGAGAGTACGGGATAAGGCGGGAAGGGTCTTGTGAAGGGATTCACAAAAAGAAAAGGCCCTTCCGAAAGAGGAAAGGCCAAATCACTATATGGCACAAAAGAGGCTTTGTTGTCAATCTTGCGGGAAGAGGCCCATCTGGCGCCGGGCGATGTCCTCCGCGCGCACCCGGTTGCGGATGTTGTGGATTTGCCGCTCGGTTAGCGCATATTTTTTCGCCAGGGCCGAGGGATGCAGGCCGGCATCGAGGTCGCGCACCAGGTCGCGATCGCGCGCCGAGATCACCACCCCGCGGCCGATGTAAATCTGTTGGCCGGCCCAGTCGACAGCCAGCAGCAGAGCGACATCCTCGGCCTGACGGCTCGCGACCTGAGGCGCAACCTGATATTTTTCGACCAGCATTTCGGCGACCTTGTCGGCCAAATCGATTAAAGGCTCCGGGAAATTCTGCTCTTCAAGGCTGCTCATCTAACCCTCCTTTAAAAATTCGCGCAACGTCTGCCGCCCGGCCGTAACCTCCTCGGCCGACAGCGGCACGTCGAGCTTTTTCTGTTCCGCCCGGCGCGGCATGTGGTCCCAGATCGCCGCCGGCTCCGGAAAGCGCTCTTTAGCCATGCTTAAAAGGCTGCTGAAAGCCGTGTTGATGCGCGCCCGGTCAACCGTTTCCACCGGCGTGCCGATGCGCCGCAGCTCGCGCTCCCAGAGGCTTGCGGTGCGGTCGATACTGCCCGCCTCCGGGGCCTTGTAGAGGGGCAGCGCCAGCAGGGCCAGCAGACCATGGCCGATCTCGACCCGCAGCCAGTCGCTGCCCGCCCATTCCGCCAGAACGCCCTCGGCGGTCGCCATGCCCGAGCGGCCTCCCCGGCGGGCTGCAGGTGGGGGCGCAGCATGCTGCGCCCCCACGGGCAACCCGGCCCCAACGCTGCCGACCGACTCCAGCACCCGCTGCAGATAGTTATGATTTTTCAGGGGCCGCACATCGCCTTGGTCGCGCTTCTGCCGCATTGACTCGACGGTTTCGTCCAGGGCGGCGGCAAGTGCTCGCGGATCTGCGCCGATCGCCATCACCTCCCTGGCCAGCTTGAGAGCACGCGACCAGGAGAGCGACCGGCTTTTCGACCGGAAGCAGCCAAGGTAGGCGACCAGGTGCGGCCAGAATTCGGCACGCTCGCCGCGCAGGGCCAGCAGCTCGCGGGCAGCTTCGTCCTGGATCATGGTTTCTAGGCTCACCGTGGCGTGGCAGCATGGGCAAGTTAAGTTCATAGGACAATCCAGTCGCGCAACTGCCGTTCAATGTTGCCCCTTGCGGCTTCCTCAAAACCGCTGGTGTCAAGGCTTTCTTTCTCCTTGGTGTGAACCAGGAAAAAGATGAAAGCCAGCAGGGCCAAGATGATTAACCAGTCCCGAATAATTATCTTCATGGCAGCTCCAAGCTCTTTCGGTTTAGCGACGGGTCGGAAACCTTCTCACAAGTTCCGCCGCCGTGACTTCCTTGGCCCCACACCTAACCGCCAACCGTCGTTTTCTTTGGCAAACATCAAAGTGCGCTGGCCTCGATCCGACAGGCGGCTGCTTCCATTTCAAAGCCACACCTATCTGCCTTGCCATCGCCTCAAGTTCTTCTTCGGTGTCAGCAATCATGTGGCACATTTTCATACCACGATAAGGCGCGTTGAAATTATCGACGTAAACAGCCATCTGTCTGCTCGTTCCTATCATCGACCGGCGGTTTAACCTTCGCGCCAATACGAAAGCTCAACTGCGACAGCCTCTTCTGGAGATTGGGGATTCTGGGCAAAATCATCGGCCGAAACACCAGACAGATACCAAGCCAAACCCCACGAAACACCAGCGTCCTTCCTCATCTTTTTCGTGAACTGCCACCGCCAAAGCAAAATGAAAAACATTTCGGCCCCCTTTTCGTTATGCGTCCCAATCCTTCGACCCTGGCAACGCGTATCGCTCATTTGAGCCGGTGATTTCCCGCATCAGCATGTCGAAGTATTCCTGCTTGGTCATCAGCCTGAACCCACCCGGCATTTCTTCCTTCACGAACTTCTCAAGCCGCGCCCTTTGGTTCGCCTCTGTCGGGAACTTGCCTTTCCCCATGCCAATAGTAACGGTTCCAGTCCTTTCCGGTTCGTCATCCTCGATGATTGAAACTTGCATCTCAAATTCGACCGGGCCTTGCAGGGTGAGTTTTTTGTCGCTCATGTTTTCCTCCACTAATTTCATATTTTGCGGCTGTCCGGCCCTTGTCCGTTGCTGCTTCGGCGTGCCAGCCGCCAACACGTCTATCCGTAGGATATCGCCGCCCGTATTGTCCGAAGATCCGGGGCGCCCGGGCGGACCCCTTATGCAGGGCCGGAGACGGCGGGGCTATGGTCCGGCGCCGTTCGCTTATCGTAAAAAACCTAAGCCGATCCCGATCAAAGTGCTCCCTAGAAGAATTCGCCACCAGGGAACTTTCGATATGTCGATGACGGCAAACCCAGCCGCCACCAAGAACCAAAAGAACAAATCACTCATTACTCTTACTTTCGACCGGGTTGATCATCACGGCCATGACTGGATAAAAACCAAGCTCGAAACCGAAATGCGCGGCCGCCTGACGGGCCAATGCTTCGGTCGCGTAGACATGGCGCAGGAGAGGCCTCGGTGCCTGCCGGCCGCCGTCGGTGTCGCAGATCGCCCAGGCCCGCAAAGCCGAAACATTCATAATCATGACCTCTCCCCGCTAAGATCCCACCCTTCGCGCTGGGCCTGCTTGCGCAGCGCGGTGATGATTTTGTAAAGCTGGTCGTCCGGCACCCAGGCCACCAGTTTGATCTTGCATATTTTCATGGCCAAGGCGTCGGCATAGGCCCAGGGCTTTCCGCCGACAGTGAGCAGCGCCTCAATCTTTTCCAGTTGCCGGGCCCGGCTGGCCTGCGGGTAGCCTTTCGCCAGCCGCGGGTCCATGTTCTGCGGCTTGCCTTTCACGCGCAGCTCAAAGCCCTTGCGTTTTAAATCGTCGATCATCTCGGTGGCCTGGTCCGCGCTCAAGGCCTTGCAGCTGTCTACTCCGAACTGGCCATGCAGCATGTCGCGATAGGCGTGATCGTCCATGCCCAGGTCGCGCTGCGCCATCTTGATAATCCGGATCTGCTTGGCGGTGATTGCCGGCCCCCGATAGGTCATGGCTTATACTCCTGGCGGTCTTTGTATTCCTGCCGCTTGCCCCTGTTCCACTGCTGCACCGGCCGGAAGAACCCGCACACCCGCGAATAGACTTCGGTGAGCTCCTGGCACGGGACCGACCCTCTGGGCACTTGTGCGCCGGAACAGTTGAAGCCATACAAAGGGTGCCCCTGGCACGGCTCGCCCTTCCTCACATTCTGCTCCGCTCCATCCATCAGCGGAATCAATCTCTCGTCGCTCAGCATCCGATCACCTCCTGCAGTTCGATGGATTGGAAGGTTTTCTGGTAGTGGCGCCGGATCTGGGTAGAGTTGCTCCAGATCGGGTCAAAGTAGTGGTACTTCTTGTCCGGATCCCACCCCATCTCCTTTAAAAGCTTTTTGCCAAGCTTTTTCATGTCCCGCCGCTGCTTGTCCGTCCAGGCGAACTTTGAAACCGGGCGCAGGTAGCGCGACTCCGGATGCTCGCCTCCCAAGCCGCACCACTCACCCTTAAGGGATCCGTCTACGTAAGTCCCTATCCCCATCCGGTTCTTGCTGACCAGGGCGCGGAGAAAGGTGACTTCCCGACCGTCAACCTTAAGCTTGACCTGGCCATAGGTCCCACTCAGCGCCTTCTCAACGCTCTCCCACTCTTCCTTGGTCATGTCCGCTCCTCGTAATAGTCCAGGCAGGCCGTGATGTAGATCTTCGCTTCGGCCTCGATGCTGTTGCCGTTGGCGGCGGCCATGCGGGTCAGACGCTCCAGTAGGGCGCGTTCCTTGCCCGAGAATTTCAGGTTGAGGCTGCCGTCCGTCTTCGCCTTGCGCGGGTAGGACACCAGCCGCTGGTAATGCGCCTTGCAGTACCCCTTGGCGCAGTGCGGCTCCTGGCAGCCGGCCACCTGGCAGCCCCGCGGAGCGGTGCGGACCTTGCCGCCGGCATAGCGGCGACGCGCATAATGCATGCGACAATAGCCCCTGGCATAGTGCGGCTTTTCGCAGCCCTCATCGCTACAAACCTTCGGTGTGTCGTCGGCGGCAGCCGTCAGCCGCGCGCACCCCTTGCAGGCGTCCGGATCGTCGGCGGCATAGCGAGCGCAGGCCTGCGGGGTCAGCCGCGCGGAGAAGCGCCCGCAGGCGATCGTGTGCTTATCCAGCCATTTCTCTTGAGTATTATTCATCAGAACAACCCCAGCTGGCCCTCGGCCAGCAGCTTGTATTCATAACGGCCCTGACCCGCGCAGCGGCTGATCACATCGAACCCGTTGCAGCGCAGCTCGTGAATAATCGAATTGACGGCGCACACATCGGCGGCCCGCACGATCTCCCGGGTGCCGTGCCACTGGCCGTCGGACAGCAGTTGGAAAACCCGCTGCAGCCTCTCACTCGAATCGATGCTCGCGTAGTTACTGACTCGTTTTCCCATGGTCCATTCTCCGGCGCGGGGAGGGGTCAACCTTGCTGATCGTCATCGCAAACGATGGGTCGTGTTCATGCTGCTGCCACCAGGCCAGCGGCACCTGCAAGGTCCCGGTGATCTGGATCTCGACCGACTGCTTCGCCACGTCGACATAGACCAGGCCCGAATTGACCAGCGTGATCTCTTGCGGAAAGTGCTTGTTCATAGTCTCCTCGTTTAAAAAGTGCCCGGCGGCCAGGAGGGTGTCCGCCGGGCCAATCGCTGATGATGGTTTTGGCTGCTCATCAGGCCCAGGCAACCACCCCTGGGCGACCCCCAGGGACTGTCCCTTTACACGGGAGTTTCGCTGTTATGCCCGCTCGTTCCAGAGGTCGGCTGCGTCTTTGTGGTTGTCGGCGCTGGGCCCGGCCGCGCCGCAATCGGGACAGCAGAGCCACCAACGTGCCGTTTCTGTATACTCTTCGTCGCTTTCCCACATCGGATCGTCATGCCCGCAGAACGGGCAGGGGTCGATTCCCATCATGCCGCAACCTCCCTAACCCCAGTCACCGCGGCGTGCATGCCGCAGTCCGGACAAACCACTTTCTCGATCGGGTGCAGGTGGCCATCGGTGCTTTGGTAGTGCGCTTTCTTGCGCTGCAGATGCAAGACCCCGGCTTCGCAGCGGCTGTTGCCGCAAGCGGCGCGAACTTCAAAATAGGGTGGTTTCATACGGCCTCCTTTAAAGTTTCGCCACGTCGAGATTGACCAGGCCGTAATTGCCATCGGCCTGCCGCTTGTAAATCCGCAGATAAGCCTTGCTGCCGGCCACCTGCAGACTGTCGCCGATCGCCTGCATGGCGGCCTGCCATTTCGGGTCCTGGATATCGAGTCGACGCAAGCCCAGCACCCGGTTGGTGTTGATGTTGCCGGCTTTATCGACCTGGAACGCATCGTTGATCAACACCCGCAGCTCCACCCGGCTGTCCTTGGTCCATTCGTGCAGGCACTCATCAATCAGAGCTTTTGCTGCCTGCAGCTGCTCACCGAACACCAGATGCTCCGCGATCGCCAGCTGCAGCTTGTATTCGCCATCGTAGGTGGTCAGGGTGATATTGCCCTTCACGCCGCCCAGGTGGACGTCGTACTTTTCCGCGCTCAGCTCGACAAAGGCGGTGATGTCGGCCATGGCGGCCGTTTTGAATTGCGCCAGCGCCGCGGCGGCGGCTTCGGCTCCGGCGACGATTTCGCGGACCAGCTCGTCGCGGGTGGCGTCGATCTCCTTGACCATCTCGCGCGGCACCAGGCGGCCCTGGGCGTCTTTCAAGTATCCTTCCGGAAGGTGTATGGCTGTCATGTTCAAAGCTCCTTTACAGGCGGGTTAATGGATTTCGATCACGCGGCAGGCGCCGTTTTGCACGCTCAGGCCGTGCCCCTGGTGCAGGGCCAGCGCGTGGCGGTCGTAATGGCCGGGGTTATCCAGGTACTGTTCAAAGGAAATGCCAAGCAGCGCGCGCACTTGCAGGGCGATAAACACCTTTGCCAGATAATCAACTTGCTCATTGGGCAGCATCATGGGACGAGTCCTTTCGTTTCTGGCCGGCGCCGGTGAGGTCGATGGCCAAAAGGGCTACGGCGGCGCTCAGACCGCCCGCGAACAGGCCGATTAAAAAGCTGTAGGGGTCGATCAACGACAACACAACGGTCATTTCACGCCCTCCTTGTGCTTGCAGACCTGGCAGGCCCGCCACAGCACGATGCGCTGACTCGACGAGGGGAAGAATGGCTTGCGCCGCTCTTCGATGCAGGTGGCCAGCGGCACATCGCCGAGTACCGGGCACATCACATTGCTGTCGGAAAACGCGGCCTCCACCAGCTCCAGAATAGCGCCGGGCTCTCCGGCGTACTTCCCGCTTAAAATCTGGGAGAGGGCTGACGAGCTGCGGCCGATCCGGCGCGCCACTTCGGCCTGGCCGTGTTCGGCCACCGCCTGGCGCAGAACCTCCATGCGATCACTCTGTGTCATGGCATCCCTCCGTGCTACTCCAGACCACCTGGTTCAGGTTGGGGTCGTAAACCTGCTTGACGCGCTGGATCATCGGCGGCAGCGGCCCGGTATGGCGCGCAGGCCGCAGGCGGTACTGGCTGGCCACGCCGCCGCGGCCGGTGCCATGGCCAAGGCTGACCACGGCCAGATAGCCGGCCAGCGCCAGAAAGCGGCAGTATTCCACCGCGGTCGCTGGCTTGACCTGCACCTCTTCGGTGCTGGCCTGCACCGCCAGATCGAGGGCGGTGAACTCGCCGAGGATGCGCATGGTGCGCCACATCTGTTCTCGGCCCAGTCCCTGCGTCACCTTGCTGCCGTCGCGGCGCACCCTGGGGGCCTCACGGCCGCAGTCGCGCTCCAGACGGTAGAGGTTGGGCGCGCCGGGGGCGTCGCCGGCGCGGTCCACCGCGAGGTAACCGGCGGCGACCAGGGCCTTGATGTAGTCATCGACCTGACCGCGGCTGCAACCGGTTTCGCGGTGGACGTCGCGGGCCGTGAACAGCTCCGGGGAAAGCCCCTTGATGGCGTGCCAGATGGCATCCCTGGTCTGCAGCGCTGCAATCTCATTGACAGGTTTGCGCATACTCAGACCGCCTTTCTGGGCTTGGGGCTGGTGCCGGTGTACCAGCCGCGATCGCCCCAGCTGGCCAGCGAAATCGCGCCGATATGCTGCGCCTCGCGCCGGGCCCGGTTGAGGTTGACGCACACCCGCCGGGTATTGCCGCCGGTTTGTGTGTGCAGCGCCTTCAGCCAGTCGCGATCGATCTCCACCTCCGGGCAATAGAGGGTGGCCAGGTGCTCAACATCCTCGATGTCGGCGGCCTGTGCCGCCACGTAATCGAATATGCGGCTGTGCACCCGCTCCCAGCGCTCGAGCTTTTTCGGCAAAAACTCCTCGCCGCACAGCAGCACCACGGCGTGGCTTTTGTCGAGGATGTCGCGCACCAGCTCAATAGTGCTGTTGCGGACCAGGTGATCGGCCTCGTCGATAATCAGCGGCCGGCCGCTCTTGCCCAGCTCCTCCACGATCTGGATGAACATGTCGTTGATCGAGTTGCCGGCGGGGATGCTCATCTCGTACAGGATGGCCTGCAGCAGGCTCTTGCGGGTCCAGTGCGAGCAGCATTCCACCCGGAAGCCGCGCAGCTTGTTGGCGGCGTAGCTGGCCGCCGTGGTTTTGCCGTAGCCGGCATGGCCGTGCATGACCAGCAGGCGCTCGCGCGCCCCGCTCTGCATGGCCATCTGCATGGCTCGCATGAGCATGGAGACGTTGGCCAGCGGAGCAACTGTGTTGACGCAGGGTTGGGTTTGTGACATGCTAAAATCCTCCTTGGTTTAAGGCCCGGTTAAAGGGCGATTGAAGCGGCGCTGCAACGCCGCTTTATTTTTTAGTGTTGTCGACCACCAGCCGCATCGGCTCGCGAGGGGTGACGCGCAGGTGATAATAGCGCCCCCGGCGCTCCACCATATCGACGGCGGCTTCGGCCTGTGCGGCCGCGCCGCGCCAGTGATCGGCCTGTTCGGGGTAGTGCCGGATCTTTGCCAGGCAGGCTTCGTGGTTCATGCGCAGAGACTCCAGCAGCCCATCAAGCAGGGCCTGCGCCAGGCTGCGTTTCTCGATATCGCTGCTCATGGCTTCGCCCCCAGGTCGCGTTCCACTTCCCGGAAAATGGCATATTCATCATTGGCCTGGTACGTCCGCAGCCAGGTCTGCCCGCCGGGGGGCAGTTCCTCGCCGTTCTTGATCCGGCGCTCGTAAGCGCAGGCCAGCCGGTAGCGCACGATATCGACGCCCGGCGTTTCGTGCCGGGTGGACTCGGCCTGTTCGGCCGTCATCTCTGCGATCAGCTCGGCCCGCGCTTCCTGCTGCTCGGCGGTCACCTCGATAACGCCGACTCTCTCCATTTCGATTTCTTCCAGCTGACTCTCCAGGCGCTTGACGCGGCCCGCGGCTCGTTTGTTGCTGCCCTGTTCGGAGACAGACAGCGGGAAGGATCGGACGCTGTTGGCTTCAAAGCCCGCCTTGCAGATCAGCCGCTCCTCCATATCGCGCACATAGACGAACGAGCCGTCCTGGGGTTCGTACTCGACATAGACTTGCTCGCCGGCGTGGTGCTCGAGCTCGCTGTTGTAGTAGGTGTTTGTAAACAGCCGGACCTTGCCGCGCCGGGTTGTGACCTGCTTGCGCGGCCGGAACATGTCGTCGAGCTCCGCGGCCGTCAACAGATCGGGCTGCCAGCCGCGATTCAGAAAGCTCTGCATCATCTCAACCGGCGTCATGTGACGCCGCCTGCCGGAGTCGTCGGTGATTTTCGGCAAGGCGCTGTGCGGCCGGTTGTTGTAGGCGTCGATCGCCTGCGGACAGAAGTCCAGAAACTGCGGCCAGCTGGGCAGCAGCTGCGACGCGCCCTGCTTTTTGATGTCTTTATCAACCAGGCGTGTCGTGCGATACAGGGTCGATCCGTCCATGCTGCTGCCGGTAAAGGTCGGCAGCTGCTTGGCGGCGCGGATCCAGCAGCTGCGGTTGAAGCGTTCGATCAGGCCGCGCGCCTGGCTGTTGCCGGCAATGCCGGTTTTAAAGGTGATGTCCAGCCGGGCATAACGGCCCCATAACGGATGGGCGTTGACGTGCGCTAAGTTGCCGCTGCCGGGGTCTGTGTAAAAGATGGTCGGCACGCCCCAGTGCTTGATCGCGTGGCGCAGGGCGTCGGCAACGGTTTCGGCGCTCTCGGCAAGTCCGGCGCTCCAGCCGATGGCCATGCGCGTGGCGGAATCGATCACCGCGCAGACCTCCGGGTGGAACGGCCGGCCGTGCACGGGGTGAGCCACCCGCCCCTTGAACGAGTGACCATCGCACTGCACCTCTTCGAGCGGTACGAAATCGGACCGGTCGCGATGCCGATAGCCCTTGATGGCCCGCCAGTCGTTGCCGGTTTTGCGGCCGCGCTCCCGATCCAGCTTGCTGCGCTTGGCATGGAAACGACGGACTTGCTGCTCGGACGGCATCGGCAGGCCCTCGGGCATGATCATTGCCATCTGTTCCATGGCTTCCGGAATCGTCAGGTTTTGGGCGACCTGGTAGGCTTTTAAGAAGTAGGGAACCCAGGCCGGCAACGGCTTCGGCTCGGCCTCTTTCGGGGCCAGCGCGGTGATGCCCTGCTTGCGGTCGGCGATCCAGCGCTTTAGCGTCCGCTCGGAAAGGGTCTGCTGGCCGAGGCTGCCGCCGCTGCGCGCATTGGCGACCGGCACCAGGGCCTGGATATGCTCGGGCAGGGTTTCGGTTTTCGCGCGAGCGACAACCTGTTTGATCGCCTTGTTCTGGCTGCAGATTTTGGCGAGTTCGTTGATGTGATTCAAGATGACGCAGCGGGCGTCCATGGTCATGCGCTGCCAGTTGGCCAGTGTGGCCGCGGCGGGCAGGTTGTCTGCAACGAGCGCCGGCGGTAACGGGCAAACCACGGCCGGCAGGGTTTCGATCATGCGATCGAGCAGCGCCGTCCGCGTCTCCTCCGGCAGGCTGTCCAGGGCGTATTCCGTAGCCTTCGTTCCCTGTGATTTGCGTGACATCCACCCCTCGCGCTTGGCGCGGCGGATTACAGCGCTTTCGCTTTGTGGCAGCCCGGGTAGGCCGGCCAGCTCTTTTGCGGTGTGCCAGGCGCGGGTCATGCGGGGCCCCGCGCGGCAATTTTCAGCGCCAGCCCAAAGACGCCCAGCCCGGCCAGGTTGACCAGTGGGAAACCCGGCCCTTCTGATCCGGCCAGGGCGATGCCGGCGAGAAACAGCAGGGCGGCGCTGCTTGCCATCAATTTATGAGCAATGCGGGTCATCCTGGTTACGTCGTACCTGGTCATGATTCCATCTCCTTAAGAAACAGTTCGCGCCGCTTGCGTTCGGCCGCCAGTTTGTGTTCCTGCTCGCGCAGCTTCTGCACCTCGGCGCGCAGCGCATCGGCGCCGGGCAGGGTGAACACCCCGGCCGCTTCACACAGCACCCGCAGCGGTTCCACGCATTCGGTGGCCCGGCAGAAGGCCGGCAGCAGATCGGCCGGCAGGCGATGCGGGTGGCTTTCGGCCGTCCAGTTGTTGATCTGATGCACGCTCACATCGTAGCCGGCCAGCTCGCTCATTTCGTCGGCGATGGTCTCGCGGCTCTTCGGCGCGCCCTTGATCGCCCCCTTGACCGCCGCCAGCAGTTTGGCCGATACGCACAGCCGCCCCGGCAGGCTTTGCTGCCGCTCGACACGCTCTTGCCGGAGCAGGTCGAGCAGGCTCATCTGGTTCGGGTCGCTCGTGGTTTTCCGCTTGCTCATGGTTGCCCCTGTTGGCCGGCAGGTCTGCTGCCGGCGGCTGCGTTTATTTTTGCGCGCTGTGCCCCTGCCTCTGCGTTCACCGGAACGCGCCCGTAACGAAAGTTTCTTCTGTGTTCGTCATTGCGCAGCGCACTTTTGTTCGCTATCATGCAGACAACCCATCAGGCACTCCGGATAGCGCTCCGGCCAGATCCGGCAGGGCGGAATCCCCAGCCGATCGGCAATGGCCAGCTGCATGCGAGGCCGTGGCTCGTGGCGGGTGCGATACACCGCGTTACGGGTAACGCCCAGGTCGCGGGCGATGTCCGAAAAGGTCAATCCGCGCAGCGCGAGCTGGTACAGAATCCAGGCCCACTTTTTAGTGGGATTTTTTGGCGGTCTAGTCGTTCTCATGGGAACAACTTTCACATATAATTATATGCCTGTCAAGTAGAAATATATGCGTCAGATTCCCCTGGCTGCATATTTTTCTAAAAATAGTTAAATCGGATATAAAAACAGTAAATTACGCGAATCTGACGCGAAAAGGAGGCGCGTCAGATTCGCGTCAGATTCTCCAACCTCGAATCTGACCATAGAAAGATATGTATGGAAAACCTACAAGGGCGATTTCAAGCGGCGAGGGAAAAGAAAGGATTAAGCCAGAAAGGTATGGCTGAAGCTCTTGGAATCAGTTACATATCTTGGCAGGACTATGAAAGGGGGAAGACTATACCAGGCGGAAAGGTTTTTGAGTCTCTTGTCAAACTAGGATTTGACGCCAACTGGCTACTGATCGGCGAAGGCCCGATGATGCGGGGTGAAGCGGGTGAAGGCGGCATGGGGCGGCCAGCGGCGGACCAGGGCGGCGACCAGGGCGCGGCCCTCGACCCTCAGCTGGCCGAGCTGCTGGCGCTTCTGGAACGCTACGGCAGCCCGGCGCTGATCGCTGAGACGAAACGTAAGTTGCTGCAGAACAAGAAGATTGTCGAAGGGGGTTAATCTAATTAAAAGGGGGCATCATGGGGTTCGTAATTGTTTGGATTATCTGTGGTTTTATCTGTTCGGTTATCGCTGGGTCAAAAGGACGTAGCCCCGTAAGTTTCTTTTTTATGGGCCTTTTACTCGGCCCTTTGGGAATTATTCTTGCGGCCGTTTTACCTAAGAACGAAAAACAAATCGAAAAGGAATGGCTGGAAAGCGGTTACATGAAAAAGTGTCCGCACTGCGCTGAGTTAATTAAGAGAGAGGCCGTTAAATGCAAGCATTGTGCTTCTGATTTGTCCGATTATGTCCCCCCCGATTCTGAAATCGTTAAATCAATAACAAGCCAAAACGATTTAAACCGCAAAATTGCGTTGTGCAGTTGTGGTGCGAATTTCGGATATAACGTTTCCCAGGTTGGGAGTAACACTCTTTGTCCAGGTTGCCAGGCAGACGTTGTTCTCCCATAATTCAAGTGGTGCCAAATCAACCGAAAGTTTGATGTATTTTCGACAAAACCCGAAACTTTTGATTTGGCACCACTTTAAATGAAATTTTTTTCGCCCCAGCCTTTAACCCCGCATTAAACAAGCATTTCCCGCCACCGCCCGCCATTTCCCATTTATTCCCGGCTAGTGCCATACCATTCGGTGATTCACAATAACCAGCCGTCAATTATGAAATCAACTCTCGGTTTTACTGTCCTGACTCTGGGGTCCTGCTGGCTTCTTGCCGGCAACGTTTTGGCAGACAACTTCTCTTTTGATTGTCAACGTGTTGAAGTGGGCAGCATAGAAGAGCTGGTCTGCAATGATGATCAGTTAGCCGCGCTGGACAGAAAGTTGGCCGATGTTTACGCTGCGGCACGCTCAATAGCCG
>RRYU01003949.1_pt1 | contig 28150 bp, 26 predicted proteins | sample 2162651 | NCBI WGS metagenome assembly RRYU01 (sample SAMN10267283, study PRJNA491782) | microbial mat metagenome | isolation source: biomat in the production well | place: Japan: Minami-Kanto gas field, natural gas well KTG3 | collected 2017-06 | reverse complement strand
GGGGGGGGCGATGAACATGAAGAAGAGGTGCACGGGCTTGCCGTCGATGGCGCCGTAATCCACGCCCTTTTTCGACACGGCCAGCAGTGCCATGAGCTTGGGGATAGCCAGGGAGCGACCGTGGGGGAAAGCCACGCCGCTTCCAAGACCTGTGCTACCAAGGCTCTCACGGTTTTTGAGCATTCCCAGGATGACTTCGCGGTCGCGAATCACACCGGCCTCCACCGCGTGATCCACCATTTCCTGGAGGGCATCATCGCGATTGGTCGATTTGAGTTTGGGAATGAACAGATCGGGACTGAACAGCGAAATGAGTTCTTCGCGAGTCATGGAGGGGGAACTCCCTTGGGTATCGATATCGGTTCGGGGCACCGGGCTCCCTTCCCAGGCTGGGAATGGCAAGTTCATACAGGCTAACAAACGGACCTCCATCGGACAAGCCTCTCCAGAAGACTTTTCCCTCATGGCTGCCGCTCTGCTAGGATGGAGGTATGAAAGAAGCCCCCAAAGTCATGACCGGTCGCGTCCTCAGGGCCGAAAGCGGACGCTACACGGTTCAGTCCGGCGAACTGACCCTGCCTTGCCAGCTGCGTGGTCGACTGAAAAAAGAGAAGCTGGGCCGCACGAGGAATCTGGTGGTGGGTGACGAGGTGCGTTTCATCCTGACGGGTGCAGTTGGCGCGCGGGATAGCGAAGGTGTGATCGAAGAAATCCTTCCGCGCCGCAACATGATATCGCGCCTGGCCTCGGGGAAGAGCCGCAAAGAGCAGATACTCATGGCCAATCTGGACCTCATTTATCTGGTCATGGCCATTCGCGAGCCGGGTTTCGCCGGCATCCTCCTGGATCGGTTCCTCGCCGCCTGCGAGCATCGCCGCCTTGAAACCCGCATCTGTTTGAACAAGTGCGACTTGGACTACGGGCATGAGGCCGAGCAGCTTCTGGCTCCCTACCGCAAAGCTGGATACGAAACTCACTGTCTGAGCGCTCTGGATGGCAGAGGCCTGGACGAGCTAAAAGCATCCATGACCAATCAAGTCAGTTTTTTCCTGGGGCCATCGGGTGCGGGGAAAAGCACTATTCTCGCAGCCATTCAACCTGGGCTCGAACTGGCCACCCAAACTGTGAGCCGCGGCTCCGGTATGGGGCGCCATACCACCACGCGAACCGAACTGCATCCCCTGGATTTCGGCGGATATGTGGCCGATTCCCCAGGCGTTCGTGAGTTCGGACTCTGGGGCGTGGAGGATATGAAGCTGGCGGGCTACTTCCCCGAATTTCGGGAATATCTAGGTGCCTGTCGTTTTCCCGACTGCAGCCACTCCCATGAACCTGACTGTGCCGTGTTAGAGGCCTTGAGCCAGGGCCTCATAGATGCAGGCAGACATGAGAGTTACCTCAGAATACTCGGAGAAATCAGAGAGGGAGACTTAAATTTCTGAGGCGGCCGTCTTGACCCGCAATTGACTGTCTGATAAGGTTGTTAACCGGAAGGCTATGTCTTCCGTGCAGTTTTGTACTTTTTTCAAGGGGGCCTGTTTTGCGAGGCAAAGTAAAGTGGTTCGACGAAGCCAAGGGATATGGTTTCATCGAGCAGGAGTCCGGTGAGGACATCTTCGTCCACTTCTCCCAGATCCAGGGAGAGGGCTTCCGGACTCTCGGTGAGGGCCAGGAGGTCGAATTCGAAGTCAGCCAGGGTCCCAAGGGCCCTCTGGCCACTAATGTGACCAAGATTTAAGCTCGGCCGAATCAAGTCCTTGACCCCCGCGCCCTGCGGGGGTTCTTTTTTAGCATGAAAAGTCTACCCTCTCCCTACATTCTCGTCGGCGATGAAATCTTCGCACATCATGAGGCAAAGGTTTCCGCCAGCGATCGCGGATTTCTTTACGGCGATGGCATCTATGAGACCCTTCGCATCTACCAGGGCATTCCCTTCGAAATGGAAGAACACCTTGGGCGACTCAGGGAATCGGCCGATGCGCTCTACATGTTTCTTCCATGGAGTGATGAGGAACTTGCGCAGAAGATTCGCCGCACCTTGGAAGCCAACGACACGCAAGAGGGCCGTCTGCGTATTACCGTTACACGCGGTGAAGGCGATGTGCGCGCCCGCCCCGAGGATTTGCGCGAGCCGGTCATCGTCATTCGTGCTCAACCTTACGAACCACCGGCGGAAGATTTTTATCACCGCGGCGTGAGTGTGGAGATCAGCGAACGCATTCGAAATCTGCCAGACGCTCTGGATCCGGCCATCAAGAGCGGCAACCTTTTGAACAATCTTCTGGCCAGGTTCGAGATGCGCAGCAGAAATACCTTCGAAACTCTTTTGCCCAATGCCCGCGGCGAACTCACCGAAGGTTCTCTATCGAACATTTTCCTGGTAGATGTGCAGGGTCGCTTGGTCACACCCTCGGCCGAAAGTGGCATTCTGCTGGGGATTACACGCAAATGGGTCATGGATTTGGCCATAGGCCGCGGCCTGGAAGTGGTGGAAAAGGGCGTGAAGGCGGCAGAGCTCTATGAAGCTCGCGAAGCTTTCATCACAGCCAGCACCTTGGAAATACTGCCAGTGACCCGCGTGGAGGATAAACCCATCGGCCACGGGGAAGCGGGGCCGATTACCTTGGCCCTGCTAGAGGCCTATCGCAAAGGTGTGAGCGACTACATTCAATCTTTCCGCTGGCCCGAGTTGTAGGAAAAAAAGGCCCTGTCCCGAAGGACAGGGCACTTTTTTTCTTTCCGAAACGGCCGCACGGTTATTTCTCGATCCGACTAGAAGTCGGTACCCATTTCATCCTTGGGATCCGTCGTATCGGAATCGTAGGTATCGAGAAGAACTTCCACAGTACTGGAGTAACCGCTCTCGTTGCCGCTCTGGTCCAACGCGGTCACCTTGTACTCGATGATCATCGGGCTGCTAGCCTCGACTCGATCGTAGTAACCGGCGCTGGGAGTTTCAGCAAGAGACTGGAACGAGGGCTGACCAGAGGCACGATAAACTTTGTAACCGGCCAGGTCCGACTCGTGGTTTTCACGCCAGGTCAGGTGAACCGTGTTGCCCTGAACCCTCACCATAACCTTACCAGGTGTGGTTGGGGCGATCAGATCTCCCCCGGGATCGGGTTCAATCGGAGTAGAGCTATTGCCTGAACAGCCTACCACCAAAAGGGCGGACACCGTTGCCAAGGCAATTAGCATCAGAGTCTTACGCATTGTCCGTACTCCTTTCAAATGCTTAAAAACGCGCGTCTTGCGTTTGACAGAGAAATGGCTGCGAGGAAACGGGAGGTCGAAGCTAAGTCAGCAGGTCAGGTCGTCCCCCCGCAGCCGAGCCCGAATCAGCAAGGCTGGTGCCAGAGGGTAAATAGCCTTATCGAGCCTCATAAGTCCTTGGAAAACAAGCAAGAAGGGGAGATGGTCAGAACTCAAGAACCCTTCTTGGGAAGCTTGAGAATCTGGTGGGAACGATTTTGGAGGCCCTCAGGGGGGGCGGAATGGAGGGGAAGAATGTTCCTCTTGCCCCTTCCACTTGACAATTTTAGCGCACCTTGACTAATCTGCTATCGGAGAAGGACTTGTGAGCAGTTCCTATTAATGGGGAAGGAGTAGGTCCATGACGAAGGCTCAAATCGTTGAGGAAATCGTCCAAAAGACCGGCCTTACGAAAAAAGATGTTGCGGAAGCGGTGGATCAGTTTCTGAAATCCATCTCAGATGCGCTGGCCGAGGGAAAGCACTTAGAAATCAGGGGCTTCGGCACCTTTAAGGTGAAGCGCCGCAAAGCGCGCATGGCTCGAAATCCGCGAACGGGAGATCCCGTTCCCGTACCCGAGCGTTTTGTTCCGGTGTTCAAGGTCAGTAAGGAACTGAAGGACATGGTCGCCACCGCGAATCCGGTCGCGGAAGAGGGCGAGTCGTCCCTCTAGGACCCTGCAGCCTTTCGGTTCGTGAAGAAAAAGAGCCTCCCCGGAGGGGGGGCTCTATTTATATGGGACCCTAGTTGCTTTAGTTATCAAGCAGGTATGACAGCGAGATGCTGATGTCCATGTTGTGGGTCAGCGTACTTTCATTGAATACGCTTTCGGGCTCTGGGTCCTGAATCCAAGCGCCGGTCCAACCGAAATCACCGCGCAGGTAGAAGTCGCCTTTGAGGTTGCGGCGCGCGCCGAGCCCCAGTTGCACACTGTTGCTCGTGCGATAGTCTTCCGCGGTATATCGATTGAAGCTTCCCACGCCCGTATAGAGATGAACGAAGAATCCGCTCATGGGCAGGAGATCGTAGGTCAGATTCAGATGGGTGCGGGACACGTAATCGTCCGCGCCGAAGGGAAAGCCTCCCATGCCTTCCTTGTTGGCTGAGCGCGCATAGTGGAACTGTAATCCCAGGTAGGGGATGAAGCGCAAGTCTGCTCGGATACCGTAGGCCAAAGAGTTGTCGTACTCAAAGGCACTGTCATATTTGAGGAAGCCCACATAGGGAGACAGTTCAAGGCTGGGCATTTCCTGGAAAGCGAAAGCCCCACCTGCGGAGGCGAGGGTCAACAAAGCGGCCAAGACCGCGACATTCATCTTCATGGATCGTCCTTCAGGATTCGAGTCCAGGGGCCGGGCAGGCTTAGATTAGGGCAGCTTGGTCGGGAAATCAAGTCCTGCTAACCGACAACCGCGAACCGCTGACCGCGAATTGCTATCCGCCAGAAATTTCCTTGGCACTTGGTGGGGATTAGATTTTCTTGCCGCCTGCCGCCTGCCGCCTGCCGCCTGCCGCCTGCCGCCTGCCGTCAGCCTTGCTTGCCAGTCCTCACCCGCTTCACTAGACTGAGGCATCTATCTGCCGCGAGCTTGGAGGAAGCATGGCAATCGATCCCTTCCAAAACACCGACTACGATCTGGTGAGGAAGACACTCCTTGAGTTTTTGAAGAGAGAACTGGAGAGCACGGGTCTCGAGCGGGGAATCCTGGGCCTTTCTGGTGGCCTGGACTCGGCGCTGGTCTGCTATCTCGCCGCTGAGGCTGTGGGCCCCGATCGTGTGATCGGGGTGGCCATGCCCTACAGCAGCAGTTCGCCCCAAAGCCTCGAGCATGCCAAACTGGTAGCCCGCGAGACAGGTGTGGAAATTCTCGTCCGCGAAATTACGCCCATGGTAGATGCCTATTTCGCATCCCAGGGCCAGGCCAGCAGCCTGCGCCGGGGAAACAAAATGGCGCGTGAGCGCATGAGCATTCTCTACGATTTGTCGGCCGAGCGTGGAGCCCTGGTCCTGGGCACCAGCAACAAGAGCGAAATCTGTTTGGGCTACGGAACGGCCTTTGGCGATCTGGCCTGCGCCATCAATCCCATCGGAGAACTGTACAAGACCGAAGTGCGCCAGCTTTCACGAATGGTGGGAGTGCCCGAGGAACTTATCGAAAAGGCACCCAGCGCGGATCTTTGGGCCGGGCAGAGCGATGAGGAAGAACTGGGTTTCAGCTACGAAGCTGTGGATCCTTTACTCTTCCTGATGTTCAGTGAGGGTCGCTCCGATGCCGAATGTGTGGCCGCAGGATTCGATGAAGCCTTCGTGAACCGAGTTCGGGACCTGAACAACAAGTCGGGATTCAAACGCCGCATGCCCCTCATCGCGTCCCTGCCGTCCAGCGACCAGGTTGGTTCTTAATGGCCGGGCGCCTGGTTCTCATACCGACACCCCTGGGCAACCTGGAAGACATAACCTTGCGAGCTCTTCGAGAGCTCAAAGAGGCTGATATCGTGGCCGCTGAGGACACTCGGCACTCCGGTCGTTTGCTGGCGCATTTCGAGATCAAGGCGCCCTTCATGAGTTTTCACGAACACAACGAGGCCCGGCAGAGTGAACGCATCGCGGGACTGCTGGATGAGGGAAAAACCGTGGCCCTGGTGAGCGATGCGGGTACGCCGGGCATCAGCGATCCAGGCTTTCGAGCCGTGCGCGCCGCCCTGGCTGGTGGGCATCAGGTGGAGGCCCTTCCCGGTCCTACTGCCCTGATTCCCGCTCTTGTCATCAGCGGCCTGCCATCTGCCCGGTTCATCTTCGAAGGATTCCTACCCCGCAAACAGGGTGCGCTCCGCCGGGGCTTCGAGGCTCTGGCCGAGGAGAGCCGTACGGTCATCTACTATGAGTCGCCCCATCGCATTGCGAAAAGCACGGCCATTTTAGCCGAGCTCTATCCTCAACGCCCGGTAGCTCTGGTTCGCGAAATCAGCAAGCGCCACGAAGAGGCCATTCGAGGCAGCGCAGAAGAGGTGGCGGCGCGCCTGGTTGAGAAACCGGTTAAGGGTGAGATTGTGCTGCTGGTGGGTCCCGAATCTTGACTTCCGGTTCGGGGGCGATTAGCCTCGCGGCTTACGAGGAGGACGAATGTTCAAAGATCGCGTCCAGCAACTAGGACGTCGCCCCTTGGAGCCTTTAGCGGCTTTGCTACTGCGCATGGGCCTGACTCCCAACGCCTTGACCATGACCGGTATGGTGCTTTCTCTCGGTGCAGGGCTCGCCATCATCCGGGGGCGATTGATCAGCGCAGGGTTCCTGCTGCTGGCCGGTGGTCTCTGCGATATTCTCGATGGAAGCATGGCGCGACGCGGCGGCCGGTCTACCCTGCGCGGGGCATTCCTGGATTCCACCCTCGATCGAATCAGCGAGATCGCCGTCTTTTTCGGTCTGATCATTTTCTATCAGGGCAATGTCGCCTTTCAGGCCTGGACCTTCCTGGCCCTCACCGGTTCGCTCATGACCAGCTATGCGCGCGCGCGGGCCGAGGGCCTGGGCCTTAGCGCCAAGGTGGGTTTGCTCGAAAGACCCGAACGCGTGATTCTTCTCATTCTCGCACTGCTTCTGAATTCCTGGACGCCACTGGGCCGCGGCAGCCTGGATTGGGTGCTCGTGCTCCTGGCCATCTTCACCTGGTTCACAACCATGCAGCGCTTGGTTCACGTGCTCATTCGTAATCATGAGTCCTGAGTCACGACCCGCGGGGAGCGGAATTTTCATCAGCCTTGAAGGTGGCGAGGGAAGCGGCAAAAGCACCCTCATGGGACATCTACGGAAATTCCTGAAAGACGAGGGATACGAAGTCTGCGAAACCCGCGAGCCAGGCGGCCCACCCATCGCCGAACGCATCCGCGAAATCCTCTTGGATCCAGAATGCCGCGCCATGGATGCGCGCACGGAGCTTTTCCTTTACCTCGCCTCACGTCGGCAAAATGTGGTGGAGGAGATTCGTCCCGTGCTTGAGCGTGGAGGCGCCGTGCTTTGCGATCGATTCCTGGATGCCAGCGTGGCCTATCAGGGTGGAGGTCGTGAACTGGGTTTCGAAATTGTGGATCGACTCAATCAGGAAGCTGTGGAAGGCACCATGCCCGACCTGACCCTGCTCCTGGATTTGGATCCCGCCCTGGGTCTTGCCCGGGGACCCGGAGTTTCGGACGAGAATCGTGAGAAGGGCGACCGAATCGAGAGGGAAGGGTCCGGTTTCCATCGACGTGTCCGCGCGGCCTATCTGGATGCGGCGCAAAGATCTCCGGAACGCTTTGTGCTTCTTGATGCAACGGAATCGGAGGAGAAGGTTGCCGAGTCCGCCTTGAACGCCCTTCGGAACCTTCTGGCGCATAAACCGTAATCCGCCATATCCTTGCCGGGACCGCTGTGCTTGTCTATCATTCCAGCCAGCTTTCAGCAAAATCGACCGGAGATTCCCATGAAAAAGCGATTGATCACAGGCGCTCTCTTTGTTGCCGCACTTCTTGCCGCGGGCATGGCCTTCGGCTACCCGCGTGGGCGGGGCAACAATGAAGCCTATAAAGATCTGGAACGCTTCACGCTGGCCTATCAGCGCATCCTCACCGCTTACGTGGAAGATGTGGATAGCGACCTGCTCATCGATAAAGCCATCGAGGCCATGGTGGAAGAACTCGATGCCTTCAGCGCCGTCCTCGAGGAAGATCGTTACGACGATCTCATGACGCGCTCCAAGCAGGAGTTCGGCGGTCTGGGAATCGTGATCGGATTGCGCGACGATTACCCCACGGTAATCAGTCCCATCGAAGACACTCCGGCAGCAAGGCTGGGCATTCGCGGCGGTGATCGCATCGAGGAGATCGAAGGCGAGAACACCGAGGGTTGGAAAATCCAGGATGCGGTGGATAAGCTGCGCGGCCAAAAGGGCAGCGACGTCACCATCGGCATTCGCCGCTTCGGTGAGGATGAACTGGTGCCCTACACCATCACCCGTGACATCATCACCGTGACCAGCGTGCCCTACTCCTTCAAGCTGGATGAATCGGTGGGCTATGTACGAATCAGCAATTTCGGCGAGAAGACCGCCGATGAATTGAACGACGCGGTGAATCAGTTGGAAGAAGGCGGCATCGAAGGTCTCATTGTCGACTTACGCAACAATCCCGGTGGACTGCTTGACGCGGCCCGCGAGGTCAGCGAATTCTTCCTGGAATCCGGTCAGCTAATCGTGAGCACCCGCCATCGTGATGGCGTGCTCGGCCAGGAACTCTACGCGCGTGGTGGCAAGCACGTGGCGGGGGAATATCCGGTAGTTATTCTCATCAACGAGGGCTCGGCCAGCGCCAGTGAAATTGTAGCGGGCGCTGTGCAGGATTGGGATCGCGGCCTGGTTGTGGGACGCAATTCCTTCGGCAAGGGAAGCGTCCAGAGCATTTTCCCCCTGTCAGAGACCGAGGCTTTGAAGCTAACCACGGCCAAATATTACACGCCCAGTGGCCGCTGCATTCATCGCGATGAATATAATCACAAGTTCAGCGATGCCGAGAGTGACACCCTCACCTGGGAAGACCTCACTTCCGTACCTGAAGAGGAATTGCCCCCTTACGCCACCATGCGCCTGAATCGAACAGTGCGTGGAGGCGGCGGTATCATGCCCGATGTCATTGTGGAGTCGAAGGAATTCTCGGACCTAGCCCTTGATCTGGAACGAAGGGCTGCCTTCTTTAATTTCGCAGTGGAGCTGGCCGCGGAAGAGCGGATCGGTCCGGACTTCGTTGTCGACGACGCCATACTGGATCGATTCGAGGAATTCCTGGCCGGGCGCGAAATCGAATATGAGACGGAGCAGTTCGAGGAAGAGCGCGAATATCTGTCCATGGCCATCCGGCGCGAGCTTTTTTACAACCAGTTTGGCGCCGCCGAGGCCTACCGATCCACCCTGGAGAAGGACCTTCCCCTTCAGGAAGCCCTGAAGCTGCTACGCGAGAATCTCACGGTTGAACGACTGCTGGCATCCGTTGAGGAAATGGAAGAAGAGTAGGCTCCCCGCCTTCGGCGGCGGCAGCCGCCCGGAGGCGATGGATGTACGAGGCCACACTCATAATTGATGCCGATGCCGGCGTCCTCGCCCTGCGCGAAGACGAGCATGTGGCCAATGAGCTGGCCTTCCGCGCCTGGAAGGAATGGAAGGAATCCGGTTCCTGCTCCTCCGCCTTCGAAACTCTCGACATGGACATGGTGGACGACTATATCCGCAGCCAGTCCGTGGATCCCTACTTCATGGATTTCTACGACTTCGTCTCCGAGAGGAAAATTCTCTTCGGTGTGGCCACCCAGCGCCTGGGGCGTATCGTGGAAACCATCCTGCGTAGGCAAGGCCTGAACGGCGTTCCCGTGTTTGCCAACAAGCTCGACGTGGAGCCTTTCACCATTCGTCTGAGCTTCCCTCACTTCAATGTTCTGGGATGCAATCTCTGTCCCAGCTGCAATGTGTATCATCTGCGCCGCTTCCGCCGCCCCGACGCGCCTCTGATTTTCGTGGGGGACAAGGAGCACGATTTCTGCAGCTGCATCGAGGCCGACCTGGCCTTCGCGCGCAACGGTCTGCACCGCAAGCTCGAGCGCGAGGGTGTGGAGCACATTCACTTCGAGCATCTGCGCGATGTGGAGCGCACTCTCATGCAGATGATCGTGTCAGGGGAACTGGCCAAGTTGCCGCGCAAGCAGATCGAACTGTCTAGTCCGCCACCTGTCGATGAACATGGGCGCCGACGCGAGCCAGAATCTCGTAGTTGATGGTTCCCGCCAGACCGGCCAAGGTCTCGGCGCTGATTTCCTCGCCATTTTGCCTGCCGATTAGAACGGCTTCGTCACCGCGACCGGCTTCGGGTATGTGGCTGAGATCCACGAGAGTCAGGTTCATCATGATGCGGCCACGCACCGGCGCGCGCTTGCCCTTCACCAGCACCCAGGCGCCGCCCAAGCCACGATCGTAGCCGTCGGCGTAGCCTACCGGCAGCACACCCAGGCGCGTGGGCGCTTCGGCCTTCCAGCTGCAGCCGTAGCCCACGTAACTTCCCGCGGCAACGTCCTTCACCTGGATGATCCGGGCCTTCCAACTCATCACCGGTTTCAGATCGAGATTGTTGCGCCCTTCGGCGCGCGCGCTTACCAGGGTTTCGCGGCTGGGCCAGTGACCGTAGAGTGAGATGCCCACGCGCAAAAGATCGCCCCGCGTATCAGGAAAGAGGATGCCGGCCGCCGAGCAGGACTGATGGATCATCTCGGGATTCACTCCCCCGGCGCGGAGCCTGGCAAGAGTCTTCTCGAAGCGACGCATCTGCTCGAGGGCGTAACTGTGATCGGTACTGTCCTCGATATTGGCGAAATGGCTGTGCACGCCCTCCACGCGAATGTGTTCGCAGCTTTTCAGTCGCGCGATGAGACCGTCGAGCTGATCCTCAGAAAAGCCCTGCCGGTTGACGCCGGTTTCCACCTTCAAGTGGATGGGGATGGGAGTCTCCAGTCCCCAGTCTCCAGTCTCCAGTTCCTCTAGTCCTTCGAAGTCGATGACCGTGAAGCGGGCTCCGGACTGGGCCAAGCGGGGAATCATTTCCGGCGGCGTCCAGGACAGGATCAGAATCTTCAGGTTCTCCATCCCAGGGAGACTGCCTAAGGCAAGAGCTTCCTCGGGGGAATGAACGCCGAACCAGCGCTGTCCCGCATCGAATAGCAGGCTTGCTATCTCGGGCAATCCATGCCCATAGGCATTGGATTTGAGCACGGGCAGCAGATTGGACGAGGCGGCCAGATCCTTGAAGATGCTGTAGTTGTTCAGAAGGCTGGATCGTGATATTTCGATCCAGGTAGCTCGGTTCATGCGCCTCCACCTGGCTTGCTTCCCCTGGGAAGCGAGAGTATAGTGCTCGAACTTGCGTGGGTAAACGAAATCCCGCGCCATCCAAGGCCGAAGCCATGAACGAATTCCCGAACAAGCAAGAACGTATTGAAGCACTCAGATCGCTGCTACGCGGTGGTGGAGCGGCCTGCGCCCCCATGGCGGGTATCACCGATCGACCCTTCCGTCGCATCTGTCGGAGCATGGGATCGCTCTATGTGACCACCGAACTGCTATCAAGCGAGGGCTGGAGCCGGGGAAACGAGAAAACCTTGAAGATGGCCTCCTTCGGCGAGGAGGAGCGTCCCCTGGGCATTCAGCTCTTCGGAGCCGATCCCGAAGCCATGGCCGAATCGGCCCGCCGGGCGGCAGAGCTCGGCCCGGATTTTATCGATATCAACTTTGGCTGTCCCGTGAAGAAGATCGTGAAGAGCGGCGGCGGATCAGCCTGCATGAAGGATCTGCCCCTCATGGAGGAGATCGTCCGCGCCGTGGACGAGGCCATCGATCTGCCCGTGAGCATGAAAATTCGCGCGGGATGGGATGAACAGCACCTCAACGCACCCGAGGCCGCGCTCATGGCCGAGGGCGCGGGCCTGGCCTTCGTCACCGTCCACGGGCGCAGTCGTACGCAGTTTTTCAAGGGCCTGGCCGACCTGGGCATCATCCGCGAAACCCGCGAGGCGGTGAGCATTCCTATCGTGGGCAATGGTGATGTGGTGGACGCGGCCAGCTATCAGCGCATGATCGATGAGACAGGCGTGGATACGGTTCTGGTAGGCCGTGGATGCATTGGCAATCCGTGGATTTTCGGAGAAATTGAGGCCCATCGCCGTGGCGAAAGCTGGACCGCGCCGGGCTTCGGAGAGCGCATCCATCTTGTGGTGGAGCACTTGGCAGCGAAGGTTGAATTATTCGGTGAAAAACGCGCGGTGGTGGAATTCCGCAAACAGGTGAGCCAGTACCTCAAGGGTTTGCCCGGCGCTTCGGAACTTCGAGCCAGTCTATTCATCGAAGAGAGTTACGCGGCCGTCGAGGGTATTCTCCTTGATTGGCTGGCGCGGCAGGAGGGCCGGTGACCAAGAAACGCATCGCGGAAATTTTACAGAAGGTGGCCGCGGGAAGGCAGAGCGTTGAAGAGGCTCTGAAGGAGTTGTCGAACCTGGGTTTTGAGAGCCTGCCCTCGGCGAAAGTGGATCATCATCGCGAGCTACGCACCGGTTTCCCCGAAGTGATCTTCGCCCAAGGAAAAACGCCCGAGCAAGTGGCCGAAATCACCGAAGCCATGAATTTATGCGGCGGTCGCATCCTGGCCACACGCTGCAGCGCCGAACAGTTCGAAGCGGCTGCCGCCAATGTGGAAGATCTTCAATACGAAGAAGCTGCGCGCGTTTTTCACAAACGATTACCCGCCCGCGACGAATGCCGGGGTCGTGTACTGGTGCTATCGGCCGGCACCAGCGACATGCCCGTGGCCGAAGAGGCAGTCTGGACCGCCCGCATGGCCGGCGTTCATGTGGAAACCCTTTACGATGTTGGCGTGGCCGGAGTGCATCGTCTCACCGCCTTCAGCGATCTGCTGAATTGGTCCGACGCCATGGTGGTGGTCGCAGGAATGGAAGGTGCGCTGGCCAGCTTGGTTGGCGGCCTGGTATCCTGTCCCGTCGTGGCCGTGCCTACCAGTGTGGGATACGGCGCGGCCTTCGAAGGTTTGGCCGCACTGCTCGGCATGCTCAATTCCTGTGCGCCTGGAGTGACCGTCGTGAATATCGACAACGGATTCGGTGCAGGGCTTTCCGCCGCGCGCTTCGCTCGCGCTTTAGGCGAGGCCGTCAAGGAGGCGGGAGCATGAACACATCCACAAAACTGCCCTGGAGCGCATCCCGCCTGCTTCTTGTGGACGCACCTGCAGGCCTATCCGGCGACATGTTTCTGTCCGCCCTGGCCGATCTGGGCTTCGAATTGGATGAGCTCAAGGATCTCTTCCAAGAGGCCGGTTTCCAAGTTGATATCAATACTGAGGAAACCCTCCGGTCCGGTTTGCGCGGCCGCTTGCTGCAATTGAAGCTGCCCGAGAATGAACCACGTCGCGGCCTGACCGAGTGCTTGGAACTTATCGACAGCCTCAAGCTGCCTGACCCGGTAGCAGGGCTTGCCCGCCGCTTCTTCACGCAGTTGGGCATGGCTGAGGCGCGTTTGCATGGGCTGCCTCTTGAGGATGTCCACTTTCACGAGATCGGCGCCATGGACACGCTGGTCGATTTGGTGGGCGCGGCTTTGGGCCTTTATCGTCTAGATATCGGCCGCATGCGGCTGCGTGATCTGGCCGTGGGTCGTGGCACCGTGAACACTGAACATGGGATTTTGCCCCTGCCCGCCCCGGCGACCTTGGAATTACTTGCGGGATTCACCCTGCGCGAATCCGGCCTGGCCAGCGAAAATGTTACGCCTACGGGCGCGGCGATTCTCGCCGGAGCCTGCGAGGAGGAGGACGACGATCAAGCCTTCCGCCCACTTCGCACAGGATACGGTGCGGGCCGGCGCGATCCGTCGGGCTTGCCCAACCTTCTCAGGCTCACACTGGCGGAATCCACATCGGCCTTCGAAGGCGAGAGCGATAGTGTGAAAGTTATCCGCTGCGCCATGGATGACATTACTGCCGAAGAGTCCGCGCATCTTCTCACGCGGCTCCTGGAAGAAGGCGCACTGGATGCCAACTACCGCGCTTTGCAAATGAAAAAGGGCCGCCTGGGCCTGGGCTTGGAAGTGCTTTGCCACGCTTCCCAGTTAGATGACTTGGCGAGTCTCATTTTCCGCGAGGGCACCACCCTGGGTTTGCGTATCCAAACTGAAAGTCGCTGGATTCTTCCTCGGCGGGTAGAAACCATCTCGACTCCTTACGGCGAAGTAGGCATGAAAGTAGCGGAGCTTCCCGGTGGTGGCCTGAAGGCTTCGCCCGAATACGAAGATTGTGCGCGACTCGCTCGCGAGAAAGATCTGCCGCTCATGGAAGTGGAAGCCGCGGCGCGCGCCGCCTGGCGCAAGGAACGCGAGAAGGGAGCGGGCGCATGAAAAAGTGGCTATGGATCATTCTGCTCGCCATTGCCTGCACCCCCAAAATTCCACCGGCGGGTGAGAAGAAAGTGGAGCCACCTCCACCCTCACCGGCCGCGGCAATTGTGAACGAAGCTTTGGAGATGGCGCGCGAAGGTGAGTATCTGGACGCCATCGGACGCCTGCGCGATGCAGTGGATGCCGATGGGAGTTTCGCCGAAGCCCATGCGCGTCTGGGCATCCTCTATCGCCGCGTGGGCGACTTTGATCAGGCCCGCGAGTCGCTGGAACGTGCTCTTTTAATCCAGCCGAAGAATTCCGAGTATCTCTATGCGCTGGGCACTGTGCTCTTTGATCAGGGAAATTTCCGGCGGGCTGAAAAAGCCTTTCGCCAAAGCTGGTCGGAGGACGGTCGACTGACTTCGCTGTTCTCCCTGGCTGAAACTTATCTGCGACAGGGCAAGGAGAGTCAGGCCGCCGATGCATGGCGTGAGTACCTGCGCCGCGATTCCGATAGCGTTTGGGGGCGTGAAGCAGCCAAGCGTCTGGAGGAACTGTCCGCCGAGGATGATCCGCGTGGGCGATGAACATCTCATCGAAGCGCGTGGCATTACATTAAGGCGCGGTGATCATTCGCTTCTGCTGGATATCAATCTGAAATTGAAGCGCGGCGAGCACTGGCTCATATGGGGGCCAAGCGGCGCGGGGAAGACCAGCCTTGCGCGAGTTCTGGTCGGTCTCACCCAGCCCAGCGAAGGAGACTTGAGTTTCGCAGCGCCGCCTCCCCATGCCATGCTCTTTCAAGATCCCGATTCACAGCTTGCCGCCGCCACCGTGCGAGATGAAATCGCCTTGGGCGCTCGAGAGCCCGGAGAAGCTCCCGGATCCGCCAGCATCACACATCGTGTGGATGAAGCCCTTCGTCGATTCGATTTGGAAAACTTCGCCCATCGCAATCCCCACTCGCTTTCGGGTGGCGAGAAGCGGCGATTGGGACTTGCCGCTCTCTCGGTGCTCGGCAGCGAAATCCTGATTCTCGATGAACCTGAACTTCATCTCGATGAATCCAATGGGTCCCAGTGTCTGAAATTTCTGGAGGACTGGCGCTCACGGTCGCCACGCCTGCTTATCGAAATCAGTCGCGATCCCGCACGAGCACTTGTGGCCGATGGCATCATCCTGATTCGCGATGGACGTTTGGTGGCGGCGGGTCCTCCGCGGAAAATTTATCGAACACATCGGGCAGCCGATCTTCCCCGCGTAAAGGAATTCGAGACGGAAGCTTCGCCTCAGATCATTTCGACACCGCCGGGAAAATTGGGAGAATTGATTCTCGCCGCGCGAGATCTCCATCTGAACTTACCTGACGGCATGCCCTTGATATCAGGATTGAATCTCGAGTTGCATCGCGGTGAGCGCGTGTTGATATCAGGCACAAATGGCAGTGGAAAAAGCACCTTGCTATTGCTCCTGGCCGATCTGGCCGATCCTGACTCCGGTACGATTGAACGTGGCTCGAATTTGATAAGTGCCCTCGCCCTGCAAGATCCCGAGCGCACATTTTTTGCAGAAACCGTGGAGGAGGAAATCGCTTTTGCGCCTTCCCGCCAGGGACTTCGCGGCGAGGCTCTTTCCCAGCGTGTCAACGAGGCTATGGCGGCTCTGGGTTTGCCGGACAGCCTGAGAGGCCGCGACCCCATCAGCTTGTCGGCGGGGGAGATGCGGCGCCTGGCCATGGCGTCTCTCTGGGCCCTGGCTCCCGATTTCCTTTTCCTGGATGAACCGGCCGCCGGAATGGATCCGGAAAACGCTCGCATCTTCGCCGAAAACCTATTCAGCACTGGAAATGGCTTTCTCTGGGCCGACTGTCGCCTTCCCGCTGAACTTGAATCGCGCTTCGATCGTCGCTATACCTTGTCGGGTGGAAAACTGGCGGAGGTGGTCTCTTGAAAGAGTGGCTGGCCCGGGGCTGGAAATATCTGAAATTTCTGAAGAACGAGTATGGCCGCGATCGTTGCGGTCAGGCCGCAGCCGCTCTGGCCTTCGGCACCCTGCTATCCATCGTTCCCTTGGCCGCCCTGCTCACCTGGCTACTCCGGCCCTACGACTGGAGCCTGGATGGCGTGCTGGAGTTCCTATCCCGCTACTTCCTGCCCACACCGGAATTTCAAACCATCATCACCGAAGCTATCGAACGCTATGCTAGCAACGCAGGCGCCATGGGGCTCTTCGGCCTGGCTTTTTTCCTCTTTGTGGCCTGGGGCATGTTGATGAGCGTGGAATCCATCTTCAACGACATCTGGCACGTGGAAAATCGGCGAGGACAGGTGCACAAGCTCGGCACTTTCTGGGCGGCCGTGATCTTCGCGCCCTTGCTGTTTATCGCCAGTGTTACGCTCAACCAAAATCTCTCGCGCTCGGCCCTTCTCGGACCGCTGGCTGCCAAGGGACATTTCGAATGGCTCTTTGCCGGCCTGGTGCCGTTCCTGCTACTCGTGATCAGCCTTAGCCTGGGTTACCTGCTCCTTCCACACACTTCGGTCCGAAAACGCGCGGCGTTCATTGGCGCTATGGTGGCGGCTTTTCTCTATGTCTTTGCCCGCTGGGTCTTCGTCCAATATCTGGAACGAATCGCCACCTTCGATACAATTTACGGCATCCTCGGTGTCATTCCTGCATTTCTGATGTGGCTCTTCTTCGTGTGGAGTGTGGTGTTGATCGGCGCGGAGGTGTCCTACACGGTGGATCGGCCTTGGGAGGAAATGGAGCGGGGCTGATTTCCCCATCCTCATGTGCTAAATTATTCGGGTCCCAAGATCCCTGAAAGAAGGTCTATGGATAAGGTCATCGAACGCATTCGTCAGTCGGCCTCGGCCCATCGCAGCGATCTGGATGAACTTCTTCGCGTTCCCAGTATCAGCAGCAATCCTGGAAACAAAGCCGACATGGAAACGGCGGCAAAGTGGTTGCTCACGCGCATGCAGAAGCTTGGCATTCGCAGCGAGATCATTCCCACGTCGGGCCACTCGATTGTTTATGGCGAACATCTACAGGCCGAGGGCGCGCCCACTATTTTGGTTTACGGACACTACGACGTGCAGCCGGTGGATCCTCTAGAGCTTTGGGACACACCTCCCTTCGAACCCAACGAGCGTGAAGGCGCTGTGTTCGCCCGCGGAAGTTCCGATGACAAGGGCCAGTTGCTCATTCACCTTTTCGCCGCGCAGGAAATGCTCGCCGAAACCGGCGGACTGCCCGTGAATCTCAAGTTCCTGCTCGAAGGTGAAGAGGAAGTCGGCAGCCCCAATTTGAAACCCTTCATCGAGGCCAACATCGACAAGCTGGCCTGCGACGCCGTCGTGGTCAGCGACACCGGTTTCTTTTCCCGCGATGTGCCCAGCATGCTCTACGGCCTGCGCGGGCTCAGCTATGTGGAAGTGATTGTCCGCGGCCCGAATCGTGATCTTCACAGTGGCGAGTTCGGCGGCGCGGTAGCCAATCCGGCAGACGTGCTTGCCCGAATGATCGCCGCGCTTCACGATGAAGATCGTCGCATTGCAATTCCCGGTTTCTACGACAAGGTACGAGAGCTTGAGGGACGCGAGCGCGAGGCCTTCGCAAGTCTGCCCTACGACGAAGCGGCCTACAAAGCCGATCTCGAAGTCGAGGCTTTGGAAGGCGAAGAAGGGTTCACCACCCTCGAGCGGCTCTGGGCGCGTCCTACATTGGAAGTGAACGGAATCTGGGGTGGATTCTCGGGAGAAGGCGCCAAGACGGTTCTGCCGGCCGAAGCTGGTGCGAAGATTTCCTGTCGCCTTGTTCCCGATCAGAATCCCGACGAAGTATCAGATCTTCTTGAAAAGCGCTTGCGCGAATTGGCGCCCGCCAGCGTGAATCTTGAATTCATTCGCCATCATGGTGGCAATCCATTCCTGGCCGAGCCCGATAACGCTTTCGTTAAAGCCGGAGCGCGAGCTATCAACAGGGCCTTCGGGAAAATGCCTGTGCTGGTGCGAGGTGGGGGAAGTGTGCCGGTTACCGAGACCTTCCAAAGCATGCTCGGTGTGCCCTGCGTCATGATGGGTGTGGGCCTGCCTGATGATCGTCTACATTCGCCCAATGAAAAGTTCGATCTGAATCAGTTCCACAAGGGTATTGAAGCTGCGGCCTGGTTCCTGCATGAAGCGGGAGAGGTGAAGTAGACCATGACCGAAGCCACTATCGAAAAGGGGAAAGCCGTGGGAGACATCGTCACCAACTTCGATCTCAACGATGAACAGAAGATGATTCGCGACATGATCCGCGACTTCGCGCTGAAGGAAGTTGAGCCGGTGGCCATTGAGCTGGACGAGAAGGCGGAGTATCCCAAGGCGGCCATGGACAAGCTCGCCCAACTCGGCATTCTCGGCATGATTGTGCCCCCGGAATACGGCGGCGGGGGAATGGACTATCTCAGCTATGCCCTGGTGGTTGAAGAATTGTCACGTGTCTGCGCCAGCACCGGAATTTCCGTGGCTGCGGCTACGAGTCTGGGAATTGGTCCTATTCTCATGAATGGAACCGAAGAGCAGAAACAGGCTTGGCTGCCGAAACTTGCGGCGGGAGAGTATCTGGGAGCCTTCGGTCTAACGGAACCTGGCGCTGGAAGCGATTCCGGGTCCACCAAGACGACGGCCGTGCTCGATGGCGACGAATGGGTGATCAATGGCCAGAAGCAGTTCATCACCAATGCAACCCATGCAGGATTGGTGACCATTACCGCACGCACAGATCCCTCATCCCAGCGCAGTCAGGGAATCAGCGCCATTGTGGTACCTACCGATGCGCCGGGATACAGCCTGGGCAGCAAGGAAAACAAGCTTGGCATTCGTGCCAGTGATACACGCGAGTTGATTTTCGAGGACTGCCGTGTTCCCGCCGCGAACCTGCTTGGTGAAAAAGACACGGGATTCCCCACCTTCATGAAGACACTCGAAGGAGGGCGCATATCCATCGGCGCCATGGCTCTGGGCATCGCACAGGGTTCACTGGACAAAGCAGCGGTGTATGCACAAGAGCGCGAGCAATTCGGCAAGGCCATTTCGAAGTTCCAGTCCATCGGCAACAAACTGGCCGACATGGCTACCGAAATTCATGCCGCACGGCACCTAGTCTATCATGCGGCAAGACTCAAGGATGCCGGGCGACCTTTCGGGAAAGAGGCCTCCATGGCCAAGCTATATGCGAGCGAGGTCGCAAGTCGCTGCGCCAGTCATGCCATTCAGATCCACGGCGGGTATGGCTACTCCAGGGAGTATCAGGTGGAGCGCTACTATCGCGACGCCAAGCTCTGTGAAATCGGTGAGGGTACCAGTGAGATTCAACGTATCGTGATCGCACGGGAAATCTTGAAGGAATATGCGATCTAGGTCGCTGACCGCTGACCGCTAAGCGCCCCTGCCCATCCCCATGGGCGGGGGTTTTTCTTGGGCTAAACCTCTGTAGGGACTATTCTTCCACAAGGCCGTAAACGAGTTTCCCGCATCCCACGTCAGTGTTGTGAACCGAGGAGAGGCGACGGTGAATGCGAAACGGAAACATCGACAAGACCTGGACCTGGCGAGAAGAGCCGCGGGCGGTGAACAAAGCGCCTGGCGGGAAATCTACGACGCCAGTTCCGATTCCCTTTTCAACTTCCTTTGCTACCAGACCGGCGATCGAGAAGCCGCAATGGACCTATTGCAGGAAACCTTCATCACGGCCATGAGGGCCGTTGCGAACTTCCGTGGCGATGGATCCTTGCACGGTTGGCTTCGGAGCATCGCACTACACAAAACTCTGGATTGGCGAAGGAGCTTGGCACGTCGCGCGAGGAAACATCTGAGTTTCATTGCCGAAGCGCCGAGTGAGACCGATCTAGGTCCCGAGCCAAGCTTTCGATCCGAACAGGATACCCTCCAAGAAGCGCTGAACTCCATATCGCCCAAGCAAAGGGCGGCCATGTTGTTGCGTGAATTGGAAGGTTTGTCCTTCAAGGAAGTGGGTGAAGAGCTGGGTTGCGCTGAAGCAACGGCGCGAGTGCATTACCACCGCGCCGGTGAAGCTTTGCGCAAGAAGCTGGAAGGATCGGAATTCGGGGAACTTGTCGATGGAACGGAAGGAATGCGGCCATGAAGAAACTCTTCGATCCACACCGTCACAAATTGACCGAGGGTGAGAAGGAATTTGTCTGGCGTCGAATCAATGAACCCGGCGATTTGCGCGCGCAGCGACGTGCGCTCGTCTGGCGTCGTTGGGGCTATTCGAGTGCCGTGGTTTTGGCAGCCCTGCTGGTAGCCATTCTTTGGCGCCCCGAATCCAACATGGACAAGCTCCACAAGGTGCCGGTACCCAGCGAAGTCGCGCCCCAGCTTGGTGCCGAGAGGATTCTGAGCTACTCCGACTTGAAGGCTCCCGGCACGCTTGAAGAGGCGCCGGTTCAGCTGGACGACAAGGCGCCCGGCACCGCCAGCGAAAACATGGTCGCCGCAAAATCCGCGGCCCCGGCGGAGTCGAAACAATTCTCCACCGTTGCCCCTCCGGAGACGGCTCACCGGGACGCCGCGGATGCCGATCCTGTGGTCGAGAAAGAGGGTCTCTCGACACAGGAAATCAAACCCTTTGCGGATAAGAACGGTCCTGCATTGGCCGAAATCAAAATTGACCCTGCACCTGTGGAAGAATTCTCTGCCAAGACGCCTGGCAGGCGTGGTGAAAGCGATGAAGCCAAGCAGGGTCTTGGAGCAATCAGGGGTGTGGTCATGGATAGTGTGTCCGGAGCGCCTCTTCCTTACGCCAACGTGATTGTCGAGGGGACGAACTTCGGCACGATGACCCTTGAGGATGGCAGCTTCCAATTGCTGCTCCCAGCGGGTACCTACACGATTAAATGTCTGTACATGGGATACGACAATGTCCTGGCCGAGGGAATCCAGGTTTGGGAAGGCTACGCTGATAGTTTGCAGTTCGCCATGAAGCCTACGGTCTCTCTCGTTGTGGATACGATTGTTGTTGAGGGTACGGAAACTTCAGTCTCTGTTAAGGGCAAATCTGAGGGTAAAAAGGAATTCGATAGTGACCAGAGAGACTTCGCCGTGGACAATGTGGAAGAGGCCATGGCTCTGCAGGCTGGCATCGTAATGCAAGGTGGCGAACTGCATGTTCGAGGTGGACGATCGGGTGAGGCCAGGTTCGAGATTAACGGCGTACCGGTGAAGGATCCCTTTGGCGGAAGTTCTCGAGACGAGCGATATCATTCACGCCGTAGAATGCGTTGCTGGATTCCTCCCTGGTACAACAATCCCAACGGAGAGGCTTTCGACGCCATGTACTTCGAGAACTATGGCACCAATCCCTTCGTGATGACCGATGAAGATGCCCTGTCCACCTTCGCGCTCGACGTGGACAACGCCTCGTACACACTCACACGGAGCTACCTCGAGCGTGGTGAACTGCCGCCCAAGGATGCCGTTCGTGTGGAGGAGTTCATCAACTTCTTCGAGCAGGGCTACGAGAGCTGTGAAGACGAAACCTTCTGCATCAATGTTGATGGCGCGCCTTCGCCCTACGGTGAAGGATACCACCTGCTGCGTGTGGGAGTTCAGACTCGCGAGATCACACAGCGTGAGCGGAAGCCCGCCAACCTGATATTCGTAGTGGACACATCCGGCTCCATGTCTCGCGAAGATCGACTGGGTCTTGTGAAGCAGGCGCTGATGATTCTCCTGGACGAACTGGAAGATTCCGACACGGTGGGTATCGTGGAGTACGGATCCCACGGTCGCGTGGTTCTTCGTCCCACGGCGGTGGAAGATCGCCGGCGCATTGAACGGGCTTTGAATTCTCTGCATTCCAATGGTAGCACCAATGCGGAAGAGGGCTTGTGGCTGGGCTATGAAATGGCCGCCAAGCTCGATACAAAAGACACCAACACCCGGCTCATTCTCTGTTCGGATGGTGTGGCGAACACCGGCGAAACCCAGGCTGAGAAGATCCTGAGTCGCGTGCGGCTGGAGTCGGATCGCGGCGTTGCTCTTTCGACCATCGGTTTCGGAATGGGTAACTACAATGATGTGCTCATGGAGAAGCTCGCCGACAAGGGCGATGGCAACTACTACTACGTGGATGAGATCGACGAGGCCACGCGAGTCTTCCGCGAAAATCTCAGCGGAACTCTGCAAACTCTGGCGCGCGATGCGAAAATCCAGGTGGAGTTTGATCCGGAGTACGTGCTGCGCTGGCGTTTGATCGGTTATGAGAATCGCGATATCGCCGACGAGGATTTCCGCAACGACGATGTGGATGCCGGTGAGTTGGGTTCCGGTCATCAGGCCACGGCGCTTTATGAGATCAAGCTTTCTAACGAAGCGATGGAAAGCCGCAGCAACCGGCGACAGAGTCCCAATGAAAAACTTGGACGGGTCTACATTCGCTATGAACACCCCAAGCATAGTGAGGATGCTGGAGAGGTCGAAGAGCTGACTTCGGCCATCGAGCTGGCGGCCTTCCAGATCAGCTTTGTTCGTGCTGACTATAATCTGCAGCTGGATGCCCTGGTCGCTGAGTTCGCGGAGATCCTGCGCGGAAGCTATTGGGCAAAGGACGGCAGTTTCGATGAACTGATCAGTCTGGCCAAGGGGCTTCGTGTAGAATATCCCTACGATGAAGACCTGGCTGAACTCCACGATCTCATTCAGCGTGCAGCGCGGATCGATAACAGCAAGCGCGATTAAGCTTCAAATCGTCAACCCGGGTTGCACTCCAATCTCGACTAGAAGAGAGTGCACCCGGGGAGGCTTTTTCGCTTAACGTCAATATTTTCATTGCCTTTCGCGTTTTTAACTAAAAGTCAGTAACTTTGAGCTCGCCACTGCGAATTTAGAGGGCGGCACAGATCACTCCGCCGCTCACTCTTTCGGAGGATTTCCATGTTCGAACTTGCTCTTCTCCTCGTCGGCCTACTGGTTCTCATGCTTTTCGGCGGCTTGCTACTCACACTATTGGGACTTGTTTTCAAACTGATCCTGCTACCCTTCCATTTGGTCTTCTGGCTTTTCCGTGGAATTCTCGGCGTGGCTGTGAGTCTGCTGCTTCTGCTTGTGCTGCTTCCCATGTTGGGTGTGGTCCTGCCGATCTTCCTGCTGATCTTTGCCTGGCCGCTGGTACTCATTGCTCTGATTGTAGGCTTGGTTAAACTGGGATCCGGTGCAGCTGCGTCCTGAGACAAGTGTAGGCATGAAAAGAGAACCCTCCCCGGTAGCGAGGAGGGTTCTTTCTGCTTCAGCTGAGGAAGACTACTTCAACAGAACCATCTTTTGATTCAGGTTCAATCCCGCGGCCTTGAGCGATGCGAAGTAGACGCCCGAGGCCACCTCGGCGCCGGCATCATCGCGGCCATCCCAAATGCTCTGATGCTCACCAGCATCCATGTGCCCCGAGACGAGAACCCGCACAAGGCGCCCGGCCGTATCATAGACGGACAGTTCTGCACTGCCCGCTTCGGGAAGCGAGAAGCTTATCTCGGTCTTGGGGTTGAAGGGATTGGGGAAGTTCCCCTTGAACCTGGGCAAGGTTGAGGCGAAATCATCGTCCACACTTGTGGGATTCCAGGGTTCTCCGAAGAAGTTATCGAGAATATACTCGACGTTCTGCCGCAGATTAGCGTGATCCATGCGGTAGGGGCGTCCCGCAAGGTAGACCATCTGCGCGCCCGAGGGACGGTGCGTACCGCCGCCTACAGGTTGCGCATGCACGCCCGTGCCGCGATCCACGGAGAAGCCGCTGGTGTCCTTGAACAGAAGCGTGCTGTTGGGTCCGACGCTCGTGTAGAACACGTCGTTCCAACTCTGGCTGCCCGTGAAGGCGATGTTCACCAATCCAAGATAGTTCGACATGCAATTGCCAAGCGATGACTCGGTCTCGGCCCAGGTGATGCCCAGGTGAGCGGTGAGGTCATCGCCGATGAAAGATGATCCGCGGCGCGACATGAGAATCACATTGCCGCCCACTTCCAGGTAGGAGGCGATGGGGGTTTCCTGCCAGTCGGCCAGATCGCCGTTGTAATGATTGCCAACCCAGATCACCGTGGAGTAGGCACCAATGATATCGGCGGTCACGGCTCCATGGCCAACTGGTGCGGGCAGGGTGCTGGGATATCCGCCGGAGGGTTCTGAGAAGGTGTCCCAGAAATCGATGTCATGTTCGCCCCAGAAGGCCTTGGCCTCGTAGGCATTGTGAATTTCGGGATCGTAGGTGCCCCAATCCACACCATTCACAAGCAGGATCCCTGAATCAAAGGTGGGATTGGAAACGGTGGTGCGAACCTGGCGGAGAATCCACTTGTCGGGATCGAGCAGAACGCTTTCCACCGTGCCCACAACAGGAAGCTCGTAGCTTTCGGAAGCCATGCTGTTCTGCACGGTAAATTCCTGAACGCCTTGATCGGTGTTCACGCGAATACGTATGGGCATGGTGAAGAGACCGGTATTGGTTTGCACCTGGTTCACGTCCAAGGTAACGATGCCGTCGCGTTCCACGCTCCAGTTGTACTCGTAAATCGGGAAGTACTCGCCGTAGATCCACTGGATGAAGAACTGGTCGAGATCGAGGCCCGAAGCTGTTTCCATCACATCGCGGAATTCCTCGGTGGTGGCGCTGTCGTGACCGTAGAGTTCCTGGTACAGGGTGAGGCCCGCGAAGAAATCTTCGTCACCCATCATTCCGCGCAACATGTGGGGAATCCAGGAGCCCTTATTGTAGCTGAGATTGCTGTCGAAGATATTTTCGTTGTAGGGATCTTCCACGAAAATAGTGCCGGGTCCCGTGTAGGCCGCGCCGTCCATGTAGTCCTGGTAGACCGAGAATCCCTCGGTCTGCTCTTTCCAGTAGGCTTCACACCAGGTGGCGAATCCTTCGTTGAGCCAGATGTGACTGAAGTCGTCACAGGTAATGTAATCGCCGAACCACTGGTGACCCGCCTCGTGGCTGATGATGTCTTCCCACCAACCGCCCATGCTGGTGATGGTCTGATGTTCCATGCCGCCGCCCCAGGTGAAGCTGGCCATGCCGTACTTTTCCTCTACGAAGGGATACTCGCCAAAGCCTTCGGCGAAGACCTCAAGCATGGGCACGGTCTTGGCGTAATTTTCCTCAACCCCACCAACCCAATCAGGGAAGATGTAGAAGGCCACTTCCATGGGGTCGCCGCCGGCCAGGGGCGTGTACCAGTCGGAGTAGACCGTGTAGGGATGGATGGCCAATGAGACCAGATAGGTCACGATGGGATAGTTGGTCTTCCAGTGGAAGCTGCGCGTGCTGCCATTGTCCACATCGGATATGAGCAGTCCATTGGATGCGACGATGAGGTTGTCGGGCACCGTCACGCGAATGTCCATGGAGTCGGCCTTGTCGGTGTTCAGGTCTTTGCAGGGCCACCACTCGCGAGCACCGTAGGGTTCGCTGAGCGTCCAGATCATGTCCTGGCCGCCATAGCTGTCCCAACCAAAGGCACCGCCGGAGGGATTGCCGCTGTAGTCAACACTCAGTGTCAAGGTTTCGCCGTTGTTGTAAACGCGATCCAGGTCGATGGTGAGCATGCTGCTGACGTGGGACCATGTGGTTGCCGCCGCGCCGATCATGGCGCCGCTCACATTCAAGTTGTACTTGAGATTGAACTCGACGGTGGAAATGGGATCCCCAATCACCTGCAAGGTCGATGTCAGGGTACCGGAGAGTACGTGTGTGTCGGGATTCAGATCGATGTCGAGGTCGTAATGCAGAACGTCGAACTGTTCCTGATTGAAGCTGCGTTCCGATTCCATATCGAGCAGCCTCTTGGCGGCGATTTCTTTGGTTTCGGCTTCCAGCTGACGATGCTGCAAGAGTTCACGATGCAGAACCACGGAAGGATCCTCGTCGATGACCTCTGCTAGAAGTGGGTTGCTTAGGAATGCAAGCAGCAGGAAACCAAGTAGTAACTGACTGACCTTGGGCATGGGGACTCCCATTTGCGATTTGACCAGGCCATTTTGGGTCCCGCCGAAGCAGATACCCACCCGAGAAAATGGCCAATTGAGGATGCTTCATTTTACCATATCACAACTCGCGTGACTACTCCTCGAGCTCCGGTTCGGAGGGAGGAATTCTTTCGGAATATGGGTGACTCATGCCCCTCCTCACAAGTCGCTTCTCGGAGTATCACTTCGTTTCCTAAAATGGAAACGGGGGAGGCATGATGCCTCCCCCGAACGATTTGCGAAGCTCTAGTGAGGGGGAGGGCTCATGCCTCCCCTTCTCAGGCTAGTCTTTGATCTTGAGCTCCACGCGACGATTCTGCGCCATTCCTTCAGGCGTGTCATTGGTCGCGATGGGTTTGCGCTCACCGAAGCCCATGGTGGTGATCCGGGCAGCGTCGATGCCCTTATCCACCAGGTAGTTCTTCACGGCTGCGGCACGGTTCTTCGAAAGTTCCATGTTGTACTCATAGGTGTTCCGATTGTCCGTGTGACCGCGCACTTCGATTTTGATGTCCTCGTACTGACCAAGTGTTCCGGCCACTTCGGACAGGATGACCTTGGCCCCAGGCGAGAGCACCGCGCTGTCGCTGGCGAAATTCACGCCCTTCAGGATGATGGCGGGACGAGCGGGCTTGGCTTTCTTCGCACAACCCTTTTCATCCACCGGTGTGCCCTTGGGAGTGTTGGGGCACTGGTCGCGTCCGTCGAGAACGCCATCGCCGTCATTGTCCGGATCGGGGCAGCCGTCGCCGTCCTGGAAGCCGTCGAAATCTTCGGGCTTATCCGGGCACTGATCCTGATGATCGTAGATGCCATCGCCATCGCGATCGCTCACGACCTTGGGCTTGGGATCGGGACGCGGGGGAATCACGGGCGGCACGGGAGCCACTTTGCGATCACGATCGCCCCAGAAAATGGTGAAGCCAACCTGCGCTTCGAACATGCCGGTGTCGGCATCAACGTGGTTCTTGCCCCAGATATAGGGGTTACTCAATCCCACGGTATCGAGATTGTTACCCGGGAAGAAGTGGTAGCGTGCGCCGAGGTTCCAAGCCCAGTTGGGCGTCATGAACCACTCGAAGCCGAGTCCCGCGAATCCCACGAAGTTCCAGGAGTCGAGATCCATCAATTCGCCGTCTTCGTTGTAACCGCGCAGTCCATGGCCTTCCACGAAGGGACCCTTGAACTCGGCATACTTACGACGGTCCACGACGTAGTTGCGGATCATGCCCAGTGAAAGCTGCGCATAGGGGGACAGGCTCTTCTTAGGCGTTAAGTGATAGAGCAAACCCAAGCGCGGTTCATGGAACACACTGTAGAGATCCATGGTGGAGGGAAAGCTGAATCCAGCGTCTTCGGATCGCTTGTCGATTCCCGGATGAGACCAGCCACCCTTGTATCCCAACTCAAGGGACCAATTCGGCTTGAGCCCATAACGAATGTGAGCAGAGATATTGTGATGGATATCACTGTAGTCCCTCTGGCCACCGATCATCTTCTGAGTGCCGAACTCAAAGCCGACACCCAGCTTGCCCGTCACGTCGTCGGCGCCGGCGATCAGCGGCAGGAGGAGAAGGATAAGCCCGAAGGCCAGTACGGATCTATTCATGAGAGCCTCCCCATGAGGATTTGAATTTCGCGCGACAGAATACTTCTCTCGCGGAATCATGGCAACCATAACTCGCAACGTTGCAGGCAGAAACCCATTTTTTAAGCAAATGCTCTGCCGCCAACAGACCTGCCGCGGGATGATTCCCAAACCAGGCATTTGGACCCAAAAAATACCGGGAGGGAGCCTGCGACCTCCCTCCCGGCCTGAGCGCTTGCAAAGCTATGGGGCGCGCTCCCTGATTTTCCTTAAAAGAGCACCCGAGGGGGAGCGGTTCGATGGTCCAAGAAGATCAATTCCCCCCC
>RRYU01022110.1_pt1 | contig 28171 bp, 24 predicted proteins | sample 2162651 | NCBI WGS metagenome assembly RRYU01 (sample SAMN10267283, study PRJNA491782) | microbial mat metagenome | isolation source: biomat in the production well | place: Japan: Minami-Kanto gas field, natural gas well KTG3 | collected 2017-06 | reverse complement strand
TTACCTATTACCTATTACCTATTACCTATTACCTATTACCTATTACCGTATTAGCTGATGCTTGTCTACATATTACGCCGTTTGCTGGTTGCGATACCTCTGGTATTCGGTGTTCTGACATTGACATTTTTCATTATCAGGCTTGCTCCGGGTGATCCTGCGGCACTATTCATTCAGCCGGGTATCAGCCCGAAGGTTGCCGACCAGATTCGGGAGCAATACGGACTGAATGATCCGATCTTTATACAGTACATAAAATGGCTGGGGAGTGTGCTTCAGGGGGATTTCGGCCGCAGCTTCAGCCGTGCGCAGCAGCCGGTTTTCGATGTGATCGCGCAGGCGTTGCCGATTACCATTACCATCGCACTGTTCACGCTTGTGGCAAACTTCATTCTCGGTATTTTCATCGGGGTTGTATCGGCGGTAAAACAGAACAGCTCTCTCGACAGATTTCTGACGGTCGGTGCGCTTTTTTTCTACTCGATGCCGGAGTTCTGGTTTGCCCTCATGATGATCATAGTCTTTGCGTTGAAACTGCAGATTTTTCCGGCCTCAGGGCTTAACGAGATCGGTGCTGAATCGTATGGCCCGTTCAGGTTTATGCTGGACAGGTTGTGGCATCTCGTACTGCCCGTAACGGTATTGAGTATCAACGGCGCTGCGGGCATTGCCCGTTATGTCCGGGGGAGTATGCTGGAAGTGATACGTCAGGATTATATCCGGACGGCACGGGCGAAAGGCCTGCCTGAAAAAGTGGTGATCGTTCGCCATGCTCTCCGCAACGCGCTCCTGCCGGTCATTACCCTGATTGGCGGATCATTGCCGTTCATATTCAGCGGGGCATTGTTTATCGAGGTTATTTTTGCTTTTCCGGGTATGGGAAGAGTGACGGTCGAGGCTATTTTTGCCCGTGATTATCCGTTGATTATCGCGAACACATTCGTATCCGGTACTCTTATCATTATCGGTAATCTTGTGGCGGATGTACTGTACGCTGTCGTTGACCCGAGAATAAAGCTTTAGCTGTTTATGCAAACCATTTTTTTCCTGTTGCCGTGCGCGATGAATTGTTGAACACACCCGCCGGCCCTGCCGAAGAAAAGTTCGAGGAGCAGATACGCCCCCTGCAACTCGATGATTTTTCCGGACAGCCTCGTCTCACGGATAACCTTCGCGTTTTTATAGCGGCGGCAAGGAAAAGAGGCGAAGCACTTGATCATGTTCTGTTTTCCGGGCCTCCGGGGCTTGGTAAAACAACGCTTGCGCATATTATTGCTGCAGAACTTGGAGGAGGGATAAAGATATCATCCGGTCCGTTGCTCGATAAACCCGGAAACCTTGCGGGTATTCTTACAAGTCTCGCCAGGGGGGATGTTCTCTTTATCGACGAGATTCACCGGCTGACACCGGCTGTTGAAGAGTATCTCTACTCTGCAATGGAGGATTTCCGCATTGACATTCTGCTGGAGAGCGGTCCGTCGGCGCGTGCAGTACAACTGAAACTGGAACCCTTTACGCTGGTTGGTGCAACAACCAGAGCAGGAATGCTGACTTCGCCTCTCCGTGCCCGATTCGGTATTTCAGGCCGTCTCGATTATTATTCTTCTGAAATCCTGGAGCGGATTATCGTCAGGACGGCAACAATACTCGGCGTTGCTGTCGAGGGTAGTGCCGCAGCTGAAATCGCCGGACGATCGCGGGGGACTCCGCGAATCGCGAATCGCCTGTTGAAGCGTGCCCGCGACTTTGCCCAGGTTGCCGACGCTTCCGTTATAACGGCTGAAATAGCGAAGAAAACACTTGCTGCGCTTGAGATCGATGATGACGGCCTTGACGACATGGATAAAAAAATCATGTTGACCATCATTGAAAAATTTGACGGTGGCCCGGTCGGTATCTCTTCTCTTGCCGTCTCGGTCGGCGAGGAGCAGGATACGATTGAAGAGGTGTATGAACCGTATCTTATCCAGACCGGTTTTATTTCAAGGACACCCAGAGGAAGAGTGGCGACAAAAAATGCTTACCTGAAATTCACCGGATCATATCCCGGTTCCAGGGGAGACGGCCCTTTGTTTAAGGGCGATTAGGCTGGAGCTGGAAGCTACTGAAGTGCTCAGGGGAGAATTGGCGAAGAGGTGAACGGGCAAAAAGGAACCAGCAGGCAGTCTTCAGTTGGCAGTGGACAGTTTTTATGTCATCTTCGGGCTTGACCCGTGAAATACAAAGGATTTCACAGATCTTACCCGGAGATCCATGAGGTTTTTTGCGAAATTGTATGGATGCCGCATCCCTGTGAAATCCGAACATCTATTTCACGGGGCGGCATGACTATGTTTTTCTACGAATCACCGTTTATTTAAGCCTGATACCATGAATGTACTCACCCGTTTCCCGTTTTTTTGGTTGCTTCTTGCCGGATATGTCTTTTCAGGATGTACGGGGAGTGCTTCTTTCGGAAAAACAAGCGGGATTCCTGCGGATTCCCTCGATGAGGCGTCGAGGGATCTTTTCGTAAAGGGTTCGTTGGCTGCGGTCAGTGGAGATTATGATGCAGCAATCGCAGAGTTCCGTAAAGTTCTCGTTGCGGAGCCGGAAAACGCCGCAGTTCACTTTTCTCTTTCCAAGGCATATGTATCTTTGGCTGTGCCCGATTCTGCAAGGCATTACGCGGAAAAGGCGGTTCACTATAATCCTTCAAACCGGTTTTACCGGCAACTGCTTGCAGGAATCTATTTCGATATGAAGCGTTTCTCCGATGCAGCCCTGCAGTTTGAGAAGCTTGTTGAAATGGAGCCTGGAGATACGCGAAGCCTTTTTTATCTCGCCCACGCCTACCTTGCTGACGAAAAGCATGAGGAAGCGCTCAAAAGCTTTGCGCGCATTCTGCAATTCGATCCGTCAAATGAAAACGCTCAGGTTCAGTCGCTCTGGCTGGAGCTTAAGCTGAAACGATATGGTGCGGCGATTCACAGCCTGGAAAGCATGATGGGTGTGAACGGGAAAAATGACAAGCTGCAGCTGACGCTTGGAGAACTGTACCTGCAGTCCGGCAAGCCCGCCAAAGCTCTGGAGATATTCCGGAAAATGATAGATGAAACACCTACCTTCGTTCCTGTCTGGATAGCGCTTTTTGAAGCACATATCGAGCAGGGTGAGCAGGAGCTTTTCCTGAAAGAGCTGCGTCGGTTTTATGCTATCGATGATATTGAATTTTCCCGGAAAACCGAACTGGTAAAACTTTTTATGATCCGGTCTGAAAATGACCCATCCTATAGTGAACCTGTCCATATCATGGTGGATGAGTTGGCTGCATTTCGTCCCGGCGAGCCTTCGGTTTATGTGTTGAGAGGCATGTCCCTGCGCGTCCAGAAGAAATACAAGCCGGCACAAAAAGATTTTCAAAAAGCTCTTGATCTCGATGAGCAGAACCTGTTTGCATGGGAAGAACTGGCCTCGACACATATGGCTCAGGAACAGTATCACCAAGTACTCGATGCCGTTTCACAGGCAGGAAAAGAAATCGGTCACTCATCGTTACGTCTCGAGGTCTTAAAAGGATACGCGCTGTTCCGGTCGGAGATGTACCTGAAATCGGCGGAAGTGCTTGAAAAAGCAAGAAGCTATGAGAGACAGGATAGCCCTTCATGGCTTCTGGTTCAGGCACATATTACCCGTGCCATGGCCTATGACAAGTTGCGCAGGCAGTTGAAAAGCATACGTGCATACAGGGATGTACTCGGAATTGATCCCGAAAATGTGCTGGCGCTCAACAATCTGGCTTATCTCTTTGCCGAAAGAGGGGAAAATCTTGACGAGGCAATGGTATATGCGAAACAGGCCGTGGACGGAGAACCTGATAATCCGGTTTTTCTCGATACACTTGGCTGGCTTTACTATAAAACCGGCGACCATCGGAAAGCTCGTGAAATTCTTGAAAAAGCCCTTTCAAAGGAACCGGATGAGCCTGAAATTTACGAGCATCTTGCGGAAATCTACCGTGCGTTGGGCCAGACAGTGAAGGCAAAGGAGTACACTGATAAGGCAGGTGCGTTGAGAAGGGAGGGAGAGGAGACAAGTCAAAAGTCAAAAGGAAAAAGTCAAAAATAAGAAGGGCGAGATCAGTTTTCAGTTGGCAGGCTGGAGGAAATGACCATTGACGATTTACACCCATGACTTTTATCGAGAAATTGCATGGATGCCGGATCAAGTCCAGCATGACGTTCTGATGATTATATGACAACAAAAAAAGGGTGCTTCGAGAATATCGAGCACCCTTTTTCTTTTCAGGACGTTTGAAGAATCGGCAGACTAATCGTTCTCGAATTTTCTTGCTGCCAGATACTCGTAGGTTGCGTAGCGTGCGTCAACTTCCTGTTGAATTTCGGCAAAGAACTCTTTTGCCAGATCAGGATGGCTTTTCTTGAGCATACGGAAACGGTTTTCCATATTCAGGAACTCTTCTACAGGTATTTTCGGCTTTTTCGAGTCGAGCATCAGAGGATTTTTGCCCTCTTTTCTTCTGTCAGGATTGTAGCGGTAGAGCAGCCAGTGTCCTGAGTCTACTGCAGCTTTCTGGTGTTCCATGCCGACAGCCATTTCGATGCCGTGGGCAATGCAGTGCGAGTATGCGATGATAATCGACGGTCCGTCATAGGCCTCGGCTTCCAGGAAAGCTTTGACTGTATGTTCATCTCTGGAACCCATTGCAACACTGGCGACATATGCATTTCCGTAGGTCATGGAAATCATGCCGAGATCTTTTTTCTGAAGAGGACGTCCTGCAGCGGCGAACTTGGCTACAGCGGCTTTCGGAGTTGCCTTTGATGCCTGCCCGCCGGTGTTTGAGTACACTTCGGTGTCGAGTACCAGCAGGTTGACGTTTTCCGAGGATGCGGTTACATGGTCAACACCGCTGTATCCGATATCGTAAGCCCATCCGTCTCCACCGATACCCCAGACGCTTTTCTGGACAAGCATGTCAGCTACTGCGAGCAGGTTTTTCGCTTCCGGATGGCTACTGTTCTCGAGCTTTTCCTTGAGGATTTTTACACGGTTGCGCTGTTCGAAAATTTCAGGTTCATTTGCCTGTGTTGCCTCGATAATTTCGGTTGCAAGGGTGTCGCCGACTTCTGCCGAAAGCGCTTTAACCAGCTCTTCAGCATACTCTTTCTGCTTGTTGATCGAAATTCTGAAGCCCATGGCAAACTCGGCGGTATCTTCGAACAGTGAGTTCGACCATGTCGGGCCAAGGCCGTCCGGAGTTGTGCAGAACGGTGTTGTCGGCAGGTTGCCGCCGTAAATGGACGAACAGCCCGTAGCGTTGCCGAGGACCAGCCGGTCGCCGTAAAGCTGGGTCATGAGCTTTACGTAAGGTGTTTCACCGCAGCCCGCACAGGCGCCGTTGAATTCGAACAGAGGCTGCTGCAACTGCTGTTCCTTGATGATGCGGGGATTGATCCTGGAACGGTCGAATTCCGGAATGTTGATAAAGTAATTCCAGTTGTCAATTTCGTTTTCACGAACCGGTGCCTGGAGCCCCATGTTCAGTGCGTGGCGTTCAGGATTTTTCTTGTCGTGTCCAGGGCAGATGTGTGCACAGATTTCACAGCCCGTACAATCTTCCACTGCTACCTGAATGGTATATTTCAGTCCTTCCCATCTTTTGCCTTTCGCATCGATGTTTTTAAATGTTTTCGGGGCGTTCTCAAGAAATTTCGGGTCGTACGCCTTGGAGCGGATAACGCCGTGAGGGCACATCAAAGCGCATTTGCCGCATTGAATACAGACATCTGCTTCCCAGACCGGAACTTTCTCCGCAAGGTTTCGTTTTTCGAATTTGGATGTGCCGACCGGGAAGGTGCCGTCAGCAGGCATCTGGCTCACCGGGATGTCATCCCCTTCGCCTGAAATGATTTTTGCAAGGGTGTTGCAGACAAAATCAGGTGCTTCTCCGAAAATAGGAGGACGCATAGCTTTTTTGCTGTCGGCAACCGATCCGATGGTTACCTCGTGGAGATTCGACACGGAGTTTTCAACAGCCTGAATGTTCCGGTTGACGATATCATCGCCTTTGCGGCCATAGGTGTCCCTGATCGACTGTTTGATCTTTTCAAGAGCTTCTTCACGCGGCAGGATGCCTGAAATAGCAAAGAAACAGGCCTGCATGATCGTATTGGTACGCTGGCCCATGTGACTTTCCTCAGCTACCTTGTACGCATCTATCGTATACAGTTTCGCTTTTTTCTGTATCAGGTGTTCCTGTACAAGTTTCGGCAACTGATCCCAAAGCTCGTCAGGTGCGTAGTGAGAGTTTACCAAAAGGGTTCCGCCTTCCTTGAGGTTTTTCACCAGATCGATTGACTCGAGGAATATCCAGAGATGGCAGCCAATGAAATTAGCGGTCGATACCTTGTAGGTAGAGTGGATTGGGTTCGGGCCGAACCGGAGATGCGATACGGTGATTGATCCGGCTTTCTTCGAGTCGTAAACAAAGTAACCCTGTGCGTAGTTGTCGGTGTTTTCACCGATAATTTTGATGGTGTTTTTATTCGCACCGACTGTACCGTCCGACCCAAGGCCGTAGAACATTGCCCGGAAAACGTTTTCTTCCTCTATGCAGAGGTTCTCGTCATAGTCAAGGCTCGTATGAGTAACGTCGTCGTTGATGCCTACGGTAAAATGATTTTTCGGTTCATCCTGAACGAGGTTATCGAAAATTGCCTTGACCATGGCAGGGGTGAACTCTTTCGAAGAGAGCCCGTAACGTCCCCCTACTACTTCGGGATGGTCTTCTTCCATGCCTTCGCAGACAGCGTTGACGACGTCGAGATAAAGCGGTTCACCTGCACTGCCGGGTTCCTTCATGCGGTCAAGCACCGCAATGGATTTTACAGTCGAAGGAAGTGCGGCAAGGAAGCGCTTTACGTCGAACGGGCGATAGAGACGTACCTTGATAAGGCCGATTTTTTCACCCTGACGGTTCAGGTATTCAACGGTTTCAAGTGCGGTTTCAGCGCCTGACCCCATCATAACGATGACGCGATCAGCGTCCGGTGCACCGTAATATTGGTAGAGCCTGTAATGGCGTCCGGTCAGTTCCGCGAACTTGTCCATCGTTTTTTCTACAATATCCGGACAGGCATTGTAGAAAGGGTTGACGGTTTCACGGCCCTGAAAGTAGACGTCCGGATTCTGCGAGGTGCCGCGAATAATCGGTTCGTCGGGGGACATACGGCGATTTCGGTGAGCGATAACCAGTTCGTCGTCGATCATGCTCTTGATCTGGTCATCGGAAAGCACTTCGATTTTGGTGATTTCATGCGATGTTCGGAACCCGTCGAAAAAGTGCAGGAAAGGAACGCGCGACTCGAGTGTTGCCGCTTCGGCAATCAGACCAAGGTCCATGACTTCCTGACCGGAACATGAAGCAAGCAGTGCAAAACCGGTTCCGCGAACCGACATAACGTCGCCATGATCACCGAAGATGGAGAGGGCCTGGCAGGCAAGGGAACGCGCGGAAACGTGAATCGTACAGGGACTCAGTTCTCCCGCTATTTTATACATGGACGGGATCATGAGAAGCAAACCCTGTGCCGCGGTAAAGGTGGTCGTCAAGGCGCCTGTCTGGGTTGCACCATGAACGGCAGCGGCTGCACCTGCCTCACTCTGCATTTCATCAACCAGCGGGACGCTGCCCCAGACATTCGGAAGCCCTTCAGCAGCCCATGCGTCTGAATACTCTCCCATGTTTGATGCCGGTGTAATAGGATATATTGAAATAACCTCGTTTGTGCGATAGGCAACGTAAGCCAGTGCTTCATTGCCTTCCAGTGTTTTATAAATCCGACTCATTGTATTAAAAATAAAAACAGGTTAATGTTTGCTGGACTTAAGGTATTATTTGTCTCGGGTGTGTTGGAATCACTGCGTGCCTTCAAACAGAAAAACGATAATGAAAGGATCAATATACATCATTTTAATTACATTTCGATGTGATAAGTGGCCGGTCGTTTAATTATAACCCCCCGAAAAGCCAGGGACTTTTTCGGCCTTTTGAATTTTTACATTTGACTTCTATGAGGTTTTCATGAGTGATATTGTTTATGGCAGAAACGCGGTTCTTGAACTCCTTACATCGGACCCGGAAAAGATTGAAAAAATTTACATGCAGTTCAATACCGGGCACCACAAGCTCAAGGAAATTCTCATTACAGCCAAACGGTCAAGGATTTCTGTAGGCAAGGCCCGCCTTGAAAAACTGAGTGAGATTGCAGGAACAACCAAGCATCAGGGCGTTTGCGTGCTCATAAGCACGATACGGTACTACCAGCTCGAGGAAATCCTTCAGACTCCAAGGAATACGAATCCTTTGATTGTAATTCTTCCCGGTCTGAATGATCCGCATAATGTCGGAGCCATTATCCGGACAGCCGAAGCGGTTGCCGCCGATGCCGTGATACTTGTCGAAGGTAAGGGAACCCCCGTCAATGCAGCAGTGCACAAGGCTTCAGCAGGTGCGGCTTCACATATCCGGCTTTGCAAGGTGCGAAGTCTGGACGCATGTCTCAAAACGCTTCGGGAAAAAGGGTTTCAGGTTATCGCTGCAGACATGCATGCGGAGAAAAATTATACTGAGACCGATTTGACGGTCCCGTCAGTGCTGCTGATGGGCAGTGAAGGCGGAGGTCTCTCGCCCAATAGCCGTGAACAGTGTGACAGTCTCGTCCGTATTCCAATGGCCGGTTGCGTCGAATCGCTGAACGTAAGCGTTTCGGCAGGGGTTTTGCTCTATGAGGCGATGCGCCAACGACTGTTATAAGGTGTAGCGGAAAACCTGCTGCACAGGCGAATTGCTGCGTTGATCGGTGCTCGGAATCCTGTTTTTCCTTCTTTTTGTATAGGTCCTATAAGTCCCATAAGACCTATAAAAAGAATATCGATTGGGCAGAAGGAAGCTTTTTCCTGCTTTTTGTCGGCTGCCGACCGCAAGATTGCCAACTGAAATCTTCCTTGACTCCTGGTTTCTGAATTCCGGATTCCTTCTTCTCGAACAATTCAACAGCTCAACAAATCAACATGCCGCGTGGCGTTGTTCCATCTTTTGCCGGATGCAAAAAAATAGTACCTTGATTTTCTATCGATCAGTTTCATTTCACAGAACATTTTAACTGCATTCGGCTATGAATTTCCCTGATGATCTTCGCTATACCACTGACCACGAATGGGTCAAAGTGCTTGAAGACGGTACGGTGCGTGTTGGAATAACCGATTTTGCCCAGTCCGAGCTGGGTGATGTTGTTTTTGTCGAAACAAAATCCGTGGGCACTTCTCTGAAACAGCATGAAGTTTTCGGTACGGTCGAAGCCGTGAAAACCGTTGCTGACCTTTTCGCGCCGGTTGCAGGTACGATCAATGCGGTAAACGATGCTCTCGATGCTGCGGAAGTTGTCAACAGCAGTCCCTATGATGAGGGATGGATGATCGAGCTCACCATTGATGATCCTGATCAGCTCAACGCACTGATGACCGTCGAGGAGTACAAAAAAACCGTCGGGGAGTGAAAAGCAATGCCATTTATTGCCAATACGGACAGTGAGCGTGATGATATGCTCAAGCAAATAGGGGCGGCTACCTTTGACGATCTGATTGCTGATATTCCTCAGGAGTTGCGTCTGAAAGAGCCGCTCGATCTTCCTGCTGCCCTTTCCGAGCCCGGAGTCATGCAGTTTATGGAGCAGCTCGCATCGAGTAACCAGTCTGCAGCGGGTCATGTCAGTTTTCTCGGGGGAGGAGCATATGATCATTATATCCCACCGGCAGTCAAGACCATAGCGTCGCGCAGTGAATTTTATACAGCGTATACACCCTACCAGGCCGAGGTATCTCAGGGCACTCTTCAGGCTATCTATGAATACCAGAGCATGGTCTGCCGTCTGTACGGTATGGATACCGCGAATGCATCGCTCTATGACGGTGCGACGGCTCTTGCCGAGGCTGTGTCGATGGCCATGGCCGTTACCGGGCGGTCAAGGGTCGTCGTTGCCGGCAAACTCCATCCGAACGCACAGCATGTCCTTGAAACCTTTATCGAGGCCGGCGGCGATCGTTTCGTGGTGCAGAATACGTTACTGGGCGGTGTCTGTGATACCGAAAGTCTGGAAAAAACAGTTGACGAAAGTGTGGCAGCTGTCATTGTGCAGCAGCCGAACTTCTACGGGTGCCTTGAAGAGGTTGATCGTATCGGTGAGATCGCACATGGTAACGGAGCGCTGTTCATCGTTTCGACAGACCCGGTCTCACTTGGAATTCTTGAGGCTCCGGGGAACTACGGGGCTGATATTGCTGTCGGCGAAGGACAGCCTCTCGGCAGTGCACTGAATTTCGGAGGACCCTATCTTGGAATTTTCGCGGTTAAAAAGGACTATGTTCGCAAGATTCCGGGCAGACTTGTCGGTATGACGAAAGATAAAAACGGAGAAGACGGCTTCATTCTCACCTTGCAGACAAGGGAGCAGCACATCCGCAGGGAAAAAGCAACCTCGAATATCTGCACGAACCAGGCGCTGAATGCCTTGCAGGCGGTTGTTTATCTCTCACTTCTCGGAAAACAGGGACTGAGGGAGGTCGCGGACCATTCTCTGCAGAAATCACAGTATCTTGCCGGAAAGATTGCGGAACTGCCGGGCTACACCCTGAAGTATGACCGGCCTTTTTTCAGAGAATTTGTTGTGCAAACGCCTGTGCCGGCAGGAGAGGTTGTTGCAAAAATGCAGGAACAGGGAATTCTTGCGGGTTACGATCTTGCTACGGTTGGAGATGAAGGACTGCTTGTTGCCGTGACGGAAAAGCGCACGAAAGAGCAACTTGACGATTTCGTCATGAAACTCGGGGCGGTCAGCTGACCAGCCCCAGGTTCATGAGTTCTTCTTTGACCATTGCTTTATGCTCCTGCTGCAGGGGAACCAGCGGCAGGCGGTATACTTCTTCTATCATACCCATCAGTGACAGGCTGTACTTGACCGGTCCAGGGTTGCTTTCGATAAAGTTGAGTGCAAAAAGCCTGCGAAGCCTGTTGTTGATCGTTCTGGCCTCCTCGAGGTTTCCCTCACGCATTTCCGTAACGAGTTTCTTTATTTCTGCCGGTACCTGGTTTGCCGCAACCGATATGACACCGTCTCCGCCGAGAGCCATGAAAGGCAGTATGAGAGGGTCTTCTCCGGTCAGAACCGAAAAGTTGTGCGGCCGCAGTGCAAGCAGCTCCATGATCTGGCCCATGTTGTCCGAAGCTTCCTTTACTGCCGCAATATTGCCAAAGTCGTTCGCCAGCCGGAGAATGGTTTGGGCCGTGATGTTGCGCCCGGTTCTTCCAGGAACGTTATAGACAATTATCGGGATAGAGACCGCTTCGGCGATATGGCGGTAGTGCTGGTAAAACCCTTCCTGGGACGGCTTGTTGTAGTAGGGCGCAACCGAAAGGATAGCCTGCGCTCCGGCCTTTTCCGCGTTTACTGCCAGTGCTACCGCTTTGTCTGTAGCATTGGTTCCCGCTCCGGCAGCAACGAGAATTCTGTTCCCTGCCTCTTCTCTGACAATTTCAATGACTTCGGTTTGTTCATCAGCGGTCAGGGTTGGTGATTCTCCGGTTGTTCCGCATGGAATGACAATATCCGTTCCTCCGGCAATATGAAACTGCACAAGACATCGTAATGCTTCCTTGTCCACCGAATTATCCTGTTTGAACGGCGTGACAAGGGCAACGGCGGAACCGGTGATTATTCTTTTTGACATAAACGATCGTAACCTGCGTTGAAAGACTCCGGCAAGATTTCCGTAAATGGTAGTAAGTATAAAAGAAACTTATCTTTTTTACTATAGAGCCCCTCTATTTAATTTGTTGCTTGTCATGATTACTGCGCCGGGCATTGGCCGAAACCCTCATATATTCGACTTTCCGGAATTTACAACAATGTATAAAGCTTGCCTTCGTGTCATGCCGCGCCCCATGAAATAGGTGTTTGGATTTTACCCTGTGTCCCGAAGAGTGCATCGCTACCCGGCGGTTTTTGCGTGTTCGATGAGCTCCGCTGCTGAACGCAAAGAGGATTCAGAACGTTGTCTGCCGCTGATAAGATTTGCAACTGCTGCAACGTGTTCCCCGTCATCGAGCTCTCTGACCTGTGTGACGGTGCGCTCGCCCTGCACTGTTTTTTCAACCGAAAGATGGCAGTCGGCCATAGCTGCTATCTGTGGCAGATGCGTAATCGATATGATCTGGTGGGTGCCGGAAAGGTTTCTGAGGCTTCTGCCGACGGCATCGGCTACTTTTCCGCTTATTCCTGTATCTATTTCATCGAAAACAAGGATAGGCAACCGGGTGTTTTCCGCCAGCACGCTTTTCATGGCAAGCATTACCCTTGAAATTTCTCCTCCCGAAGCGATTTTGGCAAGAGGCTTTGGTTTTTCGCCGATGTTGGTGGAAAGAAGAAACTCGATGCGGTCGTACCCGTTGTCAAATGCGGTATAGCGTTGTCCTTCAAGAGAGATATCCCCGTTTTCAGAGGGTTCCCGGCTTATGCTGACGTTGAACACTCCATGAGGAATGCCAAGACTGCCAAGCTCGCGTGCAATGGCTTGTTCAAGCCGGTCTGCGATTTTGCGCCGTTCGACAGATATTCCGGCTGCAAGTCCGGACAGCTCTTTTCTGAGAGAGGCTATTGTTTCGCCGATCTGTTCGGTTCGGTCGGAAAGGCTGTTTTCAATGGAGAGTTCGGCGGCGATGCTTTCCCTGAGGTCAATAAGCTCCCCGATTGTTTTTCCGTACTTTTTTCCGGCTCTTTGCAGCTGTATCTGACGTTCCCTGAGCACTTCAAGGTGTTCAGGGTCGAACGCAATGCCTTCCGAATAATTGCGAACGGTTCGGCTGATTTCCTCCACCAGGCTTTTCGCGCTTTCTGCGTCTTCAAGGTGCGTTGAAAAACTTTTGTCGATGGCCGAGAGTCGGCCAAGCTGTTGGACGGCTTCGGAAAGTTGTACAAATGCCGAGCGCTCGTTGTCGTAGAGCTGTTCGTTGATCGATGTGCACAAGTCGAAGCGTGTTTCGGAATTTTCATGCAGCGTGATTTCCTCTTCGAGCTTTGCGTCTTCACCGTTCCTGAGATCCAGTGAATCGAGTTCCTTGAACTGGTACTCGAGCAGGTCGCGTTTCTCTCTTATGCGGTTTGCGTCGAGAGTAAGACGATCGAGTTCTTTTCGCTGCTGTTTAAGCGTTGCGTGTATCCTCTGATAGGATTCGATCGGAACGTCAAGTTGCCCGAATCCGTCCAGCAGGGACAGATGGGTTTCAGGGTGGAGGAGAAGCTGGTGCTCGTGCTGGCCATGAAGATCGATAAGTATATCGCCCACCTTTTTCAGCACCTGCAGGGTACAGGGGGAATCATTGGCAAAACATCGTGATTGCCCTTTGGCTGAAATTTCCCGGCGGAGGAGAATCTCTTCATTCTGATCAATTCCTGCCTCTTCGAGAACAGGATGCAACCGTTGAGGGTTTTCCGGAACCAGGACGGCTTCGATAATTGCCTTGCTGCATCCGGACCGGACAAGGTCACTGCTGGCCCTGATACCGAGCACCTGGTTGAGTGCGCCGATAAGAATCGATTTGCCCGCACCCGTTTCACCGGTGATAATGGTCAGACCTTTGGAAAACGCAATGGAGAGCTCTTCGATCAGAGCGAAGTTTTTGATGTAGAGGTTTGTCAGCATAATCAAAAGATACGCTTTCGCAGGGATGAATAGCAAAATTCACCGTACAAGAGCTACCGTTTCTTCCAGCACGACCGTTTCGCTGAACCTGTCTCCCGACAGGTTAACCCTGACCAGATAGATCCCGGAAAGGGCTGGAGTGCCGTCATCGAAAAGGCCGTTCCAAGCAAAACTCCCTTCCGGTCCGGAAGGGAGACCCCTGGCAAGCGTTCTGACAGCTTTTCCATCGCTGTCATATATGGTTGCGTCAATCTGGTACGCTCCCGCCGGAAGCGTGTAGAGCAATGTCGTTTTTTCACCGCTTCCGTCAAGGCCGGGAGAGAATGTTTGCGGATCTGCCGACAATGAAGGTTTCTGTTGCAGCCGGTTTTCAGCAAGGTAGATGTTGTTTTTTCTGCCGGGAGTTCCTGCGTATTCACTGTTCATCGAGGATGACCAGCTCGCCGGGGAGTTTGATGCTGACTGGTCATTGAATTTTTCCAGTGAACGCCCTTTGGTGTTTTTCAGGTAAGGGTTATGCCATGTGCTGCTGTATGATACCGAATCGATAACTGTTCCATCTGCATCTTTCAGCGTTACACAGTCGATATCGTTGTTGAGGGAGAATGTTTTGCGCTGGACGATGAAAATTCTGACAGCGGAATTTCCGAAAAGGTAGTCATAGTATTGAACAAGCCTTGATGCTTTGGGATCCACGCTCTCTTCAGGCACAATAATACCGTACTGACCCGGAGCGAGCAGGTTGTCTGCCGAAGGGTCATCAGCGAAATAATAGGAATACCTCTTTCCGCTTGCGCTTGGGCAGTCCTGGATATACCAGCCTTCGAGGTTGACCGCATCTTTTCCGGGGTTATAGATTTCTACATAATCCGGCTGGTCCGGAAGCCCGTCGTCTTTCAGTTGAACGGGTGCAAAAAGTATCTCGTTAATAACCGGCAGTGCTTTCCTTTCAATGGTTACAGATGGGCCGTTAATTGCTATTTCATCTGTGTTTGTCCGGCATGATGATAAAAAAAGCGTAGTCGTGAAAAGAGTGAAAAAAAGCCGCATAACGTTTCTTGTTTAAAGGTTTTATGCGTGCATTGATGAACAGTTTCGATGGCTTTTTGCCAAAGAGGTATGACTGGTCCGGAAAAGCTTTTCCGGACCCCTATCGGTTAGTTTTTGTCGGATGAAGATTCGCTGCCTTTCTGAGAGGGTTTATCATCCGCAGCCTTGGTGAATTCGTCTTCGATTTCTGTTTGTGCTTTCCTGAACTCCTTCATGCTTTGCCCAAGTCCGCGGGCAAGTTCCGGAAGTTTTTTAGCACCGAAAAGCAAAAGTATCGCCAAGAAAATAAAAATAAGTTCGGAACCACCTGGTAAACCAAATAAAAACATGGTTGTTTCTCCTGATAATTTATGTCTCTCTGTAGCAGGATATATCCCGCCACTTCTGTCTTAATTATATAATCAATACCCATGCTTTAAACAAGGGCTTTTGATTTTTTTGGTCTATATACTGATGTAGTTATGTGCTCTGCCTTGCGATGACCGTTTCGCCTGCCCTTGTTTTCTGTCCTTTTGAAAGAGCGAGCAGGGAACCATCGGGAACAATGATATCGAGCCGTGATCCGAATGTGATCATACCGAATCTGTTGCCCGCCTGAACATGCTCTCCGACTTCAAGGTTGCAGACAATTCTTCGGGCAATAAACCCCGCAACCTGGGTGAAGAAAATGCGGAAGCCGTTGTTCTCAAGGCCTATCTCCATTCTTTCGTTTTCGTTGATGCTGTTGTGATCGAATGCCATGAGGTTTTTGCCTGGATGGTAGGTCAGTTGTGCTATCCTGCCGCTGAAAGGGGCTCTGTTGACGTGGACATTGACAGGGGACATGAAGATACTGATAAGCGTCGAGTCCGGGCCGGTGAACGGGTGTTCGATTTTTTTTATCAGCACGACCCTGCCGTCAGCCGGCGCAAGAATAGCGTTCGGTTCCGGTGGAGGAGTGCGTGGCGGATCCCGAAAAAAGTAGAGCGTGAATAAAAAAAACCCGGATGCCGTTACAAGCAGGAGCGCTTTAAGCGCTCCTCCGGATAACAGGCCGGCTACGGCAAGTAACGCACAGAATAGAAATGTTTTGACAAGCGTGCTGCGACCGTATGGTGAAAACATTGTAAAAGCTGTTGATCTGTTGAGCTGTTTTTATGGTCCCGAATGGCATCAGCCTGTGGTATTGGACTCTATGATGTGTGATAAAATACAATACATTACATAATCTGTTTCATAAAAACGAGCAGCAACACTATGCCCCGTGAACTCAACAGCATCGAACGGAAATTTCTTGAACAGCTTACGGTCCGCAAGCTGGTGTTGACGGGAGAGCATGTTCTGGCTGCGGTTTCAGGGGGCTCTGATTCCATGGCGCTGCTTCATCTTCTTTGTGCTGTCAGGCCTGTCTTGCATTGCGGCGTCAGTATCGCCCACTGTAATTTCCAGTTGAGGGGAGAGGAGAGCCTGCTCGATGAGGAGCACGTTCGCCGGGAAGCGGAAAAGCTCGGCCTTGAGTGTCATGTGCGGCGTTTCGATACACAAAAGGATGCCCGTGACTGGAGGCGCTCGATAGAGGAGACGGCGCGAATCGAGCGTTACGGTTATTTTCATGAACTCATCTCGCTTCATGGTTTCGACAAGATCGCTACGGGGCACCATGTGAGTGATAATGCGGAAACCATGCTGTTCAATCTTTTCCGGGGAACGTCGATTCCCGGTTTACGAGGGATTCGTGCGTTTCATGGTCATATTATTCGTCCGCTGCTGTTGATGCACAAGGAGGATATCCTGCGCTATATAGGAGAAAAAAAGATCGGTTACCGGACGGATGCAAGCAATCTGGGTGTTGAGCCTGATCGTAATTTTATTCGCAATAAGGTAATTCCCCTCATTGAGGAGCGTTTCGAAAACAAGTTGCTGCCTTCTTTGCAAAGACTGTCGGAGCATGCCTCTGAACTGGAGGAATTTCTTGAACTGCATTTTGAGCAGTTGACCTGTGAAGATGAAGGGCTCACTCTGACGGATAAAAGACTGTCGGTGCCTTCACTGTTGCGATTGACGGTTTTTGAAAGGAAGGAGCTGCTTAAACGGGCACTGCAGGATAGCGGCTGTGAACCTTCTTCGAGGATATTGCAGCAGCTTGTCGATCTTCTTCAGACACAGCCCGGGCGTAAAAACGACCTGGCTGCAGGACTCGAGGTTGTGTGGAAAGGCAAGGAGTTACAATTCAGGAAAAAGTCAAAGGTCAAAAGTCAAAAGAAGTCAAAAACGGAAGGAGGCGACGAAGAATAAGGCTCTGTTTAATTATTCTAACAGGCTTGATAGCTGGAATGTCATGCCGGACATGATCCGGCATCATAGGAGCTATCAGCAAAAGATGGATCCCCGGGTCAAGCCCGAGGATGACTTTTTTATCTTCTCCTTAGCACTTAGCACTTAGCACTTAGCACTTAGCACTTAGCACTTAGCACTTAAGCGGAAAATGGGATGTTGTGTACTGCAAAATCAGGACTGCCTATTGATTATCTCCGCTTTCTGCTTCAGGTTTGAAAAAGCTCAGGGGCAGATCGGTTTTCACGATGACCGATTCAAGGTTCTGCATCACGTCGAGTTCTTTAAGAAGCTCTTTTGCCGGTTCTGTTGTCCGCGTGCCCGAGCTGCTTGACAGTTTGATTGCCGCCCAGAGGAAGGTCGAGGCAAAATAGGCGGAAGTTCTGTTTGGATAGATCCATTCCGTTTGCCCTTCGATCCCGTCATCCAGTTTGAGCGAAAGCGCAAGCTGCCTGATACGGTTCAGGTTCCCAAGGCTTTTGACGTCCTTGTTTCCGGACGTCAGGCTCTGTAGCCCACCGAGTGTCCATTTTGTCGATGAAAGGGTAAGCCAGATGTGCGATTTGTAAATCGCCTTGTCGATTAAGGCGGCGGTAGTCGAGTCACGGACGAGAAAATTTTTTTCGGGTTCAAGATATCCTTTCAGCAGTTGCGGGCTGTTGGCGAGGAGAACCTGACGTTTGCCCGGTTTGCACACCCAGAGTGTATCGGAAAGCGCGTAACAGTTTTCATTGCCGTATTGCCTGGTTTCGGTGCTTTTCCGCCTGAGATAATCCGTCGTCAGTTTGCCGCCGAATGCACCCCACAGGATGCCGAGGTATTTTTGCTTTTTTGTGTTCTGCTGTTGAAAGGCAACAAGAAGGGTGTCGAGGTCGCGGGCAGGAACAAATCCTGTTTCATCGATGATTTCCCGTAATGCCTGGTCCGACCGTATCCAGTTCATCTCTTTCAGGGAATCAGGCATTACCTCCTGCCAGAAGAGGCTCTTTCTGATATCTTTCAATCCCGCATAGAACAGTGCATCGGAGGTTCCGGGCAGACGGTCGATCACAGATGCAAGTTCACTGTTCAGCGTTTCGGGTGCAGTGACTGGTTTCGGCCAGTTGACCCATAAAAGCTGGGCGACAAGACCGATGGTGCCTAAAATCACGGTAATTAAGAGGAGACTCGGCTTTTTTTTCTTTTTTTTGTCCCCGGTCTCCTGCTCGGGCAGTTCTGGTCGGTTTTCCATTCGGAATTTAACTGTTGTTCTGGATCGCTTTTCGGGCAAGAAAATCACAGCGGTTGTTGTACTCGTTGTCGCTGTGCCCCTTGACTTTGTGAAAGGTAACGTTATGTAATCTAATCAACGCAAGAATTTTTTTCCAGAGATCGATATTTTCAACCGGTTTTCGGGATGCGGTTTTCCAGTTGTTGGATGTCCACCGTTTCAGCCAGTGCTGATTGATTGCATTGACAAGGTAGCTCGAATCACTGTAAAGATCGACGTCGCAGGGTTCCTTGAGCGCATCAAGGGCTTGAATGGCAGCCATAAGCTCCATTCTGTTGTTCGTCGTGGCAGGGGAGTACCCGGAAATTTCCCGTTGGACATTGCCGAACATGAGCAGGGCCCCCCAGCCGCCTTTACCGGGATTGCCGCTGCAGGCGCCGTCGGTGTATATGGTTATTTTTTTAGGCATCGGGAAAAGTCAAAGTTCAAAAGTCAAAATAAAAAAGCTCAACCATCATGACATGGTTGAGCTCAGAAGAAAATGGAAAAGCCTTCCGGGAGCTACTTGAGCAGCTTTGCAAGTTCGGCGGTTCCGGTTTTCGACATGATTTTTATCGCTTTTGCGGAAAGACGAACTTTCACCCAGCGTTTTTCTTCTTCGATCCAGATTCTTTTGGTATGAAGGTTTGGCTCGAAACGCTTGCGAGTGTGGTTGTTCGCGTGTGAAACGTTGTTTCCGTATTTGGGTCGCTTCCCGGTCAGTATACAAACTTTGGACATAATTGCTTCTTTTCTCGTTATGAAAATGATTGCGAATATACCAATTCTTTTTCAAAGTAAAAAAGTACCGTTGGCTAAATCGAAATTCTGTTTACCCGTTCCGTCATATCGGGTGACTATGAAACGCTCCGTTCAGAGGAGGGGCTAAGGCCGTATTCCAACAGCACAAACCATCATTGAAAGGACGTACAGCAGTGTGCCGAAAGCGTTGTACCAGACAGCTTTTTCTTTGGGATTGTCGATCAGTATCTTTTGCATGGGAATCTGGGCGGCAAGCAGCAAAATTGCAATGCCCGACGTGAGATAGGCGGATTTTGCCAGCAGGATGCCTATGGCGACAAGCTGCGCGATATCCATAATTACGGAAGCCAGGACGGCAGCTTTTTTCTCGCCGAGTTGAACGGGGATCGAGGCAACCTTTCTGATGTTGTCACCCACGACGGATTTAAAGTCGTTGAGCGTCATGATGCCATGGGCGCCGATGGAAAATATGATGGCGAGAGCGATCGATTCGGCGGACGGTACGCCCTGGGTGATAGCAAAACTTCCCGTTAACCATGCAACACCTTCATAGGCAAGGCCGACGATGAGATTTCCGAACCATCCGTTTCTTTTGGCCCGTATTGGCGGTCCCGAATATGCATGGGACATAAGTACCCCGACAAAAGCGATTGCCATGACATAAGGGTGAATCGACCAGGCGACAAGGAAGCCCGTAATGATAAGCGTGAACGTTATAATCCAGCTTGCCTGCTTTGATATTTTTCCGGAGGGAATAGGACGGTCGGGCTCGTTGATCGCATCTACCTCACGATCAAAATAGTCGTTCATTGTCTGCGACATGGCACACATCAGGGGGCCGGCAAGGAGAATGCCCAGCAACAGGATCGACCAGTTCGAAGTGATGTCTTCACCGGTGGAAACTACGCCACATGCAAATGCCCACATGGGAGGAAACCATGTGACCGGTTTCATGAGCGGTAATATCGCTGAAGGCTCCAGCTTGAACCCCGGCTTATTGACGTTGTCAATAGCCTGTTGTATTGCTTTTTCTCTTGCTGCGCCCACTCCCGAAGAGAGTAGTTGTGCCTGCAAGCTCTGCTTCAGCTCGGTATTGCCTGCGTTACGTCCGTTCATGGTTTACTGGTTCATGAAACAAAGCAACAATAATACGAGTTTTTCTGCAGAAATGTAAGCATTTACTTGATCGAAGTCCGGTATTTGTCGGCAATTTCACCATTAAGGGAGAGAATACGTGAAAACTGCCTTGCAGCCTTTCCGCTCTCCAGGCACTCTTTGGTTTTGCTCAGGCCGTCGTCGATGCAGGTTGCAATCCCGGAAACATAACATGCCATTGCCGCACTGTACTCGGCGGCTTCTGTCTGGGCTTTCGTGGCGCTTCCGTCAAGAATCTTCAGAATGATCCCGGCGTTGCGGTTGCTGTCGCCCCCTTGCAGATCGGCGATTTTCCACCGTGAAAGACCGAATAATTCAGGCGTGACTTCGTGGTGTGTTATTTCCCCTTTTCGAAGTTCTGCGATGCGTGTCGGGCCGCATACGCTGGGTTCGTCGAGACCGGCTCCGGTTTCGGTTTTTCCATGAGCAACTATCGCACGCCGACAGCCGGTTTCCCTGAGGGTATGCACGTAGATATCCATGACGTTTGTGTCAAAGACTCCGACAACCTGTCGGCTTACTCTGGCAGGATTAACCAGCGGGCCGAGCATGTTAAAGATGGTTTTTATTCCCAGTTCCCTGCGTATATGTGCCACGGCTTTCATCGAGGGGTGATAGAGCGGAGCGAAAAGAAAGGCAAATCCGGTTTCCCGGAAAAGCTCTTCGGTTCCTTCGGGTGGTAAGTCGATGTGGTATCCGAGTGCCTCGAGGACATCAGCGCTGCCGCAATGGCTCGTGACGGATCTGTTGCCGTGTTTGGCAATCCGGACGCCTGCACCGTTTGCGATAATTGCTGCAGCAGTAGAGATATTGAATGTTCCGGCCTGATCCCCGCCTGTACCACAGGTATCCACCGCATTTTCATCAAGATGAATGGGAAGCACTTTCGAGATAAGCGAATAATAGGCTCCGATGACCTCTTCGGTGGCTACTCCCTTTTTCTGGAGCAACGCGAGAAATGCCGCAATAACACTGTCCGGGAACTCGCCTTGCATGATTTCCGACATGCAATGCTCCATCTCCTTGCGTGAAAGGTCTCCGTCTGCGAGCAGCTTGTGAAGTAACTCCTTGTACTGCATAGAAAAAGCGTTGACATATAGAAGAAGAACACTTAAAGCTATAAATTAAAATAAGAATGGCAACGATAACAATGAATAACTGAAACGCCCATTTGAGGCGAACCCATAAAACCGGATCACAAAGAACATGTCGGAAAAGCTTGAACCACTTCTGAAAAAAATGTTTCAAATGGGCATCGATACCTTTATCGTTTCAGACCTTCATGTTATCAGATGGTTGACAGGGTTCAGCGGCTCAAGCGCAAAAGTGCTGCTCAACAGACAGGGAAGCATTCTGTTTACGGATTTTCGTTACGCCGAACAGGTGAGACAAGAGGTAGAGGTCATGGAAGCCGTCATTCTGCAAAACGGTTTTACGGATTCCCTTATCGAAGGAGGATATCTGCAGGGGAAACGCATTGCGATTCAGGAAGAGCAGGTAACGGTTCACGAAGCCAGGCTGCTTGGTGAGAAACTGAAGGATGTGGACATTGTGCCGGTATATGGTTTTTTTTACGAATTCAGGGAGGTCAAGAACGAGCAGGAAATTGCCTGGATGAAACAGGCGTCGGCAATCAGCGAGCAGGTTCTCGAGGAGATATTGCCGCTGATTTCCCCCAAGGTAACGGAAGCCGAGATAGCGGCTGAAATTTCATACCGTCACAAGCGTCACGGGGCTGAAAAAGACTCGTTCGATCCTGTTGTCGCATCGGGTGCCCGTTCAGCGCTTCCCCATGCAAGGCCGGGAAAAGAAAAATTCAGACCGGGAACCCTTGTTGTTATCGATATGGGGTGCGTGTACAATGGTTATGCTTCGGATCAGACGAGAACAGTCGCGTTCGGCAGGGTTCCGGATGAAGCACGGAAAATCTATAATATAACGAGGGACGCCCAGCAACTGGGCATCGATTCCGCCAGACCCGGAATGCCCGGCAAGGAACTCGATGCGCTGGTGCGCGGTTACATCGGAAAACAGGGGTACGGCGAGTTTTTCGGTCACGGACTCGGTCATGGTGTGGGCGTGGAGGTGCATGAAAACCCTCGTGTTGGAAAAACATCCGAAGACCACTTGTTGCTGCATTCGGTGTTTACGATCGAACCGGGCATATATCTTCCGGGAAAATTCGGCGTGCGTATCGAAGATACCGTGGTTATGCGAGAAAGCGGTGTCGATCCTTTTCAGTGTTTTCCTAAGGAATTGATTGAATTGTGAGGGAGAGCTGTTGAATTGTTTAACTGTTGAGTTGTTCGAGGAGAGGGAATCCGGAATTCAGAAGCCAGGGAAGATTTCAGTTGGCAGCCTTCAGTCGGCAGTTGGCATGAGCTGGATAGCAGGATAAATTAAATCATGGCACGTCATACATTCTTCAAACTCGTCACGGGTCACTTTTGCAGCGTAGCGGGAATTATGCTTGTAATCGAAAAAGGAGCTCCCCGATGGAGACAGAGTCATACTGCCTTGTCATAACAACCGCTCCTGATTCGAGTGTGGCGGAGAAGCTTGCGGAAGGATTGTTGAACGAGCGCCTTGCGGCATGTATTCATATGCAGGATATCCGAAGCCGTTACCTCTGGGAAAACAAACTCTGCAGGAAAGAGGAGACCGTTTTGTGGATAAAGACACTGGAGAGACAATACAGCGCGATCGAGGCATATATTCTGGAGCATCATCCCTACGACCTTCCTGAAATCATCAAGGTTCCTGTTACGGGAGGACTGTCGGGGTATCTGGAGTGGGTTGCCGTTACGTCAGGAGGTTCTTCAGGAACGTCCAAGTAGGCTTTTCAGCCTGATAGAATAAGCGGAAAGGGTCAGTAACGGATTGACGTTGCGCTGGATCGAACGGATGGCCTCTTCAGTAACCGTGGAGACAGTGTAAAAGTCGGGATCGGGGAAATTACGAACGAAACGATCGATTGCCTCTCCAAGATCAGGGTTGTTGAGCAACGACCAGTCAGGGTCGATCATTCTGTGATGGATATCCTGGAAAAAAAGCAGAAGAGACCCAAGGAGAGCCGTGACTTCCTGTTTTCCCAGGTTTTTCGACAACTCTTCCGTATCGGAAATGACATTGGCCAGCTTGTTGGGAGAAAGTACTTTTCGTAAAAAATCAACGGCTCTGTCACGGGCGGCAATACCCTCGAAAGTCTCTGACCCCCCTTCTTTAGCGCTGTTGACCATCTCTGCCGCAACGTTGAGATTTCCTCTTGAAAAACTGGTGATGAAGCGATGCATCTCATCCTGAAGCTCGGGGTGTGCTGTTTTCAGCCAGTGGTCAAGGTCTGACGGTTTTATTCTCGAAAATTTCAATGCCTGGCAGCGTGAGCGGATGGTTGGCAACACGCTTTCCGGACGTGAGGATATCAGAATGAAGAGCACGTGTTCGGGAGGTTCTTCAAGCAGCTTCAGCAGTTTGTTGGCAGCTGAAGGATGAAGTTTCTCCGGCTGTGATAGAATGAATACTTTTTTGCCGTTTTCAGCGGGCATAAACGACGCCTTCTGCTGGAGGGCTGTTACCTGTTCGGTAAGGATTCCCATCGAGCGGTCCATGGAAGGGGTAAAGTAGGGGTTCCGTTTTTTTTGCTCGATCAGCGATTCATAACGCTCTCTTGCATCGATGGTGCGTTTGTTTTCCGCTTTTGCCGGGTCGTTTTTTTCAAGTATCGCCGATTCAACAGGAAAGACATATTCTATATCCGGATGCATAAAGGAGTCGATCTCCCTGCAGCTTCGGCAGGTTCCGCAAGAGCCGGTTTCATAAGCTGTAGTGCCGTTTTCGCAATTGAGAACTTTTGCCAGCTCAAAGGCTATCGATTCCTTGCCGGTGCCTTCAGGGCCTGTGAAGAGGTAGGCATGAGCAAGCCTGCCGGACGATACGGCTTTTTGCAGAATCCTGACTTGCAGATTGTGACCGATGATATGCTGCCAGCTCATGGTGTATTGGACATAGTGACAAGTAACAAACTCGTCACTATCCTGCAGGTTAAATAAATGTCAGCCAGTTATACGGATCTTCGCCTGTCTGGATGATTTTCAGATAGTGTGACTGAAGAACTTCCGTGACGGGGCCCCTCTTTTCGTTGCCTACCGGGTACTTGTCGATACTTCTGACAGGGGTTATTTCGGCGGCAGTACCGGTAAGGAATACCTCGTCGGCAATATAGAGCGCTTCTCTTGGAATCATGGTTTCATGTACTTCATAACCAAGTTCTCTTGCGATGTGCATAACCGCCTGACGGGTAAGCCCAGCAAGGACTGACTGGCCGGACATGGGTGTGTATATGATGCCCTCACGGATAACAAAAATGTTTTCGCCGCTTCCTTCAGAGACATAGCCGTTGATATCCAGTCCGATACCCTCGGCATAATTGTCCATAATGGCTTCCATTTTGATCAGCTGCGAGTTAAGGTAATTCCCGCCTGCTTTAGCCCATGTCGGCAGCGTGTTCGGCGCAAGCCTGTTCCAGGAAGAAACCCGAACATCGACTCCTGTTTCAAGAACGTCTTCGCCAAGGTAAGCGCCCCATTCCCAGGTGGCGATTGAAACTTCAATGGCAGCGAGGTGAGGGTTGACGCCCAGAGCACCCTGTCCCCGGTAAACCAGCGGTCTTATGTAGCAGGACTTGTGGCCGTTTGCCCTGATCGTATTGAGAACAGCATCCTTCAGCTCCTGCATGGAGTAGGGGATCTCGATTCTGTATATTTTTGAGGAATCGTAAAGCCGTTTGATATGTTCATCCAGAAAAAGAACAGCCGGGCCTTTAGACGTTTCGTAGCAGCGGATTCCTTCAAAAGTAGAGGAGCCGTAGTGAATTACATGCGAGAGAATGTGAATTTTTGCATCATTCCAGTCGACAAGTTCGCCGTTCATCCAGATTTTTTCGGACTTGTTCATTGTTCGGACATTGATTGGTATTGGTATCGGAACGTAAACTTCAAAGATATATTGTTTTGCCTTTTTTAAAAGCAGGAAGGTGTGATTTTTCTCAGATGGAAGCCAAAAGAGGAAGCTTCAGCGGGGAGGGAAAAAGAAAAGCCCTGTTGCGTCAACAGGGCCTTCGATGACGGGTGAAGGATCAGTATATCCTTTCATAGACCCCTTCGACTTCTCTCAGAATCGGCTCATAAGCTGCGACTTTCCGTCCGAAACAGATTCCCAGGGATTCGTACAGTGCCACCTGGTCAAGATCGACATGACGCTGTTCAATGGCTTTGCCTGACTCGATGTATTCGATTTTTCGGCCCTTGACCTTGGAAATCGTTACGCCGGTTTTCCCTTCGGTTAGGAGTATTACCGCTGCAGCACCGGCTTCATAGCCGAAGTTGACATCATAGGCGGACGAGTTGCCTGCTCGCACAAGGTGCCCCGGATGGATTTCCCTGACTTCGGGGATTTCATAGATGCCCTCGACAAACATACCGGTTTCTTTCATGAATTCAGGCATTTCAGGATCGGCCGAAAGTCTTTTTTTGACTTGCTGACAGACAAATTTGCCGGCTCCCGCAAGTTTTTTGTGGCCGAAAGCATCCACTCCGGCTGACTCATCGACAATATCTGATCCGTCGGCGTTTTTCAGACCTTCGGCAACAACGATTGTATACGTGCCTGCATTGACATCGCTTTGCCGTATGCGCCTGGTGAAGCGTCCGACGATATGTTCGTAAACGATGTCCCAGTCGGCCGGTATTTCAGGGATGAGAATGCAGTCGGCTTCCGCAGCGACGCCGCTTCTGAAAGCGGTATGACCGGCATACCGTCCGAATACTTCGGTAACAAGAATGCGGTTATGGGTTCTTCCTGTTGTTTTCAGATCCTGAACGAACTGTGCGATGCGGTTGATGGTTGAATCGCCGCCTACCGAGTATGTCTGGAGATCGAGGTCCATGGTTTTCGGAGCGTGAATGCAATGGATGCCGTTATTGTTCAGGTCGACCATCACACTGCCGCTGTCGTCCCCCCCGCTGATAACCAGCCCGTCAAGTTCGAACTTTTTCATGCCGTCCTTGATGCGGTTGTATTTTTCGGGGTTGCTGATGGCCTTGATTTTTACCCTTGAGTGTCCTGCTTCCGAACCTGCGAAGCTGCCTGAGAACTGGTCGAGACGTGCCGGGTCGAGGTGGACAAGCTTTTGTTCGTCAACAAGGTTGTAGAGCCCCGCATATCCGTTTGGAATGACGTACAATTCAATGCCTTTTGACAAGGCCATAAAAGCAGCTCCCTTGATGACGGCATTAAGGCCGCCGCAATCTCCGCCACTGGTTAGAATGCCAATTTTTTTCACGGTATCATTCTCCTATGAATAGTCTGTGTTGTTTGTTAACGGCTTAATTTCAGTACACCAAGATAGATTATGCAGTCAGATTTATCAACTGAATTTGTTGCTGTTCTGAAGAGATGTTGATTTTTATGGTATATCATTCACTCTCTCCACTCTTGTCATTCTCGTGCTTGCCCTGTGCAATCTTGAACAGCGTTTTCACGGGATGGCATGACTTCCCGTTTTTTCCGGTCATCTCCGGGCAACCGTAGCGCGACCCGGAGATCCATTCTTCATGCTCATGTAATGTGCTTATGGTTACTGCAATAAACAATTCGTCAACTTTGTATGACTTTCTCACTATCTTCACTTACTGGCTCCTGATATCAGACTTCTTTTTTTCGCCACATGACCTTTCGTGATCATCTTTTCATCGCTTTCGCTCATCTCAAAGAGAGAAAGCGTCAGACCATACTGACTGCTCTTGGGGTGGCCGTCGGGTCTGCCATGCTGATCACGACTATTGCCGTCGCCGGAGGTATGTCGAGAAACGTGGTGAACAAGATTATCGATATTGCGCCACATGTTATTGTCAGTGCTGATCGCGTCGAGTCTCTGGTGCCGGACAATCTGATCGGTGACCGGGAAGGTGTTTTTGGTTTTGTTGAAAAAAATATCACCGTCAGGGACAAAGAAGCAATCAAGAACTATCCTGACGTTGTCGGACGTATCCGTGAACTCGGGGAAGTCGAGGTGGTTTCGCCCTATGTCATAAGCAATCTTATCGCCCGCAACAAGTCGCGTTTTACCTCCTGTGTCGCCAGAGGGGTGATTCCCGAAAAAGAAGCAGGGATCGCCAGCCTTTCCGGGAATCTTCTCGAACCGGATGCGCTCAACGAACTTTCCTATACGCCAAACGGTATTCTTGTCGGGAACCTGCTTGCTGAAGAGCTCAAGGCATCTTATCATAGCCGCCTGTTGCTTATCAGCCAGGCCGGTGAAGAATTCCCGGTGACGATTGTCGGTCGTTTCAGTACGGGGTTCAACGCTAAAGACAAGCAGGAAGCCTATATCAATCTTGCGCTCGCTCAGCGGATCGAAGGGATGGCCGCTAACGCCGTTACGGCTATAGGCCTGAAGACAGCCGATGTGGGTCTTGCGGGTGAGGTCGCCGAAAAGGTTGAGCGGCAGAGCGGTTATGAATCCGAAAGCTGGGATGAAACAAACAAGAACGTTATCGATTTCTATAACCGCAACGGAACGATTACCCTCGTGCTTGTCGGTTTTGTTTTTATCGTAGCAGGTCTTGGTGTCTCATCTGTCATGACCACCGTAGTTCTCCAGAAAATCAAGGATATTGCCATTATGCGGTCAATGGGGGTTCAGCGTAACAGCATAACGGGTATATTCATGGCGGAAGGTTTTATTATCGGCATACTTGGAGTGAGTTTCGGATGTCCGATGGGGCATTTTATCACCCGGCTTGTCGGGTCGATTCGTTTCGAGGCGAATACAGCCGGAGTTTTGCAGAGTGACAGAATCAATGTTTTTGAAACCCCCGAAGCATA
>RRYU01003474.1_pt1 | contig 28216 bp, 22 predicted proteins | sample 2162651 | NCBI WGS metagenome assembly RRYU01 (sample SAMN10267283, study PRJNA491782) | microbial mat metagenome | isolation source: biomat in the production well | place: Japan: Minami-Kanto gas field, natural gas well KTG3 | collected 2017-06 | reverse complement strand
GGGGGGGGTGCTGGGAGCTGCCGTTGAGGTTTCGGATGCATTTCTGGAAAAAGGAATCATCGTTTATACCCAGGGGCGTGCCGATGATGCCGAGTTAAAATTTAATGCCAAGCCGGATGATATCCTGATGGGAGCACCCATGATTGTTTTGATTAATGGTGGATCTGCTTCCGCATCAGAGATCGTTGCCGGCGCTCTACAGGATCACAAACGCGCCATCATTATGGGTACTCGAAGCTTTGGTAAAGGCTCAGTACAAACCATCTTCCCAATGAGCAATTCTACAGCAGTAAAAATTACTACCGCACGTTACTACACCCCATCAGGTCGCTCAATTCAGGCTGAAGGTATTGTGCCGGACATTAAGGTTGAGCCGGTGAAAATTGCCCAATCTTCCGAAAGCAAAATTGATCCGATTAAGGAAGCCAATCTTACTGGCCATCTGACCAATGGTAATGAAGAAAATGGTAAAACCGGAACCCCGAAAGATGGCAAAGATAAGGCCGAGACTGCTTCATTAGCAAGCACAGATTATGTACTACATGAGGCTCTAACCCTTTTAAAAGGTATTAGTATTTTAAAACAATATAAGTAATAGCAGGGAGTGTGGTATGAGGATAAGCACCACCCGTAAAATAATGCCAACCTGGAGATATTGCCATGCCCAGGTTGAAAGCTTGTTGTTGAACTTGTAATCTCAGCGTATGCGATTGAGATATTTTCTACTACCACTACTTTTTGTCTGTCATGCAGCAAGTGCTGACAAAGAGGAGCTTGTGCTCTCTGTCTCCACCGAAACCCCGGTTGTAAGCATCATCATTGACGATTTGGGCACCAACCTCAGTGCTGGACGTGCGGCCATTCGTTTACCCGGAGCCATTACCTACTCCATTCTTCCTCGTAGACCCTACAGTCGCACACTGGCTATCGGTGCCAATGAAGCCGGCAAAGAAGTGATGATGCATCAGCCGATGGAATCAACCAGAGGACTGTTGATGGGTGCAGGTGGTATCAGCACCAGCATGAGTCCAGATGAGATCTATGACACGCTTGACGAAAACTTCTCTACCGTTCCATATAGCAGCGGCATTAATAATCACATGGGCAGCATGCTGACCACGGATCCCAATCAAATGTATGCCCTGATGAGCGCTCTGAAACAGCGCGGTGATTACTATTTTGTCGATAGTATAACCACCCGTGACAGCGTCGCATTACATGTAGCGGATAATCAGCATGTTCCAAATACCCGACGAAACATTTTCCTTGATAATGAACGCAATTTTTATGACATCAGCCTGCAATTTGAACGCTTGATCAATCAGGCCAAAAAAGTTGGTTCATCCATCGCCATTGGCCACCCCTATCCGGAAACGATTGCCGCATTAAAACAGTTACTACCAAAACTGACTGAACATGGCGTTAAATTGATTGCTGTAAGCGAGATGATTCAGCAACGCAGAATGAGAGAGAGATCCCCTATATGGCAAGCGTCCTTGTCCCAATTGCAGAAGGTACGGAAGAACTCGAAGCAGTAACCATCATCGACCTTCTGGTTCGTGCAGACATCCAGGTTACCTGTGCCTCGCTGGATGGAAAACCCATTACAGCATCCCGAGGTGTAAAGATTATTCCTGATATGAGCCTTGATGAGGCATTAGAACATGAATATGACATGGTGGTATTACCGGGTGGTCTACCGGGTGCAACCCATCTAGATAAAGATCCACGGATACATCAACTAATAAAAGAGATGGCCTTACAAAACCGCTATACCGCTGCAATTTGTGCTGCGCCACGGATCCTGGCCAATGCCGGTCTGCTTTCTGGAAAAACTGCTACCAGCTATCCGGGACACGTTGATAAAATGAATCTGCCAGATGTGAACTATTCAAGTGATGCGGTGGTCATTGATGGTAAAATTGTCACCTCACGTGGCCCGGGGACTGCAATGGATTTTGCCCTGAGCCTGATTGAGCTGCTAAAAGGTCGTGAAATAAGAGATAATGTTGAAGCCGCACTACTGCGCCCAGCCAATTAAAAACATAGAGAAAATTATTAATAATGAGTGTTAAAACAATCCGTATCGCTACCCGAGAAAGCCTTCTCGCGTTGTGGCAAGCCGAATATGTATCAACTGCATTAAAAAATGCCCACCCGGGCCTTGAAGTTGAATTGATAAAAATGAAGTCACAGGGTGACAAGATTCTTGACACACCTCTGGCCAAGATTGGCGGCAAAGGATTGTTTGTTAAAGAGCTTGAAGAGGGTATGTTGCGTGGTGATGCGGATATCGCAGTCCACTCAATGAAAGATGTTCCAATGGAATTACCAGAAGGGTTACATCTGGCAGTGATTTGTCCTCGTGAAGACCCGCGTGACGCCTTTGTCTCCAATACCTACAAACACTTTGAAGATTTACCTGAAGGAGCTGTTGTAGGCACCTCCAGTTTACGCCGTCAGGCTCAACTGCTGGTTCATCGTCCGGATCTGCAGATCAAGTTCCTGCGTGGTAATGTACAGACACGACTGCGTAAGCTTGATGATGGAGAATATGATGCCATCATTCTTGCCAGCGCAGGACTGAAGCGTCTGGAACAGGGTGAGCGAATTACTGAATTTCTTGAAACCACTACTATCCTTCCCGCAGTAGGACAAGGTGCTGTTGGCATCGAATGCCGTAGTGATGATGCCGAAATTAATGCACTATTATCCCCGCTAAATGATGAACATTCATGGATCCGAGTGACTGCTGAGCGCGCAATGAATCGAGGCCTTGAAGGAGGCTGCCAGGTTCCCATTGGAGGTTATGCCGAACTGGATCATGGTGTGATTGTGCTACAGGGACTGGTAGGTCGACCGGATGGCTCAGAAATTGTTCGCGGTAGCATAAGTGGTAGACCTGAAGATGCTGAAGAGCTGGGTAAGGTATTAGCGGATGACCTCCTCTCCAGAGGGGCGGGTGAGATCCTTAAAGAGGTTTATGCTCAAGGGTAAGCTGGATGGGCTAAGAGTGGTCGTCACTCGCCCTGAGCCCTTTGCGACGCCACTGATTGAGGCCATTGAGGCGCATGCAGGCCAGGCGATCTATTACCCTACCATAGCAATAGAAGCGATTGATGACCCTCACTCTATTGCTTCTGCTACCGGCATGCTCATTGATGCCGATATCATCATTTTGATCAGCCGCAACGCGATTGAATTTGCCTCTCAATTGCTGGATGAGAAACTGTTCAACAAACCTGCGATTGCAGTGATTGGTCAAAGTAGTGCAGATACCTTTAGCACATTGTTTAAACGTCAAGTCGGTATCATGCCTGCGACTACAATCGATAGCGAAGGATTGCTCCAGACACCATCATTGCAACCGGCACAGGTTAAGGATAAACGCATTGTGATTATTCGTGGTGAAGGTGGACGTGAACATCTAGCCAATAGACTCGCTGAGCGTGGTGCGCGGGTAAATTATGTAGAGCTCTATCGGCGCACTATTCCGCAAGGTCATCATCGAAAACCCGATCCAGACTGGATTAATGGTAAAATTAACGCCGTCATCACTACCAGTAATGCCATTTTGGAAAATTTGTTAGAAATGACGCCTGAGAGTCAACGCGCAGCATTGTTAAATATTCCACAGATTGTTGCGAGTAAACGTGGACAGAAAGTGGCAGCTTCGCTAGGTTTTCTTTATGATGCAGTGGTATCTGATAATGCTTCAACCGATGCATTGATCGATACACTCATTAAGTGGCAACAAAACAGAGTTAACCATCCGGATTAAATCATGGAACCGCAAAAACGAACTCGCATTACTCCACCTCCAAAAGTGGCCAAATCCGGTACAGGTGCTGGTGCCCACGTTAGTCATTTGTTAGCGCTAATTCTGGCAACAGCAGCTATTGCAGCAAGCTACTATATGTGGCAACAAAATCAGCAAAGCCACATCCAACAGATACGACTGGAAAAGAGTTTAAACCAACTATTAGGCTCGCTTGATTCAACCCTGGATCAACAGGGCAATGTGATTAGCGAACTGGCTGCCCATAAGCATCCGCAGCTTCTGGAACGTCTGGATGCACTCAGTACCCAACAAAATCAGATGCGTTTACAGCTTAAACAAAATCCGCAGGAGTGGACTGAAGCTGAGGTTGATTACCTGTTAAACCTTGCGCAACAACAATATGAATTATTAAACAATTTGCCGGTAAGTCGTGCATTGTTAATTGCCGCAAAAAACCGTTTAAGTGCCGATCCGGATACACGCTATCAAAGTGTTATTACACAAATAAATCACCATATTGACAATCTGGAACGCTTCACCCCACAAAATAGCAATGCCTATGCAGAAAAACTTAATCAGATGATTGCTATCGCAGAAACATTGCCTGTTGCAGTTGTAAGCTTCCAGCCACAAACGAATGATAAGGAACAACAACCCGCCTCATCGGTACAGCTTCCACCTACGACATTGGATGACTGGAAACAGTATGGAAATCAGTTGCTGGATGATTTAAATGGAATGTTTCGCATTAGTAATGGCAAACCAGTGGAAGCACCCATTAATGAAAATCAGCACTTTTTCCTGCGGCAAAGTCTACGCCTGAAACTGGAAACCACTAGACTGGCTTTTTTAACCCATAATGATGCGACCTACCAGCAAAGTCTAACGGAAGCTCAGCAGTGGCTAAATCGCTATTTTGACCGTGAAAGTGATCAGGTCAAACAGATGACACTCTCTTTTGAAACCCTCAATATTGCAGCTTCACAAAAACCGATACTTGATATTGCAGCACTACGCCAACAATTGAAAGAGATCACCACAACAACACCTTTAAGATCTGAAGCTAATGAAGAAAAACAGCCTGCAGTTGAACAAACACCTGAACAATTACCGGTAAAGGAGTTGTAAGGTGCGACTGTATCGTCTTCTTTTGTTACTTGCAGTTATTGCAGCCGGTATTTTGCTCATTTCGCAATATGATCCCGGCTATGTCTATTTACGTTATTTAAACTGGCAGTTTGAAAGCAGCCTCACCTTTACCTTATTACTGTTAACCACACTGTTTTTTGTTGCACTCTTTAGTTATCGATTGATAAGCGGGACATTCAAAATACCCCATAAAATTGGGCGCTGGCAGAAGCACCGCAATCATTTAAAGGCACAAAAAAGTACTAATGAGGGGTTAATTGCACTGGCAGAGGGGAACTGGGATCAAGCCGAAAAAAAGTTAAGCCGGCATGCTGGCATCACCCGTACTCCTTTAATTAACTATCTTGGCGCAGCTCGTGCGGCCCAATACCTCGGTGCAGAAAAACGCAGGGATAACTATCTGGCTAAAGCTCATCGGATGATGCCGGAGGCGGAGCTTGCTATTGGTATTACCCAGGCAGAGTTACAATACTCACATGGACAACTGGAAAAGGCGCTAGCAACACTCAAGCATCTGCAATCGATTACCCCAAAGCACAAGTATGTTCTTCATCTGTTAAAGAAGTGTTGTGAGCAGTTAAAAAGCTGGGATGATTTACTGCCGTTATTGCCCATACTGCGCCAACAAAAACTTTATGATCCGGCAGAAATGGATACTCTGGAAGAGACCATTCACTTTGAATTAATACGCAATGCCAATGATCGAATTAGTCATCTCCACAAGCAATGGAATATGATTCCTTCGCGGTTGCGCCAGCAAAAACGTTTTATCAACCAATATGCAAACGAGCTCATCCATTTAGGTGCGGTTTCAGAGTGTGAGAATATACTACGCACACATTTAAAGAGTCACTGGGATCCTGAAGTTATCCGTATTTATGGATATCTACAGGGTGACGATCTAATGTTGCAACTTAATAGTGCCGAGCAATGGCTTAAAGAGTATCAGCGTCACCCTGAATTAAATCTGGCATTGGGGCGTATCTCCATCAGAAACCAGCTTTGGGGCAAAGCCAAGAGTTACTTTGAAATGAGTATTCATGCCGAACCCAGAGCTGAAACCTACTATGAGCTGGGACAACTGCTGCAATATATGCATGAAGATGAAGCTGCTGCTGAATGCTTCTCTAAAGGACTTGAGCTGGCAACAAAGGAACAGACTCTTGATGATCCTTTTCCCAAACCTAAAATTATGATGCAGCCACATACATAAAAAAAGGGTCGGTAATATACCGACCCTCTTTTATCTTCAACTGATAGTTAAGCCGTTACTTTTTCGCATATTCAAATGCATCCGAATAGCAATGATCGCCATCAATGCCAGCCTCGACCAACATCTCTTTTGCGCTATAGACCATATCCGGATGGCCACATGCATACAACTCAAACTCGCTTAAATCATTAAAATCGGCTAGTACTGCCTGCTGAACACGTCCACGACGTCCTTGCCAGGTCTCATCACCCTGAGACAATACTGGACGATAATGAATATTGGGGTATGTATCAGCCCACTGCCTGGCAAGTTGATCCAAATACAATCCGGCTTCAGTACGCGACCCCCAGTAGAGATAGACTGGTCGTGTACTTTGCTCAGCAACCAGATGGTCAACCATCGCTTTTATTGGACCAAAGCCGGTACCGGTTGCCAGCATGATGATGGGGCGCTCGCTATCTTCACGCACAAAGAAGGTTCCCAGAGGACCTTCAATTTCAAGAGACTCACCTACATGTGAGCCAACAAATAACTCTTCGGTAAACTCTCCACCTTTGATTCTACGTATATGAAACTCAAGCAGCTCATCATCGTGAGGTGCATTGGCAATAGAGAAAGCCCGTTTGCTGCCATCCTTGAGAAGAAAACTGACATACTGACCTGCCAGGTATTGCAGCCTTTCGTCATTATCCAGTTTTAGACCCAGCACAACGACATCATCTGCAAGTTGTTCCATTTTCTCAATGCTTACATGGTGTCTGGTTACAGGGATCTCTTCTGTGGCACGGACTTCCTTTACTTCAATGGTCAGATCACCCTGACACTTCCCGACACAGAATAGCGCCATTCCCACAGCGGCTTCTTCTTCTGATAATGCCATTGGTTCATCATCATATTGAACGTCACCTTTAACGACTTTACCTTTACAAACACCACAGGCACCACCGCGACAAGCATAGGGAAATGCAAGACCATTACGTATGGCCGCATCCAGAACAGATTCGTCGTCTTCGACTGTAAATGTGTGTCCACTTGGCTTTACCGTAACCTGTGAGCTCATTCTATATCCTCTACAAAATCATGTTAGTTAACCGGGTGTATCCCCGTCTATTCTCAAAAAAATGTTGGCGAGTATATCCACCAATCACTAACTGATGCAATAAAACCGCTGTTAGACCGCTTATTTACTGCTGACACTGTGGACAAAAAAATGTAGCTCTTTGTCCTTGTACGATGCGTTTAATTTGTGTACCACAAAAGTGACAGGACTCATCAGCCCGTCCGTACACCTGTAGCCGCTGACTAAAATAGCCTGGCTTTCCTTGTGCATTGGAAAAATCCCGCAAGGTTGTCCCACCTACCGCTATGGCCTTTCTCAATAGTTGTTTTATCTGCTTCACCAGAATCTGGCTCTCATCTGCACTGATATTTTGTGCTATTCGCTGTGGGTCTATCCCGCTTAGAAATAACGCTTCATTTGCATAGATATTTCCTACTCCCACTACAATATTCTGATCCATCAAATGTTGTTTGATACTACGTTTACGACCCATCACTGATTTAAACAGGTAGCGCTGATTAAACCCTTTAGCCAAGGGTTCAGGCCCTAAATCCTTTAACAAGGGATGGTTACTCAGTGCAGTATCGACCCAGATAAAGGCTCCAAAACGTCTGGGATCGTGATATCGCATCACCTTATTGTCACTTAACACTAAATCAATATGATCATGCTTTTGTGCTTTTTGCTTTGGAATAACCTTGATAGAACCGGACATTCCCAGATGAATCAACAAATATCCCTCTTCCAGTTCAATAATTAAATATTTTGCTCGACGTGTAACTGATATTATTTTCTGGTTAGTCAAATACTTGTTTAGCGTAGGAATAACAGGCCAACGTAAACGTGGTTGGCGAACAACCACATTAGTAATGGTCTTCCCTTCGATTAAAGGTGCTATCCCACGACGGGTTGTTTCAACTTCGGGTAATTCCGGCACAATTCATTCCGCACTAAAGTCCACTGTAATGGGTATCCACTAAAACGATTACAACCCTCAATCAACAAACTTGATAGAAAAAAACACTATTACCTCAAAAATACTCAATCTAATGCTGTGATTACGGTATTATTTGCAGCCAATATTTATTTACTAATGCCATAGTGAAAACAGCAATATCTAAAAAATTAGTACTGGGTGTAGATACTGGCGGCACTTTTACCGATTTTGTGCTTATTCGCAACGGTCAAATCGCAATCCATAAAGTACTATCAACACCTGATGCACCCGAGCGTGCGATCCTGCAGGGAATTACCGATCTGGGTATTAGCTCTGAAGACTACTCCAACCTCACTTTAATTCATGGATCCACCGTTGCGACCAATGCCGTACTTGAAGGCAAGGGTGTTAGAACCGCTTATATAACCAATCGTGGTTTTGGTGATCTGCTATCCATTGGCCGCCAGGCTCGGGGGGAGCTTTACAACTTGCAGCCACAGTTAAAACAACCACCACTCGCCGCAAATGCTTGTCTGGAGACCGGTGGCAGAATAAGTGCAGATGGAAAAACACTTGAACCTTTAACCCAGGCCGATATTGATACTCTACTCACTCAATTAAAAACCCTTAAACCAGATGCGGTTGCGATTAACCTGCTGTTCTCCTTTTTGGATGAGTGTTTTGAAAAACAGATCGAGCAGGCCATACCTGATGAGCTGTTTTCTTCCAGATCCTCGCAAATCCTTCCTGAATACAAAGAGTATGAGCGCGGAATCACCACATGGCTTAATGCCTATGTAGGGCCTCTGGTAGAAGGTTATTTAAAACGACTAGGTGATGCATTGCCAGGTAGTGCTGTTTCAGTAATGCAAAGTTCCGGAAATACCATTGAAGCATCACAGGCAGGTAGAACTGCAGTTAATATGTTGCTATCCGGACCAGCTGGAGGCTTATCAGGTGCCAAAACCATTGGAGAGATGTGTGGTGCCCACAATCTGTTGACCTTTGATATGGGCGGAACCTCGACTGATGTATCGTTAATCCAGGGAGAGCTAAAGCTCACATCAGAGGGGCGAATTGGCGATTATCCCGTCTCCGTACCCATGGTAGACATGCATACGATTGGCGCAGGAGGTGGATCTATTGCCTGGATTGATGAGGGCGGCTTACTCCAGGTTGGACCACAGTCAGCGGGTGCATCACCAGGACCTGCCTGTTATGGAAAAGGTGGTAGCCTGCCAACAGTAACCGATGCCAACCTGGTATTAGGCAGGCTACAGCCACAGGCCTTTCTCGGTGGTGAAATGATACTGGATTATCAAAAAGCAGTGGAGGCGATCGAACCGATTGCCAGTGTGCTCGATTGTTCAGTCATTGCTGCGGCCGAAGGTATCATTCGTATCGCCAATGAACATATGGTCAGAGCCTTGCGCGTGATGTCAATCCAGCGAGGAATCGACCCGAAATCGACCACTTTAGTTTCATTTGGTGGGGCTGGAGGTTTACATGTGTGTGCTCTTGCCAATGCCCTCGGTATCAGACGTTCCATGGTACCCATCCATGCAGGAGTGCTTTCTGCGCTGGGGATGTTGACTGCACCGCGTGGGCGTCAACTTTCTCATACACTAAATTGCTTATTATCTGCGATAGAGCCTAAGCAGCTAGAAGTTGAATATTCCCGTTTATTTGGACAGGCTCAGCCTGCAATGCAAATGGAAGGCGTTGATATAAGTAGCTTGCATGCATTGCGATCTTTGGATTTAAGATATCAGGGACAGTCCTATACCTTAAATATCACCTGGGCAGATAATGAGTCGATAGCAGAGGTAACAAAACAGTTTCATCAGACACATCTTCAACACTATGGACACGAGCTGTCATTACCTGTTGAGTTAGTAAATATTCGCTTACAGGTAACGTCACAAAATGAACCGATGGTGTGGGATCAATTCTCGACAAAACCTGTACCTCAACCACATCTGGTTACACTAACTGACAGACTGGTAGAAGCAGAGCATTTTGAGCGGAGTGAACTGGCCGTGGGTTATATCGTAGAAGGGCCGGCTATTATCACTGAAACCGTCGCAACAACCTTTATTGAAGATGGGTGGATAGCCGAACTGGATAGTCACGGCAATTTAAGGCTGAATCAGTAATCTTTCAGGAAGCGCTATTAAACCGGGAAACCAAATCAACAATTTCACACTGAGGAATAAAGCCTGTCACCCCTTCTTTGAGAATGGCTCTTACACGCTCATAATCATCCAGGTCTGACGCTTTTTGAAGTTGATCCAGAAGTAGAGATAGTTTCTCCCATTCAATAACCTTTTCCTGTGCACGCATGATTTTCTCATGTTTGGTTGGATAGACGTTATCTCCAATCAAAAGTTCTTCATAAAGCTTTTCACCAGGGCGAAGTCCGGTAAAGATAATTTCAATATCTCCATCCGGATGCTTTTCATCCCTGACACTATAGCCACTTAGATGGATCATCCGTTTTGCCAAATCGTAAATACGTACCGGTTCACCCATATCCAGAACAAACACATCGCCCCCCTGACCCATCGCACCGGCTTGTATCACCAACTCCACAGACTCTGAAATTGTCATAAAGTAGCGGATCACACGTTTGTCGGTCACCGTAACCGGACCACCTTTTGCTATTTGTTCACGAAATAGTGGTATCACTGAGCCAGAGGAACCCACTACGTTTCCAAAACGCACCATGGTAAAACGGGTATTTTGATGCAATGTTGTTAATTGACTATACGCCTGTAATATTAGCTCTGAGAAGCGCTTGGTCGCACCCATAGTATTGGTCGGGCGTACAGCTTTATCTGTTGATATCAATACAAAGGTTTCAACATTGGAATTCACCGCAGCTCTGGCAACAGAGAGGGTACCGAAAATATTGTTACGAATGGCTTCCCCTGGGTTTTTTTCCACCATCGGTACATGTTTATAGGCTGCTGCATGATAAATCGTGCGTACGTTAAAGGCTCGACATACCTTTTCAACCCGTTCCTGATTTTCAATACTCCCCAGTACAGGAACCAGCATCTCCTTATTCCCAACTACCTCAACAAAGTCATTCAGTTCTTTTTCAATTTGATAGAGTGCAAATTCGTTCGCTTCAAACAGAATAATTTGAGTGGGTTGGTATTTGAGCACCTGACGACATAATTCTGAGCCGATCGACCCTCCTGCTCCCGTGATCATCACAGCCTTATTGGTAATATTGGCATGGAGTAAATCAATATCTGAATTGATCTGATCTCTTCCGAGTAAATCCAGGATGTCAACTTCCCGAAGATCCTCAACCTTCACAGTGCCATGGGCAATTTCAGATAAATCGGGTACGGTTCTCACATGAATCGGATATGGCTCAAGCATGGAAATGATCAAATTTCTTCTATCTTGTGATATAGAGGGCATCGCCAGTAAAACTTCCTGAACTTCGTAAAAACGCACCAGATAACTCAGCTCACAAAATGGATAGATTTTGATGCCATTAATTTGATGATTTTGAATAGCTTCATCATCATCAATAAAAGCCACCACTTTAAACCCCTGACCATAACGCAAGGCCATAGACAATTGCATCCCGGCAGAACCTGCACCGTAGATCACAACATTTTTCTGGTTCGCTAAGCGTCGACCACTCCCCAAACCCATATAGTTAGTAAGATACCACCTGGCTAGTAATCTGCTACCAATAACAAAAACCAAAGTATTGATGAAATTGAGAACTAGAAATGTTTTTGGGATCTCCGCCTCGACCCAACCAAGGACAATCAGAGAGAGGATCATGGAGTAAATTGCAACCGCCTGAACTGCCTTCCAGATAAGATTAAAGCCAATAAATCTTATCAGTACCTGATAAAGCCCAAAGCCATTGAAGACAATAATGGATGAAAATGCAGCGAATATAGAGATATAAAAATGATATCGGGTGAAACTAAATGCATCACCCATCACTAATACGAGCGACAAAAACAACGACAACTCAATAAGAAGCAGATCGCTTAAAATCGAGAATATGTATTTATGGCCGCGGGAGAAACTAACCACAAGGGTGTTTCTACCAATATCATTCTTCAACATCAAAACTCAGCCTTGAGAAAACACTTTAAATTATTGTTCTATTAGATTGTAAATCCTATTCTCTATATGCTTTATACGCAACTAATCTCCCGTTTTTTGTGATATTTGTCCTATATTTATAATTACACACCCCGCGATCACAGGCAGATAGGCAATGAACGCAATAACCCCACTATACTCAACCCACAATACAGAGAATATTGCCAAAGGTAACAACCAAAGAATATTAATAGCCATCGCTAATAGAAGAACCGCTCGATGGCTGCGCCACAAACGTGATAGTCGTTGATAGGCATGATTCCGATGACCCTCTCGCCATGGCTCCTTTTTTATCATTCTAATAATTAGGGTCACGGTGGCATCACTAACAAATAATGCACCAGCTATAATCCATGGCTCATATGCCAGTAATCCTGACTGAATAGTGATAAGTGCAAATGAAAAAATAACAAAACCAAGCCATAAGCTACCCACATCACCCATGAATATACTCGCAGGTGGGAGATTAAATACTAGAAAACCCGTTAAAGCGCCACTCACGACAACTATCCAGAGAAAATATACTGACGACAGTACATCAGGGTTTGTATAAAAGGCGATGCCCGCTGTAGCAACAAACATATAAAGTGCCTGTGAAACAGCAAGACCATCAATTCCATCCATAAAATTGAATAAATTCAACCACCATAGACCCAGTATTAAAGCGAGAAATGAGAGTAGATAACCACTGAAATCAACAACAAACAGTCTGAACTCAGGCAACTCATCAATTATTAATAGCAAAGCTATGAGTACAAAAAACTGCATAAAGAACCTCACTCTCACAGGTAAATGATGTTGGTCATCCAAAAAACCAAGTAACGCAAGTACAAGCGCTAAAATAATTTGCACCAGTAACATATAGCTTTCATTATTTAGGATTAAGAGTGTAAAAAGGGATGTCGTTAGTACAAAGCCAATACCGCCACCACCAGGTGTTGGCTGAATATGACTTGAGCGATGATTAATTTCCTGGATCAGGTTTAGACGAGCCGCATTTTTAAGAACGTACCATGTAATAAGAGAGGACAGTGTTAAACTGCTTAAAAACAGAACAAGCTCGAACAAGCCAATTTCCTCATGAAACGAAATTAAATTAATTACAGATGTAATGGGATCAGCGCAGGGTTAAGGCTTGCCCAATCCTCTTTATGAAATGATATCCTACTACTAATGCATATCGAAACCAAACCCCGATAACCACTAAAAACCATAGAATTCCAGAATAATGATGCCTGAAAAATTTCTGATAAAAGCGAAGCATCCCTTTATGCTTGTGCCATTCAACAAAGTAAGGACGTGACCGACTACATGCACTTAAGACATGGGTCACCTTTGCTTTCGGCACAAAGAGTATCTTCCACCCCTTCTGACGAAAACGCATACACCAGTCAAGATCTTCACAATGTAAGAAATAATCCTCATCCCAAAGACCCACATCCTCAACCGCCTCACGTTTTACCATCATACAAGCACCTGAAATTGCTTCAACCTCAACAGGGAAGTCTGGTAAAGGCTGTTTCTCAAGATGATAATCTTGGAATAATTCTGGCCATCGTGAAGATAGCCTGGAAAGGCCAAATGCTCGCACAAATGAACGCCAGGGTGTAGGGATAGCGCGACGACCACCACCTTGTTCACTACCGTCAGGGTTTATCAACAACCCACCAACCATACCGGTGCTATCTTCTTGTATGATTACATCTTTTAATGCATCAACCGATCCTTGATTCATTTGGCAGTCTGGATTTAAAAATAGTAAATAATCACCTTTAGAGTTCAACACTCCAATATTACAAGCTTTAGCAAATCCTAAATTGTTATTATTTCTTATAATCTTTAATTGTGGATTATCTGGAAATCGATTGATACAAGTTTCAAGACTTTTGTCAGAGGATGCATTATCAACAACAACGATCTCATCCGCTTGAGCTATTACAGAACGAATACAGTCGGTTAATAGAGAACCTGCATTGTAATTAACAACAATGACTGAAATCACGAACTGTCATCCATATACTTTCCTGACTTACCTAATATGCCATGAATCAAGCCAATAGTCATCATTTTCCAATGTTCAAAACGTGGTTTAGCAAATAGAGTATAAAATCCATATTTTAAGATTAATCTCCACCCATCAACAATCTTCCAGTTAAGTGGTACATAATTTTGTTTATATAAATGAACAGCATTCCTGAAGTGGTAATAATGACGCAATGGGCTATGTAAAGGAATGCTTTTACCAAAAAATTTAATTGGCTCTTCTCCCAGTGAATGCTGCATCTTTGCAGCACAAACACCATAACTCTGATAGCCTTTGCTTTTTGCACGTATGCCCCATTCTATATCAACATAATCAATAAATAGATCTTCAGACATACCACCAACTTCTTCTAGTACTTTTATGGGTATCATACAACCCGATGAAATCATATAATCCACAGGTACAATTGATTTATCCGTTTCACAGATACATCTATGTAATTTCAGACCTGATATGCGAATAAATGGGGGAGGGTTATTTTGACGAACATCCATATATCGTGGCCCTGCACATGCAGCATCAGTATATAATTCAAAAACTTTTAATAAATTTTCAACCATATCTATATCTGGCTGACTATCTTGATCCATAAGTAATACAAATTCTGCCCCGTTCCTTTTAGCCCAGTCGATACCAATATTATGTGCTTTAGCAATACCATAATTCTGTTTTTGCGGATGGACTTTTACCATTGACAAGATTTGTTTATTCAAACCTGGAAATAATTCTTTACTAGAATTATTATCTACAATGACAATTGAATTAATTTGTGACTTTAATGCTAAAATAAGTTCATAAAGAATCTTTAAATCAGGTTGATAGGTAACAATAACTATCACTACATTTTTTTTATCTATCATATAAACCACTTATTACTTACATTACAATCATCAAATAAATACTATCACTCGATAGGATAGTACTCGTATAACCACACCTAGCAGGTAATCCTCACAATCCATGTCTGTTTACCTTCGATCAGATTGTTTATTTGTCGAATGTTTTGATCGGTAAACATGTAATTAGTTCACCATTTTCTTAAATTTCATATGCTGAGTTCAGGTTTATTGGTAAGTAACTCAAGCTCAAGATCACACCATAGAATAGTATGACTACAAAAATTTCATGTTCGTCGTTTTCTGTGCTCAATGCATATTCTGAATCACGCCCAGACTGAGTCGCAGGCTATCCCTGATCTGTCTCAGACTGAGTACTGAGTGTGGCGGTCAGCCGGAGTCTTACTACTTCTCTTAGTTTACGCATTGATACTCTCTTTGTTGGCATCACCTTTCCCCGTCGAAAAATGGGCTAGGTTAGCAAGGGTTTATCAATGTGTAGAAAGGGATTCTGCTATCGTGAACACTGATTCTGGAAAACCGTAAAAAAGTGTTCACGATGGATCAGAATACGCATACTCAACACAGTACAGACGATTAACTAATTAGTTATGCAGTATTTGTTTAATATCTTCAAGTGATTTTTTCAGCACTGCTACAGAAGATGGTTGTTTCATCTCTATTGAGATCCATTGATCATAATTGATTGATTCAAGTGTTTTAATTCCCTTCTTCTGATCGACGACACCACCATAGATAGGCTCAAGCATTGGTTCACTAATATGATAATGCACAAACTTACCTGCTTTGTAGATCATCTCAGAAATATCTTCACCACACATATGTAACCCAGCAGAGTCAACGTGTAATTTAAAACCATTATGATCAACTTTTTCGACCAGTTCTTTAGCATCTAAAACATTAGTTACAAAATCACAGCCATACTCAACAGGATTATGCTCTAAGCCAACACAACATTCATATGCGTCACAAATGCCACCCACCTTATGAAAAAACTCAATCGCGATATCCATAGCCTTACTGTATGGTATTTGGCCACGTTTCCTATTTTTAGGCGCGCCAAACACTAAAACTTTACTACCAAAACCATTAGCAACATCTGCAACCATTTTTATATGTTCAAAAAAAGCAGAATGTGAGGCCGTATCGAAGACTTGAAGCTCAGGTTTTCCAAAAAGTATTGCCTGCATAGAAGGCAAATCAAATCCCTGCTCATGCATCATTTTTCTATATTCTGCAGCCTTTGAGTGAGAAGCAGCATTCCAATCTGGCCAAAGTTTGGTAGGAGCGACTTCGATTCCTGTTACACCATTGTCTTTTAAAAGATCTAAAATATCAGGGTCATCATGTTGTTGCCAGGCTATGTTTGAAATAGCAAGTTTCATTATTTTACCTAAGAAAGGTCTGATCTAGTTCGAAAATCTGGTCAGACATTCTACCTTTATTGGTTTTTTGTCACTGATATTGCCTTTACACACGACAACACCCCATTTTCATCCCTGTTTTTCACGCTATGACCCCGCTCCATTGGGTCATTCCCAGGTTTTACCCAGATCTATCCTGTCATCGCCATCAACGGCCTTCTCATTTGATACAGATTCACCAAAGCAAATTTGGTGGTGATCGCATCTGTGTTTTTCTTCAACCCTCTATAGCGTACCTTGCTATATCCAAACTGTTGTTTCAATATCCGAAACGGGTGCTCTACGATGGCGCGTATCCGAGTCATTTCATGGTTCAGTTGTTTCTTCCATTCGGGTAATTCTTTTCCTTTAAAGGGCATGCACCATATCGGGCCAGTCTCTGGTGTATTCGATAGCAGGTTATGCGCATCACTGCTGTAGGCCTTATCTCCATAGACGGCCTTCTCTTCTCCATGGAGTAGCTGATCCAACTGTGTCGAGTCATGGCGCTTTGCCGCTGTTCCTGTAATGCTGTGGACTACCCCTGTTTGGGTATCAACTCCAATATGCGCCTTCATCCCGAAGTACCATTGATTCCCTTTCTTTGTGGAGCTCATCTCGAGGTCGCGTTTGCCTTCCTGATTCTTTGTCGAGGTTGCTGCGGATATCAGGGTCGCATCCACAGCCGTGCCTTCTCTTAACAGCAATCCTCTTTGGGCGAGGTGGTCATTGACTGCTTCGAGTATCTTTGTGGCTAGGCCTCTGCGCTCTATCAGATGACGAAACTTCAATAGTGTGGTTTCATCTGGAATGGTATCTACCACGATATCTATTTTGGCGAACTGCTGAAACAGCGGAATATCGTAGAGCGCTTCTTCCATCCCCGGATCTGAGTAGTTGAACCAGTGTTGCAGAAAGTGAATGCGTAACATGGTTTCTAATGATGTAGGCCTTCGTCCATTGCTTGCTTTGGGATAGTGGGGCTCAATCACATCCAGTAACTGTTGCCATGGAACTATCTGATCCATCTCCTCCAAAAAATGGGCCTTGCGGGTCTGCTTCTGGCGTTTGGATAACCGTGTATCCTGTAATCCCATCTGTTTCATCGGCTGTTTTCCAAAAACTGTTTCAATGGCCTTATGATCTCATATTTTCAGAACTTGAACAGAGTTTCCCTAATTAAACTTTATACTCTTTAATAAATTCTAAGAGCTGCTCCATCATTTCATTTTTCGTATAAATATAATTTCCATTATTATTCCAACAACTTGCATACTTTGTATATAAGTTATAGTGACCTTCAGGGATAGCCTCTTGACCTACCATCTTAGATGGAAATAATGTGGAAATAATTTCATCTGTAGGTACAGGTTCTGTGAAAAAATTGATTAATTTAATATTATTCTCTAAAGCCTTTTGGATATCATCCCAGAGATACTTTAAGTAGTAATATTGATAAGAAGATTTAGTATTAATCATCTCTAAACAGTTATCATTAAGTAAATCATAGATAACATTCTTTTTGAGCCCTTCACCAAAGAGCCCAGGTAGCCTAACAGTAGTACAATTGGTAAATTTTTCATCACAAAATTTTTCAAAGGCTAGTCGATGAGTTCCATATGCATGGTTTTCAATACTAGAACAGTCAAAACTTTCATCTATTTCATTCAAAATCGGATAAACATCAATTGTTGAGATAAGAATAAATTGTTTTGCATGAATTGTAGAAAGCACAGACTCAAGTGCTTTAATACATGCCAAATCTTTTTCCGGTTCTTTATTAGCCAGCCATTTAACAGCGGATATACCGGCACATACGACTAAATCATATTCCTGATTTTTCATCTCATGAAAGTTTTTAGAGTTGTAAAAATCAGTAAATTTGTATTGTTGCTTTAGATTACTCCCAACAAAACCTGTATAACCAATTAGTGCAGTCCTCATATCTTCTCCTAACCTGCTTTCGCTAATACTAAGATACCAATGATAATAATCACCATACCCAGGATCCTCATCTGACTCAATTCCTCACCTAGCCACAACCACGCCATTGCACTTACAAGGACATAACCTAATGCGAGAAAAGGATAGGCAAAACTAATATCGACTTTACTCAGTGCCCATAACCAAACAACCAAAGCACTAACATGTAAAAACATACCACCCATAACCCAAGGGTTTGTTCCTACTGTCCAAACAAGACTTATAATACCATCCGATTTAATAGTATTTTCTGTATGTGTCAACATTCCCTTTTTTAAGATGATATGCGCTGTTGAAGACATTAAAATACTTGATAATATAATTATGATATTATTTGACACTTGGCATTCCTTTATACATTACTATACATTTTGTATATTAACTCTCTATTTATTATATTTTCCAATTACCACATTCACTAGCCTTGAAATAACTTGCATATTCCCTTTAATTGGACTGATCTTCGTAGGCGTTTTACCCGATTCTGGATATTTTCTCGTCACGGGTATCTCAATACACTTAAATCCAAGTTTTGCAGCCTTAACAGCTAAATAATAATGCAACTCATAACCGTCAAATATTTCTCTAAAAATATTTATACGAGGCTCTGATAAAAGTTTTACACTATACGCTCTAAAACCATTAGTGGTGTCTGTGTATTTGAACCCAGAAGCTAGGCGCATAAGAGGCACATGTACTATTTTAAGACCAATCAATCGAGATAGTGGTGTATTTTCATGATGGCCACCTGTAATAAAACGTGAACCCTGGATATGATCATAACCTTCATCAAGTTTCTTTATGAAATTTGGGATATCCTCATAACTATCCTTTCCATTACCATCGATAACAATAACACCTTCGTAGGACCGTTTTAATGCCCATGCATAAGCCATACGCATTTGAGTTCCTAACTTTCCAGCACTTTTTTTAACAAGTAGTGTATTTACATTAAAGTTCTTGAGCTGTTCAAGATCAGTTGTACCATCATTGCTCCCGCCATCAGCAACTACAATATCTATTTGATCAGATAAGTACTTCATGCCATCTAATTGTTTGAGAAATTTATCCCCTTCATTAATAACAAAGATACAAACACAATATTTATGTTGTTTCGGTGAGAATTCTTTTGTATAAAATTCTGGTAATTCCCAAGCTTCTTCTTCTGCATATTCCAAGATATTTAAACCTTTACGGTTGATGAAGTACGTTAAATCTATCTGTCTCAAGCATTACAGCACTTGTCTCTTCACTTGAGACGTAGTAGCTTTTTTGAGAGCCACTTTCATTTAAAAGGCGCGCTATATACTCACCTAAAAATGCCAATATAATGAAAAGTATCATAAACAGGAATGAAGTAAAAAAAACCATACTAGTCCAACCTTCTATCACGTCATCTTTAATTAAATTTACTACAACACTATAAATCGCAAATATAAAAGCAGAAAAACTACCTACAATTCCTAGTATACTAATCCAACGCAATGGTTTAGTGGAGTTAAATACCATCAATTTCAAACTTTGTTCGATTCCTGAGAACAATGTTCGCTTTTTTAATGCAATTGGATTAAGTAGTTTGTACTCATATTTTTTTGTTGGGTAGCCAGTATTTGACACTTTAATAAAGAACTGATGATTCAGTTGACCTGTACGCAAAACTGTATTTATTGCTCGTCGACTCAGGCAGCGAACGGGTGTTGCATTTTTTGGAATATGGTAATCAATGGATTGCAATATCTTATTGCTAAGCGATCTAACAACTTTATACCCTAAGCTACGTGGATGCTCAGAGATACCAATAATCACATCATAACCTCGCGAACTCTCATCAACCATATCACTGATAATCCCAACAGGATCAATGGTCGGACGTAATAATAAAACAAAGTCGCCGATAGCGTTCTCAATACCGGCACTTAAAGCCACATCTAACTCGACTGGAAACGCAAGTTTTATCCAACGAATCGATGGTATGTCGTGCAAAAGATCGTGTTGTTGAGTACTCGGAATAACTTTACTATTCTGATCAATGATAACTACTTCATAATCACTGTATCTTTGACCCAGATATTTTTGCAATTCTTTTAAATATGCTTTGAAAGCTTTGAGATTAATTTCATCTAATATCAATACTACAGAAACAAATGTTTCCATTTTTATACTTTTTTTATTCATCTGCTAATCCAGCTTCCTCTATTACATCTATTACATCGTATACATTATCTATCTTTCCACCCATGATACTGTGAAAGCCTTTTATTCCATAATTAAGTTTAAAAAGAATTGGGCGAGAATCATTACTTTCACTTCGTGGTAAAACTGTTTTTACTTCCCAAATTGAGTCTTTATATTTGCACTCGGATAAAATCGGCATATAACGTTGAGCATCATGTATCATATACATCCATGCGCTTTTTTTTGTAATTTCACTAAAATGTTGATGGGCATCACAATAATTAACTTTATTAGTATCATACCATTCATAATGAGGCGTATAACGTACATGACTAAAGGAGTGAAGTCCACGCGAAGGAAATGGCATAACAGAGAAAAACGGCCCATCCATCACCGTTATTCCAACATTTTTTAATTCATCAGGCACTTTCACCAGAGCCATTTCTGTTAATTCATGCTTCAATGGAATCATTTCTAAAGATGAGTCATTAATCACTTGATTAATCATAGAATAGGTGCAATTAAAGACTTCATCCACTTCGATAGGGTTCGACTCTATTTTGTCTTTAGTTGAGCAAGCTTTTACTAATACCTTGTCATTATATTTTAGTACAGACAGTATTTTTTCATTGAGATGATATTGAACGCCTGAATTTTGTATTCGATCCAGCATTTTTAACTTTAGTTTTGCAGAATCAAATGCATATTCCTGCGTAGTAAAAACTGCCTCGACGTAATATGGATCTATTAAATTCTTTATCTTTGGCGGCGCCTGTTCGCATTTCGCCCCAATACGATGACAAAATTTTTCGAATTGATTTGCAGTGACCTTACTTTGTAGATTAGAGATCATATAATATTTATTAAAAGAATCATTTATACAATCTCTAAACTCTTCATGAAATCTTGGAAAGGACACTCTCGATCGCAAAGCCGTTAAAATACTTCGTGGATAGTGATAACCATTATGTACACGAGCCTGGTTTACATAGGAAGCCCTTTGCATAAAATCATCTTCTTTTTCGGAAAGTATCACTTCATGTCCTTTTCGTGAAAAGTACTCAGACAGATACATACCAAAAAATCCACCACCAATTATATATATCTTTTTCATACGCTCATGTTATTGTTATGTGACATAAGTCCAGCTGAAACCAACAAGCAAAGGTTGAATTTAAAGACGCTTTGTTACATATAATAATCAAGAAGAGAGATATTAAAAACTTTAAAAAAAACACTGTTCTATTCTATAAGGTTTGTGCGTTGATTCAGTGATGCAAGCTGAATTGAAAATGTTTCACATGCATTTGGAGTTTCAACATCAATACGCAAGCCCTTTATCAGTTTCATTCCAAGCCAGCTAGGGTATGCATCAAGGGGAATGATAACGGTACCATTAGTTGCAGTAAATGTTAGAGACTGTGATGGATCGGCACCTTGCATTTCATCTCCCCACCAGAAAATACGCAGTTGTGGATTGGGTGACTCATCGCAAGAAAAATCGAATTTCAGAAGCCCTGCAGCTTGTCCAGTCAAATTTTTTGGTGCAAGATCCAACCATAAGTATGGATCAGTACCAACAACACGAAAAGCGTTGTCTTCCATTACAAGATCATGTACACCAGCATGTAAAAAATCCAGATTAGTGATGTTTTTCATAACAGTAGTCAAGGTGCTGGCAGATTTACCCCACGCAACGGGAACCTTGCGTAAATCAGCTACAGAGAATACGTGATCCATAAGTCGTAAAGAGAGTCGTTGTCTTTGACTATCATTCAACACCACCTGAATTTCACGTTGGTTATCTGATACACTTGACTCAAAACGCTGCCCTTCAAACCAGATCGCATTACCCTCTGGCCAAATGCGAGTTATTTTCCGGGCCTTATTATCTGGTAGCACAATAACATCGCCGAGATGCAAGAAACGCACGGTAACTGAATCACGGATAACAATGGCATTTTCAGTACGGTGAACTCCCTCCATCCAGTTTAGATCAGTTAGCTGGCGCAACTTAAAACTGATACCCGTCTGTTTCAAATTTCCGCCCTTTGCAATACCGTAAATATAACCATCATGGAGTTCAGCAACGTATTGTTTGAGCACAAACCGATAGAGTATATGAGCACGGAGAGCCATACCTCCACCATCATGATTAATATTATCTGCTTCAATCAATGCAATTCTTGGCAACGATTTACTCAGCCGCTCAATTGCCCTTTGTTGCTGCTTGATTGGTGCCAAGTTGTATGGTGCTGTAGTAGACACAGGTGGTGGTCGGTTGAAATACATGTACTGTGCATTGCGGCCTGTTAAATCAAGATAAGCTTCTCGAGGAACAAGACGACTTGATAGAAAATTATTGATACGTCCAAGTCGATCAACATGCAGAGGATCAACCAGACCTGATCCAATGTTGATCAGATCATACCTCGCACCCGACCATAAATTGCCGATTTGATTTTTCTCAAGTACCGAATGCAAACCATCCTTATTCACGCTAGCCAAGCCTATCCCGGCGCAAACAAAAGCAATACCTACAGCAAGCACTGCTCGGCCACGCGAAGCAAGTAATGGCGCCAGTAATATTGGCAATAGAATAGCCCATGCAAAGTTGGCGAATATTCCCGGTCTGGACATGGCGGCAGGATCAATGCGACCCATGGTATAAGGTGTCATAAAAGAAGCGAATAATAAGACAGGAAGTACAACACCAATTAAATAAGGCCTGTGATCTCGCTGCTTAAACATGACAACAATAAGTGCTGCCGCCACAAGTGGAATCCACACCCAGGACATACGCAAGCCTTCAAACACTATGACAAGTATTGCCTTGCTTTTGTCTTGCACTGCCCCACCCCAACTCCATGACCACGGCACACCATAGGCAATCTGATTGATGGGGCCATTTTCGATCACATATCGAATTGCACCATACAACATCTCTGGAATCGGAGTGAAAACCACTAACAAACCCAAAAGTATTGCCAGAAAAAGCACTACACGGTTCCAATTAATATACCTTGCACGATAAAGATACAATGCAAGCAGTGGTGATGAAGCCACAACAGCAAGAAGCCCTTGTGGTGGTACAAGTAATACAAGAATCATGGCTGAAATTAACCATATCCAGAGCCACGTTTGCGGTTTTGAATTGTTTGTTCTTAACCACAAGCAAAAAAAAGGAACGAGAACAAGGAAAAACAACTTTCTGGCAACAGTACCGAAAAGCAGTATCGAGACGTAAGCTAAACCCAAGCTACCGGTATATATGCGGAGTGCGATAAATGCGACAAACATCGTCAGCGTTGCAGCAAGGCGATCTGCTTCAGCTAGAGTAGCCGCAGTTCCGTCATAGAAAATCAATGAGATAATGCCACCGACGTCGTCCCCAAAAATACCATGTGGTTGTAAATAATCCAAATAAGGGATTTTTCCAAATTCCCAAAAACTCCACCAACCCAATAGACTTTCACCAAAGTGATAATCATCAATAGGTACATGAGGTATGGCGGTTGCCCCATATCTCAATAAGATGATGGTTGCAAATATCGCAACCGGGGAAAGCAGCTGCATAAAATCAGTTGCGTGGTTTAATGCATATTTTTTGTACCTTACTATCACATCAACCATGGCCGCCATAACTAAAGTAAGACTTAATACCCAAAGCCAGGTTGTGGTATGGATAGCTGCCTCACCTGACTCCGTAACATACAAATCTGGCAATATTAATAAATAGAACGGCGCAAGACCAATCTGAGCTACCAATAACAGTTTATGAATATACTGCGAGATGGCAGTTGATGATTTACGACAAAGGTATAACAAATATAGTGTGCAGGCAATTACAAGCAGCACGCCAAGCTTAGGGATCGCACCAGATCGAAACACCTCACCAAATAGAGGAATACGATCCTGAAACGTCGCCAATCCATAAGGCAGGAACCCAATGAGCACAACAGCCAAGACACCAAAGGCGATCTGCTGAGGCAATGCGTCACTACGCGATAAATGCAAGCGCACCGCAAGAGCAGTTATAATCGCACCAATAATACCAATCAAAATAGTGAACGATGAATCATTGGGATAGATGCTCAAAAAACCACCCATGCCGATAGCCACGGGAACCATCCACCAGGTCAGTGCTGTAATTAGTGATTGCTCATGTTCATACGATCTAACGTTCGTTACTTGCTGGAACAACCGATATGTCACCGTACCGCCAACCAAAAATCCCAAAAGAAAAGCGGGGTAACTAACAAGGTCTTGAAGCTTGGCAGCAGCATCCCAGGTAATTGCGCCCACAATGAAATCGGGGTAAAGCGGTGTACTTACCAATAATTTTTGTGAAAGTAACAGCGCACCGAATGCGGTGACAAATGCTGCAAGTATTGAAAAAATCACCGCCCCTGTGGATATAGGAAAAAGTTTGTGTTTAGTATGTAATGCCGCAGTATCAAGCATTCTCAAGTTTTCTCGATTGCAGAGTCGCAAAACGATCTATTTCCACAAGTTCATCACTCTTCATACCTAGCGAGACATAAAATTCGCAGCCAGTTGTATCAAACTCTGTTTTAATTTCCAAATTAATCAATCCAAGATTTAACAAATCCGAGGCCAGCAGACGAAATGATGCTGGTGTAAACCGCCAACAATGTACGTCAATATATTCTGTCGCAGAAATTGATCGATCCCAATGTGTTTGAGCCTCAGCAAATGTATGTGCAAGCTTGTCGGCACCACCAAGCCCATCAGAAGACCAAGCAATGTTGCCATTTCGCTTTGATGCGTTTGCAAAGTGATCAAATATCTGTCCATGACTTGGCCTAACACGCTTTTCAGCATGTGCATCAAGTACATTACCTGTTGAGCTGCTTGAAGAAAAATAATCAAAACAATACCGCTTATCTGGTATGACCAGAGACAAAATCCCATCTGGTTTAAGTAATGCTTCGCATTGCTGTAAATACGAAATTAAATCGGGAACGTGCTCAATAACATGGGAAGCAATGATCCAGTCGTAGCAAGCGGATTTCCCAATCAACTCTTGAAGAGCTTCACCATGCCAGACAAAATCCACCTCCTCAATATTATCTAAATTTATGCCGTGTCCCTGATATTTTATTTTCAACTCTTCTGTGCTTGCGTGATCGAGAATATGTACGTTAAACCCTTTTTTTTTCGGTGCAATCGGATTGTGACTTGGTCCAATCTCCAGGCCCAGGCCTTTTTTATCAAGGAGAGAGAAAACCTTTATCTCACGCGGCGTTTCACCAAACAGGCGACTCAACACACGGCCCTCTTTTTTTCCAAATTTCATATAATGCTCGTGCCCACTGTTAAACTTACCTCGTTTAACCGCAGCAGCCACATCAGGGTTAGCTGCCAGATAATCGGCCTCTCTAAATGTCGAATCATTCATAATCAACCGTCCATAAAATTGGGTTAGTGCGTGGAGGCCAGGCATAGGAAAAGTCTTCATGTTCTAACGTGAGGTTTGGACTGTAAGCTGGATCAATTTCCAGCAGTTTACCCCAGGTTTTTTTCATATATTCGACTTCAGAGAAAAACCTTGCCTGCTTTTCGGGTGTATCTTCGTACCCTCGATTCACTGATTCATGATGGTATAGCTCTGCATAAGGAGTCCAAATATTTCGATAACCCGCCTCTCGCACTCGTAGGCAGAAATCCACATCGTTAAATGCAATCTTGAGATTATCCTCATTCAACCCACCCACCTGGTCATAAATTGTTTTTTTAATAACAAGACAGGCCGCTGTCACAGCTGAATACTCAGATATCAAACTTATTCGAGAAAAATACCCGTTACTTTCTTTGGGGAAGTGTTTATGCGAATGTCCAGCCACACCACCAACACCAAGTACCACACCACAATGCTGTAAAGTCTCATTTGGATAAAACAACTTTGCGCCAACAGCACCCACTTCTGGTCGAAGTGCATGACTAACCATTTCAGTCAGCCATTCTGAAGAGATGACTTCAATATCATTATTTATCAAACCGATAATTTCACCTTTTGCAATTTCTACTGCAGCATTGTTTAACTGTGAATAATTAAATGGCCTGTCATCCCTGTGAATTTTCACCCTTGGTTCTGACGCAAGAGATTTGAAATAAGCCAAAACTTCAGGGTCATCCGAGCCATTGTCAACCACTATAATTTCATAATTTTTATAGGTGGTTTTTTTGATAATGCCGTCAATACACTGGCGAATCAATTCCAGGCCATTGCGAGTAGGAATGATCAAACTAACCAGTGGTAGCTTTTTGGGTAGAGTATAATGGACACGATGCCCATGTTCTGTTGATACAACTGAAGCATCCACACCAACCCTGCTAAAGTGTTCGTTCAACGCTCTTTCTGCCGCTAACTGTGCATAAGGTTTTGCATCAGCTGTTTGAGCTGTGCTTTTGTCATGTACACGCCAGTGATAAAGTATATATGGAATATGATAGATCTGATGCATGTCAACTTCTTCCATGCATCGTAAAACCAGATCATAATCTTGAGCCCCTTCCAGCCCTAATCTAAACCCATTTACCTTTTCGATCAGTTTTCTGTCGTATACACCAAGATGACAGAACATGTTATGTGAGAAAAATAGATCCGGATTCCAGTCGCACTTAAAATAAGGCGAATGGCGATTACCAGCCTCGTCGATCTTGTCTTCGTCTGAATATATTAGGCGAATATCTGGGTTGCGATTAATGGTATCTACCACCCAGTACAGAGCATGCTCTGGTAATATGTCATCATGATCCATCAGGGCGATCCATTCTCCAGTTGCAAGCTCCAGTGCACTGTTTGATGCAGCCGATATGTGGCCATTTTTTTCGCGAAACACGACTTTTATGCGAGGATCACTCTTAGAAAATTTTTCCAACAGTGGACGAATGGCCGAGTTAGTCGAGAAATCATCGGCAATGCATAGTTCCCAATGTGGGTAAATCTGCTTGCGCAACGACTCGATAGCGGCACTTAACCACTCGGGCCTGGGATTATAGGTGGGCATAACTACTGATATAAGCGGCTTATCAACGTATGTGTCGACACGGGAACGCATACTTTCAGATGCTTCATCCGTTAGTGTGTCATAACGGCGAATCCATTCGGGATAGTTATTTCGATCGAATTGACCTGAACCCAAAGATAAGATGGTCTGCCTGGATGTGGCAAACGTTCTGAAGCCACATTTGATACCAGCAAAACCCTCTCTACGATATAACTGTATTGCTTTCTTAAGTGAGCTTTTCAAACCGCCGCCACACTTGATGATAGTCATAGTCAATTGTGCAACCCAGAGGACACGTTTCATCTGATGTGAAACAGACCGTATCGGCCTTGTAATTTTCCAACTGTTTGAGTTATAAAGTGCAGCGATTTGCCTGTCACGCTCGATTATCTCTTGATTAAGGTTGGCGATTTTCCCGTCACGTTCGATTACCATTT
>RRYU01004183.1_pt1 | contig 28291 bp, 30 predicted proteins | sample 2162651 | NCBI WGS metagenome assembly RRYU01 (sample SAMN10267283, study PRJNA491782) | microbial mat metagenome | isolation source: biomat in the production well | place: Japan: Minami-Kanto gas field, natural gas well KTG3 | collected 2017-06 | reverse complement strand
CTGCTCTTGACGTTTTTCATGCTGACGACGAAGTTCAAGCCGCCGGAAACGGTGTCGGTGGATCCGCCGAGTTCCCATTCGGAACAGAAAGTTCCGGAGTCGGGGGTACTGACGGTAAGCGTAAGCGAAGAGAACAGCTATTACATAGGGGTATCGTCGCAGCCGGTGCGGGTTGCACTGTTCGAGCGATTGATCGGTCCGGTGCTGCGTGAGTCGGGTATGGGAGAAGCCGCGTTGAGGGATTCGCTGGAGTCGTTCAGGCTGACGGAAAGCTTTCGTGTGGAGCAGGAAGACCTCGGGCGCTACATCACGACCGCGCGCCTGTCGGACCAGGGTATCCGTCCGGTGATCAGGGCGGACGTGGAGGCGGATTTCAGGGCGGTGGACCATGTGCTGAAGGTGTTCAAGGAGTCGAACATCCTGACGTTCAACCTGGTGACGGAACTCGAAAAGGAGGGAGGCTGAAATGGGACTGGTAGACTCCCCGGACAGGAAGTCGGGCAGGAGCGGTAAGCGTGAGCGCAAGCGGTTGGGATTTCACATCGACATGACGCCGATGGTGGACGTGGCGTTTCTGCTCCTGACGTTTTTCATGCTGACGACGACGTTCGGCCTGCAGAACACGATGGAGATCAACATCCCGCCGGAGAGCGGAGAGGTGAAGATAGCCGAGGACAACGTCATGACGCTGCGCATCGGTCCGGACGGCAACGCGTACTGGTCAATCGGTTCATCGGCGCCGCAGACGGTGTCGCTGTACGATGGAGAGCCGGGCAAGGCGGTGTCGCTCAGCGACGAACTGCGAGGTCTGCTGTTGTCGGAGACGCGCCGAAACAGCAAGCTGGTGATCGTGGTGAAGCTGAGCGGTGGAGCGAAGTACCGCAACCTGGTGGACCTGATAGACGAGTTCAACCTGCTGCAGATCAACCGCTTCAGCCTGGACGGGTTCACGGAAGCGGATGCGGAGGCGATAGGAGTGGCGGCAAGGGAAAACGGTAGAGAAAAAGGAAGAGGAAATGAGTCTTGAACAGCTGCATAAGAGAGTGCCGGAGAAGGCGGGGCGCTGGTCGATGAGCGAAGGATTTCTGGATACGGACCTGTTGCGCGGGATAGGCTACGGGAACCTGGTCCTGCGCCATCAGAGCCATCTCTACCTCGTGCATGGTGTCATTGTTTCTGTTATCCTGCTCGGGCTGTTCTGGGTGGGAAGTGCCAACTGGGATCGCATCGCCGGGGTATTCGGGTTCGGTGCAGAAAGAGGGGAAGGTAATCGTGAGTATATCGCGATAACTCATGCGGTCCGGCTTCCTCCCCCTCCACCTATCGACAAACCGGTAGCTCCAAAGCCTCCTGACCCTGTCGTTCAGGCAGCTCTTCCCAAGGTGGAACCACCCCCGAACGTGGGGAAGGTGAAGCAGGTCAATAACGATGAGGTCCCTGTCGATCAGACCCTGGCGACACAGGAGGAGATCAGGGAGGTTGTCCGGAAGCAGCCCGGTATCGGTGAAGAAGGCTCGGGCGGGTTCGTCGGGGGCATCGGTGACGGGCCGGTGTTCGTTCCGGTGGAAAAAATGCCGACGTTCAGGCGTCAGGTCAAGCCCCGATATCCCGAAAATGCTCGACGTGCAGGGGTTGAGGGCAAGGTTTTTGTCAGTGTGTTGATTTCTGAAAACGGTATGCCGATCAAGGCGCAGATCATGAAGCGCGAACCGGCTGAGCAAAAAATTTTCGATCAGGCAGCTATCGAATCGGTCATGAAGTCCCGCTATACTCCGGGGATACAGAACGGCGGTCCGGTCAAGGTCTGGCTGACGTTGCCTATCCGTTTTACCCTGAGATGATCTGCGATCAGAGACAATTGTACCATGTAGGCGATAATTGTATCCGGAGCTTCATGTATAGATAGTCTGAATTAATGCTGTTCCTGGTGAAACCAGCCCTGCATAATGAGAGACTTCCCGGTGCAAGAGAGACTCGTTAATACATTGAACAACTGCCTATGCAGAGATTGTAGGGTACCTCTATTAATTTGTTGCGCGTCCCGAATACGTCGTTGGTCGGTACTCGAAATTCTCATGTACTCTGTGTACACTCCGGTTTCTGCGCTCCGTCCGCCTTGTCTTCAGCTCGCTCACGATAGGCTTCAGAGCGGGGAATAACTGTTGCCGTTATGCGCCAGATTGGCTGTAAGACACAAATGTATGGAAAGGTTTGTCGTTAAACCTGATAGATCCCTTGGTGAAGCGTTTGTCCGGTAGGGATATAATCTGTTGAAAAGGAGCCACAATATGTCGCTTGTTGAATTGAAGGAATATCTTCGAAGTGCTGAGCGAGCATCCATTGCCGATCTCAGCATTCATTTTAAAACATCCAGATCCGCTCTCGAACCGTTGCTGGAGTCCTGGGTTCAAAAAGGAGATGTCCGCAAGGTGGGCCACAGCGCTCCCTGCTGTCAGGGGCGCAAGGGTGGTTGCAGTTGCAGTGGGAGACATCAGGGGTGGTATGAATGGGTAAATAAATGAGCGTGACTATGAGCGGAGGACTTGGCGAGTCAAATGAAATGTTTCTTCTCGCTGTTTTTCGTCTGACGGAACGGGGTGGTGAGGTTTCGATCAGCCGTTTGGCCGAGGTGACAGGTTACGGCATGTCGACCGTGTCCGAGAAAGCCAGGCGATTGACGGAAAAAGGGTATCTGCTTCATGAATGGAGGGAAGCGGTATCACTGAGCGAAGATGGCAGGCGTTATGCAGGAAAACTCCTGAGAAAGCGTCGGCTTATTGAAACATTTCTTGTGCGTTTGGCCGGTTACAGCGTCTATGATGTCTATGAAGATGCTTGTCGGCTCGAACATGTGATGTCGGAACGGCTGACAAACGCTCTTGAGCGCATGCTCGAGTATCCCCGTTTCGATCCTCACGGGCACCCTATCCCCGATCCCGACGGGACGTTGGCGCGAAAAAAAACCACCCCCCTTTCTTTGCTTGACGTCGGAATTGTGGCGGAAGTGGCTTCAATTTGCGGAGAAGATCATGAGCGGTTGAAATATATCGATGAGCTTGGCTTCAGGCCCCGTCAAACCGTAATCGTCCTTAATAAAGCTCCGTTTGAAGGCCCTGTAAGCGTTGATATCGACGGGCATAGATTATCCATCGCTGTATCACTTGCCTCCTGCATCGAGATGGTTGTCGTCAGCCCGTACCGCACACAACGCAATGGCTTATGAATGCTCTTCAGTTTTCATATGCGGCACGATCTGTGAAGTGCCGCATATGATTTGTCATTATTTTCATCCCTGAACAATACATTCCGCAGGGCATACCGCTTCGCAGGCATGGGCGTCGAGCCCTTCGCATTCGTTGCACACGGAGGCATCGATAACATAGATGTCATCTCCGGCGGAAATGGCGTTTACCGGGCATTCCGGTTCGCAGGCGCCACAGTAAGTGCATTCTTCTGTAATCTGGAGTGCCATGATAGTTGTTGGTAAAAGGTTGTTATTCTGTCTTTGTTCAAAGGTCTTCCATTCTCACCATTGTACTTCACCGGGTAACTTAATCAAGGATGCCTGTTTCGTCAAGAGAGAAGTTATCTGTGCGGGGTACCGAATTCGCCGTTTAAAAAAAGGTTATTTTGATTTTGTCTAATTAAAATGATTTTCTATTTTTCTTGTAGATTTTTTCAGGGGCCTTATGAGGGCCGGAAATCATACAGGAGCTGATATGAAAGCTGATTGTCTGGGTGTGACACGAGGAGTGTTCGAAGAATGGAAGTCAAGGCTTGATAAGGTTTCAGCCGAACAGGAGAGGATTGAATCGTGGCTTTTCGTGCAGGCTGCAGGAGTGTTGTTTGTTGGTAAAACCGGTGAATTGGTCATTCTGAAGAAAGAATACTTTTCAATGCATCTTGAAGAGATGGTCTTCTCCATCGGCTCTTTTTGCGGCTCATGGGGTGTTACCTACAAGGTTCTGGTCGATACACCGCATTCATTAAAGATCATCATTTATCGTTCAGACGCGGTTGATCGTCGACTGCAGCGAGCCTCAAAAAAATTTCTTCATTGCTACCTGCATTATCCGTTCGGCCTGACGGCTGCATCATTTCTTCACGAGGTCGGCTGTCGATGGAAGCGCTGCGGAAAGGTTCCTCATGAAATAGGCATTGCGTTGGGTTATCCTATGAAAGATGTGTGGGGTTTTATGGGATTTCGCCGTTGTCGTTGTCAGGGAAGTTGCGGCTGGCAGATATTCGGGGATCCACAGCCTTCGATAATGATGAGGTCAAGATTCGATGAGGCAAGAAAAACTGCCGTAAGCATGCTTGAAGCCGCATAGACGATTGTGTTTTCTTTCCCGCTCCTTTTTTACATGGTCAGTCAGGCGTAACAGGTTCTGCCGACTTTTTTTTTGAGATACCTTGCATCACTGCAGGTCGGTGTAGAAAGGCGTTTTCCGGACCTGGAAACGGCGGCTTGATTGACAGTGACCCTGATCACGTGGCTACAACACGTTCAGCTGTCGATCGTAAAAGAATCATGTTTGCCTTGGGTAGCGTTTGTTGCCGGGAGACTGAATTCTGCAATAGTAGCACATTCGCCATTACCAGAGTTGTGTCATAGGGATCAATAGTAGCAGAATTAAAACCTTCACCCCCGGAGGAGACGCCAGGGGGTGAAGGGAAGGAGAAAACAGCATGGAGTCAAACGAGTATGGATCACCAGCTCTTTCTAATATAGATTTTTAGTTTATTTGGACAAAATAAAAATTATTTAAAAGTTTTTCTCTTTTTGATTTTCTCATTTCAGGGGATTGCTGATAGTCCTTTAATGCGCGAAAACGGTGATCGGCCTGTTCGAAGCAGCCTGATCTTCAGAACAGCTGTGCAGTCTGGAGACTGGAGGAACATTGTTGCTTTTTCCATCGCTGTCGGTGTTGACCGGCATGATGTCTTCCTATACATACTCCTTGTCAGGTATACCGCATTCCTTCATGTATTGCCTGATTCGCTCGGCATGGTCCTTGTCTTCCTGGTTGAGCTGCCTGAAGAGTTCATCGGGCAGTGAACATGATTTTCTGTCCATGAATTCCTGGAAGTGCACTTCGCCGATGGAGTTTTCGAGCGTATAGGCGGTCCGGAAAGCTTCTTCTCTGGTCGGCGGGGTGGCTGCATAGCGTTCCAGGAGTTCCGTAAGACCCGCATTTGCCGCTTTGAGGGATTCGAGGTCTTTGGCAAGGAGGTTTTCAGGCGGTTTCGCTGTTGAGACATTTTTCTTTTCGTTCTGCAAAAGAGCTGAATGGTTCCGCTCTTCAATAGCCAGTTGCCACCAGAAGTCTTCATCTTCTTCGAAAAGATCGTGAAAAAGACTGTAGAGTCGGGCTATATTGAGTTCGAGGGCGATAGATTGGTCGAGGTGTTCGGTGATATTGCTTTCCATGTCAGATGGTATTCTATAGGAGTTGTGATGTCTGTACTCTTCTGTACTCTCTATAGTAAAAAAATTCTGATATTTTTATGATATCCATTGTTTCTGCTGTTTTCCTGATATTCATTTTTGGTGTCGTTTCGACAGGCGGGATATTTTTTTCAGAAAACCGGTAATCGACGATTATGAGTGTAAAAAAGCTTGAAAGAAATTTTGTTCAGCGTCTTTTCGGTGTTTGCGCGACAGCAAAGCCGGCGGTCAAAGATTGCTGGAATCTCGACAACGGGAAGGTGACGATTGATCTTGCAAAAGCCGGCGAACTTCGAAGGAGAGGTGGTGCGATAAGGCTTGCTGGTAACGGGCTCGATGTTCCGTTGCTTGTCGTGTACGGCAATGACGGGAAGTATCACGCCTTTAAAAATGCGTGTACCCATGGGAACCGTTCTCTTGATCCCGTTCCCGGGACCGATACCGTTCAGTGCTGCAGCATCGGGACGTCGACGTTTTCCTATGACGGATCCCTGATCGAGGGGCCGGCCAAGGGGTCTCTGACTGTTTTTCCTGCAGAAGTGAAAGGACAGACAATCCTGATCCATTTGTGACATTTCCCTTCAGTGCCTTTGTTTCGGGAGGACAGAGCGGTGTTGACAGGGCTGCTCTTGATGTTGCGATTGCGTGCGGCATTGCTCATGGCGGATGGTGCCCTGCCGGGAGAAAAGCGGAAGACGGGCCTATAGCCTTGCGATACCGGCTTCGGGAAACACCTTCACAGGATTATCGTCAGCGTACCCGATGGAATGTCAGAGACTCTGACGGGACGCTGATTTTTGTGTCCACGCTGTTGGCCGGCGGGACGCTCTATACCTGGAATTATGCGCTTCAGTGCAACAGACCGGTGATGATCGTGGATCTGGATAAGCCATCTGATCCAGTGGATGTTCTTTTATGGGGAGAAGCCAATGATGTGAAGGTGCTCAATATTGCCGGTCCGAGAGCAAGCTCGGAACCGGCATTGTACGAACGGGTTGTGGCGTATTTGAACGCCCTTTACCGATTGCGGTAGCTGGCGTATTCCTGGAGGCTTTTGACGCCGAACTCCTGTTTTCTGAGACAGTCGATCGCCTGAACCGATGCTTCAGCGGCTTCGATCGTTGTGACAAACGGGACACCGCTGGTGACCGATGCCGCTCCTATGGCTTCTTCGTCGTTCAGAGCGCGTTCTCCCAGAGGCGTGTTGATGACAAAGTCGATTTTTCCCAGGCGGATGGTGTCAAAGATGTTCGGGCGTCCTTCTTCCCCAACCTTGTAGACCTTTTTGCATTCGATGCCGTGTTTGCTCAGGAACTGCTGTGTTCCTGATGTTGCGACAAGGTCAAACCCTATGCGGAAGAGGTCTTTGGCGATCCTGATAATCCTGGTATCCTTGTCGCGGTCATTGACGCTGATAAAGACGGTTCCTGATGTCGGCAGTTCCATATTTGCTGCCTGATATGCTTTTGCAAAGGCTTCCGGAAAATTGTAGGCGAGGCTCATTGCTTCACCGGTCGAGCGCATTTCAGGTCCGAGATAGACTCCGGATTTGACGAATTTCGAGAATGGAAATACCGGTTCCTTGATGGCAAGATGGTTCATTCCAAGCTCGTCGCAGTCTGCCAGACGATACTCTTTGCGCATATCGGAAAGTTTTTCGCCCAGCATGACCCGTGTGGCGATTTTGACCACCGGAATTGCCGTGGCTTTGCCGACAAACGGCACTGTGCGGCTGGCGCGAGGATTTACCTCGATGACGTATACCCTGTCGTTCTGAACGGCGTACTGGACATTCATCAGACCAACGACCTTGATCCTTTCGGCCAGTCTTCGGGTGTACTCTTTCATGGTCCTGATGACCTCGGGGTTGATATTGTGGTAGGGCAGAATGGATGTCGAGTCGCCGCTGTGGATGCCTGCAGCTTCGACGTGCTGCATGATGCCGCTGATAATGCAGTCCGTACTGTCGGCAATGGCGTCGATATCAAACTCGACCGCGGTTTCGAGGAACCTGTCGATGAGTAGCGGATATTTTTCCGTAATGAAGAGCGCCTGGTCGACATACTCTTTGAGGGAGTCGTCGCTGTAGATGATTTTCATGGCTCTGCCGCCGAGAACGTAGCTTGGACGGACAAGAACCGGGTAGCCTATCCTGCGGGTTATTTCCTGGGCTTCTTCATAGCTTACAGCGGTATCGTAATCGGGATGCGGAATGTCGAGTTCCCTGAGTACAGCGCCGAATTTTTTTCTGTCCTCTGCAAGGTCAATGCCTGTCGACGATGTTCCCAGGATTTTGACGCCGGCTTCTTCAAGCTTTGATGAGAGTTTCAGCGGGGTCTGGCCTCCAAAGCTGACGATTACACCAAGCGGTTCCTCGTGTTCGATGATGCGAATCGTATCTTCAAACGTGAGTGGTTCGAAATAGAGTTTGTCAGCTATATCGTAGTCGGTCGATACGGTTTCAGGATTGCAGTTGACCATGATGGTTTCATAACCGGCTTCCCTGAGGGCGAAGACTGCCTGAACACAGCAGTAATCGAATTCGATACCCTGACCGATCCGGTTCGGGCCGCCGCCGAGTATGACGACTTTCTTTCTGTCTGAACGGACAGACTCGTTTTCGTCATCGTAGCTCGAGTAGTGATAGGGTGTTTTTGCATCGAATTCTGCCGCACAGGTATCGACGGTCTTGAAAACGGATTCCACACCGTAATGCTTTCTGAGGAGACGGATGACAGGTTCGGCCGTATTGAAAATATTGGCGAGCTGGAAATCGGAAAAACCGTTTTCCTTGGCTTTCAGAAGCTGTTCTCTGGAAATTTTGCGGGCCAGGCTGAGGACTTCGCTCGGCAGGTCATGAGCTGGTGTGATCATGTAGGGTCGTAAATGGTTATAGTCGCTTGTGAAAAAGCAGTTGAAACGATTGTAGACAATAGTATAATATAATACTATCAGGCTGTACAATAATCCGTCAAAGTATACGAAAATGACTCTGCTTATCAAAGTCGATCCCTGGCGTTGAATATTTGTTCCGGAGCCTTGCTATTGAGCCCTGCAAGGCCTGTAAAAAGCCGAAGTTTTTTTACATTACAGTCTGTTTTAGTGGATTTTACAACAGCTTCAATCTTAACGGACGGGAGCAGAATAGTTTACCACATGAGTGAGATGAAGATTGATTCCATCGAGTCAGCTCTGGAGGATTTGAAAGAAGGAAAGCTGATTATCGTTATCGATGATGAAGATCGTGAAGATGAGGGGGATTTTATTGCGGCAGCCGATAAAGTGACTCCCGAAATGGTTAATTTTATTACCAAGGAAGCCAGAGGATTGCTTTGCGTGGCTGTGACCATGGACCGGGCAAAGGAGCTGCAGCTCGATCCGATGGTTCAGAGAAACACATCACAGCATGAAACCAATTTCACGGTTTCTGTCGATGCACTCGCTGAAGGGGTGACAACCGGTATTTCTGCGTTTGACCGATACATGACGATAAAAATGCTTGCAGATCCGGCGTGCCATGCTGATGACTTTTCCCGTCCCGGCCATATTTTCCCTTTGCGGGCGATGGACGGAGGCGTGCTGCGCAGAGTCGGTCATACCGAAGCGGCTGTCGATCTTGCCGAACTTGCCGGCAGCACGCCCGTCGGCCTGTTGTGCGAAATTCTTCATGACGACGGTTCGATGGCCAGACTGCCCGAACTGCTTAAAATCAAGGAGAAGTTCGGTCTCAAGCTGATTACCATCAAGGACCTTGTCGCCTATCAGATGAAGCGCAAGAAGCTTGTGACCCGGGCTGTGGAGACCAGGCTTCCGACACGCTACGGCACGTTCAGTCTTATTGCTTACGAGGCCTGCTGCGATACGCAGCAGCAGAACCATCTTGCATTTGTCAAGGGTGATGTTTCGACAGGGGAGCCGGTTCTTGTGCGTGTGCATTCCCAGTGCGCGACCGGCGATATTTTTGCTTCCCTTCGATGCGATTGCGGCAACCAGCTTGCTTCGGCGATGCAGCAGATCGAGCATGCAGGAAAAGGGGTGCTGATTTATCTGATGCAGGAAGGACGCGGAATAGGCCTGATCAACAAGCTTAAGGCATACAATCTTCAGGATCAGGGGTTTGATACGGTGGAGGCCAATGAGCAGCTTGGTTTCAAGGCAGACCTTCGTGATTATGGGATCGGCGCCCAGATTCTTCAGGACCTCGGTGTCAAAAAAATGCGTCTTTTAACCAATAACCCGAAAAAAATTGTCGGGCTTGAAGGATACGGACTTGAAATCGTCGAACGGGTTCCGATTGAAATAGCCCCTAATTCGGTAAACCTGACCTATCTCGAAACGAAACGGGACAAGATGGGGCATATGATCGACTGTTCCTGTCATTGCAGCGGAGTTTCCCCGCAAGATAAAACTACACAACAGTAACCACGAGGAGAAGAGAAAGCAGATGAGTACAGAGATTCTTCAGAAGCAGGATAAGGAGATTTTCGACGCTATATCGAGCGAAGTGCGCCGTCAGACTGAAACTCTTGAGCTTATAGCGTCTGAAAACTTTGCCAGCAGGGCTGTCATGGAGGCATGCGGCTCGGTGATGACCAATAAATACGCAGAAGGGTATCCCGGCAAGCGGTATTACGGCGGCTGCGAGTTTGTCGATGTTGCCGAGGATCTTGCCAGGGAGCGCGCAAAAAAACTGTTTGGCTGTCAATATGTCAACGTGCAGCCGCATTCGGGATCGAGTGCAAATATGGGCGTGCTTTTTTCCGTGCTGAAACCGGGCGATACAATCATGGGCCTCGATCTGTCGCATGGCGGTCATCTGACCCATGGCAGTTCGGTGAACTTTTCAGGTCAGCTGTTTGATGCGCATTCCTACGGTGTAGACCGCCAGACCGGCTGCATCGATATGAACCGGGTTGAGGATATGGCCCTGTCCGTTCGCCCCAGGCTCATTATCTGCGGTGCGAGCGCATATTCCCAGGGATTTGATTTCAAGGCATTCCGCCAGATCGCTGACAAAGTGGGGGCGTTTCTCATGGCTGATATCGCCCATCCCGCAGGCCTTATCGCTGCCGGCCTTCTCAACGATCCCATGCCTCACTGCCACTTTGTCACGACGACGACGCACAAGACCCTCCGGGGACCGCGGGGCGGCATGATCATGATGGGACAGGATTTCGAAAATCCCATGGGGATCACGATCAAGACCAAAGCCGGCAACCGGACCAAGATGATGTCCGAAGTTATCGATGCCGAGATCATGCCGGGCATTCAGGGCGGTCCGCTCATGCATATCATCGCGGCTAAAGCGGTTGCTTTTGGTGAAGCTCTCCAGCCGGAGTTCAAAGATTATGCTGTCCAGGTTCGCGCAAATGCCGCTGCCATGGCACAGAAATTTCTGAGTCTTGATTACAATATCGTCAGCGGCGGCACGAAAAATCATCTCATGCTGATCGACCTTCGCAACAAGAACGTAACAGGGAAGATTGCTGAAAACCTTCTCCACGAAGCCGGCATAACCGTCAACAAGAACATGGTTCCCTTCGATGATAAATCACCGTTCGTGACCAGCGGTATCCGTATCGGTACTCCTGCAATGACTACACGAGGCATGAACGAGTCGCATGCCGAAGCTATTGTTTCGCTGATCGATCGTGTGATCGGGGCAGCAGGTAGTCCGGATGCCGAAACGGTATGCGCCGATGTCCGTTCTGAGGTAAAAGCACTGTGCGGAAATCTGCCGCTCAACGATTTCGGACCGACACCCTGACGATCGGATTGGGGATTATTGCATGTTGTTTGAGCCTCATAGCCGGTCATGACCGGCTATGAGGCTTTTTTGTATGGGCTTTCCGGGGTTTTGGTGAAGGCTGCATTATAGGTGCAATTCTCCTGTTATTCCTGCACAGAATTCATGATATTATAGCTGAAACAACGCCTTGCATTGCAAACCGGTGACTGTCGGGATAATCCGCGGCATTCATCATTAATCCAATCACTATGGCAATCGATTCTGCACGCGCATTTCTGGAAAAAATCACCTCGGACGATAATTTTCGCAGCAGGCTTGTCAGCGAACTGGCAAGAAAACGTACGGAACTGGTTCAGGAGGCAGGTTATGAATTCACGGAAGACGAGCTTGAAGAAGCCAAGTCTTCATTACCTCCCGGGGCTCTCGGGCATGTTGCAGGCTGGTTTTGTGATGTTGAAAAAGATGAATCCGCCGCATTTCGGGGGAGACGCTGCGGTGGCGGTTTATGGCATTGAGTTCTGCTTGCGCTGCCGGGATATCGGTGTTATCCATTGGGGTTCAGAATTGAACGGATCATCGAGTTGACGTCGCTTTCCGTTTTCTGTTCTTCCCTGATCAGGCCGTTGAGCTGCGAGGTTAGTGTTTTTTCCTCTTCGAGATCTGCTGCAGACTGCAGCCGGAGGTGCAGGTTTTTTTTCTGCTGGCGAAAATGATTGAGGATAAGATGTTTGAATGAGTCGAGAAACGCGGTCAGGCAGCGCCTGGCTTTCTGCTCTTCTTCATCAAATGATTCCTGCCAGTGGGCACTGACCGGAGGATCGATGAGCAGGCCCGAGGCAAGGTTTCTTGCTTCGGGATTTTCTAACGAGCCTATTTCGGCTGCCAGGTCGAGCGATCCGCCTGAATGAGCAAGTGTCTGGCGGTAACGGTTGAGCAGATGGGTGAGCACTTCTGTTGCGGCAGGGTTTGCAAGCCGGAGAAGTTCTTCATGCGAGGCTGCGAAATCAAGGACTTCGTTGCCGTATTCGACACTTTCAAGCAATGATTTCAGAAACGTTTTTTCCAGAACGGAAATCCCTTTTTCGGGTTTCTTCAGGAGAGATCCGGAGTTCGGGGGTTCGGGATGGCGGTTGCTGTTTTTCCTTCCTTCCTGCACCTGCCGCATGATTTCCCTGAGTACAGCCATACTGATGCCGAGCTTCTGTTCGAGTTCCTGAAGGTAGAGCTCTTTCTGCATGCTGTCCTGAACGAGATTGATTGTTTTCAGCATAGACCTTACTGCGGCTGCCTTGGTGCGCGGGTGGTCCATCGTGCCTTGCTTCCTGTGGAACGCAAGCTGAAAATCGAGAAACGACAGTCTGTTTGCCGCTGTATAGTCGAGGAACGCCTCTTTTCCTTCTTTTCGTATGTAGCTGTCAGGGTCATCTCCTTCAGGAAGTGTGGCTGTCCAGGGGGTCAGTCCGCAGCTGATGAGGATATCAATGCCTGAAAGCATCGATTTCTGTCCGGCTGCATCAGCATCGTAGAGAAACAGTACTTCGCTGCAATATCTCTGCAGCATGGCTGCCTGGTACTTTGTCAGCGCTGTTCCGCAGGAGGCTACTGCTGTGCTGATGCCCGCCTGGTGGAGTGCGAGAACGTCCATATAGCCCTCGACAAGGATTGCCTGCCCTTTTCTGCGGATCTCGTCCCTGGCAGCATGAAGGCCGTAGAGGACTTTCGATTTATCGAAAAGAGCTGTTTCGGGGGAATTGAGGTACTTGGGCGAGCCGGGGTCGGTACTCAGCGTCCGTCCTCCGAATCCGATGACCTGTCCTGCGACAGAAAAAATCGGAAACATGATCCGGTTGCGGAAGTAGTCGTACGAGGAGTTTTTCCGCTCATTACGATACAGCAGCCCTGTCCGGGAGAGGGATTCTGCCGGTATTCCAGAACGGCGGGCTTCTTCCGTCAGAAAATTCCAGCTGTCGGGCGCATAGCCGAGCCCGAACGTCGTTATGGTTTTTCCGGATAGCTTTCTTGTGTTGATCAGATAGTTCAGCCCTTCCTTTCCTGCAGTGGAATGAAGCTGGCGATTGTAGAGCCTGCCGGCCCATTTGAGCGTGTCGAATTCGCTGCTGTGCTGCTGCTCTGAAACCGGAGAGGCGTTGCGGTACTGGCTTATATCGATGCCGGCGCGCCTGGCGACAATTTCTATGGCTTCCGGAAACGATATTTTTTCAACTTCCATCAGGAAGGTGAATACATTGCCGCCTTTGCCCGATGAGAAACACTTATAGATCTGTTTATCCGGCGAGACGACAAATGACGGGGTTTTTTCTGCGGCAAACGGAGAGAGCGCCTTGTAGTTTCTGCCTGATGGCTGGAGCTTGACATAATCTGCGATAATATCGACAATATCGATACTCTGACGAATTTCATCGATTTTCTGCTGTGGTATCATTGGTCGCGCATCGAGGCTGAGGTCCGAATAAGTAAGAGTGCGTTCAGGTGAAAGTATGATAGCTTGAAAAAAATCATTTCGCAAAGAGCGCCGCCGCTGTTTTTTTGGAATACCTTATGTTAAATCAAAGGGATTTATTTGTAATTTCCAGAAACTTGTAATTATTTGTGGGGGAACACAGTGTTAGGCAGCCTACAGCTATTTTCTCAATAGGGTTAAACTGATTTTATTATGAAACAGGGTGTATTTACCGCAATCCTGATTGTTATCACCTATGCCGTATCTCTGGGCTTCTATGTCTGGATGGGCACAACGTCTCCCGATTCGATGTTTCATGCGGTCTACAAGGGAGGGCCGGTCGTTTCAGTGCTTATGGCACTGATTCTCATGGTGATCGCCTACGTTGTCGAGCGTATCATTGCGCTCAACAAGGCGTCGGGCAAAGGCAATATCGCGGCGTTTGTCAGAAACCTCAAACAGGATGTCGATGCCGGTCAGATCGATTCGGCGATTGCCAAATGCGATGATCACCAGAGTTCTCTTGCGGCAGTGATGCGGGCTGTTTTCGAACGCTACAAGATGCTTTCCATCCATAACGTGACCGACAGGGAAAAGAAGATCAGCGAGATGGAAAAAGCGGTCGAGGAGGCAACGATCATGGAGATGCCCCTGCTCGAGAAGAACCTTGTCGCGATTTCAACCATTGCGTCAATTTCGACGATGGTCGGTCTTCTTGGTACGACCATGGGTATGATCCGGGCGTTTACCGCGATGGCCACAAGCGGGGCTCCCGATGCGGTCCAGCTGTCTCTCGGTATTTCTGAAGCATTGTTCAATACTGCTCTTGGCATTTTAGGGGGGATTATGGGTATTGTTGCCTACAATATTTTTACGCACAAGGTGGACGGGTTTACCTATGTGATCGATGAGGCGGCATTTTATATTATTCAGACGCTCGGGTCCGGTAAATCAGAGTAGCGCCTTATGGCAAAGATAAAAGCAAAACGGATTGGCTTCAGGATCGACATGACGCCGATGGTCGATGTGGCGTTTCTGCTGCTGACTTTTTTCATGCTGACGACCAAGTTTCGTCCTCCCGAGCCGGTCAAAATCGATATTCCCTCTTCCCACTCGGAACAGAAAGTTCCTGAGTCGGGAATTCTGACGGTCAGCATCAGCGAGGACAATGCTTACTATATGGGGGTTTCCTCCCAGACTGACCGGGTCGCTATTTTTGAGCGGGTCGTTGCTCCAGGGCTCAGGGCTGCGGGTCTTGGTGCTGCCGCTGTCGAAGATTCCCTGCAGCAGTTCAAGCTTGCCGAGAGCTTTCGGGTGGATCGTTCGGAACTCGAGAAGTATGTTCTGATGGCAAGGGTTTCCAACCAGAAAATCCGGCCGGTTGTCAAGGCGGATGCCGATGCTGATTTTGAGGCTGTTGATCATGTGCTGAAAGTATTTAAGGAATCCAACATTCTTACCTTCAATCTGGTAACCGTTCTCGAGAAGGAGGGTCGCTGATATGGGACTGGTTGATTCTCCGAATGAGCGCAAAGCGTCGCGCAAGTCCGGTCGTTCGAGAAAACGAATCGGATTTCATATCGATATGACGCCGATGGTCGATGTGGCGTTTCTTCTGCTGACCTTCTTCATGCTGACGACAACGTTCAGCAAAGCCAATACCATGGAGATCAATATCCCGCCCGAGAGCGGCGAGGTCAGGATTGCCGAGAATAATGTGATGACATTCCGTATCGTCGAGAACGGCTATGGCTACTGGTCGATCGGTGATCAGGTTCCCGAGCGGATCAGCCTGTACGATGAAGGCGTCGACCGCCGATCTCTTTCGCTTGGAAAGGATGTTCGTCTCATGCTCCGACAGCAGACGACATTGAACAGTAAGCTGGTTATTATCGTCAAAATCAGCGACAAGGCCAAGTACAAGTACCTCGTTGATCTTATCGATGAGTTTAATCTGCTTCAGATCGATCGTTTCAGTCTCGATGATTTTACCGATGCTGATGCCCGTGCTGTCGGCATGGTTGCTTCAGAAGTGGGCACGGTCAGTCGAGACGGTGCGATGAATTGATCCGACATAACACTCAAGACCTATGCAGCGGTGGCTTTGAATCTTGATACTGTCCATAAGGACGCTCCCGGGAAAGTCAGAAAATGGTCGTTCAGCGAAGGGTTTCTCGATACCGATCGGCTGAGAAATATCGCATACGGCAATCTCGTACTGAGGAAACAGAGTCATCTTTACCTTGGTCACGGCGTTATCGTTGCGGTGCTGATTCTCGTTGTTTTCTGGCTTGTCAGCGCAAACTGGAGTTCGGTCTCCGGCTGGTTCGGTTTTTCTCCGGATTCAGATGAGCCTATCTGTTATACGGTTATTACCAGTGTGACGCAGCTTCCTCCTCCTCCTCCCATAGACCGTCAGGAAGCTCAACCCCCCAGGGCTGCGGCTCCTCCTGCCCCGGCCATTGCCGAGAAACCGCCAAATGTGGGCAAGGTCAAGCAGGTCAAAGAAAAGGATGCTCTTCCTGAACAGACGCTTGCAACCCAGGACGAGATCAAGGAGGCGATACAGCATCAGCCCGCTCTTGACGGCGGGGCGGGAACAGGCAATCTGATCGAGAGCGGACCGGTTTTTGTCCCATGTGAAACAATGCCTGCCTTTCTCGATCAGAAAAAACCGCGGTATCCCGATATCGCGCGGAGGGCAGGGATTGAAGGCAAGGTTGTTGTCAGTGTGCTGATAGCTGAAAACGGAAAGCCGATAAAGGCTACTGTTATTAAACGAATTCCGGCAGACTGTACGGTATTTGACGATGCGGCTCTCGAGGCGCTCATGAAGTCATCCTATACGCCCGGTATACAGAACGGCTCTCCGGTAAAAGTCTGGCTGACCGTTCCGATGCGTTTCAAGCTGGATTGATCAGCCTTTTTTTCTCTTTCGGTAAAGAAGCGCGAAAAAAATCCAGGCATAGGCTGCTACGAGAAGGATCGGACTGATGGTCAGTGAGATGACGCCGTCCACGCGGTTGTCGAGGGCCATGCCGGTATAGCCGATAATAATGAGCCCAATGCCGATGCCGAGAAAGATATAGTTGATCTTTTCGAGCGGCATCGGCCTCTGAACGGCTTTTTTGTGTTTACTGCTGTTCTTCGCTGAAGATTTCATTGAGACAATCAATACAGTGTTGCGCTTCTTCGCGGCGTATTGTCAGAGGAGGAAGCATGCGAATGACATTCTGACTCGTTGCGTTGACAAGAACCTTTTTTGCGAGAGCTTTCTGCACATAATATGCGGCATCGCGGTTGACCGTGATGCCGATCATCAGGCCGTATTGACGGATGTCCTGAATCTGTGTATGGGTTTCGGCGAGCTTCTGAAGCGAGGCTTTCATCCATGCCCCTGTTGCAGACGCCTGTTCCATGACGTTATCGCTGTAGAGCGCTTCGATCAGTGCGTGGCCGGCAGCGCATGCTACCGGATTGCCTCCGAATGTCGTCCCGTGTATTCCGGCGGTAAAAACATCCTCAACTTTATTGCTGCCGATAACCGCTCCAAGCGGCAGGCCGCCTCCAAGCGGTTTGGCGGCACAGACAATGTCCGGAGCGATATCGAAGTGCATGTAGCTGAAAAATTTTCCGGTTCTGCCGCAGCCTGCCTGGATTTCATCGGCAACGATCAGAAAATCATGAGTTTTCTGCAGTTGTTTCAGTTCTTCGACAAACGCTCCGGATACCTGATGAATGCCGCCTTCGCCCTGAACAAATTCGATAAAGACTGCGGCGGTTTTCGCGGTGATTTTTTTTCTCAGATCATCGATGTCATTGAACGCGATGCTCCCGGTGCCTGGCAGAAGAGGATCAAAGCCTTCAAGGTATTTCGGTTTTGCTGTCAGTGACATTGCTCCATAGGTCCTTCCATGGAAGCAGTTCGACAGAGAGAGCACCTCTTTTTTCTCCATATTGCCGGAAAGGGAAGCCCACTTCCTTGAAAGCTTTATGGCGGCTTCTATTGCTTCGGTGCCGCTGTTTGCAAAAAAAACTTTTGACAACCCGGATATCTCGAGCAGTCTTGATGCCAGTTTGAACTGGGGTTCAAGCATGAAGAGATTGGATGCATGAATGATCTTTTTTGCCTGGTCATGAATGGCGCTGATCAGCCTCTCGTCGCCGTACCCAAGCGCGTTGACGCCTATTCCCGATATCATATCGAGGTAGCGGTTTCCTTGTTCATCAAACAGATAGACCCCTTCTCCGCGGGTAATGGCGAGAGGAAGCCTTGCGTAGTTATGAAAGAATATTTCGTGTTCAGTCTCTTTATTAAGTATGCTGGTCATGACAGATGATGATAATAATTAGGATAATAGGCTCATGAGGAAGACTACGGACGGTTTCTGATTGAGTATATGGTTCTCCACAGCCGGACTATGCCGTACACTCCTGTCATCAGAGCGATGATGGCGAGGTCATGGTACGGGGCTCCGGGATGCCTGACGATAACAGCGGCGATAGAGAACGAGAGCCCGAGGAAAATCAGGGACGAAACAAGTGATGCAATGTCCCTGATCTCCATGCTGATGAGCGTGTGTTTTTTCGGTTCTCTGTCATTCAGGGTTTTCATCCTGAGGGGGACATGTTTTTTTGTCCGGATAGAACCGCCACTCTTTGTTGACGATTAGGCGTGCACCGTGACCGAAGGTGAAGTATGACCATCCCCACTGCATCAGAACCAGGATCCTGTGCTTGAACGTGGTGAGGTAATAGATATGTACCAGCAGCCAGGTGAGCCAGGCGGGGGCACCGTCGAACTTGAGTCTGCCGACTTCCACTATGGCCTTGTTTCGGCCTATGGTGGCCATCTGGCCCTTGTCCTTGTAACGGAACATCCTGCGGCTTTTTCCCTTGATGTCGTTGACAATGTTTTTTCCGATCGACCGGCCCTGCTGCAGGGCAACGGGGGCCATGCCGGGAAGCGGGTATTCGGTGTGGTGCGCGAAATGCGCCTGGTCGCCGCCGCAGAAGATTTCCGGATAACCAGGAACGGACAGGTCTTCTTCGACAATGATTCTTCCGGAACGGTCGACTTCGACCCCCATTTTCCGGCCGAGACCCACTGCTCTGACGCCGGCTGCCCAGAGAACGGTCGATGCTTCGATCCGTTCATTGCCGATCTGGACACCGTTGCTGTCGACATTGTTGACCATGCTGCTTGTCCAGATCTGAACTCCGAGATTTTCAAGCGCTCTGGATGCGCGGCTGGCAAGCTCTGGCGCGAAAGATCCGAGTATGCGCGGGGCTGCTTCGACAATGAAAATCCTGGTCAGTTTAGGGTCGATATTCCTGTAGAATTTCGAAAGAGTATGACGACTCATCTCCCCGATGGAGCCTGCAAGCTCAACGCCGGTAGGTCCGCCGCCGACAATGACGAAGGTCAGGAGCTTTTTGCGGACAACCGGGTCGGACGTTCTTTCTGCCGCTTCATAGGCTTCCATGACGCGACGACGGATCTCCGTTGCCTGGGCAATGGTTTTCAGGCCCGGAGCATACTCTTCCCACTCTTCATGACCGAAATAGTGGTGTTTGACGCCACAGGCAAGAATGAGGTAGTCATAGGTGACCGGTCCGAAGTCGGTATAGACTGTTTTCTGCTCGGGATCGATGGTGTCGACCACACCTTTGAAGACGGTAATGTTCTGAAAGCGTGCAAGCATGTTGCGCAGCGGCTCGGCTATATCTCCCGCCCCGAGAGCCGACATTGCAACCTGGTAGAGCAGGGGCTGAAAAAGATGATAGTTTTTCCGGTCAATCAGCGTTACTCTGATATCGGGTTTGTTTCCTAATTCCCGGGCGGCATTAATTCCTGCAAATCCTCCGCCTACAATCACGACGTGTTTCATCGATGCTTTCCTGGTCTGGTCTTGTATCTGGAAAATCCGTCAATGACGGTTTTTTTTCGTAAACAATTATAGCCTTATTTTGATAAATTAAAAAACGACTCCGGCCTTCCGGAACATCATTTTGTGTCGTTTTTTCCATCATTATGTATCGGAAACAGGCTCAGGTCAGCTCGATGATCAGGTCCCTGTGCTGGGGAAATTTTCTGATGAGGGCTTCAGGATCGGCAAATGTGAAATCATTGAATTCGAAGCCGGGTGAAACGACGCAGCTTGTCAGGGCAAACGAGTCCTGAGCACGGACGTCATGCAGACGGGCTCCGAACCAGGTGTTGGCGGGAACGATTCCGTGCAGGTTGCCTTCAGCCGGGTCAAGGGTGAAGGATGAGGCCAGACCGATATCGTGAAAAATATAGACCGTCAGCGGACTTCCGGCATGAAAAAACCAGAGTTCATCGGATTTGATACGATGCAGTTTTGAGCATTCCCCGCTTCTGAGGAGGTAGAATATCGATGTTGCATAGGACCTGTCGCCGGAAAAAACAGGGCTTTTACGGAACTGGTAGGAGACTTTGCTGCGATAGGTTTCCCGGAAGTATCCTCCTTCCGGGTGCTTGGCCAGTTCAAGCTTGTCAATCCAGTCTTCAGCTGTCTGCATGAAGCTTTTCCTGTACTTTTCTGTTTTTCAGTCTCGATGCTTCGGCAAGTTTTTCGCGGAATGTTTCGATATTGTTCATGATCTCCTGATCGCCGAGCGCGAGGATTTGAATGGCCAGCAGCGCAGCGTTGCGGGCATTATCGATGCCGACGGTTGCGACAGGAATGCCGGCAGGCATCTGAACGATGGAGTAGAGTGAATCCTGGCCGTTGAGTTTCTTGCTGAAGATCGGTACGCCGATAACAGGGAGGACGGTGAGTGCTGCAGTGACGCCCGGCAGATGTGCTGCGCCGCCGGCTCCTGCAATGATGATTTTCAGGCCGCGTTCTCTGGCGCTTCCTGCATAGCTGTCAAGCTCTTTGGGTGTGCGGTGGGCTGAAATGACGGATACTTCATAGGGAATATTGAATTCGTCAAGCACAAGAGCAGCTTCTTTCATGATATCGAAGTCGGAATCCGAACCCATAAGGATGCCGATGACGGGTGTTGTGTCGTTTGACTGTTCTGTCATGGTAAAAAAAATGGTGAACTGCCCAAAAGGCGCAGTAGCGTTTTGCTTATTGATTTATGAATTTGCCGAGTTTTGTGTATTTTCACGAGAACGTAAACGTGAAAAATAACACATGTCAAGGAAGAATACAATGGCAACAAATCTCGCAGAAAAATACAGCAATCCCGGCCCACGGTATACGAGTTATCCGACTATTCCTTCGTGGAGTGCAGACGGTGTGACCCAGGAACAGTGGAAAGAGGCGATGGTCAAGGGCTTCAATGACAGCAATGACACGACCGGTGTCAGCATGTATATTCATATTCCCTACTGTGAGAACTATTGTTATTTCTGCGGATGCAATGCGCACCGCACTCAGGACCATTCTTACGAAGAGCCGTATCTTCAGGCTCTGCTCAAGGAGTGGCAGATGTATCTTGATGTGTTTCCCGGGACCCTCAATGTGAAGGAGATGCATATCGGCGGTGGTACGCCGACATTTTTCAGTCCTGAAAATCTTATCAGGCTCGTCAACGGTCTGTACGAGCATGTCAATCGTCTTGACGGCTATATGTTCAGCTTTGAAACCAATCCCCGTTCGACGACCAGGGAGCATCTCGAGGCGCTCTACAGCGTCGGTTTTCGCCGCATGAGCTTCGGTATCCAGGATTTCGATCCTGTTGTTCAGCAGGAGATCAACCGTCCGCAGTCCTATGAACTGGTCAGGGAGAAGGTCGATATTGCCCGTGAAATCGGTTTTACGTCAATCAATTTCGATCTTGTCTACGGCCTGCCGAAACAGACCCTGGCGACCATTACCGATACTATTGCCAAAGTGATGGAGCTTAAACCCGATCGTCTCGCTTTTTACGCATACGGTCACAACCCTCATATGTACGAAGGTCAGCGGAAATTCAAGGAAGAAGATCTTCCGGTAGGGGCGGTCAAGCAGGAGCTCTATGACAAAGGGCTTGAAATGCTTGAATCTATCGGGTATCACGAGATCGGTATGGACCACTTCGCTCTCGAGGGAGACGCACTCTATCAGGCGGCGAAGAACGGTACCCTGCACCGAAACTTTATGGGCTATACTGAAAATACAACCCAGATGATGCTTGCGCTCGGCTCTTCATCCATCAGTGATACCTGGTATGCCTTTGCCCAGAATGAGCGAAGCGATCAGAAATATATCGAGGCTGTCAACGAGGGGCGTTTCCCGCTTCTCCGCGGTCACCTGCTGACGGACGAGGATCTTGTTCTCCGCCGTCATATTCTCAATCTCATGTGTCGTCAGGAAACTTCATGGGCTGATCCCAAAGAGTATACCGATGAGCTTGATGTAGCCAAATTCCGTCTTGAGGATATGCAGAACGACGGTATGGTTGTCCTCTCGGAAAATGGTGTGCGCGTGACTGAAGCCGGCATTCCTTTTCTGAGAAATATCTGCATGGCCTTCGATGCCCGTCTCTGGCGTTCAGACAGTCTTTCCAAGGCATACAACGTGTCTCGCGATATCCAGAAGACCTACATAGAAAAAGCCCGCCAGGCAAAGCTGGCGAAGGAAAATCAGCCGGGATGATATTTCCGGAAACGCTTCAAGCAATAAGGGTGACCCGGTTCACCCTTTTTTTATGTCCCTCATGAAGAACACTATCAAAACAGGGTTTGTCGGAAGTGGATGGGCGCGGATTGCCCAGGCGCCTGCGTTTGCCATTCTCGACGGTGTGGAACTGACGGCGGTTGCCAGTCCTACGGAGCGGCGGCGAAAGAAGTTTCAGGAGCTTTTCGATATTCCGCATGCCTATGAGCGGTGGGAAGAGCTCGTGAGTTCGGATGTCGATCTGATATGTATCGCTGCGCCGCCTCATCTGCATCTTCCGATTGTCAGGGCCGGGCTGAAGAACGGCAAGCATGTGCTGTGCGAGAAGCCCATGGCTGTCGGGGTCCCCGAGGCCGCTGAGATGGCGGCTCTTGGTTCGGCATCTGATCGTTATGCGCTGATTGATCATGAACTGCGCTTTCTTCCTGCAGTGCGCCAGATAAAGCAGATGATCGAAAGCGGTGAGATCGGCCGGATTTTCGAGGTTCGTTCAGTGGTCAGTCTTGCCAGCCGCAACAGTCCGTCACTTCGTCATTCATGGTGGAGCCTCGACGAGAAAGGCGGTGGATCACTTGGTGCTATCGGTTCGCATATTATCGATCTGAACCGTTTTCTTGTAGGGGAGATCAGCGAGGTTTCATGCGATCTTTCGACCTTTATGCCTTTTCGGCCTGATGCCGAAGGCAAAGCCTGCCGGGTGACATCCGACGACGGGTTTTCGATGATGATGCGTTTTGGTCCGGAATCGCTTGCCTACGGGGCTCCTTCCATGATCCATGTGACGACGGTTTGCGGCTATACCTCTTTTGTGCTTGAAGTGATCGGCAGCCTGAAAACGGTGAAATTCGATGGTGCGGGTCGGGTGTGGGAAGTGCGCAACGAGAATTCCAGGCGTGCCAGGAGTATGATCGATCCTCCCGAATGGCATGCCGTCGAACCGATCCTGCCCTGGGATGAACTCGTTCTCCAGGAAAAGATCCGTCAGTCATCGTTGTGGATGCATGGCGTTTTTGCCGTGGGCTTCGCCTTTTTTGCTCATCGTATCATCCGTGCCCTGCAGAACAGTGAACAGTCGGTTCCTGATGCAGCCACCTTTGCCGATGGTCTTGTGGTCCAGAAAATAATGGCAGCAGCCCGGGATTCTGACAGAGAGCGCTGCTGGGTAAAGGTTAACTGAAATCGCCCTTTTGCGTATGGTTTGGCTCTATTTGCTGGTCGGGGGAATTTTTGAGTGTATCTGGGCAGTGAGCCTGAAGTACAGTGACGGGCTGACGAAGGTGTTTCCCTCAATTGTGACCGCATTGTCAATGCTTGTGAGTATCTGGCTGCTTTCTCTTGCCATGAAGAGTCTTCCTGCCGGGACCGCTTATGCCGTCTGGACAGGTATCGGTGCTGTCGGTGTCGCCCTTGCGGGTATGCTACTGTTTGATGAGCCCCGGGACCTTGTCAGAATTATCTGTATTCTCCTGATTGCCTTCGGGGTTGTCGGGCTGAGGCTTCTGTAGTTTCGACAGGCTTATGCGAGTGCTTCTTCCCATTCGCGATAGAGCTTGTCGAGATCACGGGAGATGCTGTCGTACTCCTTGAGTGTTGCCTCGGTTGTGTCTCCTGAATCCTCATAAAAAGCCGGGGTTCCCATGATTGCTTCCAGATCTTTTTTCTTCCCTTCGAGACGGTTGATCTCTTTTTCAAGACGCTCTGCCTTGCGGTTGCTGGTGCCGGCAGGGACGGGGTTCTGCTTCCCGGTTTTTTGAACTTTTTTTTCTATCCGGGGTACCTGTTGTGCTGCTTCCCGACGGCGTTCTTCTTCCGCAGCCTTTTCTGCCTTATCGGCTTTTTCGAGATATTCGGCATAGGTCCCGAGATAGAGCTGCAGTGATCCGTTTTTTATTTCGAAGACCTTGTTGACAAGACTGTCGAGAAAGTACCGGTCATGGCTGACAAGCAGAAGGGTTCCATCATAGTTTTCAAGCGCATCGATCAGCATCTCCTTGGAGCGCATATCGAGGTGATTGGTTGGTTCGTCCATGATGAGGAGGTTGGATGCCTGAAGCAGAATCTTTGCCAGGGCTACCCTTGATTTTTCGCCGCCAGAAAGAACTCCGGTTTTTTTCTCGACGCTCTCTCCGCTGAACAGAAAGCAGCCAAGAATGTCACGGACCTTCCGCTGCGATTCAGCATCCGGTGCCGCACTCATCATCTCTTCAAGAATGGTTTTTTCCGGATCGAGATGTTCAGTCTGATGCTGGGCAAAATAGTTCAGGCTGACATTGTGACCGGTGCTCATGGTTCCGTCATAGTCAAGATCGCCGGCGATGATTCTGCAGAATGTGGTTTTTCCGGCTCCGTTGGATCCTACGATGGCTATCCGGTCGCCCCGGAGAATTTCTGCATCAATGGTGTTCAGTACCTGTTTTCTCGTGCCGTCGGGCAACTGCCAGGATTTCGAGATGTTTTTGAGGCGCAGCACTTCTTTGCCTGAAGGTCTGGCTTTGGGAAAACGGAAGGAAATCGATGCGTTATCCTCTTCGGGAGCCTGGAGTTCTTCCTCAAGTTTCTGCATCTGTCTCAGGCGGCTCTGAGCCTGTTTGGCTTTGGTGGCCTTGTAGCGGAACCGGTCGACAAAGTCTTTGAGATGGGCCATTTTTTTCAGGTCGTTCTCGTAGCGCGCCATCATGAGTTCGAACCGTTCAGCTTTCTCTTTTTCATAATAGCTGTAGTTGCCCTTGTATTCCGTTATGGTCCTGAAATTGATTTCCAGCGTTCTTGTCGTGATTTTGTCGAGAAAGAAACGGTCATGCGAGACAACGATGCAGCTGTGCTCGTAGTTCAGGAGGTAGTTTTCCAGCCAACGCAGTGAATCGATGTCGAGATGGTTGGTCGGCTCATCGAGCAGAAGAAGGGTCGGGTTCTGCAGGAGCAGTCTTGCGATGAGCAGGCGCATCTGCCATCCCCCTGAAAACTCCTTGACTTTTTTTTCAAATCCTGTTTTCGTGAAACCGAGACCTGACAGGACTTTTTCGGCCTGTCCTTCCATAGTATAGCCTCCGAGACGTTCAAACTCATGGGAGGCTTCGCTGAATCGCTCAATGAGGCGGTGGTAGTGACTGCTTTGGTGGTCGTGGCCGGGGGCGGCAAGGTCTTCCTGCAGGTGTTCGATTTTTTCGGCAAGGTCATTGAGCGCTTTGTTTGCCTGCATTACATAATGAAACGCTGTTGTTTCAAGCTCGTTTTCAAACGATATTTCCTGGGGCAGGTAGCCTATCGTGGTGCCTGAAGAGCAGGTGAATTCGCCTTGTGAAAGGGCCGTTCTTCCTGATGTTGCCTGGCTTATGAGACGTAAAAGCGTTGATTTACCGGTTCCGTTGAGGCCAACGAGAGCGACGCGGTCACGGTCTCCTATACGGAATGATGCGTTCTGGAGAAGGTCTTTGGTTCCTGCACTGAGGAAGATATTTCTGGCTTCAAACATGATCGTTGGTTTCGCTGTCGGTTCTCTCGTCCATGCAGAATATGGATTTTTCTGTTTCAAAGATAGAATAATTCATGAAAAGCGGTAAGATTAGAATTTGCAGGGTTGCATCCTGCCACATAATAGGGTTGTTATGGAACAGACGGTTGTTATTACAGGAAGTACCCGGGGACTTGGTTTTGGTCTTGCAGAGGCTTTTCTTGAGAGGGGGCATCGGGTTGTGGTCAACGGTACGACGGAGGAGGGAACCGCACGGGCGGTCAAAAAGCTTGTCCGTTTCGGCAGGAGGGTCTATGGTGCTGCCGGGGATGTCGGCACAAGGCCTGCTGTTGAACATCTTTGCGCTTCCGCTCTACAGCAGTTTGGTTCTGTTGATATCTGGGTCAATAATGCCGGCATCGACAACGGCGGGGAGCCTGTCCCGGATCTTGCCTCCCGGCGACTGGATCAGGTTATCGATGTTAATCTCAAGGGGGTTATCTACGGTACAGTCGTGTCTTTTCTTGTGATGAAACAACAGGAAAAAGGTAAGATTTTCAATATGGAAGGTCTTGGCAGTGACGGATTTATGATGGATGGTATGACGATCTACGGGACGACCAAAAGGGCGGTCTCCTATTTTACCGCTTCTTTTGCTCATGAGGTTCGCGGATCGGGGGTGACGGTTGGTACGCTGAGCCCTGGAATAGTGGTGACCGATATGCTTCGCCGGACTGTGGGAGATGGGTCGCCCGACAAGCGGAAGCGACAGAGATTCTACAATAGTATGGCTGATGATGTCGAAACCGTTGCTTCATTTCTCTGTTCGCGGATACTTGCTGCTTCAGGAAACAAGTTGCAGCGTATCCGGTGGCTGACAAAGCCTGAAATTTTTCTGAGACTGCTTCTTGCTCCCTTCAGGAGAAGAGATTTTTTTAATGATTCCTCAGTCAACGACTTATAAAGGCAGACCGTACTCTTCGAGAATTTTTATTACATGTCGGGGGACGAGCCGGTCGAGCTCTCCGGGAAAGCGTTCGCGAACGAAGTAGTAGTGACGGATCAGATGAAAATCAGTTGAATAATGGGCAAAGCCGATGCCTTTGGGGCCGATAAGCGAGAGTACCCCTGAGAGAATATGGCCGAGCCAGAGTGGTATTTTTCTGTCGGGCGAATAGATTTTTTCCTGAGCTTTCATGCTCTCGATGGTTGCCTGGGTGGTATTCATGACAAATTTTCTGCAATCCCATGAGCCTGTTTCCGGGTGACATGTCAGCTCGTTGCGTATTGCGTCGATAAGGGTTTTTCCTTTTGGAGTGCGGACAAGGACCCATTGTCGTTTTTCATCGGGCAGCAGTTCTGCGGCGAGGTAGCCGACCGTTATGTCTGCAAGACTGTTGAGATAATCGAAGCAGCTCATGCAGGCTGCAGGAAATATTGACGGATCGGACAGTTCCTGTGGAAGGCTGAAGAACGGGACTTTTTCAACGCTTCCGTTACGGTGGCGGATGTGAATGCGGAAATCCTGCATGAATTCCATGTGCACCGCACTCGACGGTGACCGGGATATTCTTTCCAGAATCCACGGCCAGCGTTTGCGGTCGATATTGTCCACGCAGGGAATGCCTATAGTAAAGATTTCCATATCCTGGAGGTAGGGAAATCGTTCCTGGAAATCCCTCAGAATATGCAGGTGGCATGCGGCACCGATGACGAGCAGTTTTTTGATGCCTTTGCTGCAGGCTGTCTGCAGTGAACGCAGTACAGGTGAGAGCACGGGTTTATTGCCTCTTGAGTCATAGATTTCCTGACTGGTTTCAGCAAGGAGCGGTTGCGAATAAAATCGACTGTCCTCGATATGGCTGAGTGTGACGACCGCTTCAATGGTTTTGTTTTCAAAGGCTTCAAGGGCCATTCGGGTGATGATGCCGCTCCACTGTGCATCGGGGATCGGTTGCTGTAATGTGGCGGTAAATCGTTCAAGCGTGATGCCGAAACGCATTTCAACCGGATCGTTCAGGTCTCGTTCTCTGCCGAACAGCTTGTGTTCGGATGTGCCAAGCCAGCCGTTTTTGAAGACGCAGCTCTGAAGGCTTTCGTGCATTGGCCAGAGGGTGGATGAACACAGTCCGCAGGAGCTGCAAATTCCTTTTTTTACTGCAGGGGCCTTGTCGTTGTTGTTGTGCATGATCGTTTTCAGAGAGATGAGCGTGATTGTGCTGCATGGTTGAGGGTAAAAATACAAAAAAACGCGTTTCACGTTTATTGCTATTGTCGTCCACTGCGTTCTGCACGGTTCGTGTATCGAAGGATGGGGGGAGCGGAAAGGAAAAAATATAAAAAAGTGTGCAAGAGAAAATCCCGAAGGGCGTCAAATATAATGAAGGCGCTTGATAAGGTACAGGTTCCTTCCTAATCCGAAAGGTTAGTGTTGCTGCTTTAGAAGGTTGATTTCAGGCTGGCATGAAGTGAGTGATAGGTAAGCAAATGTTGGCAACTGTAGTTATACGTTGATTCCATGTTTTCTGGTTTTTGCCAGCCTGTA
>RRYU01022326.1_pt1 | contig 28321 bp, 24 predicted proteins | sample 2162651 | NCBI WGS metagenome assembly RRYU01 (sample SAMN10267283, study PRJNA491782) | microbial mat metagenome | isolation source: biomat in the production well | place: Japan: Minami-Kanto gas field, natural gas well KTG3 | collected 2017-06 | reverse complement strand
AACCCCGAACCCCGAACCCCGAACCCCGAACCCCGAACCCCGAACCCTCTCACGCCGCGATTCAGCCCCGAGGCTCATTGCGGCAGGAACCCATCTGCCCTGAGCTGCTCGATCACGCCGGCGATGACCTCGCTGATCATGGTCTGATCCGAGCTGGGGTCTAGTCTATCGGAACGACCGGACCAGACCAGGGCCTCGCGTCCTGCATCGTAAAGGTTTGTTTCCAGACGCAGTGCTCGATAGTTGGCGTAGTAGCCGGGAGCCGTGACATCGCTGAAGACCCGGCCATAGTAGGGGTACAGACGACCGTAAACACTTGGCACGACATGTGTGCGTCGCTCGGACGTGTCGGCGTCGGGGTTCTCCCCCGCGAGAAAGGTCAGGATCACACCGTCGGCCCCCGAGCGCTTGACGGCATCCTGCACGGCCCTGGCTCGGCTGAGGTCGCGATCCGAGAGGAGTGTGTGGCTTGCACGGGCCCTGATTCCCGTATCGCGGAGCGCGTTGACGAAGTTGTCTTCATAGGCGCGACGTATCGCAGGGTTGGCGGCGATCCCGAAGATCAGCAGATCACGATACTCTTTGGGTGGGGTGCCGGGCTCGACCCAGGTGGTGCTCAGCTGCCCGGGCGCACAGGACGCCATCAGCAGGGCCGTGAGGCCGAATGCGATGGCACGTCGGACTGAGGACATGGGCTGGATCTCCGGATCGCGACGAAACATCAGGTCGGGCGCAGGAGTGTGCCTTGCCGGAAACGCGGCGACAAGCCCAAGTGTTGCTCCGGTGCGGCACCTTGAAGAGAATCGCGATCGCTATTGAGAACAATCTGCTGTGGCGTGGACTTAAAGCGACATATTCGTTGTAGTGGCGCCACGGTCGACTGGCAAAGTACAACAGTCGTGACCTTCGATCGGTCCAATGAGGTCGCCATTCAGCTCGATTGCTTGTCCTGTTTTGACTTGCTGTCCATGGCATATTCAAAGGCGTCGGAGAACATGTGCTCGCGGGCCAGTCCCAGGGCCTCGAAAGCGGAGCGCCCTGCCTCGACCATCACAGGTGGGCCACTCATATAAAGGTCGAAATCACTCAAGTCGGGGTGGTCTTGAACGATGGCCTCGTGGACGAAGCCGGTGCGACCTTCCCAGTCCGGGTCCGGCTCCGACAGGACAGGGATGAAGCGGAACGAGGGCCTGGTGCGTACCCAATGCTCGATCAACTCGGGCAGATAGAGATCACGCCGCGAGCGCACGCCCCAGTAGAGCGAGATTGGACGCTCAAGCCCGATATGGATCGCATGCTCGATCATCCCTTTGAGCGGCGCGAATCCCGTGCCCCCGCCCATCATGAGGATCGGGCGCGGGGAGTCTTCGCGGAGGACGAAGGTGCCAAGCGGCCCCTGGATCCTCATAATGCTTTTCTCGGGCATGCTATCGAAGACATATGCCGTGAACTCGCCACCTGGGACATGCCGGACATGGAGCTCGAGCTCCTGGTCATCGTTCGGCGCATTGGCAATGGAGAAGGCCCGCTTACGACCATCACGAAGAATGAAATCCAGGTACTGCCCAGCCAGAAACTGCAGCCTTTGGCTCTCGGGAAGCTTCAGGAACAGCCGGATCACGTCGTGACTGAGGCGTTCCTTCCTGGCGATGCGGCACGGCAGGGTTCGGACCTCGATCTGAGCGGCGGTGACGACCTCGCGCACGCCCAGTACCAGATCGGACGTCGGGACGGCCTGACAGGTCAGACAGACGTCCTCGGGCTGTCCCTCCAACGCCTCGGTGCGACCGCTGGGGTAGTCGACCTGTCCCTCCAGAAGGCGAGCGGCGCAGGACCCGCACTTACCGTCGCGGCAGCCGTAAGGGAGCCAGATCCCTTGGCGCAGAGCGGCAGCGAGCAGCGTCTCCCCCCGCTCGACGACAAAGCGATGATCACCGGGGGTCGTGCGAATCTTGAGGCTCATGTGGCTCCTGAACCGCGTCCTAAGCGGAAATTGACGTTTGACCCGAGACGATCTGGGCTGATGTGAACCAAGGGCCTCTGGGTTGACGCGGTTGCCCAATCTTGGCCCAATCCTGACAAGCTCATCAAATGACAACCGGGCAGGCTCAATATGACGACTCATTCATTCATCGTCGGATGCGGATATGTGGGCACACGGCTTGCCCGCCAATACCTGGTTCGAGGCAGGCCCGTAACGGGTTTGGTCCGGACCCAAGAGGGGGTCGCGCGCCTGGCTGAAGCGGGAATCCAGGGTGTGCGTCGCGATCTCGCTGTCGATGACCTCGAGGATCTTGGGTTTGCCGATGCCCGGGTGTTTCATTGCGCACCCCCGCCTTCGGGCGGCACCTGTGATCTGCATACCAGGCGCCTGGTCGAGACCTTCGAGCGTGCCGGGCATCCGCGACGCGTCGTCTATCTTAGCACCACGGGTGTCTATGGCGATTGTGCGGGGAGCTGGGTCGACGAGACCTACCCTGCACAACCGGTGGCTGATCGGTCCCGGCGGCGTTGGGATGCAGAAGAGACCTTGCGAGGTTGGAGTGTCGCGAGCGGTCGCGAGTTGGTCATCCTGCGCGTGGCCGGGATCTATGGGCCCGGGCGACTGCCGCTGGACCGGATTCGGAGCGGCGCGCCGATGGTAAGGCCGGAGGAGGCGCCTTATACGAATCGGATCCACGTCGACGATTTGGTGGCCGTCTGCGTCGCTGCGATGGAGCGGGGGATTTCGGGTCGGGTCTACAATGCCTGTGACGGGAGCCCGAGCACCATGACCCAGTATTTCCAAGTCGTGGCCGCCGCCGCTGGGCTGCCCGGTCCGCCTCTGATCAGTCTCGCCGATGCGGCCGATCGATTGTCCGAAGGGATGCTGTCGTACCTCGGTGAATCACGTCGTTTGCTCAACGATCGACTGCGTGAAGAATTGGGTGTGGAGTTGCGTTATCCATCGCTTGCGGACGGACTGAGTGCGATCTTTAACGAGGCATCCGAATCCGTCTCCTCGAGTTGACCAGGCGGCAATAGCGGTCGCGGTCTGATCATCGGCGCCGGGTCGCTGCGCTCGGTGGTGCGCTGGCCGATGAGCACCAGCGCGGGGGCTTCCGCTGACCCGGACCGTCCGCCGGGGTCGGTGATGTCTGCTACGGAATGCATCTTAAGGGCCTGAGTCCATCGGCTTGCGGGGCACCTCTTCGCCGCCATCGAATGGGCATGCACTCAGGTTGTCGCGAATTGATCTCAAGACGCCTGTCCCATCATCAACATTGACGCGTTTTTTCGCGGAAACGGAGTTGACGCATTGGGTTTGATCCACTAGCTTTATTTCCGAGCCAATCGCGGCCTTTGCCGGTATCCCAGTCAGAAGACGTATACCTCATATAGGCACAATCTCGCATTTTCTGAATGCCTGGAATTTCAGCGTGAGTAAAGAGTCAAGCTCCTTCTTATGTGTGGTGTGCGTTTGTTTTAGGCAGTCGGTGATTGCATTTCTGAACTCGGCGAAATTGGGGTAGTATTTTGAGTAGAGCACTTTTTTCTTGACGAACTTCCACAGCCTCTCGATCAGGTTTAAATTCGGCGAATAAGCGGGAAGATAAAGCAGGTCGATATTCAGTTGCGCAGCCAGCGCTGTGACGAGATTGCACTTCTGGTAGCGCGCATTGTCCATCACCAGCGTGATCGGCACGTCGAGATTCAGCATGGCAATGCGTCGCAAGAGGTCGCAGACGCTTTCTGCGGTGATATAGGTATCGTTCGTCACCATCACCAGTTCGTGCGTGATCGCGTTCAATGCACCGAGCACGTTGAATCGCTTTCTCCCGGCGGACGTCTTGACAAAGAGGCGGGAGAACGACCACAGAATACCGAGAAAAGAACCTAATACAAAGTGAGCAGCATCGACAAAAAAATAGCGCGTTTACCCTGTCTGGCTTCTTCGAGGCGGGGCTCTAACTTGTTGATGCGAAAATGTTCTTGCTTCTCCGGGTCGGCTCCCGATGGGATGGTTCCGACGCGTCTCGGAGCCATTCCGAGTGATTTGAGGAACCTCCCGACAACGCTTGGACTGCGCTTGATTCCCGTGAGCTCCTCAATCATGGCCGCCGCCTCGTTGATGGTCGCAGGCGGATGCGCGCGGAAATGGGCCTCAAGTCGATAGCGATGCTGCTCCAACTCGCTGATCGGGGCGTAGAAGTTGAACTCCATCAGCGTCTTGATACCACCGGACTGAAACATCCCGAGGTACTGCCGTAAGGTGTTGCTGGAAACTCCCGCGAGCCGACAAATCTCCCAGTGCGCAAGGCCCTGGCTCTTCAGCCACAGCACATCCATTCGTCTGCGCACCCTCGGGTGCGGATGCACGTAACGCAACTTCTGTATTGTCTTCAAATCCTGCTCGGAGAATTCGATTCTGATCATCGTCGCAAAAAACCTACAAGGCGGCCCGTCGGTAGCAACAAGTCTAACTCAGAGTCAGAGCGTTATCGAGCATTGCTGAGAGTCGACATGAGGAAAGTGCAATTTATGCTTATAGGAGGTATATGCATGATGCGCCAATACCGCTCCGGAGCAGTTCCGGAGTCGACTCAGTGATTCATCTCACCCCGGCCGCAACCCGTCGATCGGTGCCGTTTGGCGCCGAGCCAATGGATTCTCATCTGCATCCTTATCACCAACGACCTCATCCAGGGCCGATTCATCCTGTCCAGTCGCCGTCCTGTTCGGCGGCGAGCGGCGGTCCTGAATGATCCTTCAACGCCGTCCCCTGCCCGCGCATCATGTGTCCGCACGTGCCCGGGGCCCGTGTTGTCTGCTGTCGAGTCGACTTGTGTGTTGGCCGCTCGATAGTCTTCGTTCGATCAACGCACACGAGCGCGAGAGATAGCGATGAGGATCTACGTCGGTAACCTGCCCTACAGCGTGACAGATGATGATTTGCGAGACGTTTTCGGCGAGTTCGGTGACCTCGCTGCCGCAGAGGTCATCAAGGACAAATTTTCAGGCCAGTCGAAGGGATTCGGGTTCGTCGACATGCCCAACAACTCGGAGGCCGATGCGGCTATTAAAGCCTTGAACGAGACCGATTTCAAAGGCCGCAAGTTGACCGTCAACGAGGCGCGTCCTCGTGCAGAGCGTCCGCGCGGAGGCGGTGGGGGAGGGGGCCGCTACTGAATCCCGGTATGCGTTAGAGATCGTCGCAGGGGGCGTATCGCGCCGCCGGCGACGATTCTGGAACCCCAAGCGATCGCAGCAGAACAGGTCAATCCAGGGCGGTGATGTCGAGTCGAAAATGACGTTGGCCTCCTGCCGGCGACCGGCCACGAGGCGAGGCAACCACCGGCATCTCGGCGTGTCTCTCCATCGTCTTGTGTGGCGTCTTCCTGCGACATCGATCAATCGTCTGGCCTCGGACCCGGGTTGATCCCGAGGCTGCTCCAGATCGTATCCACCCGCTCTTTCACCGCTCCGTCCATCCGGATCGGGCTGCCCCATTCGCGAGTCGTCTCGCCTGGCCACTTGTTGGTGGCATCGAGACCGATCTTCGAGCCGAGTCCGGAGACCGGGGAGGCAAAGTCCAGATAGTCGATCGGCGTATTCTCGATCATCACCGTATCCCGCGCCGGGTCCATTCGGGTCGTCATGGCCCAGATCACGTCTTTCCAGTCGCGTGCGCAGACGTCGTCGTCGACCACGATGACGAACTTGGTATACATGAATTGGCGCAGGAAAGACCAAACACCCATCATCACCCGCTTGGCGTGCCCCGGATACTGTTTCTTCATGCTGACGATCGCCAGACGGTATGAGCAACCCTCCGGCGGCAGATAGAAGTCCCGGATCTCGGGAAACTGTTTCTGCAGGATCGGCACGAATACCTCATTCAGGGCAACCCCTAGAATCGCCGGCTCATCCGGTGGGCGTCCAGTGTAGGTGCTGTGATAAATGGGGTCGCGACGCTGGGTGATGCGGTCGATGGTGAGCACCGGGAAGCTGTCGACCTCATTGTAGTAACCCGTATGGTCGCCGAAGGGCCCCTCGGGAGCCATGTCCTCGGCGTGGATATGCCCCTCCAAGACGATCTCGGCACTGGCCGGGACCTGGAGGTCGGACTCTTTGCAGACTGCAAGCTCGGTGCGACTCCCGCGCAGGAGTCCGGCGAAGGCGTATTCCGACAGGGTATCAGGGACGGGGGTGACTGCCCCGAGGATCGTGGCCGGGTCGGCGCCGAGCGCAACCGCAACCGGGAAGGGTTGGCCGGGATACGCGCGTTGCCAATCGCGGAAGTCGAGTGCGCCACCGCGGTGGGCCAGCCAACGCATGATGACCCGGTTGCGGCCGATCACCTGCATCCGGTAGATGCCGAGGTTGTGTCTGGCCTTCTCCGGTCCCCTGGTGATGACCAGGCCCCAGGTGATCAGGCGCCCGGCGTCACCGGGCCAGCAATGCTGTATGGGAAGCCTGTCCAGGTCGACCTCGTCCGCCGCGAGCTCGATCTCCTGGCAGGGTGGATTGCGCCGGACCTTCGGGGCCATGTCCAGCACCTTCTTGAAGATGGGCAGTGACTGCCAAGCCTCCTTCATCCCCTTGGGCGGGTCGGGCTCCTTAAGGAAAGCGAGCAGTCTGCCGACCTCACGCAGCGCCTCGACCGACTCCTCGCCCATCCCAAGCGCGACGCGCCGGGTCGTCCCGAATAGGTTTCCCAGCAGAGGGATTCGTGACCCTTTGGGCCGCTCGAACAAAAGGGCTGGACCGCCGGCTCGTAGGGTCCGATCACAGATCTCGGTGATCTCGAGATAGGGGTCGACCTCGACCCCGATGCGTTTCAACTCGCCGCGATCCTCGAGCTGATCGATGAAATCCCTTAAGTCTCTGTACTTCATCAGGCCGCGATGCCCGAGTGTCGCAGCAGGGCATCCGTATTCGGCTCGCGGCCGCGGAATCGGACATAGAGGACCATCGCGTCTTCGGACCCGCCCTTCTCCAGGATGTTCTCCCGGAAGGAGCGACCGGCCGCGGCGTCGAAGACGCCTTTCTCCTCGAACAGAGAAAAGGCATCCGCTGACAGCACCTCGGCCCACTTGTAGCTGTAGTATCCAGCCGCATAGCCCCCCGAGAAGATGTGCGAGAAGCCATGTGCGAACCGATTGAAGGCCGGAGGCCGGACGACGGCGACCTGGTCGCGGACCTCCTCCAGGATCTCGTAGACGCGGCCGCCCTTGGCAGGGTCGTATTCCAGATGAAGGCGGAAATCGAAGAGGGCGAATTCCAACTGTCGGACCATCTGCATGGCTGATTGGAAGTTTTTCGCTGCGGTCATTCTTTGATACAGGGACTCGGGGATCGATTCGCCGGTCTCCCAATGGGCTGCAAAGAGGTCGAGCGAGTCGCGCTCCCAGCACCAGTTCTCCATGAACTGGCTGGGAAGCTCGACCGCGTCCCAGGGCACGCCATTGATACCGGCGACACCCGGATAGTCGATCTTGGTGAGCATGTGGTGCAGTCCGTGGCCGAACTCGTGGAAGAGTGTCTCGACCTCGTTGTGGGTCAGGAGCGACGGCTTGTCGCCAACCGGCGGGGTGAAGTTGCAGACCAGGTAGGCGACCGGGATCTGATCGCAGCGGCTGGTGTGCATGCGGTTGGTGCAGACGTCCATCCAGGCCCCGCTACGTTTGTTCTGCCGGGCGAAGGGATCGAGATAGAACTGGCCGCGCAGTGTTCCCGACTCCCCGTCGCGGATCTCGAAGAAGCGGACATCCGGATGATAGGTGTCGAAGGATCCCGCTTCCTGAATTCGCACGCCGAAGAGGCGCTCGACGACGCCGAACAGGCCGGACAGGACGCGCGAGATCGGGAAGTAGGGCCGCAGCTCTTCTTGACTGATCTGGTATCGATGCAGGCGCAGCTTCTCGGCGTAATAACCGATGTCCCAGGGCTCGAGTCTGTCAATTCCATGCTGCTCTCGGGCGAACGCCTCGAGCTCATCCAGCTCGCGTCGGGCCTGGCCGATCGAGCGATCGGCCAGGTCATCGAGGAAAACCAGCACCTCATCCGGCGAGCGCGCCATCTTGGTTGCCAGTGATCGCTCGGCATAGCTCGTGAATCCGAGGAGCTGTGCAAGCTCGTGCCGCAGGGATAGGATGCGCTCCATGATCTCGCCGTTGTCCCACTGACCCGCATGCGGCCCCTGATCGGATGCGCGCGCCCCATAAGCCTGGTAGAGCTCGAAGCGCAGCTCACGGTCGTCGGCATAGGTCATGACCGGCATGTACGAGGGGACGTCGAGGGTGAAGAGCCAGCCGCTCTGGCCACGTTGCTCGGCATTCTGGAGCGCGAGTCCCAGAGCGGACTCAGGCAGGCCCGCGAGCCGGGTCTCATCCAGGATGAGCTTGCTCCAGGCATTGGTCGCGTCCAGCAGGTTTTCGGAATACTTGGTGGTGAGCTGAGAAAGCTCCTGGCTGATGGCCTTATAGCGCGCCTTCTTCTCGGCCGGCAGGTCGACTCCGGAGAGGTGGAAGTCACGCAGTGCGTTCTCCAGCAGCTTGCGTTGCGCTGTGTCCAGGTGCTCCTGCGCAGCCACGGCCTGGTAGCCGCGAAAGAGGTCCTCGTTTTGTCCGACCTCGGTGCCGTAGTCGCTCAGTTTCGAGAGGCAGGCATTGTAGGCCGCGCGCAGGTCGTCGCTGTTGAGCACGCCGTTGAGATGTCCGACCGGGGACCAGACCCGATTCAAGCGGTCGTCGACCTCGTCCAACGGCTCGACGAAGGTCTCCCATGTGGGTACCTGGACATCGCGTGTCAGGCGCTCGATCTCGGCCCGGCAATCGGCGAGACAGGTGTCGATCGCCGGCTCGATGTGCTCGGGGCGGATTCGAGAGAAGGTCGGAAGACCGGCGGTGTCGAGCAATGGATTGGTCATGTCGAAGGCCTGAGCAGTTCATTTCAAGATGGGCAATGTGATGCGGGCAGTCCGGACAGGTTTCCAGTCGTCTCGCGTGACCGGCTCAATCGGATTGGAAGCCCATGTTCTGGCGAGGCGAGATGCGTCCCGTCAGTGAGCGGATCATGTCGGATTGGGGACGGGGCTTGAATCCTTGCGGGACGCAGATGTGAAAACGCCAGAGATCCTGAAGGTAGCGCTCTCCCGCCTGACCGGAGATCGGCCGCCAGTCTCCCTCCACGCGATCGAACCGGCCGGAGACGCCATAGGCATAGACCTTGTGACTTCCCTTTGGCGTGCAGCGGATCCCTTCGACCGAGAGGTTACGGGCACCATTGCTGCTTTCGGCGACCAGGGTGTAGCGGACCACACCGTCTGCCCCGATCCGGAGGTTGCCTCGATCGATGAAATAACGAAAAGATGACGGCGGTCCGTCCGGGACCAGCTCGATCAGGTCGGCATCCTTGGGCCAGGGCGGAAGCGCTGCGTCCATTTCCGCCCAGGGTGTGCCCGGCTCAATGCTCGAAGGCGGGGCTGGCTCGGCGTCGGTCACGAAGGCGTTCCGGGCAGAGGGCGCGGACATGCCGACGCAGAGGACCAGGAGCAATGGAAGTCGTTGGATGTGTTTCATGGTCGGGACCGATGCAGGGCTCTTGGCTGGGATCATCCGAGTTTAACGTCACCGACAGGTCGGCGCCTTGGAATTACAACACCCGGACGATCGAGCAGATCCCCAGTCGGCAGCCCAAAAAGCATGGATGGGCCAGGCCATTGGCGTCAGACTATCCGGTCGATCCGCTGATCGACTACAATCCACGGATTGTCGTTGACCGAGCAGGTCGGACACGATCGTGCGTTCCAACGTCTCCTTCCGCCTTAAGGTAGCTTGACCTGCATGCGCCTCGAGAAGATCCGACTCGCCGGTTTCAAGTCCTTCGTGGATCCCACGACCGTGCGCTTTCCGAGCAATCTGGTCGGTGTGGTTGGACCGAACGGCTGTGGTAAGTCCAATGTCATCGACGCGGTGCGCTGGGTCATGGGCGAGAGCTCCGCGAAGATGCTGCGGGGCGAGTCCATGGCAGATGTCATCTTCAACGGCAGTTCGGGCCGGAAGCCGGTCGGCACGGCGAGCATCGAGCTTGTGTTCGACAACGCCGACGGCGGGGCTGGCGGCGCCTACGCCAGCTTCAACCAGATCTCGGTGAGACGTCAGGTCTCTCGCGACGGGCAGTCGGCCTACTCTCTGAACGGGACGCGCTGTCGACGGCGCGACATCCAGGATCTCTTTCTCGGAACCGGTCTCGGGCCGCGCTCCTATGCGATTATCGAGCAGGGGATGATCTCGCGGATCATCGAGGCACGCCCCGAGGATCTGCGCCTCTTTCTGGAAGAGGCGGCCGGCATCTCGAAGTACAAGGAGCGGCGCCGCGAGACCGAGAGCCGGATGCGTCAGACGCGAGAGAATCTGGAGCGTCTCGACGACCTGCGCGACGAGGTCGCAAAGCAGCTCCAGCATCTGGAGCGCCAGGCCGCCGCCGCAGAGCGATACACGCAGCTCAAGACCGAGGAGCGTCGCCTTGAGCTGGAGCTCAAGGCGCTGCGCTGGCGCGAGCTGGACGAGGCAATTCGTGCGCAGGAGAGACGACTGGCGGAGGCCGAGACCCAGACCGAGGCGGGACTCGCGCAGCAGCGCCGCCTCGAGGCCGAGATCGAGGCCGGGCGTGCCGAGTACCAGGCGGCATCCGAATCCTTCAATACCGTTCAAGGGCGCTTCTATGCGGTCGGCTCCGAGATCGCGCGTGCGGAGCAGGCGATCCAGTTCGCCAGCGAGGCGCGTGGGCGGCGCGAGGGCGAGCTGGTTCGTCTCGACCAGGAGATCGGCGAAGCCGAGGATCACCTGGAGAGAGATCAGGCGCGCTTGGCCGAGATCGACCGGAATCTCACGCGCGATGAGCCCGAGTTGAGTGCTGCGGATCAGGCCCTGGCCGAGGTGCTCAGCTCGGTGGCTGTCGCCGAGGATCGACTCCGGGATTGGGAGCGCCGCTGGGATGATTTCAGTCGTGAGGCGGCTGGGCCGGCCGGGCAGGCGCAGGTCGAGCGTGCCCGAATCAACGCGCTTGAGCAGCGCGCCGACCGCGACCGCGAGCGCCAGCGACGTCTGGAGGAGGAGGTGGCTCGTCTGGAGGGCCTGGATCTCGAGTCACGGATCCAGCCGTTGGCCGATCGTGAGACGCGACTCGAGCTCGGGCTGGCGGAGATCGAGGAACGTCTGGAGGCGCTGAGCGATGACCTCGCCGAGCGGGATGAGGCGGTGGGGGCACTCGACTCGGAGATCGATCGCGTGCGAACCGGATTGCAGGAATCCCGGGGCCGGCTGGCGTCACTCAACGCCCTGCAGGACGAGGCGCTCGCCGAAACCGATGCCGGGCGCGCCGATTGGCTTGCGCGTCTGGGGCTTGCCGATGCCCCACGACTGATCGATCGGCTCGAGGTCGATTCAGGGTGGGAGCGCGCGGTCGAGATCCTGCTTGGCGATGCCATCCGCGCCTTGGCGACACCCAGGTTCGAGCAGGTCGTCACCGGCGAAGCAGACCTGCCGTCCGGGCTGGTGCTCTTGGACACCGGGACTGCTGAGCCCGGCGGCGAGAGGGCTTCGGATGCGGAATCATCGTTTGATGAGTCGACCAACCGAATTCAATCACGCGTTCGGGCGCCCTGGCCGATCGATGGCCTGATTGGTCGGGTCCGGACGGCTGATGGGCTGGCGGATGCCCTGTCGATGAGGGCCACACTCGGTCGCGATGAGCGGTTGGTGACCCCTGAGGGGTTGCAGGTGGGTCGCCGCTGGTTGACGACACCGCTTGTCGATGCCCGGGGTGGAGTGATCGCGCGGGCCGAAGCGATCAAGTTGCTCGAGGCTGAGATTGCCGCACTGCAGGATCAAGAGACAAGACTCTCGACCGATCAGGAGAGCATGCGTGCGGCACGCGTCCGAGCACAGCAGGAGCGCGGCGAGAGCGAGCAGCGGCTTGCAGCCCTCGGTCGGGAGCTCTCCGCACTCAAGTCCGAGCTGACCGGTCTGCGCACCCGGCGTGATCATCAACAGGAACGGCTCCAGGCGCTCAATGCCGAGCGCGATGAGTTGCAGGGCCAGATGGCCGAGGCCATCGACGAGATGGAGGAGTCGCGTGAGCGCCTGCATGCGCATCTTACCGAGGTCGATGTCCTGTCGGAACGACGCGAGGCGATGGCTCGACAGCGTGACGACCTGCGGGGCGCGTTGGCCGCAAGCCGTGAGCAAGAGCGTCGCAGTCGGGAGCTCACTCAGGGACTCAGGGTCAGTGTCGAGTCGAATCGGGCGGCGCGTGATGCGACCCATCAGAGTCTCGCGCGGATCCAGGAGCGTCGAGCGATGCTGCTCGAGCGGCGCGCCGAGCTGCTCGAGGCATTGGAGGAGAGTGTCGAGCCCCTGGCCGAGCAGCGGGCGCGGCTCGACGAGCAACTCGTCCTGCGCGTCGAGGTCGAGCAGGCACTGGCCGCGGCCCGCAGCCGGCTCGATACACTGGATGCCGAGGTTCGAGGTCTCGAGCGGGAACGCCACCGCATCGAGCAGGAGAGCCAGCTCAGCCAGCGTGAGCTCGATCGGCAGCGTCTGGAGCGGCAGGAGCGCCTGGTGCGGCGTCAGACCCTGTCGGAGCAGATCGCCGAGGCGCAGCGCACCCCTGCCGATGTTCTCGAGGCGATGGACCCTGCGGCGAGCGAGGTGGCCTGGCAGGAGGCGCTTGCCAAGACCGGCGCGCGTCTGCACAAGATCGGTCCGGTCAACCTGGCGGCCGTCGACGAGTATCGTCAGCAGGCAGAGCGCAAGGTCTACCTGGATGCTCAGCACGAGGACATCAGCCGTTCGCTCGACACCCTGGAGCAGGCGATCCGCAAGATCGATCGGGAGACCCGCAATCGCTTTCGCGAGACCTATGATCAGGTGAATCACGGGTTTCAGCAGCTCTTCCCGCGCCTCTTCGGAGGGGGTCACGCCAACCTGGATCTGACCGACGAGGATCTCCTGGAGACCGGCGTGACAGTCATGGCCCGGCCTCCGGGCAAGCGCAACTCGAGCATCCATCTGCTCTCCGGCGGTGAGAAGGCGCTCACCGCGGTGGCCTTGGTGTTCGCCATCTTTCAGCTCAATCCGGCGCCTTTCTGTATGCTCGACGAGGTCGACGCACCCCTGGATGACGCCAACGTGGGCCGCTTCTGCGAGCTGGTCCGTTCCATGTCCGACCGGGTCCAGTTCGTCTTCATCAGCCACAACAAGGTCACCATGGAGATTGCCGAGCATCTGCTTGGCGTCACCATGCACGAGCCCGGTGTCTCGCGTCTGGTCTCGGTCGATGTCGACGAGGCGATTCGGCTTGCGGCAGTCTCTTGAGCCTGACGAGGGCGCCTTGAAAAATCCAAGGTGCCCGCGGGGCAAGGATGCCCCGCCATTTTCAGTCGCCTAAGCGACTGAAAACGGAGCAAAGCGGAGATCGCATTTTCGCTTTGCGTCTTGAAAAATTGCCTGGATGGCAATTTTTCAAGGTCCCCTTAGACGTGCAATGCTTTCCGTTGGAGGAGCGAAGTGACGATTGGTGGGCGATCGGGGATACAGCTCGGTCGAGCATTGATATACTCCACTCAGTTGCGAATGCCACCCTAACGCCAAGAACCGAATGGACGCCGATACTATCCGCACCATCCTGATTATCGTCGGAGCCCTCCTGATTCTCGCGCTCTACCTTTGGGAGCGCGGTCGCGATCGCGGGGAGCCCGAGGATGACGACGACGAGAACTACGGCCGAGCCGATGCGCCCTATGGTCTCACTGCGGCGAAGCGGGAGCCGAGTCTGGGGCGGGTCGCGGAGACCGGAGGTTCGGATATCTACGCCCGTTCGCGGCGCGGCGACGATCTGGCCAGCGCAGAGTTTTCGGTCGATGATGACCAGGACAGCAACCCCGAGCCGGTCCATTCCAACGCGATCGAGCCCCTGCTCATCCAGTTGAGTGTCGGCGCGCGTCGAGATCCATTCGACGGTGTCGCCTTGATGGAGGCGGCCGACGCCTGCGGTCTGCGACCCGGTCATATGGATATCTTTCACTGTCTCGACGAGTTCGACGACGACACCCGTGTCTATTTCAGCATGGCCAACATGGTGAAGCCCGGCACCTTCCCGTTTGACGACATGGCTGATTTCTCGACGCCGGGTCTGATGCTGTTTGCCCAATTGGATGGACGTCCCGAGGACATCACGATCCTCGAAGAGATGATCGCCACGGCGCGAAAGCTCGCGAGCGAGCTCGACGGTGATGTCCTCGACGAGACCCGTCGCCCCTTGACCGTGCGCAAAGAGGAGGCACTGCGTGAGTCCGTGCTCGAGAACGAACGCCGATGGGCCAGGGCCGCGGAGCGTTGATCGATCTTGATTCCGCGCGCGACCGGATCGCGGCGCTGTGTGCGGAGATTCGCCACCACAATCATCGTTACTATGTTCTCGATGATCCGGAGATCCCGGATTCCGAGTACGATCGTCTGCTCGCCGAGCTGCAAGCGCTCGAAGACCTCTATCCCGAGCTCGTCACCCCGGATTCGCCGACACAGCGTGTCGGCGCGGCCCCTTTAGCCGCCTTCTCGGAGATCCGGCATCGTCTGCCGATGATCTCGCTCGACAACGCCATGAGCGACGCCGCCTTGGCCGAATTCCACCGACGAGTCGCCGCAGCCTTCCCCGGCCGGGAAGCGATCCTCTACACCGCGGAGCCCAAGCTCGACGGCCTTGCCCTCAGCATCCGCTACGAGGCCGGACTGCTCGTCCAGGCCGCGACCCGCGGCGATGGCGCCACGGGCGAGGATGTGACCACGAACGTGCGCACCATCAAGAGCGTGCCGCTGCACCTGACCGGTGAGGACTATCCCTCCGTCTTTGAGGTCCGTGGCGAGGTCTACATGACCCGTGACGGTTTCGAGCGGCTCAATGAAGATGCCAGGCGCCGGGGCGAACGGACCTTTGCCAATCCGCGCAATGCGGCTGCGGGGAGTCTGCGTCAGCTCGATCCCAGGGTCACCGCGGGTCGGCCACTGCGATTCTGCGGCTATGGCTGGGGCGAGATCTCGACCTCCCCAGGCGAGAGCCACTATGAGATGCTGCAACGGCTCGCGGGGTGGGGGATCCCCATCTCGAAGGAGTTGCTGCGGGTCGAAGGTCTGGAAGGCTGTCGCGCCTACTTCGAGGCGCTGGGTCGTCGTCGCGAATCACTGGCGTTCGACATCGACGGCGTGGTCTTCAAGGTCGATCGCATCGCCGACCAGATGAGCCTCGGCGCGACCAGTCGCCATCCGCGTTGGGCCATTGCCCGGAAGTTCCCCGCGCAGGAGGCGTTGACGGTCGTCGAGTCGGTGGAGTTCCAGGTCGGGCGCACCGGTGCCGTGACCCCTGTCGCAAGGCTCAGCCCGGTTCAGGTCGGGGGCGTCACCGTGGCGAATGCGACGCTGCACAACATGGACGAGGTCGAGCGTAAGGACGTTCGGATCGGAGATGCCGTGATCGTCCGCCGCGCCGGTGACGTGATCCCGGAGGTGGTGAGCGTGCTGCTCGAGCGGCGACCAGCGGATGCCCGCCCCGTCGAGCTGCCGACCCAGTGCCCGGTCTGTGGATCCGATGTCATCAGGCCACCGGGCGAGGTGGTGGCGCGTTGTTCGGGCGGTCTCTATTGCCCGGCCCAGCGCAAGCAGGCGATCAAGCATTTTGCCTCGCGCCGGGCCATGGATATCGAGGGTCTCGGCGACAAGCTCGTCGAGCAACTTGTCGACCTTGAGTTGGTTCGCGAGCCCGCCGATCTCTATCGACTGACCGCTGAGCAGCTCGCCGGCCTGGATCGCATGGGCGAGAAGTCTGCGGCCAATTTGATCGCAGCCCTCGAGCGCAGCAGGTTGACCAGCTTCGCCCGCTTCATCTATGCGCTCGGGATCCGTGAGGTCGGAGAGACGACCGCGCAGGTTCTGGCAGATGGGTTCGCCGACATCACGGAGCTGGAGCAGGTCCGTGACGCCCATCTGGCACAAGAGCGCGGCATCAAGGGGGTTGGGCCCGTGATCGCGGCACAGATCGCGGGCTTCTTCGCGCAGGCGCACAATCGCGAGGCGATCGGTCGCCTCCTCGAGGCCGGCATCCATTGGCCCGAAACCTCAGCCGCGGCGACGGCCCCCGAGGACCTGCCGCTCGCGGGCAAGACCTTCGTGATCACCGGGACACTGAGTCGACCGCGTGAAGAGATCGCGGGCATGTTGCAGGGGCTGGGCGCGAAGGTCACAACGGGCGTGTCCAAAAAGACTGACTATCTGCTGGCTGGCGAGGCAGCGGGCTCGAAGCTTGAAAAGGCACAGGCGCTTGGCGTCGTCATCCTCGATGAGGAGGGGCTCAGCGCGCTTCTGAATCGCGGTTGAGCGAGCCTGTCCGGGAGGGCTCGCCTGGGATTTGCACCCGACGGCCCCAAGCTGCTGTGGCAGACGAAAAAAATGCCGCGCTGAGCCGCACACGACCTCAGGTGATGCGTGACTCGGGCCCAGCTCCGTCTTGGGCTCGACCTGGTGCTCTAATCACTTCTGCGTCGTCGTGCCCGGAGCCTTTCCAGGCAAACATCAGCCCCTGTCCAGACGAGCAGGACAGGGCAAAAGTGATCGCCCGCACCATAATGGCGATCTGACCATCCTGACCCAACGGACCCGAGACCATGAATGAGCTGAGCAAAGAGCAACAGATCCTGATCGCAATGCGCAAGACCCTGTCTGCGATCATTCGTGACGTGACTCCCCCGCCGGGCATGCGACATCCGCTGTCGGATCCGACGATTGAAGACGTTCGGCAGTGCCTGGGCTTGATCGCTGCGCGCGAAAAGGAGCTTGCCGATGAGCAGGGTCGTGGAGGCGAGCGTCCCTACTACGTGGATGAGCCCCAGGGTGCGACGGTCGTGCCGATCGCCGGCATCAAAAAGCGAAAGGAGTGATTCCATGACGCTGAGCCCTTCCGATCTGCACGGACTCCTGCGCCGAAGCCTTCTCGTGAATGCGACGGCTTTCTGTATCGCCTTAGGCGCGGCTCAAAACGTTATTGCACGCGATTCCGCGGCTGCTGACGGGGCAGATTGGGCTTACTCGGGTGCCATTGGTCCTGAGCATTTGCAGACGTTGGCCGGAGCGCAGGATGCGTGTGCGGCGGGTGATCTGCAATCGCCGATCGACATTTTGGAGACTCAGCGCGTCACCTACACCCCTTTGCTGTTTCGTTACCGGTCGCAGCTCCTCGAGGCGGAAAACACCGGTCGCGGTGTCCGTGTGATCTCCCCGCCGGGCAGCGCACTGGTCGTTCGTGGTCAGGCCTACGACTTACACGAGCTCGACTTTCGTGTGCCCGGTGAGCACCGATTCCAGGGCGTTGCCACGGAGGCGGAGATCCATCTGCTGCACCGCGACGCGCAGGGTGGGCACATCATCGTCGCGGTGCCGCTGCGAGTGGGGGAACGGGAGAACCGAATCCTCGACCGTATCCTGGATTACCTGCCTCAGCGCCCGGGCGAAAGGGTCCGTCATCGTCAGGTCGGCATCAACCCGCTCTTCCTGCTGCCTGTGGATCGGAGCTACTACAGATACACGGGATCGTTGGTCACCCCACCCTGCACCGAGCCTGTTCTCTGGTTGGTCTTTCGTGAGCCGCTCGAGGTCAGTGCCGCTCAGATCCGGCGTATCGCGCAAGCGACCGGAACGAATGCGCGTCCCGTCCAGGCGCTCAATGGCCGGCCGGTCTTCTCGCTCTTTCGCTATTGATCGCTATGCGGACGTCATGTCTGCTCGGCTCGTCAGAGCCTCCGCGTCGTTTCAACCATCTCAAAAAGGAACAGGGCCGCTGCAGATGCAGCGGCCCTGACGCCCTTCGGTTGTAGGCGCTGGGTTTAGGGTATCGCGATGGTCCGCTCGGCGGCTGCGATCAACACCGGATCCGTGAGGTCAGTCGGCAGCTGTGTGAATTTCTCGACCAGCGACGGCCACAAGAGGTTGTAGTAGAGCTCGCCACGGACGAGAACCACGCCTTCAGCGGGGATCTCGTAGACCAACTCGCGCTTCTCATGCGGCTTGAGCCTTGTGTCCTCGCCGGGCTGGGTCGCAGTTGGGGGCGGCGCAGGCATCCCTTTGTCGTCCGCCAAGGCATAGTGGAAATAGGCCTGGGGATCACTCTTGGCCGGGTGGCCCTCAGCGTTTTGCCAGATCACTTCGCCTTGGTCGTCATAGGCGGTCAACTTGAGATACATGTTGCGGAACGGCGCACCGGTGGGCACCGCATGAGGCTGTGAGTTCTGCATCACGACGCGGGTCTTGAGCACATCGCCGTCGATCTCGCTTTGGAGATCGAACACGACAGCCCGCTTGAGCATATTGTGGTCGTGACCACCACCCATGGTGTGATCGACCAGACCACCCGAGACGGGCATATGACAGGATTGGCAGGCAACCCTGCTACCGCTTGCGACGAACTCGTCGCCGGTTGCACACAGGGCGACGTTTTGCGGATTGTTGCGTCGGTCATGACAACCCATGCAAGCATCCGAGGTTTTCATCAGAAATGGGTTCGACTCCATCGATAACGCCGGGATCTCGATGCCGTCCATTTCGACTGGCTCTCCGAGATGCGGGTTCGGCTTCTGCGAGCCGACGGCGTCGTCGACTGCGCCGCCGAAGAGGTCGTCTCCGGCCGCGGCGAGCGCTTGGACGCCCCGTGGGAAGCCCGCGGGTCCTTGCAGCGAGTCGGAAAGATCGTAGGCCTTCAGGCCGAGTCGCAGCTTGCCGTCTTCCCCTTCGATTCCCTTGTAGTTCTGAAGGGTGTGGCAGGCGACGCAGTTGACGCCTTCGCTGTAGGCAACATGGCCGTCGAGCTTCGTGGTCTGGTCGCGTGCTGCGTTGGGGGCATGGCACTGGAGACAGATCGGGAAGGTCCCCGACTTCTTGTGGACTTGGCCTTCGGCGGTCGGGTCACCGACCTCCATCTCATAGAAGGCTCCGTGGATCGGATCTTTCAGCGCCGTGCTCTTGGCGTGCATGGAGCCGCTCCATTGCCGATAGATCTCTTCGTGGCAGGTCTGGCAGACCTCGGCCGAAATCCGGTGGATCGGCTCGGAGGCGTCCTCGGCCGCGGGCACCAGGCTGGCGGTGCCACCTAATCCAAGGGTTAGGCAGAATGACATCGAAAATCCTGCGAGCTTGCGTCGCATGGTGTGTCGCTCCTCGTCTGATACGTAAGGGTTCGATACGGGCAATTGCCCGATCAGATGGGATTGTTCGCGACCCAGGCGTCAAGCGAAAGTGCGTGAGGTCAATTAAATGCCACTCGCTTCCCATACAATGCTAATAAAAGCATTTCATCATGTGCTGATAGACTGGCCGAATAACAAAACAGCATATCAGCGGATAGTGAATGAGATTGCCCGAGAGACCGGTCGATCTATAATCAGGCCCGCATGTTTTCTGCAAGCAGGCCTCCGAGGTAGTTCCCATGTCCCCGATTCAGTACTTGGCCCCGTTGCGATATCTTCTGTATTTCCTGGCCTTTACCCTGGTGATGCCGGCTACGGCCGCGAAGGTCAAGCTCGATCCGAGCGAGTGGGGCCACGAGGCCGGAAGCTCCTGCGTGAGCTGTCACTCCAAGGCGTCGAGCGGGTTGACTCAGCAATGGCAGGACAGTGCGCACGCGGCCGCGGGGGTCAACTGCATGGATTGTCACCAGGCCGCGCGTTCCGATGTCGACGCCATCGAGCATGAAGGTCAGGTGATCGCAACGATCGTCTCCCCCAAGGACTGCGGTCGCTGTCACGTGAAGGAGTTTGAAGAGCAGCAGGGCTCGGTCCATGCCGAGGCCTACTCGATCATCGAAGACCGCCTGCCGGCGCTGGCCCACAACGTCGGTGGCTTGGCCATGCAGGCCGCGTCTTGCGATCAGTGCCACGGCTCCCGTGTGAAGGTGCGGGGCGACGGTACACTGGATCCCGCCACCTGGCCCAACTCCGGGATCGGTCGGATCAATCCGGACGGATCCAAGGGATCCTGCTCCTCATGTCATGGCCGGCATCGCTTCTCGAAGGCCCAGGCCCGCGAGCCCGAAGCCTGCGTGCGTTGTCACTCCGGACCGGATTCGCCGGACAAAGAGATCTTCGAGGCGTCGAAGCATGGCATGGTCTATGCCGCGCATCGAGACGAGATGAATCTCGACGCCGACGAGTGGATCGCCGGGCGCGACTATACGGCGGCGCCGACATGCGTGACCTGTCACATGGGCGCGGCAGGCAAGCTGCCCTCGACCCACGACGTGGGACTGCGCAATGCCTGGAGCCTCAACACGCCGGTGTCCAAACGGCAGTTCCTCGTCATCTTCGAGGACGGCCACAAGCTCGAGCTGCCCGCGGACGAGCCGGCACCTCGACGCGGCGTTGAGCTCGCCCGTGCAGACGGCACGATCGGGACCATCCGCTCGGTCGTGACGCCCGAGCGCCGCCGCCAGGCCATGACGCTGGTCTGTTTGGAATGTCACGCCAAGAGCTTCACCGAGAGCTTCATGAACCAGTTCGACTCGGTGGTCGAGCTCTACAACACCAAGTTCGGCGAGCCCGCTCAAGCCATCATGGCAGGGCTCTACGAGCGCGGTCTCCTGACTCCGACTCCGTTCGATGAGCCGATCGAGTTTACCTATTGGGAGCTCTGGCACGACGAAGGCGCTCGTGGTCGTCACGGCGCCTCCATGATGAGTCCTAACCACGCCTGGTGGGAGGGGATGTATCTCGTTGGCCGGAACTTCTACTCGCGATTCCTACCCGAGGCCCGCGCCATCGCGGGAGATCAGGCGGAGGAGCTGGTCGAGGCCGTCCTGCGACGCAATCCGCAACACAATTGGCTGGATCAGCCGGATCAAGCGAGCGCGATCCTGGGCTTCGGTCCGAAGGAGGGTGAGTGATGCCCAGTTTGCGCGCAGCCGGCTTCATCACCCGTCATCTGTTGATCGCACTGGCGGTCGGAAGTCTCGGCGGGGTGCTCTTCATGGCCTTCCTGCTTGAGTTTGATCACTACACAAGCACCAACGACTTTTGTACGACTTGCCACTCGATGTCTTATGCCAACGAGACTTACCAGCAGACGGTCCACTACAACTCGGCTTCCGGGGTGCGTGCCTCCTGCGGCGACTGTCACGTCTCGGAGGGTGTCTTCGCGGCGACCTGGGACCATGCCGTGGGATCCAAAGATCTCTTCAAACAGATGTTCGGGCCTGACTACGACGATCCGATCATCAATACGCTCCACCTGCCGGAAGCGGCCTTTTCAGCGCGCAAGTGGTTCCGCTCACGCGATTCGGCGACCTGCAAGCGCTGTCATGTACAGGAAGCGATTCAGGGCAAGCGGGCGGACACAGCGGCGATCCATATGGAAGAGACCGATGGTAAGTCATGTATCGACTGTCACTACAATCTGGTCCATCGAACGGTTCCCGATGAAAGCACCTTTAAACGCGACGCTTGGAACCGGATGGTCGAAGAAGAGTTCGGTCTGGAGCCCGGGACCGCGGCCGCGCTCCTGGAAGGTCACTGATCGTCTCGGTCTGACGAAGCCGAGCGCCATCAGCTCGGATGTGCCCCCTCAGGCGATATGACGGAAATCGCCTGAGGCACAAGTGGCTGGCCTCTAACTCCTCTTTTGAGGCTTTAGTGTTGGCAGTTGTGAAGGTTTCGTCCCGAATTGGGCAGGATCGCCAAGATCAATGCCGCGGTCAGGGTCAGGGCGCCTCCGAGGACCGCGAGAAGGGCAATATGCGCGGTCGGCACGGCCAGGCCAGTGGTTTCGGCGACCAGGAGCAACAGGATCCCGGACAGGAAGAGTCCGGCGGATAAGATCAGGGTCGAACGTATCATGGCGCAGGAGATCATCTCGATCTTTCCATATTTCATTACATAAGCAAATTCTAATACATCTCACGCAAGATGCAAGTTCACATGGCTAGGTGATGCGGGGCGCGGGCTCATCAGTATCCAAGCGTCTGAGGGCAGCGCGGGATCTGCCCGATGGTCGGTGAGTCGATGTCGCTTCCAATCAGAGACTCGGAAGAAACCCCATGGATGTGGGGCATGGGGGTCCGACGGGGCTTGGATCCCCGTCGGCGGTGCAATAGCCCTGCGAGAGCTCTGATCCCGGACTCCCGGACTCAGGTCTGGCTTCTGCGGAACAGCTACTCGGTCGTCGCCTCATCCTTCGGTTTGACCTTCACGACCTCCTCGTTCAGCTCGACCATGGCGTTGTCGCGCATCTCGATGATTTTCTCCGAAAGCTTCTGGCGCTGAAGGATGGCAGTCAATTGTGGCTTGGCGTCCTCGAAGCTCGGGGGTTCGGCCTTTCGAGAATCCTGCAGGTTGATCACATGCCACCCGAACTGGGTCTGCACCGCCTCCTTCGTATAGCTGCCGACCTCCATTGCGGCGACAGCTTCCGAGAAAGGCGCAACCATCTGGTTGGCGTCGAACCAGTCGAGCTCGCCACCGGTCTTGCCGGTCGGTCCGAGTGAGTGTTCTCTGGCCAGGTCGCCGAAATCCGCGCCGCCGTCGAGCTTGGCGATCAGCTTATTGGCTTCCTCCTCGTCCTTGACGAGGATATGGCGGGCCTTGTACTCGGTGCGGCTCGCGTTCTGCTTCACCTCTTCGTAAGCCGCCTTGATCTCGTCCTCAGTCGGCTGAAGCTCCTCGGCCATCGAGGCGAGGGCGGCATTGGAGAGGATCTTCATTCGCTGCAGCTCGACGGCCGTCGCCACGTCCTCGTTTTGGTCGAGCTGGCGGCGTTTGCCCTCCTGTGAAGCGACGACGAGGCTCATGAATTCGTTGAAGGCATATTCCTGAAATTCCGGTGAGGTCTCGCCTTGATTCTGTTGGAGGCGCTCGAGATAGAAGAGCCGAAACAGATCCAGGGAATAAGGTGTCCCATTGACGGTCGCGATGATGGCGTCATCGTCGACCTCGGCGGCGGTTGGGCCGGCGAGGAGGGCAGCACAAAGGAGCAGGGTGACTCTTGATATTTTCATGGCAACGTCTTTTGTTTGTTGGATTGAAATGGATGCAGTGATGGCTCGGCCGGATCGACCCTGCGTGCGGTCGTCATCGGAGCGCTCCGACCGGCCGTGCTGTCGGCTGCGGTTTTTGGTCGATCGCTCCGCGCTTATCGGCTGTCAGGCCGGGAAGACCTGCTTGAACGGCTTGACCTTGACATCCTTGTAGACACCGGACTCCAGATAAGGGTCGGCGGCGGCCCAACGCTCGGCAGCGGCGAGATCGGCAAACTCGGCAATGATGAGTGATCCGGAAAAACCGGCGTCCCCGGGGTCCGGGCTATCGATGGACGGATGCGGTCCCGCGAGGACCAGTCGGCCTTCATTTTGAAGGCCCTCCAGGCGTGCGAGATGGGCTGGCCGAGCTTGCCGGCGGAGCCATAGGCTGTCTGGGTGGTCCTCGGCGATGATGGCATACAGCACGTCAGTCAGCCTCTAAGGTTTGGGGTTGGCCCTTCATGTGTCGTGACAGGTAGATCGCTTGGCCGATCACGAATGCCAGCGTCATGCCCATCATACCGAAGAGCTTGAAGTTGACCCAGATCTCCTCCCTGGACTGCGCCTGAGTGCAGAGTGCGAGCAGCTCGCCTCCGAAGTGCTCGGTGCATGCCGAGAGGTCGATATCGTGCAGCCCGGAGGCAAGGATGAGCGCCTGCTGAGCCGCGTAAAACCCGCTGCCGACATAGACGACGAACAGGTTGACGAGACCGGTGACCAGGAAAAATCCGACCCACATGAGGTTGAGTCGGTTCCAAACGGTTTTCGGAACCTCGATGGCGCTTCCCATCATCCTTTCGATCAAGGAGCGCTCGCCGATCAACTGGCTGCCGAGGAAGGCCGCGCCGAATAGCCAGTTGACGATGGTTGGCTTCCACATCACGAAGATCGGGTCGCGCAATGAGATGGTCAGCCCACCGAACAAGACCAGCAATCCGAGGGTCACCAGATGCAGGTTCTCCACCCGGCGCCGGCGCAGCCAAGAGGAGGCGACCAGAACGGCAGATGCCGCGATGGCCACGCCTGTGGCGACATAGATGCCCTCGAGCTTATAGGCGACGAAAAAGAGCATGACTGGAAGGAAGTCGACAAGCAGTTTCATGGGGTCTGTGTCGCCGATTGGGCGTGTCTGAAGGGGAAGGCCGGGTGGCTGGCGCGCCTATCCCGGGACCAAGCCAAGCCCGGCGCAAGGGCCGAGCGGATGCGAAATGATGAGAGGCCCGGCTTGGCTGCCGAAGATGCACCGTGCGCCGCGCGGGCAGGCCGCTTAGCGTTAATCCAAGCCGCAGCATCATAAGGCCATTGGCTGATTAGGGCAAAACCGCCCGTCGAATTTTTCAGTCGGGTCGGTCGCGATAAGCCATCGCGTTGCTCGCCAGTCCCTGAGGCTCTGGCCTTCGGGATCGTGCTGCGGGACCCATCGCGACGAGCCAGGTCAACGACAATCCGAGACGAAAATGAAGGTGGCATCATTGTTGAGCGTTTCCCTTTGGTTGGAGTGTATAGTTGCGTCCGGCTTTTACATTCAATCGATCCGGGAGGGTTGTCGTGGAGACAGTCGCGGCTTGGGTGAGTACGATCAATGGGGTCGTCTGGGGCCCCCCCATGCTGGTCCTGATCCTGGGGACCGGTTTCTTCCTGATGCTTGGTCTGCGCTTCATGCCTCTCCTGAAGCTCGGGTACGGCTTCCGAATGCTTTGGGCGGGGCGACATGCTCAAGGGCAGGGAAACATCACCCCTTTCAACGCCTTGATGACATCCCTCGCGGCCACGATCGGGACGGGCAACATCGCCGGCGTCGCCACGGCGATCGCGATCGGAGGGCCCGGTGCGCTTTTCTGGATGTGGTGCACGGCGCTGGTCGGCATGGCGACCAAGTACGCCGAGGGCGTCCTGGCGGTCAAATACCGGGAGGTCGACGAGAGGGGCAACTATGTCGGTGGTCCGATGTACTACATCAAGAATGGTCTCGGGCGGCGATGGCTCTGGCTCGGCACCGCCTTCGCGATCTTCGGTGGCCTTGCCGGATTCGGCATCGGCAACATGGTCCAGGCTAACTCGGTGGCCCATGCACTCAACAGCAATTTCGCCATCCCCGAGGCATGGGCGGGTATCGGTATGGCCGTGATGGTCGGCCTGGTCCTGATCGGCGGTATCCGCTGGATCGCTCAGGTGGCCGGCAAGCTGGTTCCCTTCATGGCGGTCGCCTATGTGGTCGGCGGTCTGGTGGTCTTGGCCTTCAACGTCGATAAGATCCCGGAAGCCATCTACCAGATCGTGCTGCACGCCTTCTCTCCGACAGCCGCTGCGGGTGGATTCGCCGGGGCGACACTGATGTTGGGGATCCAGATGGGCGTGGCTCGCGGCATCTTCTCCAACGAGGCCGGTCTAGGCAGCGCCCCGATCGCGCACGCTGCGGCCCAGAGTAACGACCCGATCCAGCAGGGGACGGTCGCGATGCTCGGAACCTTCATCGATACCATCATCATCTGCACCATCACGGGTCTGGTCATCATGGTGACGGGGGAATGGATGAGCGGCCAGACGGGCGCCAGCCTCTCATCCGCGGCCTTCACGACCGGTCTGCCGGGGATCGGCGGTTATATCGTGGCCCTCGGCTTGGCCCTGTTTGCCTTCACGACCATCCTGGGCTGGAGCGTCTATGGCGAGCGGTGCATGGAATATCTGTTCGGCGTCCGTGCGATCGTCCCTTTTCGTTTGGTTTGGGTGGCCGTGATCCCCGTCGGTGCCATGCTCCAGCTCGATTTCATCTGGCTGGTCGCGGATACTCTCAACGCCTTGATGGCAATTCCCAATCTGGTGGCTTTACTGCTGCTCAGTCCGGTGGTTTTCCGGATGACTCAGGACTATTTCGCCGATCCGGTCAACCGGCGCGTGGCGAGCTGAGCCGCTGGTGATGGCCGGGCATCGGAGAGCAGGCCGGGATGGTCTGCCCCGGTGCCCGGCATCCTCTGATCGAGGCGTTGTCGCCCAGTCGCTGGCCGACCTATTTGTTGGCGGAGGGGGCGATCCAGTGTTTCCGAGTCGTGCCCAGCTCCACCGAGAGGCCCGGGCCGGACAGCCATGATAGGGGTTTGAACCCATGTTCCGTCTTCGCCCCGCGCAGGCCCGTTGGTTCGAGGCCTACGTTCCTCACGAACAGACGGTGCGCGCAACCGAGATCCTGGCCAAAACCGGGGTCGTCGAGCTTGAAACGGACCCGCGCCTTTTGGATCCCCTGGATACCCGCAAGCTTCGCTATTTCGTTCAGCACGGCCATGCCCTCATCGCGAGCCACCAAGAAGACCTGCCCACCGGCCGAGACAAACCGACGGCCTTGCTGGGTAATCCGGTCCGCATAGCCAATCTGGCCCTGCATCGGCTGAGGGTCTGGAGTGCCCGCATTGATTTTCTCAAGGAACAGCTCGCCGAACGAGAGTCTGAGCGGGATGACTTGCGGCTCCTCGAAGAGGCCCTGCGCGCCATGCGACGCGACGGTTTTGACCTCGACGGCCTCTTCGGCGACTCTCGATTTCTGTGTAGGTGCCTCTTTGCATGCCCCAAGACGTGCCGCCTTGAGGACACTGAGGTCGAGGGTCAAACCGCCCTGGTGGTCCGGGGTCCACGCCACGACTTTCGCTTTCTGCTGGGCCTCCAGGATGAGCGCGCGGTCATCTGCGATTTGGTGGTCGAGAAAGGCTGCGAGCAGATTGGTATCCCCTCCTGGTTGACGGGTGACCCCAACCATCGGATCCGCCTGGCTCGCATCCATCTGATCGAGCTGGAGCACGCGATCGCACGGATGGAAAGGGACTTGCGGGCTGTGCGCGCCGATCCGGCGATCGCGTCCGCACGCGCCCAACTGGATACCCTCGGGTGGTATCTGGACACGGCGTCGCGATATCTCGGCGGCACGGAGTTTTGCCATGTGACCGGCTGGACCACCACCCGGGATCCGGATGACTTGCAGCGAGCGCTTTGGGAATCCGGGATCGAGGCCGTGGTTCGCTACCCCGAACCGCCGGCACTGGTTGCGCCGCCCATCATGACATTGCAAAGCTCTTGGGCCCAACCCTACCGGCCACTCCTCCTGCTTTGGGGGACACCGGGCCGGCAGGAGATCGACCCGAGCGGTCTCCTTGCGCTGCTTGTGCCACTGCTCTTCGGCTACATGTTCCCGGATGTCGGCCATGGCCTGCTGCTGGTCCTCTTTGGGCTGTTGTTCCGCAAGCGTTGGCCTGACATCCGCTTTCTTCTGCCATGTGGGCTCTCCGCCATGGTCTTCGGTCTGCTGTTCGGGGACGTCTTCGGCTTCGACGATCTGATCCCCGCCCTCTGGCTCAAGCCGATCGAGCACCCCTTGATCGTTCTGGCGGTGCCGATGGTGTTCGGCGTGTGCCTCCTGCTGCTCGGGCTCGTCTTCGCCGGGTTTGAAGCCAAGTGGAACGGCGCCCTGGGCGCCTGGCTGGCCGTGGACGCGGCCGTGCTCGTCCTATATCTGGCCCTTGTGGCTGCCCTGATCGATCCCAGAGCCCTGGTGTTCGCCGGTGTTGCCCTGGTCCATTATGTTGTCGGCAGTCTGTGGCAGGCTCGCCGAGAGGGCATTCGGGTCCTACCCAGCGCCATCGGTCGACTGCTGTTCAGTGTGTTCGAGCTCATTCTCAATACACTCTCGTTCGCTCGGGTCGGCGCATTCGCACTCGCCCATGCTGCCTTCTCGCTCACGATCATGACCATGGCGCAGGGTGTCGAGAACCCACTGGCCTGGTGGCTCATCATTATCTTGGGCAATCTCTTCGCGGTGGTGCTGGAGGGCCTGGTGGTGTTCGTCCAGACCACCCGTCTGGTCCTCTTCGAATTCTTCGTCCATTTCCTGCGTGCCGAGGGCAGGTTGTTTCGGCCTGTCGCGGGACCAGGAGGACAGGACTGAATCCTGTCAACTCTATTGCATCGGCTGCATGCTAGGGGCACGCGTCGGACTCGCCAATCATCTGGTGGAAAACGACCGACCGGGACACAAATAGCCACCACGGGGTCACACGGTTGCCGCGTGGCATCAGTAGAGCGCTCGAAACGTCCAGCGTGGACCAACCCCTTGGTGCAGAGAGAGGTGACGAAATGAACGGCAAGACGAGAAGTAAACAGGGCCTGCCGGGCTGGGCGAAGACGCTGATCACCCTGGTGGTGATCGTCTGTGCGGGGGCACTGCTGTGGACTCAACTCCCGCGGGGGG
>RRYU01004068.1_pt1 | contig 28342 bp, 22 predicted proteins | sample 2162651 | NCBI WGS metagenome assembly RRYU01 (sample SAMN10267283, study PRJNA491782) | microbial mat metagenome | isolation source: biomat in the production well | place: Japan: Minami-Kanto gas field, natural gas well KTG3 | collected 2017-06 | reverse complement strand
CATGGCCAATACCGCGCTCAAATTGCGCAAGCCGGCTATAGGAACGAGCGAGTCCAAACACCTGCTGGGCAGTTCCCAGGCCATAGAAAGCATCCGCCGCCTGGTGCTCAAGCTGGCCCGCAGCCAGGCCCCGGTCTATATCAGCGGTGAATCCGGCACCGGCAAGGAACTGGTGGCACGTTTGATCCACGACAACGGAGCACGGGCGGATAAAGCATTTATTGCAATCAACTGTGGCGCCATTCCCCAGGACCTGGTGGAAAGTGAACTGTTCGGCCACGTCAAAGGCAGTTTTACCGGCGCCCAGGCGGACAAGGAAGGCCTGTTTCAGGCAGCGGAAGGCGGCACTCTGTTGCTGGACGAGGTGGGAGATCTGCCTCCCGCGGTACAGGTCAAACTCCTGCGGGCGATCCAGGAAAAGGCGGTGCGTCCTATCGGCGCGCGCCACGAGCAGGCGGTGGACGTGCGTATCATCAGCGCCACGCACAAAAACCTGGGCGAACTGGTGAAGAACGGGGACTTCCGCCAAGACCTGTTCTACCGCATCAACGTCATCGAACTGCCCATACCTCCCCTACGGGACCGGCCCCAGGACATCCCCTGCCTGGTGGAGCATTTTATCGCTGAAATCGCCGCCCAGACCCAGGGTCCAAAGCCCAGGCTGGAACCGGCCGCCCTGGAACAATTGAAGGCCTATGCCTTCCCAGGCAATGTGCGCGAGCTGGAAAACATCCTGGAACGGGCCACTGCTCTGTGCGATGACGGGCAGATCCGGCCGGAAGACCTGCAATTGCCCCAAACCGTGAAAAGCGTAGCGGAGCCGGATGAATCCATAGAGGGCCACCTTGGGGAATATCTGGATGAGGTGGAAAAGCAGGCCATCCTCAAGGCCCTGGAAGAGACACGCTGGAACCGTACCGCCGCCGCCCGCAAACTGGGCATGTCCCTGCGCTCCCTGCGCTACCGTCTGAGCAAGCTGGGACTGAGTTGAATTTGTTGTTCACTATCCATCCTTCAATTGGCGAGTAATCCTGCTATTCACCCGCCCCAGCCAAGACTAACGGTGTACACAATGGAATTTATTGATCTCAAGACCCAGCAAGCCCCCATCCGCGAGGAAATCAACAGGCGTATCGCGGCGGTGCTGGACCACGGCCGTTACGTATTGGGACCGGAAGTGGCTGAACTGGAGGAACGCCTGGCCGGCTACGTGGGCGTACAGCACTGCGTCAGTGTCGGCAGTGGCACAGACGCCATCATGATCGCCCTTATGGCCTTAGGCATAGGCCCCGGCGACGAGGTCATCACCACGCCCTTCACCTTCATCGCCACCGGCGAAGTCATCGCCCTGGTGGGAGCCCGGCCGGTATTCGTGGATATCGACCCCCGGACCTTCAATCTGGACCCCGGCCTGATCGAAACCGCTATCACAGAGAACACCAGGGCGATCATGCCCGTGAGTCTGTATGGACAGTGCGCGGACATGAGCGCCATCAATGCCATTGCGGAAAAGCACGGCCTGCCGGTAATCGAAGACGCGGCCCAGAGTTTCGGGGCCACCCAGCATGGCCTGCACTCCTGCGCGCTCAGCAGCATGGGCTGCACCAGCTTCTTCCCGGCCAAACCCCTGGGCTGCTATGGCGAAGGGGGTGCCCTGTTCACCAATGACGACGAACTGGCGAAATCGGCCCGGGAGATCCACGTGCACGGCCAGGACAAGCGCTACCACCATGCGCGGATCGGCCTGAACGGCCGCCTGGAAACCATGCAGGCGGCGGTGCTCCTGGTCAAAATGGATATTTTCGAGACTGAGGTGCAGAAACGCCGGGAGCTTGGCGCCCGATTCTCACAGCAGCTTGCCGGCGCGGATCTGGTGACACCCTACATCGCCGAGGGCAACACCAGTGTCTATGGGCAATATACGATTCGCGTTACACAGCGGGAGCGGGTGATCGAACACCTGCAAAAGGCCGGCATCCCCACGGCCGTGCACTACCCTATTCCACTGTACCGCCAGCCGGCACTGCGGCAGGATATCGAATGCCCGCATGCCGATCAGGCAGCGGCACAGGTCATGAGCCTGCCGTTTCATCCCTATCTGAGCGCAACGGACATGGAGCGCATCACCTCGGCCCTGCATGAAGCGACTCAGATATAAAGTTTTACTCATCGACGATGAAACAGGCTTCCGACATGTCGGAAGCCTGATAGCGTCACTGCCTCGGAGGATGAGTTACACTAAGCTTATGTTCATGCACAGACTACTCGTCGCTAATCCCATGGCAGTCACAATTGTTTTCGATCCATCCGCCAGAGCACGATGCGTGATACCAGACCCAGCCAGCCTGTCAGTCTCGAAGACTACCTAGCAGGCGAATGCGCCACTGATGTCCGGCACGAATATATCGCCGGGCAGGTATATGCCATGGTGGGCGCCAGCCGATCCCACGCACTCATTGTCACGGCATTGGCCCTGGCGATAGGACCCTATGCACGCAAAAACGGTTGTCAGCTCTTCATCGCCGACATGAAGGTACGCCTGTCAATCGCAGGTGACGACATCTTTTACTACCCCGACCTGATGCTATCCTGTGATCCCGAGGATCGGGAAGACTTCTTCATCACCCGGCCTTGCCTGATTGTTGAAGTCCTTTCGAAGTCCACCGAGCGTATCGACCGGCGCGAAAAACTCCTTGCATACCAGACCCTGGGCAGCCTGCAAGAATATGTCCTGACCACCCAGGACCATGCAACGATTGAGATCTTCCGCCGCACAAACAACTGGCAGCGTGAGCAAATCACCGGCGACAACCTGCACCTCGATAGCATAGACACCGACATCCCTCTCGCAATGATTTACCAGGATGTCGGTCTGGCCCCTGCCAAGTAGAATCCTGGTGCATCCCGGCCGCATCGCGCCAAGCTGAACAAACCGCCTCATATGCTCTATTTTTCCTACAACTCTATCCGGAATTTCTGACAAACTCAGGACATTATTTCCACATACAACCACAACTCAGACCTGTAATCTTTCTCCTGCAACCCCACAACGACAGGAGAACAGTATGAAATCCCATCTCGCCACAATCCTGGCCCTCGCCATATCCACGCTTTTCTTCACTGCCATGGCCGCCCCAGTGAATGTCAACACCGCGAGCGCCGAGGAAATCGCCCATGCCCTGAATGGCATAGGTCAGGCAAAGGCCCAGGCCATCGTCGACCATAGAAAAGCCCATGGTCCGTTCAAGTCCGCTGAAGACCTTGCCGCCATCAAGGGCATCGGCCCGAAGACCGTCGAAAGGAACAAATCAGACATTCAATTGTAAAATGCTCTGATGGAGGTTGGTTCGCAGGGATGCACTGAAAAAACGGGGGGATTCGCCCCTGATACTCAACCCACACACGCCGAATTCAGTGCCTGCCGTGACAGACAGATACATCACGCGCGGTATTGTCTATCCGGCAGGCAATCGAGAAACTTCTTTATCCTGGACAATGTCGAAAAAAGCGATTTTCGAATACCGCCAGGGAAGCGATGGCAGGATGTGACAATATTTGTCACTCCTTGACATCCACTGACACCAACGGCGCTGACGCAGTAATGGAAAAACCCTGGCCACCAGTATCTGTTACATCACTCATTCCTATCTCAATCCCAATTTCATGACACTACAGACATTTATCGTCCGATATGCTGACTGCGACCATAACTGGCACCGAACATGCCTAGCTTATACCGTGCAGAACAATTTCCGCTTAAAGAATCTGACACGGCAGCCGCTGACAGCAGTTGTCAACTTTTAAAAGAAGCTAAGGAGCAACTCCATGCGCAAAATGCACAACCAGTCTGGTTTCACCCTGATCGAACTTATGATCGTCGTCGCGATCATCGGTATCCTGGCGGCCATCGCCATTCCGGCTTATCAGGACTACACCATCCGCTCGAAGGTGACTGAGGGTCTCAATCTCGCATCCGCGGCCAAAACCGGTGTGACGGAATATGTCGTTTCGGAAGGCGAATTCCCTGCAAGTAATGACGAGGCTGGGGTTGCTGCAGCAGGTGACATTAGAGGAAACTACGTGACTTCAGTTACTGTAGGTAGCCCAGATGGCATAATCACCATTGTATATAGTAACCCAGACGAAATAGCAGGCAACACTATCGTCTTGAGCCCATGGACCACGGGCGGATCGGTCATGTGGAGTTGCGATCAAGGAGGTGCATCTCCCGTAGATCCCAGGTATCGTCCGGCAAATTGTCGCTAACCTAAGCCTCTAGTCTAAAAAAAGCCCCTTTACGGGGCTTTTTTTATTCTCACATTGAATACTTCAAAGTTCAGCATGAATGTGACAATAAAGGAAATTGGAATATCTTTTCTTTTCCTCTGCCTAATTTCCCTTACAACGATCGCCTACTGGCCCGGTCTAGCTGGCCCATTTTTATTTGATGACTTTGCCAATTTGCCTGCACTGGGCAAATATGGCGGGATTCGTGACTGGGAGTCGCTTCTTCTGTATTTGTTCAGTGGCATCTCCGGTCCAACCGGCCGCCCCATTTCACTGGCCTCTTTCCTGTTGAATGATGTCGGTTGGCCATCTGACCCATGGAGTTTCAAGTACACCAACCTGATGCTCCATCTCCTGACCGGAACACTGCTATTTACCCTGCTTCTGAAACTATTACGTATCACACGTACCGACTTCAATTTAAGTAACACATTAATTTCGCTGATGGTTGCCGGGATCTGGTTACTACATCCATTAAATGTGTCTACAGTGCTCTACCCTGTACAGCGCATGACCATACTGGCTGCACTTTTTGTCATATTGGGTCTGGTTGGCTATATACACGGGCGCCATCTTCTTTCAACCAAGCCACACAGTGGCTACATTTGGATGAGCACATCCCTTGTAATCTGCACCCTGCTTGCCACTCTCAGCAAAGAAAATGGTGCATTGCTTCCAATGCTGGCGCTAACACTCGAAGTAACAACATTGCGCAGCAGGAACTCTATAACACCACTTGCTGACAAGCGTTGGTCGGCACTATTCCTTTGGTTGCCAAGTTTGCTCATCATCGGCTACTTACTATACCCAATCATTGATGGAAGCCTGATTAATCGTTTCGCCCGAAGGCCATTCACTTTGATTGAAAGGGTTCTGACTGAACCCAGAGTATTGTTTGACTATCTATATTATTGGTTTATTCCACATATCGACAGCCCAGGCTTGCTAACACAAGATTTCCCACTATCTAAGACGCTGTTCGATCCACTCAGCACCCTGGCATCAATTATATCTCTTATAGCCTTGATAGCCCTAGCCATTGCAATCCGAAAAAAACAGCCCTACCTAAGCCTAGCAATATTGTTTTATTTCACTGGGCATATTATAGAATCAAGTGTCGTTCCTCTGGAAATATATTTTGAGCACCGCAATTATCTGCCGTCAATATTTCTTGTTGCACCTATCGGACTCGGACTGGCTGCCCTAATCAATAAAAGAAAAGCGTGGCTTCTTGTTCCGATCTTGTTTATAGGCCTATCCTCTGCTTTAACTGCAGAACGGGTCCGAGTCTGGTCGGATGAATTAAGTCTTGCGTTGCAATGGGCACAAATTCATCCATTCTCACAGAGAGCACAGCGAAATGCTTCACAAGTGGCTGAGAAACGTGGTGCCATAGGACTATCGATGTATATTATGGATTCTGCTGTGCAAAGACTACCAGAAAACCCTATTCTTAGAACCCACCACCTTGTTTTAAAATGTAAATACCAGTCAGCCACTCCCCAAGAAGTAAAAGATCTGATTCATTCCTATCGAACAGATCCTTTTGATTTCCGTGCTCTGAAGCTGCTGCGTACCAGTATGTTGTTTATGGCTTCTTCAGGCTGCAGAGGCATAACAGTAAATGATACTTTCAGTATGCTGGAAGCACTAAGCCATAATCCCAAAGCCAAATCCACTCAGCCGAAACGCCTTCTGCTACATGTAAAGGGAATACTGTGGTTATTTCAAAAACAGGCCGATAAAGCACAAATCCTATTTGAAGAATCACTAAATCTCTACCCAGATGTGGAAACAGGGTTACAACAGACTGCCCTTCTGGCTAGTAGTGGCTATTACTCAGCCGCCTTGTTACATATAAACCTGACTGAGCACTTGCTAAGATCTCATCCCGAACAGCAGGGCCTGGATACATTAGATTATGCTAATGAGATCAATATAATGAGAGATCAGATCATCAAAGATCTCCAAGCTAAATCCGCCCTATAGTTTGAAGCTTGCTTTTATAAATCAATCTTAGGCACCAGATTTTCAACACATTGCATGTAATTAATCCGCGGGTTTCTCTAGTAACCAAATGTATGGAGTCACCCAATATACGTTCTTTACTACCCACATCGCTATCCTCCATTTATAACTACCCGGAACAAGCATGTACTCAACACCGAAGGTTGAAGGTTGCTCAATAAGTTTCCGAGTGTAATCTACAACCTTGAATTGACGCACTAGGTATTTTAAACCCCAATAGGAGAGATGCTTTTCATGATACCGATCTCCTTTACCTGAAATTTTCATATACCAATGTGCTAACGACCTTGGCAAGACTGATAACAAAGGAAGCTTGTAATGCGGTTCCCGATACATCAGGCGGTTGTTCCCAGCAAAATAGCAGACACCTCCTGATTTAAGAATACGAAGAATCTCTTCAAACATTCGCTCAGGTGACGGGACATGCTCGTAGATATGTGAACAAATAACCACATCAAATGTGTTATTGTCGTACACAGTCTGCATCGCATCCCCTGTAGCGAACTCAAGATTAATCCGTGAGAAATTGTCTATGGCAAATTTTACTGCACTTTCATCTATATCGATTCCTCTCACATACGAACAATGCCGCGCTAGTACATCAGCGATGATACCGCTGGAACAACCAAGGTCTAATATGGATAAAGTATGCAGGCGTTCACCGAAATAATCCTGCAATACAGCAACAATGGTTTTTGCCTTACGCTCCCGAAGTTGTATGTTATATACAGAAGGCATAAGTACCGAATAGTCATATTGGTATTCTCTGTCTTTCACAATTACCTCATCTCATGGATCTACCGATTACAGCATAGATTGCCTTCCATGTGGCTAGATATTATGGACTTCGACAATAACCGATGAAAATTCTGTTCATTTCTCGCGCCCACCACCCTGTAATTGGAGGTTTGGAAAGCCATAATGATGCCCTGCGACGTCATTTATCAAAAAATTGTACTTTATATAGCATCGTAAACCGGTACGGAAAAACTGCTTTACCATGGTTTCTACCTTGGGCACTGCTTCGCGCGACCATGCATATCCAACATGTTGATGTCGTACTCTTGGGGGATGGAGTCGCTTCGACAATTGGCTGGATATTGAAAAAACTATTTCCCGGAAAACCTGTCTGCTGTGTAATACACGGGCTGGACGTGACGTACTCAAAGTATGGCTACCAGTATCTAGTGGTCAAGAAGTGCTTGCGATCGATGGACCATTATATCGCCGTCAGCGATTCCACAAGGGATGTCGCAATACAACATGGACTGGCTTCAGAAAATATTTCAGTTATAGGTAACGGAATCGAACTCCCTGTTGGCTATCCCAAGGATCGGTCGTTACGAAAAAAAGACAATATGACTTTAGACATAATAACTGTCGGACGTCTTGTGCCAAGGAAAGGCATTGCGTGGTTCATTGATAAAGTCATGCCGAAGCTTCATAAAGATGTAACCTACACAGTGATCGGCGATGGTCCAGAACGTGAACATATCCAGATGGTATCTGAAGCATCGCCTGCCGCATCTCGCATCCACCTTTTAGGGCAAGTCTCTGATAAAACCAAATGGCAATATTTGCAATCCTCAGACCTTTTTATCCAACCAAACATTATTGTGCCGAACGATAAAGAAGGTTTCGGCATTGTCGTATTGGAAGCCTGCATACTGGGCACACCTGTTCTCGCATCCAGACTTGAAGGTTTAAAGAGCTCAGTACATGAAGGAAAAAACGGTTGGCTTGTTACACCATCGGACGCCGATGCATTTGCTCAGAAAATTAACGAGCTTTGCATGAACAGGGGCTTACTTTCCGAGACTGGAAAATCAGCCAGTTTATTTGTAAACGCACAATTTGGATGGGATAAAATCACAAAAAAATATCTTAATGTAATTAGCAGTCTAATTAATAGCAGATGTTGACCGCTAAGTCAGAAATTTTCTTTTTCAGTAATTCTATTGTTTGCATGAGCAATAAATCAACAAATGAAAATTGATAAGTCAAAAGTAAGTCATTGGATTTATTTAGTAATATTTCTTTGCAATGTATTAATCACTCTTCCTATTTCATTATTACCACGTAGTAAATCAAGATATCGCATAATACTGTATGGTCATAAGCTTAGCGGGAATCTTCTGGGGATTTACAGTGAATCATTAAGATCAATATATTCAGACATCGATGCATTTTATCTTACGATGGACTATCAATATTACTGCAAGTTACGTAAGAAAGGGGTAGCCGCACTATATGCCCTAAATCCTTATCATATTGTACAAGTGGCCTTGTGCCATGCCTTGGTCAGCGATCATGGCTTGCATTCACTCTTTTTATTTATCTATGTTGGGCGCATGAAGTTTGTTGATGTCTGGCATGGAATCCCTTTTAAAGGATTCGACTCAGACGACTTTCGTCTACAACAACACTATGATCGAATTTTACTCCCTTCTGAACTCATGCTTGAATTTTACACCAACAAATTTGGCTTCGAACCAGAACGCCTTATTGTAACAGGCTATGCCCGTACTGATATCCTTGTCACCAAAACATCGCTTCCTTTAGCTGAAATACCTCGAGCAATCATAAACAATTCACGCAAGATCATTATGTTTGCACCCACATGGAAACATGAAAACGCAGACAGAAGTATATTTCCTTTCGACATGTCACCCAATGATTTCACCGAACATATGCAGATTGTTTGTGAAGAATTAAATGCAGTGTGCCTACTTAGAACTCATCTGAATTCAAGAATTGGATCATTACAGGCTACAGATAGAATCATAAACTGTCCGTTTGAGAGTTTTCCTGACACAGAACAGCTACTATTATGTACAGACTTGTTGATCTGTGATTGGTCATCGATTGCATTTGATTTTTTATTACTGGAACGGCCAACAATTTTTTTAGATGTCCCGCATCCATTCAAAAAAGGCCTTTCACTAGGCCCCGAATACAGATATGGATACACAGCAAAAACACAGAACAATATGTTTGAGTTTATAAAGACATTTTTGAGCAATAGGAATATTTACCGCAAACACTTTATCGAACGGCAAAGAAAAATCAAATCAGAAATCTACGGGAAGTGGGCTGACGGTGCGGCATCTCAACGGTGTCTTGATGAAATAAAAATAATTATGTAAACCAATATTTAAGATTCATTCGGATATCGCGTTGGTAGCTTCATGGAGGAATACAAACGTAGTTTGAAAGACTCCATATCACGTAAGCCATGGTCATCTTAGTTCGATCTGCACATCCATCACCCCGTAAGCAGGCCCTGAAACTGTGCCTAAATAGAGGCAGCTCAATCGCATGAGTAGAATCATAAATTCAGTATCTTAGCGCACCCAAACGTCGCAGTTTTCAACACAATCCAGGGTGGACTCGGGGACACTGCAAGCTTATTCCGCTACCACGGTGTGTTGGTTCTTCTGATGGTGCATAATCGACTGATTTATATAGCCTGGTAATGCGATTGCCCTGTGGATGCTGGCCTGAAAACATGGGGTAATAACTGTCTGATTCGAAAACTTGATGGTAGAATTTAGATGGTATGATCGGCTTGGTTTATTTGGACGGCCTATCCTTGCTATTTAGTGACTGAAAGTGGGCTACCAAAACGCAAGTATCTTAGTTAGAAATCGATAGCAACAGCGGCATAATAAGGCTGATACATGGATTACTCAGATAAACCATATGAACGATTACCAGTCTGTGGCCAAGATGCTTTCAAGCGCAACTGGTCCTTGATCACAACTCAGCTTCGCAAAGCCGATATAAATCATTTCGCGCTTAGAAACAACAGGTTATACAAAATTGGTATTCTGCTTCAGAACCAGGGCCAACTTAGATCTGTTCTAAACATTCTGGCATTGCATACGGGAGTCGTTGTTGAGTACCAATTACATCAAACATGGCATACTTACATCCCTTTCATTTCTCCAGATTCTTATTTTGGTCGCACCCCTAGATATCGTGTTTATTACAAATTCCGTCGCTTGGGTATCACACTTTACGGCCCGGAAGTCGCATGTATTGTCGAATTATGGCGGCAATGTGACGATCACATCGAATGCAATTACGGCAATTCCATAGCCTCACGACTTCCGTCAACCGATTCTTGGTCAATTTGCCCCGTCGACTCCATCACTAAACAGTCTACGCTTCTGGCAGAAAAAATACCCTCCTTGGAAATCGATTTTCCGATCGACGTTGTTTATACATGGGTAGACGGCATGGATCCCGAGTGGCGGAAGAATAGGGATTTCTTCCAAAACAAGGAAAGCAGCGAGGCCCCACGACACCCTTCCTCTATCCACGAAGCACGATGCAGGAACCGCGAAGAACTAAGGTACTCTCTTCGTTCGCTGTGCATGTATGGAGACTTCTTCCGCCGAGTGTATATCGTAACGAGCGATCAGACGCCCGACTGGCTGAATACCGATAACCCGCATATAAAATTGGTATCAGATCGCCAGATATTGCGAGATGGCGGTGCATTACCGACATTTAATTCTCATGCCATAGAAAGTCGGCTACAACGCATTGAAGGATTAGCTGAGCATTTCCTTTACCTTAACGACGACTTTTTCCTGGCTCGCCGTATGTGTCCGGAACGTTTCTTCGCGCCCCATGGACAGGCCTCAATCTTTTCTTCGCCGCATAATATTCCAACAAAGATTGCCGATATTATTGACCGCCCGATTGATACAGCAAATCAGAATTCCCAAGCCTTGATCGAAAACCGCTTTGGGCGCTACCCCACTCACAAACCGCAACATGCACCTTATGCCTTACGACAAAGCGTATTGCTAGAAATGGAGAACATCTATCACGCTGAATTCAAAGCTGTCGCCTCCTCTCGGTTTCGCTCTCAAAATGATATCGCTGTTGCTACGTCTCTTTTTGCTTACCATTCGCTTTGTACTGGCGCCGCCATTCCGTCTTCCTATAGATCGCGCTATATTGATATTAACGACCCACTGTTCCCACTCCTTATATCGCCATTCTCTGAATTGATGCGAAGCAAGTATGACTCTTTCTGCTTAAACGAAGTGGATAATGGGCGAATGCCATCATCCATACGAGATCGTATAGTGCCGTGGTTTCTTGCATGGCGCTTCCCCGTACCTTCTCCTTTTGAACTCAATTAGAAATTGTACAACCTTATTTTGAACTGTCTTTCACGCTAAAGCTTATTATGTTGCCTACAATTCATATAAAACACAAGCCTGGATTATCTCAATAACCAAGACATGTATAAACAGTTTTTGATGCAAGCATTTAACCTATGATTTTCCGTTGATTTCATCGATAATACCTGACCGACTTTTTCTCGCGATGAGAATAGCGCTGTATATTCCAACGGTCCAGGTAGGTGAGTTTCTGGCAAAAGGGTTACCGACTTTGAACCTAAAATGAGATAGTTACAGCGTTTATTGACTGCCTGTAACTAGTCAGCCAGTAGATGAGAATACTAATCACCCGAGACCATGCTACAGTATGGTTGAATATAACACTATGAAAAGTCAAATGTTCTGCTGGTATTAATGCTCCCCACAACCTTTCTCTTGGTTTAACATTAGTGTCACACTACTACTAAGCCAGCTATTCATATGAGTCACGATGAAACGCCTAATAATCGATATTACATCTATTTTATACAATTACAGATTGACCACGGGCATTCAGCGCGTCGAACGGAACATCCTTCGGTATGCACACCGACAATCACGAGAAATATTCGATATAAAATTTACCATTATCACCAAGCATGGAGCAATTTTACTAGATAACTATCCAGATAGTGGATTAACAGCATATCTATTTCGTGTTTATGTAGCGATATTACGTCTAAACCACGTTCAGCATTTGACTTATACATGTCTTCCTTTCGACCAGACTCAAAAGATCTTAGCAAAACATTGGAACAACTTCGCAAAGTACCCGCTCTTTCTTTTCTTTTCAGTACTCATACTCATTCCTGTATTATTTTCCTATTTATTCGGAGCATACTGCTTACACACTCGTTCACTGCAAGGCAAAGAGGATGATATTCTATTTATTCCCGGCACTACTTGGTATTTGCTCAATATAATTGACACACTATCTGTCTTAAAATCAGAAGGCGTTAGAATCGTAACTCTATTACACGATATTTTACCTGTTCTTCACCCCCAGCACTTCTCGAACCCTGAGAATTTTGCATACAAATTGCCCCTCACGGCAAAACTCTCTTCACTGATCATCACAACGTCCGAGTCGACCAGAAGATCCATTATTAATTTTTTTGCGGAAAACGAGATAGGGACGCGTGTCGTTCGCTTCAAGCCAGGTTACTACTCTGCACGGCAAAAAGACGAGTCGACGCGACAAGAATTACTTCAACTTTTTTCTAAAAGGCCCGTTTTTATTGTTGTCGGTACAATTGAACCAAGAAAAAATTGTGGTTTTATACTTGACACATTCGTTGACCTCTGGGACAAAAGTGAATGGAAAGCCACCCCCGCACTTTGTTTTATAGGTCGTTATGGATGGAAACAAAACACATTACGGAATCGTATTCTTTCTCATCCTCAATTCAAAAAGGATCTTTTTTGGTTCCAGGATTTAACAGATGCGGAACTAGACTACTCCTATCTTCATTCAACGGCATTGATATTTTCATCTTCTTTCGAAGGTTTCGGACTCCCCATTGTGGAAGCATTAAGTCGCGGATGCTCCGTGCTGGCAAGCGACATACCCATATTCAGGGAAGTCGCTGGAGATCACTGCTTGTATTTTTCGCTCGAAAGTACAACACAGTTAGCTAGGCATATATCGGATTTAACTGAATCTCGGAAAACAAGCACAGACAATAGTATTCCCGCGTTTCACTGGCCAACCTGGTCAGATTCTGTAGTCGAACTAATTCACATCATGGATCGCATTTAGTGCAGAGACATTGTTCTTCGGTTGGCTCAATGATAGTTCTACAGGAACCACACGGTCAGTGGTAAGCGGTCGCCTCAAACATATTGCCAACAGTCAACACGTCTATCTACGGCAGGCGCTTGATTCCCACTGCTTTTCCCCGTCTCGATGGAAAAGCGGGGGCTTTTGTCCACCACAGTGCGGACACTCAAAACCGTTCGGCCACCTCGAGCAGTTCCTGCGCTGCCTCAAACTGGGCTTCGGTGCCAAAGCGGTCAAAATACGCCGGCAACGACAAGCCGTGTTGAAACTGAATCTTGTAGTCGGCATCAATCATCTCCTCGCCGATTCCCTGACGAGGATTGTGCGTCCACCAGTGACTCAATCCGTGAGTCCATGGCGGATAGATAAGCGATGGGGCTAATCACTTTTTATGATGAGCCTCATGCAAATGGGTTTAATGTCTATGCGTGACGAAGTTGACTAATAAATATCGAGCTTTCTTGCCATTACCCAGTAAGCCGCAGGAAACCCTTCGACACTATTATCGATTGGATCGATGTCAATTATATTGTATGAGTTCTGAAGCATGTGCCGAATCCCATATTCTGTGAAACGCCAATAATCATAGGGAATCAAATGCAATGCCTGCCTAAACGGAAGCCCCAAGAGCAAAACCCCGTCCACCCGAAGGATCCTGGTGATTTCGTTGATTCCCGACTGATAATCATCAACGTGTTCCAATACTCCACTACAATAAATGCAGTCGTACGATTCATTCTTTATTTCCGGCATCGAACGAATATCAAGTATTAAGTCGCACGCATACTCTCCGGACACTTCCGAAGTAGTGTATGAAGAGGCATGCGTGAAATAATTCCTGTATAAATTGCCTTGACCATCCGAGTCATTACCACTGCCGATGGATATAACATGACCTTCTAGATTTGTGCATCGTTCTCGCAGCCACTGATTACTCTCTATCCTCGCACGTGACGGCCCGCCCTTCCTGAAAACCGAAATTGATCGCAGATATTTTATTAGACTAGTTTTTCTTAGTCCCATCAGTTTATTTTCTCCAAAAGGAGATAATCAATTTAAAGCCATATATTAAACGCCCAAGAATCTCCCTTCGTGTTTTCCTTGCTATATTTTGTATTACCCGGATTGGCGCAGCGAGTTTCCACGAGAGAGATGCACGCATTTTTCTATTCTGTGCAGCGAGTGAAACGACTTGTTTTTTGGAAATTTCGAGATCGCGTTCCAATTGATTTGCTCTCTGACGCTGTATATTGCGATCTCTGTCGATAGGTCCAAGCATCTCCATGAATCGGTATGACACCTGTGATTCTTCTTGGTGCGAACGCATATCATTCTCACCCACAAATAACCGATCCGCCAAACTTTTAAAATAAATACGTTCCAATCTCAACATTTCCCGTTCAGGATCATTTTTGACCGGGATCCCTTGAAGCAAAGCGATCTCCGTAGCCAAGGTGTCCGCATGATTAAATACCGACCCTTTCAAATAATCAGTCAAATCCATTAAAGATACGATATCCGGGCCAACAAAATCATATTTGTTTACCATATTGCAATCGTCAAATGCAATCTCAAGCCCCGTTCGATCACGAATATTAGTTTCACAACGTTTTCGATACGAGGTGTCATCACTCAAGGTCTCCATTTCTATAACTGAGTCCGCATACAATAACCCGCAGAAATAACCAATCAGATATAGATGGAAAAAAACGAAAACCGCTAATACGCGGTTGGAAACCGCCCACGCAAAAGCTTGTTCGTTGCTCAGGCAATCCTTATTGAGATCAAACCTTTCGTACTGGAGCCCCATTCTTGATAGTAGATGTGCATTTCGAGGAGACAAAGCTATTTGTGCAAAATGGCCGAGCATGTCTGACTTAAGAACTGAATTCAGCGTACCGAAAGGTTCTCTCAAAACGATGATATGAGTTCCTCCAAACGCATTGGCAATGCCACCTGTGCGTCCCAATGATCGGCAAAACCCGAACACTGGTTGACGCCGCCGTTGCCCGGCAGAGTCAAGCAAGAACTGAAGATAGTCTCGGTCGATCCTTTCCAACCCACCATCGGCAAAAAACAGTTCACTACTCAGTCTCGGATCATAATTTTTTGTTCCATGAGGATATCCGATCAAAGATTGATACTCTGTGAAATATGGGGCTATACCCGCAGGGTGCGAAGATTGCCAAGTATCGGGGGTGTGCTTGATGATCTGTTCGTTATTCAGGTGTCTATGCAGCCAATGATACGGCTCATAATAGGCGACAGTGTTATCAAGACGGCGAAAGCAAGACCATACATAAGTACTCGCCGTACGCCAGAATGCATGCAGAAAAATCGGCTCTAGCGTTTTCACATAATCAACCGTTTTCGTCATTTTTGGTTTGATGCTGTATCGTATCGATAGATCGGACTATATCCTGCCAGGTTTGCTGCCATCCTATAGGCGAATAATTTTTTTTGAGCCGAGTTTCATGCACAGCCAACGCAGTATCATCGAAAAGTAAGGGTTCCAAAGCCTCAAGCAAACTGGTCAGGCAATCAGAATTAAAATGTACAGCCAGCCCACCTCCAGCTTCCAGTAAGGACGAATTGTCAGCAGTGACGCAAACTTTTCCATATGCATGACTTTCAGTAATGGGAAGACCCCAGCCTTCGTATATACTGGGAAACAGTGTAAAGCGGCACATATGATAAATGATTGCCAAATCGCAATCAGGAACATCACACAATAACTTAATACGGCCATCAACATATGAACAGTGTTCTAATTGAGCACGTAAATCAACTGTTTTCAGTCCCCATCGTCCAACAAATACGAGATCTAGCATGGACTTCCCGTACTTCATATACAATGATCGCCAAGCCTTAAAAGCGAGTACATGATTCTTTCTATTTTCTATGGTTCCCACCATCAACACATAGTTTCGCGGCTTTAATCCATAACGAGCCAATACAGAGGATGCGCTGTCACTGGCCTCAAATGCCTCTAATTTCGAAGTGCCGAACCGAATCTTCAGTATGGGTATTTTTTGTATTTCGTGGACTGTTGGCAACATGTATGAGCGGATGTCCGCGATCGTATTTTCGGATGCTGCCAGAAATGCGGTCGATCCTACAAGAAGTGCAGTCAATTTATCCCGACAACGGGCCGCAGTATCCGGATCTGTATATTCCGGCAATGCCAGCGGTAGACAATCGTGTATCAAGGTGACGCTGTCAAAGACTGGTAATACCTGCCGGATCGATGCTATCGCTTCGACAATCTCTTCGTCCCACCATCCACCGAGATTCATCCAGACATCGCCGTTACGAAACGGATGCTTCCAAGCATGATTATTAGAAATTGATTTTGTATTTTCTTTCTGCCAAGTGGGACAGCATTCTGTAAATAGTTTTTTTACTACTCGGTTAACACGGACTAAAAACTGTTTTGGTAGCCAATCAATCTTATTCGGTAATGACGACATGCCTGATTCAGGATATCTTCCAGAGTGTTTACTTTTTTCATGTCCACTGTGAGGGCGTTGGGGTACTCCTCCGATTATTGGAGCGACATCCTCCCAACTGAATGTACGGAATCCCGGAAATTTAGAATCGAAATATACCAAACACACACAGGTTTCCTTGTCATCTTGAAAGGCTACTTCTTTCAGAATTTCTAGAACTACGCGCTGAATTCCCGCTGGTTTGTTTGGACGGTAGAAAAGGCTACGCAGACAGGTAATATCAATCCACCAAATCCGTTTTTTTTCACTATCCAAACCAGGGTCGTTACAGGTGAAAAAACTCAACTTGTCCACCGTTACGCATCCAAAATACTAGTCGTTATATCAGTGTAACCAATGGTCTTATACGATCTTGCTTCTTTCTCGAACGCCTCACGCATACGTGGATTGAAGAGAAAAGCCGATAGCGACTTTCTCCATCCAAAAAAATCAAAGGGATCGAGCCGAATAATCGCACCATTCGCAACCTCCCTTGCGGCAGGAATCTGGCTAGAAGCGAGACAAACCTTTCCATACTGAAGACTTTCGATGACTGGAAGGCCCCAGCCCTCGAAGAAAGATGGATACAAAGTCAGAAGACAGTGACGATAAAGCCATGTTATTTGGCTGTCGCTGACAGGTCCCAAAACCTTTATACCGACTTGGTCCATGGCTTGTGCAAAAGACGTATCAGCATATTCACCACTTCCACGCTGAAACGCCCCCGCCAAAACCAGTTTGATGTCCGCCATTCGTGCATCCTGCAAGTCCCGCTGCATGGATGACCAAACTTCCGTCAACAGATCCTGATTTTTACGCGGATGGAAGGATGATACGAGTAACAAAAATCGCCCCGATTGTAGGCCTTTGACCGACTTATCCTTCGATACAGGGGTAGCATCCCCTAGACGCACTCTTTCCACTTTGTAGTTTCCACTCCCCGCCAAACGCAATTCATGCAACTGATGCTGAGATTGATGCGATGTTGCATAAAAACGGGATACTTCTCTCGCCATTTCCCAAGTCCTGGATTGGGACTCACCACGTTCTCTCCAGCTAAACAATATGGATGGGGCCTGGAAAAACGCCAAATCATGAACCAGAACACCAAGATCCAGATCGGCTTTACGCTTGGCCGCAAGTAAATCTTGAAAGTAATCATTGTCGTGTTGCCAGGTGTGCCCAAGGACGGTGAGTTTATCTTTCGGGTTGAATTTCCAGCCGAGCCTGTTCAACTGATATCCAATCTGATATCTAGGCAGCGCTATCGGTGGGTTGTTGTCGTTCTGCTGCCTCCTCCGATTACTTCCTTCGGCGAACCTCGATTTTTGCTTTATTGCTTTTTTGAAATTTTTCCATTTTTTGAGTATTGTTAAAATTGGCATGCTGATTGATGAAGGCAATAGGTTCAGAGTTCCGAAAACCAGATTGTCCAACTTTTGCCGATATTGCCGGATGTAAATTTTTCTTCTGGCTGGGTAGCGGATAGTATGAAAAACCTTTGGATTAACCGCTAGGCCGTTTGTATTCCTCGGATCAACAATAGACAACTGCTTGCGAATTGATTCTTTGTTCCCAGGATTAAGTGCGATGGGCACGAAAGTACGGAATTCCCGGTCCCAGGCAACGAAATCATTGTGCCCCTTGCGTAAAGCCTCCTCGATTATCCCAAACTCAACTGCCGGAACACCCGTTACTTCAATGTCATGGCGGGCAACGGAATAGGCTTTGGTCACATCCAAATAATGTCGCTTGCTTGCATATCGTCTATTGACAGATCGCCCAACTGTTAGCTCCGTAGCTTTGCGATAAACCTCTAAAGTGCCCGTAACATGCCGTTCTACTGAATAGCGTTCTCGGACAAACAATGAGCGTTTTTCCCTTCTTTCAGGAGGTTCGGGATTATTCAGTTCCTTTTTAATCGCGATACGCAGGTTATGTAGATCCCCGGGATCGATATATGTTGCGTGCTCTCCAAAATACTCCCTTTCTGAAGACCGATCACTGAGGAAAAGTGGCGTCCCTGCCGCGCCAGCCTCAATCACAGATAAAGAGGCTCCTTCGCACCAACTTGTAAGAACAAAGGCGTTAGCCCCTTTATAGGCGGATGCCAACAACTGTCTGTCTTCTATCCGATCTATCCAAATGAGACGTTCGTTACCGTTAGTCTGCACTATTTTCATGTAGCTATCGCTTCCAGGATGCCCAACTAATACCAGAGGCACATCGATAGATCTAAATGTATAGGCAAGCGCGGCTTGGTTTTTTCTCGACTCGATACGTCCTACACACAGAACGTAACGATCCAATCCAAACGTCTGCCGAAAATATTCGGTATCTCCTGCAGCCATAGTTTCGACGTCGGTACCGTTTGGCACATGCACCAATTTATTTCGGTCAACATTTAGCGACACTAAAAAGTCGGCTTCAGCCCCACTTAATGTGATTATCCAATCGGAAAGTTCCGTGGTTTCCCTGAGCGCATCAAAATGCCCTTGAACACCTTCGATCGGAGTCGTGCCGGTTTCCTCCCCCATTGCCATAGTTATGCTACGAGATAGTCTTTTTAATTCTTCATTTGTCTTTTCTTTATTTCTATCTAAAAGTAGTGCAGTAACAGCACTATCGAAGATCTCTCGGCCGCCGAGATTAAGTGCAATCGGCGAATATACTATAGGAATATTCAGCGTGGAAAGAACACGCATTGCTTTTCGAGCATTTTCCAACGGCCAACTGTTAAATACGTGCACTACGTCAGGGCAAAACACCTGCAAATCACTAATCGTTGAGTGTATTTCTACCACAAAACCACGCTTGGTCAATTCGTCTCGGATAAGTGCCGACCGCACTGACGGCCCACCCTTATCCTTTTCTAATTCACTACCGTGAATAAATAACGATATTCTTAATAGTTGTGGTTCTTCACTGGACGAGGAAGTGTAATTTTCCTGGTTATTCCCTATCTTTTCAGACAATATTTTAATAAATGCATCAAGATGCGATTCTCCCCACGCCGCCCAAGTATGGTTTTCTACAGACTTGCGTAACTCCAGACGTTGTTCTACCAGTTCACATACAACGCGAAGAAGATCATCTTCGTCACCGGTCTTGTAAGGTATATGGGGATAATTGGGGATGAAGCCGACGTCAGGAGCTATGACCTGCTTCCCACAAGCGAGCGCTTCATGCACAGGCACTGGTCCCCCCTCGATAAGGGAAGGTACCAACAAGTAATCGATGCTGTTGTAAAAATTGACTAACTCTAAATCGTCATAGTAGGTTCCGGTGTAAGGCCAACCTTCACCCGCAAACACCATTTCCACATTCGGTAAACCACCGATTCTTGCTAATAAGTGTTCTCCTTTACGCCCCGTATCAGGATAGACACGACCAATAATACCTAGTCTGACTTTCGGCTTAAAAAGTTCAAGGTCGATTCCTGTAACAATTTTGCGAATATTTTTCGCGCCTGCATCACTGAGTATTTTTTGATAACGGTCTGCTTTGACAATGCAAAAGTCTGCAAGTAAAGCGTTATTCATGAACTTTTTTTTTGCTTCGGGAAGTTCTTCACGATGTGAAAAATATGAGCCCACCAGTCCATGTTCCACCGATCTTTGAACAGAGTATGGTAAAAAATACGTAAGATCCGCGCACCCACTTGGTTCAGTAAGTATTTTAATATCAAACAAGTTGTGTTCGTCTCGATTTGCACTATTAACAATTTCTTGTGCTAATTTTTCAAGAATCCAGCCCTTATCAGCAATAACGATATCAACTATGTAACGTTTTTTTTTCATTTTATTTGCATTCCAAAATCACATATATCCACACGTATTCGTAGCCGAGATGAATTTCCATATCGGAGCCGATTCTATCGTTTCGAGTTGCATGCAGTAGGCTTCAGACAATATTTCGGTTCACACAGGTGAACTCAGTCCATATCCAGTGTTCCTGCGGTGTTTGTCAGGGTCATTTCAAATCTAAAACGCATTAATTATGATATATTTTGTGTATTATGTTAGAGAACTTCTGCACAATACAGGGATAAATGTAATATTATTTATGACTATGGTAATAAACTAAGGCTAATCTCTTATTTGTAATTACTTTTCTTGGTGTACACAACATGAAAACACATGATGAAGATCGAAATAAAGCATTATCAAATAATCTGGAGCACATAACTCGAATCGATGCAAACCCTGAAACGTTCACTATTGGCGAAGTATGGAAGGATTATCTCACGGCAAGTCATCTAGGGTGGCGACTATTCGTTCGTGACATTAGCGCACAATTTAGGCAAAGTTATTTTGGCTACATATGGGCTTTTGTCCCTGCGATAACAACAGGTATCGTCCTCTCGATTGCAAGTCGCTATAAAGTTATTAATTTCGGTGAAACGCAGATCCCATATACCGCCTACGTCATCATTGGGATGGTTATCTGGCAAACATTTATAGAAGCTCTCATGATCCAGATCAACACAATTATTAAGTCGAAAGACATGATAGCAAAAATCAATTTTCCAAGAGAGGCGCTTATAATATCTGGTTTCCTACTAACAGCATTTAACTTAGTTATAAAAATCTTACTTGTAGTCGCTGTTCTATTGTGGTTTCATATTTTCCCTTCGGCAGTTTCATTAATGTCACTATTTGTTATTGGAGCATTATTGTTGCTTGGTTCAGGAGTGGGCATATTTTTAGCTCCATTTGCGGCATTATATCAAGACATAGGACGTTTTGTTACTATCGCTAGCATGGCTCTACTAACTATTACGCCTGCCTTTTACTCACCACCTTCGGAAGGATTATTTGCAAAAGTAATATCATTAAATCCTGTTGCTACCTTGCTTGTCACCTCTCGTGACTTAATCACATCGAGCGAAATTAATTGTAGTATAAATTCCATTATGTTTGCTTTTATTATCGCAATTCTAACGTTCATTGCAAGTACCATAACATATCGACTATCAATGCCATTTATAATTGAGAGAATCAATGGTTAGTAATAAACTAACCAATTGGATCTCCTGATAAATATATAAATAGCACAATATCGCACACTGCTCACATCCATCCAAAATGAATTCAAATAACAATGTTATTATTTCCGCGAATGACATATCAAAGAAATTCTGTCGTGATCTGAAACGATCTTTGGCATACGGATTCAGTGATATCTTCTGGGCTCTATTAAGAAAAAGAAAAAATTCTAACCGACTACGTACAAGAGAATTTTGGGCGCTACAAAACATCAGTTTTCAATTGAAGAAAGGTGATGCTATGGGGTTGATTGGGCCCAACGGAAGCGGCAAAACCACATTACTACGAATTGTTGCTGGACTAATTAAGCCAGACACAGGATCCCTGACTATAAGAGGACGTATCGCGCCGTTATTAGCCGCAGGGGTTGGATTCATTCCAATTCTAACAGGTAGAGAGAATATCTTCGTCAATATGGCCATGTTGGGCATGTCGAAAAAAGAAATTGTACGCAGATTCGATGATGTTGTTGATTTCGCAGAGATACCTGAAGCAATTGACTCTCCAGTTCAATATTATAGCTCTGGTATGAGGGCGCGTCTTGGATTTGCTTGCGCAATATTTTCTAATCCTGATATTTTGCTTATTGATGAGGTATTAGCGGTAGGTGATATGAAATTTAAAAGTAAATGCTATAGGACACTGTCGAATCTAAAGGATAATGGTACTTCATTTCTAATGGTATCACATAACCCACATGCCATTCTCAGCACATGCAGACAATCAATATACATTTCTAAAGGAAACAAACTGGCTGCAGGAGATACCCATGAAGTAATGAAGAAATATGAAGAAGATTTATACTCAAAAAATATAGCTTGCGATAACAATTTTACCGGCGAAATCAGATTCAACAACAAACAAACGGAAAGTAGTTATGGTATGGATATAGAGTATATTGCGTTCCGGGATGAATCAGGCAAACTCGCTTATCCATTAAAAACAGGAAAGGAAATGAGCATTTGCATTGGGGGAACGGCGTTCCACAGTATCGACGAAGTAAACATCCATATAGTTATCAGAGAACTGTATGGCGACAATGACATAGTATTATTACTGGCAAATGAACGCGACAACGTACATTTCTCAGTATCTAAAGGGTCATACGAAATACGCATTAACCTACCTCATTTAACACTGATTCCAGGTATATATAATATAGAAATCCGGTTAAGATCTGGAAAACTCTTCATGACCGATTATACGCCAACGTTTTCAGTCAAGGTGGAATCGGATGTCAGTCTAATTCAATGCCAATTCTACCAACCTCGCTCATGGAAGCTCTACAATTGACGTGGTAAAGCTTTTTGTGGCATTCATTCTAAGCCCGCGAGCTAAAGCATTGTAGAATAACTAAAAGACAAATAAAAACAATGGATAACAATATATGTTGCAATTCATATGGCTTATCCTACAGGTCAGTGCTGTCGCAAACATAAATCACAAATTACATACGCCCCATAGGAAATATCAAACTTCCTAAAGGAGATACTCATGGCGACTGGAAAAGAAATTGAATCTCGTAGTCATATTGTTGGTTTTAAAGAAGAAATATCAAAGTCGGCGTCTGCATCTGATGATGATTTTTTTTACTTGGTTTGACCATGCCAAGGACAAGGAGGCTGCTTTCGTAAGAGGTAGCTGGGATTTTATCGTGCACATTGCGCTCCCTTCTACAAAATTCTTATCTGTCCCTGAAGAAAAGATTGCACTGGAGATAGGTCACGGTGGCGGTCGAATATTATCAGCTGCAAGTAGGTATTTTCGTGAGGTTATTGGTATTGACATTCACGAAAACAACAATAAGGTAGAACATGGGCTAAAAAGAAGGGGGATTAATAATTTCACTCTAATCAAGACTGAAGGAAGTGACATCCCCATAGATAATGATTCAGTTGATTTGCTGTACTCATTCATAGTGCTTCAACATGTGGAACGTATGGAAGTGTTCAACAAATATCTTAATGAGACTTATAGAATTCTAAAGCCGGATGGAATTGCAGTTTTATTTTTCGGAAGAAAATATGTTCTCTCAATAAATCGGAGCTCAAGAATATGCTACTATATTAACACATTAGCAGAGCGTTTCCTTTTACCAAAAGGATTTCAAGAACTGCCTGCAAAACTTAATTGTATTAATCTGTTTGTATCGCTGTCACATGCTAAATCATTAGCTAGAATAGCTGGCTTTGAAATTCTTTCGGGATTGGTTTCACACAAGAAAGTTCCAGATGGAACAAAACTCTACGGCGGACAGAATGGTTTAGTAATAAGAAAATGCAAATAAATACCAATTAATTGGAACGCTAGATTTAGCAGCTTTCGCGAAAGTGAATTTGCTGGGTCACTCAGTTTACCGATTCAGATTCAAAGAAGCTATCCCTCGACAATTTAAAAAACTGAACAAGAATGATCTATCGCTCTAACCGCCGCACATCCTTATCAATACCTCGATAATGAAGAGACGAAACCTGCTCTGATACAAGCCCAATCAAGAGGGTAAATAGGGATGATAGAAAAATTACCGCGCTCATATTCGTAAACCGATGAAACTGGTAAAATGTATACCCATAATAGATAAGTCCAATTATAAATAATGCTGCTGCAATCGGAAGAAAAATACGCATGGGCGAAAAAAGCGCACCGATCTTAAAAATTATCACGAGAAAACGGACACCATCCTTCAACAAAGAAATGTGGCTTTTCCCCTTGCGCGATGCTGCCTTGATCGGTACATAAGCCAGCGCCAGACCAGAACGGAAAAAAGCCATGGTAATGGTGGTTGGATAAGAAAAACCGTTTGGTAATAGATAGAGAAACTTATTGAAGTGCCGGGCCCTTACTGCCCGGAAACCCGACGTCAGGTCGAGTATCTTGTATCCCGTCATTAATGACGCAAAATGGTTATAAAAACCGTTTCCGAACCGTCTGACGACCGAGGCGTGGGTATCTGCAGCACGTGAGCCCACTGCCATTTCGTAATTATTGTCCAACTTTTCTAGTAGCCTGGGGATATCCTTTGGATCATGCTGACCGTCAGCATCCATAAACACAAACATAGATCCCTTCGCATGGCGGGCACCGGTTTTAATAGCAGCCCCATTTCCCATGGAATAGGGGTGAGTCACCAACTCCACACCGAAACCACGACAGATATCCGCGGAAGCATCAGTGGAGCCGTCATCAACCACTAGGATCTCGGCATCGGGCAATACCTGCCTGATTTCAGGGAGTAGTTTGACCAGACTCTCTGCTTCGTTTCGACACGGTAGAATGACGGATACCGAGGTGGAGTCAACTGTCTGTTCGTTCATCCTGTCAGACTACCACAATGCAAGGTTTTGAATCAGGCAGAATCGGTTCGATCGTGAGGTCATTCCGAGCTTCACGCGTGTATAGCGCGATATAGCAGCACATCAGATGGATATTCGAAATTAATAGCGTCAATCCGACCGTCGATCCGAATAACACCAAGCCCTGTATCGACATGTCCCCGATCGGGTTTCCTGGCTGAGCGAGGCGATTGCAGGAGTACACTCCAGTCCGCAGTCTATGCACTCACAACGCCCACCGGCGGCGGCATCCGCTTGACCATCCCGTCCGGCGCCTCTCCCCGGCCTGCCTGGTAAATGGAGCCGGACTCCAAGACAAAAGACAGCATCACGGTAAGCAACGTGGGAACGGCGCCGATGCGGGTGGCTATAGTCAGTATAATGTCCTGCATGTTTTTGTCCGCCCCGGCAGCCAATAGAAATCCGCCCGTGATGATGACAGCGGTTATGCCGTAGCCGATCAGCAGCAGACGGCTGCGGCGCTTGGCCAGTTGCCAGTGCAGTCCGACGAACCATGCCTCGTGCTCCACTGCCCGGGCCGCGCGCAAGTGGATAAAGGCGATGACCAGCACGGAAGCGACCAAGGGCAGAGCGAATCCCCAGTACCCCAAAGTCTGCATGATCTGCGCCCCGGTAAGCGCAAGCACCACCATGCCCGCCCCCATCAACAGATTGAAGAACATGAGGTTGAACATGGATAGCTCGTGCGGTGTCTTGGCGCTGCGGCGAACCTTCTCGTCTATCTTATATAGCATGAAATACTGTGCATCCGTCAGTTGAATCCGGGAGCTGTCTCAACTCCTTTTCTCGCACAAATCTAACGATATGTCGTTGATTATTCTCAACGTCCAGCGAGCCCTTACTCCTGGACTATGCCCAACGTCCGTGCATTGCCGTTGATAGCAATATTTATTTATATTCCTCTTCTGGATTTTCTCCTTCGAATCCGAGGAATACACTGGCATCCTTCCCGACTACCTGTCCCGACTATTCGAGCAAAAACGGGGCCAGGCACCTGCCCGTCGTGATATTTCTGTATACTGCCTGCTTCTCACAACGGCCTCACGATGTACGCCCAATGAAATACCAGACAGACGACCTGCGCATCACAGGCATCCGCGAGCTTACCCCCCCCACCGAACTGCACGAGGCCCACCCGGTCTCCGATCAGGCTGCGGAGCTGATTCACCATACCCGCCAGGGCATTCACGACATACTGCACGACGAGGACGACCGCTTGCTGGTGGTGATCGGCCCCTGTTCGATCCACGACCCACAGGCGGCCCTGGAGTACGCCGGCCGCTTGAAACGGATACGCGATGAGCTGCAACAGGACCTGCTCATCGTCATGCGGGTCTATTTCGAGAAACCACGTACCACCGTGGGCTGGAAGGGTCTGATCAACGACCCTAATCTGGACGGCACTTTCGAGATCAATCAGGGCCTGCGCCTGGCACGCAACCTGTTGTTGGACATCAATGAAGCGGGTGTGCCCGCCGGCACCGAGTTCCTCGATCTCATCACCCCTCAATACATCGCCGACCTGATCAGCTGGGGCGCTATCGGCGCACGCACCACGGAGAGCCAGGGCCACAGGGAACTGTCATCCGGCCTTTCATGCCCGGTGGGCTTCAAGAACGGCACCGACGGCACCCCGAAGATCGCCATCGATGCCATGCATGCCGCCGCCCGACCCCACCATTTTCTCTCGGTGACCAAACAGGGGCACTCGGCCATTTTCTCCACTGGCGGCAATGCAGACACCCACGTGATCCTGCGTGGAGGCCTCCGGCCGAACTATGATCACGAAAGCGTCAATATCGCCGCCGATGAAATGAATGCATCCGGACTTCGCCCCCGTCTCATGATCGATTTCAGCCATGCCAACAGCCGTAAACAGCACGAAAAACAATTGGATGTAGGCCAGGACGTAGCCAGTCAGATATCCCGCGGAGAACGCCGGGTCATGGGTGTCATGATCGAAAGCCACCTGGTGGCCGGCCGTCAGGACACCCTGCCGGGTGTGGGTCTGATCTACGGACAAAGCATTACCGATGCCTGCATCGGCTGGGACGAAAGCGTGCCCTTGCTGCAGGATCTGGCCAAAGCCGTGCGCAAGCGGCGTGAACGGCGCACAGGCGTGGTGGCCTGAGCAGGGATTCAGCCCAGCTACATGTCGAAGCCCGCCAGACGATACCACTTGCGGGCCTCATCCATGTCCTTCTCCACGCCGTTGCCCTGCTCATACATCATGGCCAGGGTGGTCTGGGAGCCGGCCAGCCCCTGCTCGGCGGCGAGTTTGAACCATTCCACTGCCTTGGAACCGTTCTTATCGGTACACTCGCCTTCCATGTACATGAAAGCCAGCCCGTGTTGAGCCAGGGCATGCCCGGTTTCCGCTGCGGCCTTCATATACTTGAAGGCCAGCAGGGGGTTGTCATGCATACCCAGCCCATTCTGGGCCATGATCGCCATACGATACTGGGCATCCGGATCTCCCAGGTCCGCCAAGGGGGACAGCAGACCCACGGCCCGGGCGAAATGTTTGGCCTCGAATGCGGCGATACCGCTGCTCAGCTCCATGTCTAGAGCCTCATTCTGATCATTCATAGCTTGCTCCATCTGATACCGATTCCACGGGCCATGTCGGCACGGCTCGAACAATTCGAGCTTGGCTTTGCCCGCCGGGAGTCCCAATATATGGGGCTTTGAGGCAGCCTACGCAAGAACATCACTCACTATGCAAACCGCACTGTCAGAATTCATACGCGATACCCCCGCTGGCCGGGAGGCGGATGCCATCTTGCGCGCCTGCGTCCACTGCGGCTTCTGCACCGCCACCTGTCCCACCTATCAGCTACTGGGCGACGAACTGGACGGACCCCGGGGGCGCATCTACCAGATCAAGACCGTGCTGGAGGGCGACCCCCCCAGCCCCCGCATTCTGGAACACCTGGACCGCTGCCTCACCTGCCTGTCCTGCGAAAGCACCTGCCCCTCCGGTGTGCGTTACGGCCGCCTGCTGGACATAGGCCGGCAGCAACTGGAAAGCAATATCAAACGTCCCCTGGTTCAGCGCCTGCAACGCAGTCTGCTGCGCCATCTGGTCCCCGAGCGCCGCCGCTTCGCCCTGCTGTTAGGCATGGGTCGTCTGGTGCGTCCCTTACTGGGCAAACACCTGCAAGAGAAGATCCCCCCC
>RRYU01000374.1_pt1 | contig 28350 bp, 14 predicted proteins | sample 2162651 | NCBI WGS metagenome assembly RRYU01 (sample SAMN10267283, study PRJNA491782) | microbial mat metagenome | isolation source: biomat in the production well | place: Japan: Minami-Kanto gas field, natural gas well KTG3 | collected 2017-06 | reverse complement strand
CGGGTCGGTGTCGGTCCGAACCGCAGGGTCTCCCTGCTGTCCAGCCATTCCGGAAAAATCCCGGCACCGAGCACCAGACTTTCCTCTTCTTCGCTTACAAACATGTTGCGCAGCATCATCACCCATTCGGCCGCCGCCCAGCCATGCTGTCCATCCCCCATGCAACCGCCGTCGGTGCGGGGATGGATCGCTTCCGGCCACTGCCCGGTCGGCGTGGCCAGCTCGGCGACGCGCCTGACAATCTCTCGGAAGCGCATATCCCCATTGCGCAGGAAGGTCTGGGCCACACTCAGGCTCAGATAGGGGTTGATGCCGGAATGGATCATGTCCTGGAAAAAAGCCTCTGCCAGGAAACAGTTGTCATAAAGAAATGCGGCGGTTTTCTCAATCCGGCGATCTCCCGGCGGAATCAGCTGCAGGGGATAGTCGGCCGCCAGGCAGCCGATGGCGCCGGAATCGAGGCGGCGATGGGGTGAAGCGGGGATGGCCCCCTTGCTGCGCAGCTCGGGGATCTGGCCGATGCTCTGCCAGACAGCGACGGCGAATTCTTCCGCCGCAGCGGCATATTGTTTGGCGCGGTCCGCTTCTCCGGCTCGGCTGGCCAGCTCGGCGGCGGCCTGCAGGCCGGCGATCCCCCAGAAATCATCCCAGTAGTAATAATCGTTGGGGCCGAAATGTTCGGCGCTGAAGCCGGGCGGCAGCAGGCCGACATGCGGCACTTTGCCATGATCGGTAATGCGCTTGCCGATAATCCATTCGGCGCCTTTCCAGCTCGCCTTCCGCCAGGCCTCGGGCAGCGGCCGGTCGGTCAGCTGCAGGAAACGCTCGAAGATCCACAGCACCTGTCCGTTGGAATCCCATTCCCCTTCCTGGCTGAGGAAATAACCGGAGCGCTTCTGTCGGGCGGGGAAGTTGTTCAAGCAGCGTTCAACCCGGTCCGGCAGGCCGGCGCACAGCATGGCATGCGCCATCAGGCAGGCGTCTCGGAACCAGAATCGATTGTAGGTATACGGCCCGGGCACGATATCTTCGGTGGAGAGCAGGACCAGGGTGCGGACTGCCGCGTCATAGAGAAATCGGAGCCGCTGATCCGGAATTTCCAGCACCGCGGTATCGGCCAGCGTCTCCAGCCAGCGGCTGCCCGGCTCCTGCGCAGGACGGGAGCCGCCATTCTTGAGCTGGTGCTGCAGATCGATCCGGATGTCGAGCGTCCTGGCGGATTCATCCTCGATATCGAATCCGAGCGCCGCTGTCGCCATGCCGACTTCACAGTCGATGGCAGTTTCCTGATTGGTTGCGACCAGGCGCTGACTGACATCGCCCTGTTCATAGTCGGAGAAAAGGCTGAATTCCGGCTGACGGGAAAAATTGACCCGGGTCTCGTTATTGACCAGCAGACTGTTCCGCTCCGCTTCGAGTTGCGCCGCTTCAATGAACTGGACTCCCTCGGGATTGTAGGGCCGCAGGCTGATCACCAGGCACGTGCCGGCCGGACCGGTCGCCTGCAGGCGCCAGCACAGCTGCCAGCGCTTGTCTTCACTCTGATCGAGCCAGACCCGACCGGTCAGTTCCAGATCCTCCGTGCGACAGCAGGTGACGACCGCCAGGTTTTGGTCGATCAGCCACTCCTGCTCGACGTCCGGCAGCCGGGAAGGAAACATACGGTGGCCATCGGCCGTCATCAGCCAGGCATCCAGTGACCAGCCGTCAAACAGCGGTGTCACCAGGCCGCGTGGATCGACGATCGGATAGAGGGCGACATCGGGACTGCCAACCGCCGTCCAGTTGCGATGAGTCAGATTGATGTGGCTGAAGGAAAAGGCCCTGGGAATGAAAGAAGGGTCGCGCGGGTCAAACTGTTTTTCGACCCAGAAGGGCCAGACCCAGTCGAGATTATGTTGAATGGCTCGGGTATTGACCAGCCCTCGTGCGTGGAACAGGATGCCGGCTCGCAGTAGTTCGATCGGTTCCTGCACTTCACTCGGCTGGGCAAAACGCCGCAGCTTTGCCAGGAAAGTCAAAGGATCAAGCACGCCGTAACGGCGTGCGGCGTGCTTGACCAGGTAATTCCATGGGATCGATCGTTTCAGCATAAACTGTACCTGACTGATTTAAGTTCGTGGCCAGACCGGAGAACCAGCATCGCCTTACAAAGCCGGGAGTTCAACAGGCCGTTGACCCAACCTAGGAGCTCTCTGTTATGAAATCCTAACCGTTCGCGATCATCTTTCAATCAGGGGCGGTGTGCGCTGAGCAGGTACAGAATTGTGGCCGGCGAAATTTGTCGCTGTCGCCGGCCCTGCTTCAGACCTCCGTTCGGCCGATGACTCCGGGATCAGAGCCACCGGCCTGATCCCCTGCCCGGAAGGAACTCAACTCGCAAAATCCCTGATGTCAAACGATCAACATCCTTCAGGAAGGGGTTGTTATTTCATAGGCTGTTCGGCATTATCAGCGAGGATCAACCGTTTTTCCATGACCTTGTCAGGCCTTCTCTATTTCTGGACAACGAAAGTCACCTTGGAGTTGATTCTGTAGTTGACAATGGCATTGTCCTGCACATCCGCCTTGATTTCCTTGACATAAACCCCCTTGATATTGTTGACCGATGAGCTGGCCTCTTTGACTGCGTTTTCAATTGCCTGTTCGATGGTGCTGCCTTCGGTGAAAACTTCGATTACTTTTGCTACGGACATGGCGTTCTCCTTTTCCGGTTGAAGAGTGATGCTCCGCGGCTGGAATTGTCGTAGATCGCCCAATTTCCGACTCGGCCGAACCTGCTGAGCCGGGCACAACCCGTACCGCAATGCCTCGATCTTGATTGCGCAAGACCAGTTGGCGTCATTTTTATTAAAGATATCAGTTGATTTAACGGGAACAATGAGGAATCTGCTACTTTTGGGATGCGCCCTTTGCTACCGCTGCGAGAGGGGTTGGGGCCTGCTTTTGCGACAGCTCCTGGGCGCGGCAACTGCGCGCCGGTCCTCTGTCATCGTCGCCTTTCAAGCAAACCCGGCCTGTTCTAATACTGACGACAGCATCGGGCCCTTTAATCCCAGGGACAGGACCTCCCAGTCCCCTCACCGCGCCGGTTGCCCGCATATGGTCAGCCTAACCTGACGCAAACGGTTCGGCCCCACTCTGACGCAGCAGGCCGAGGGCTTCGCTTTCAGTCACGTCCCGCCATTGGCGGTAAGCCGCGGCCACGGCAAAGGGGTAGGCACTGCGCAGGTTGGCGCAGACCACCAGATCGACCTCGGCCGCCAGTTGCTGAACTGCTGCCAGATGGCCGGTCGGGACGGCGGCGATAATCCGACCCGGCGCCGCCTTTTTCAAGGCCGCCACGGCCGTCAGCATGGTAAAACCCGATGCCAGTCCATCATCAACCAGAATTGCGCTGCGCCCGGTCAGGTCGGGCAATCCGTCCGGTCCCATCAGACTCTGCACCCGCGCGGCCACTTTTTTACGGGTCGCGGCGATGCCTGCCGTTATATCTGCTTCACTCAACCCGAGTCGCGCCATCATCTCCCGGTTGAGTTGCAAGGTACCGTCCCAGGCGACGGCGCCGTAACCGGCCTCGGTATTCCATGGCAACAGGATTTTACTCACCACCGCGGCGGCCAGCGGCCAGTGCAACAGTTCGGCTATGGCGACAGCCACCGGCACGCCACCGGCGGGCAGCGCCAGCAGCAACGGCTGCGGCAGAGCCTCATGCATCAGCAGTTCCGCTAGGGCCTGTCCCGCTTCGGTGCGGTCGTCGAACACCATGCTACGTCCCGCCAGGGCAGAAACCTGGGATAAATTGTCCGGTTGCTGAGCAGCGATCCTTGTCACATTTGATCCCTGTTCATGGAGACTTTCGGTGGTCACGGCTCAGTCTTCGATCAGCCAGTTCCAGGCTTTTTCCAGCTGGTCATCACCGAAGCAGCGGGATTTGGTCGAGGTGAGCGTGCCGAAGAGTCGAACCGCAGCCGTTTCCAGCTTGCCGCCGCCGACCAGCGCCAGGCGCTCAAGATCCCGCATATGCTTGACATCGAACTTCAAGTCTTCCCACAATCCCCCCAGATCGGCATAAGGGAAGGCTTCGAGATCGATCAGAACCCTGACCTTGCCCTTGGCGGCAATCGTACCGGCCAGTTCGGCGGCGATTTTGCTTGCTTCCTCTCGACTGAGCGGGCGGCTTATGCGGTAAGCCAGGGCCGACGTATTGCTTCTGTCCAGTCTCTCGTACATAGGTCCTCTCCCTGAATTTCTGAGTTTATGTAAGTCCCGCCTGGCCGTGTTCGACCTGGTGCAGGTTGCCGACCAGTTAGGCCGCATGGCACCGCTCTGATGGCCTATTTCCTGATCGCGCAGGTCATTCTGAATCTGTAAGCCCTTTTCATCCGGTCGTAGCGGCCGAGGCAAGGCTTGGGACAGCCCGGCAAACCGGGGCCCGCAGCGCACCCCCCGGGGCCGTCCGCTCACGTCAACGACTTCGCTTTGCGCGCCTCAGCATTCGCACAAACCCCTCTTCATCGAGGATCTCAACGCCCATATCTTTGGCCTCGTCGAGTTTCTGGCCCGGGTTGTCGCCCACCACCAGGTAGTCGGTATTGCCGCTGACGCTCGCAGTCGACCGACCGCCAAGCTCTTCGACCGCTTGCTCGGCTTCGCTGCGGGTATAGTCTTCCAGTGCGCCTGTGAACACAAAGGTCTGCCCGTCCAGCGGGGTCGCCTTGCTTCCGCTCGGCATCGGTCGCACCTGGACACCGACCTCCTTCAGCTCCTCGAGCACGGCCTGATTCTCCTCGAAGAAGCGCGCCAGGCTGCCGGCTATTTCAGGTCCGACGTCGGCAATCTGCTCGAGTTCCGTGCGTTCGGCCGCAAGCAGCTGATCCAGGCTGCCGAAGTGTTCAGCCAGGATCCGGGACAGCCGCTGGCCGACATGACGGATGGCGAGAGCGTACAGGAAACGATCGAGCCGCGGTTCGCGGGCGGCCTGGATCGCCGCATGCAGCTGGCCGGCGGACTTTTCGGCAAAGCCCTCGAGCTCGGCCAGGTCTTCTGGCTCAAGTCGATACAGGTCGGCCAGAGAGGTCACCATGCCGCGCGCAACCAGCTGATCTGCGGTCTTTCGACCCAGATGCTCGATATCGAGGGCGGCGCGGCTGGCATAGTGCTCGATGCGTCCGCGCAGCTGGGCCCGGCAGGAGAGCCCGGCCGGACAGATGACATAGGCGCCGCTGCGCTCCACCCGGCCGCCGCAGGACGGGCAGGTGTCGGGCATATGAAATTTGTGGGCGTATTTGTTCGGCCGCTCGATCCGTTCCACCACCTCTGGAATCACATCGCCGGCGCGTTCGATGCGCACCTTGTCGCCTTCGCGCAGGTCTTTTTCGGCCACCTCTTGTTCATTGTGCAGGGTGGCGCGGCTGACCGTCACCCCGCCGACATCGACCAGCTGAAGCAGGGCGACCGGGGTGAGGATGCCGCTGGTGCCGACCTGCACCACGATTTTCTCCAGGGTCGTGACTTCCTGCTTCGGTTCGAACTTCCAGGCGATGGCCCAGCGCGGCGAGCGCTGCCGGGTGCCGATTTCACGGCGCAGTCCCAGGTCATCCAGCTTGATCACGATGCCATCAATTTCATAGGGCAGGTCATCGCGTTCAGCCGTCATCTCCTCTCGATAATCGATCAGTTCATCGAAGCTGGTGATCTTACGGTTGTGCGGATTGGTTTTGAGGCCCCAGCCTGCGAACGCCTCCAGCGCCTGCCGGTGACTCGAAAACTCGTCACCCTCCAGGGCGAGGATGTCGTAGAAAAAGATATCGAGCGGCCAGCGTGCGACAACCCGGGATGCGAGCCGGCGCAAGGTTCCGGCACAAGCGTTGCGGGGATTGGCAAAAGGGTCTTCGCCGTTTTCAATCCGCTTCTGGTTGAGATCCTGGAAAGCATCCTTCGGCAGAAAGACCTCGCCCCGCACGGCCAGCAAAGCCGGGACCTGATCCTGTTTGAGCCGCAGGGGCAGGGTGCGGACGGTTGCCAGGTTGGCCGAGATATCCTCACCGGTCCGTCCGTCGCCGCGGGTTGCGCCGTACTTGAACCGCCCCTTTTCGTAGACAACCTCCACCGAAACCCCATCGAATTTGGGTTCAGCCAGCCAGACCAGGTCCTGCCGATCGGTTTGCCGCCGGACAAACTCAAAGAACTCGCGGACCTTCTTCTCCTCGAAGGCCGCATTGAGGCTCAGCATCGGCGCGGCATGCTCCACCTTCTCGAGCTTGTCTGCCGGCGGAGCACCGACCCTGCGCGTCGGGGAGGAATCAGACTGCAGCTGCGGAAAAGCCTCTTCCAGCTCCTGCAGGCGGGCGAAGAGCTGGTCATAGACAGAATCGGAGATTTCCGGCTTGTTTTTGACGTAGTAGCAGTGATTATGGTAGGCGATCCCATCACGCAGTGCTTCGATTTCTTCTTCAGCTTCCTGCCGGGAGAGGGCGTCAATCGGCTTGAAGTCGGTTTTCGGGTTCTGCCTGAAGTCCATGTCTAACCCCCCAATCTGGATTGCGAGCTCGGTTTATCGCTTAAGCAGTCGCAACAGATCTCTGGTCTTGCGCGTATTGATCACATCATCCCTGGTCAGCCAGCCACGGCGGGCCTGGTAGATGCCATAGATGATGTTCTGCAATCCTCGCGGGCTGTGGGCATCGGTGGAAAGAGCCAGCTTCACTCCGGCCTCTAGCGCCATGCGACAGTGCGTGTCGTTCAGATCAAGGCGGTCGGGATGAGCGTTCAGCTCCAGGAAGCAGCCGCGCTCCTTGGCCGCCTGGATGATTTTCTCCATGTCGAGCCGACTGGGCTCGCGCTCGTTGATCAGTCGATTGCTGGGGTGGCCGAGGATGTTGAAATAAGGATTGTCCATTGCCCGGATGATGCGTTCGGTCTGTTTTTCAGCCGACAGTTCCAGCTTCGAATGGACTGAACAGACCGTCAGGTCGAGTTTCTTAAGTACCTCGTCGGGCAGGTCGAGGGTGCCGTCTTCAAGGATGTCGACCTCGATCCCCTTGAGGATGCGGAAACCTGCCAGATCATCGGTCAACCGGTCGATTTCGTCGATCTGCTGCTCCAGCCGTTTCCGGTCGAAACCTTTGGCCACCGTAACCGCCTGGCTGTGCTCGGTGATCGCCAGGTAGCTGTAACCAAGATCACGGGCCGCTTCGACCATCTCGCGCAACGAAGCCTTGCCGTCGGTCGCTTTGGTATGACTGTGCAGATCGCCGCGCAGATCCTCCCGCACAATGAGCTCCGGCAGTTTGCCTTGCCGGGCGGCTTCGATCTCGCCCCGATTCTCACGCAATTCCGGCTCGATGTAGGGCAGGTCGACCGCCTCGAACACCTCCTCTTCGCTGGCTCCGGCAATGCGCTCCTCATCATCGCCCTCGCCACGGAAAATACCGTACTCGTTCAGCTTGAGATCTTTATCGCCGGCAATCTTGCGGACCGCGATATTATGTTCTTTCGAGCCGGTAAAATAGTAGAGCGCGGCGCCATAGCTGACTTGCGGCACCACCCGCAAGTCGACCTGCAGACCGCCGCGCAAGCGGACGGACGATTTGGTTTTGCCCTCTGCCAGCACCTCTTCCACATCCTCGAAGCCGGTAAAACGCTCCATCACCGGACTGTCGTGCGTGCAGGTCACCAGGAGGTCGAGGTCGCCGACAGTTTCCTTGCGGCGGCGATAGCTGCCCGCCACCGCGACCCGCTTGACCCCATCGATCTCCTGCAGAAATGCGCGCAATGGGCCGACGATCTGTTCGGCTTCGACCAGTTTGGTTCGAGGCTCGACTCCCTCGTGCCGTGCCAGTTCCTTGAGAATCTTCTCTTCGATCTTTTCACCGAAGCCTTCCAGTTGCCGGATTTTTTGCTGTTTCGCGGCTTCGGCCAGATCTTCGAGGTTGTCGATGTCCAGCTCCCGATGCAGGGCGGCCACCCTCTTCGGACCGAGCTGGGAGATCTCCAGCAGTTTCGACAGCTCGCCCGGGACCTCTTGTTGCAGGTCCTCGAGCAATTTGAGCTTGCCGGTTTCGACGATCTCGGCGATCTTGCCGGCCAGATCGTCACCGATGCCGGGCAATTCGGCGAGGTCCTCGCCTTGTTCGAGCAGGCTCGCCATACTCTGTGCGCGGTCATTGACAGTCCGTGCGGCGTTGCGATAGGCGCGCACGCGGAAGGGGTTGGCGCCGCTGATTTCGAGCAGGTCAGCGACCTGATTGAAAATCCGCTCGATGTCGGAATTATAGATCGGCATGTTGGTCCGTCCCTTGCTGAGTCTCTCTAAACTCTACAAAAGACCGCAATATTTGCAATGCGCCGGCAAGGACTGAGCGAATCCGCTGGAGAAAGAATTGCCGGTTTGCGTTGTTGGCTCCGGCCTGCGTCATAGACGATGGTGCTTTTGCGGTATTGACTTACGCAAAACTTACGCATATACTTTGCCCATAAACCCCGGAGGCCGCAATGAGTCCGCTCACCCCAAAGCAGAAGAAGGTCCTTGATTTTATACAGACCTTTGCCGATCAGCATGGTTTCCCTCCATCTCAGCAGGAGATTGCCGGGTTTTTCGGCTTCCGGTCGCTGGGAACGGTCCAGAACTACCTGGTGCGACTGGAGCGCGAAGGGGTGCTGGTCAAAGCCTGGAACGCCCGCCGGGGGATGCGGGTTTTGCGGCCCGGGATTGACGCGAGCGAACTGCCACTGGCAGGCATTGTCGCTGCCGGCAAGCCGATCGAAGCCATAGAGAACCCTGACACCATCGAGGTACCATCTTCGATGGTCGGCAGCGGCGAGAATTTCGTTCTGCGAGTCCAGGGCGACTCGATGATCGGCGACGGCATTCTGGACGGCGACTACGTGGTGGTCCGCAAACAGACGACCGCCGAAAACGGCCAAACGGTGGTCGCCATGATTGGCAGCGAAGCCACGGTCAAGCGTCTTTACCACAAGGCGGGGAGGGTCGAACTGCAGCCCGCCAACCCGGCGATGCAACCGATTCTGGTCGCGGCCGAGGAGAGTTTTCGCATTGAAGGGGTTGTCGTTGGAGTCATCCGGCATTGCCTTAAGCCATAAGTATGGAACGCGACGTCTTGCACCTGGTCATTCCGGCTTTTCCGATAGCCCTGGCCCGGGTCGCTGATGGCTCGCTGCGGGAACGGCCGGTTGCCGTCGCCCCCGGCCATTCCGAGCGCGCCCTGGTCCAGGCCGTTTCTGCAGAAGCCAAAACCGATGGGGTCTGCGAGGGCATGCCGGTTTATCGCGCCCGCCGGATTTGTCCGCCCCTGATCTTCATCCCGCCGGACCCTGAACGGCTTCACAAGGGAACCCGCAGCCTGCTCGAGATCTCGGCCAGCTACAGTCCCGTCGCCGAAGCGGTCTCCCGGGGGCGGATCTTTCTCGACCTGACCGGCTGTCGCCGCCTTTTCGGTCCGGCTCGCGACGTGGCCGCCAAACTGGACAGGGAGCTTGCCACCCGTCTGCGGCTGCAGGGTGCGATCGGGGTCGCCGGCAACAAGCTGGTCTCGCGCATTGCCTCCGACTTCCTGAGTCAACCTGGCGTGTGCGATGTTTTGCGCGGCTCCGAACGCAGTTTCATCGGGCCGTTGCCGGTGGCCGTCCTGCCCGGCATCGGTCAGTCGCGCCAGGCGATCCTGATGCAGGATCTCAACCTGCGACGCGTCGAAGACGTTGCCGGGCTCTCGCCCGGCCAGCTGCGCCTGGCTTTCGGACCCTTTGCCCCGCTGCTGTACCAGCGCGCCTGCGGCTTCGATCCGTCGCCGGTCCAGCCCCCCAGGCGCACTCCGGGAGTCAGCGCGGAGGCGTTTCTCGCTGAAGAAGAGAATGACGACCAGATCCTGATGGCCGAACTGTGCCGTTTGGTCGAAGTCTGCGGCCGCCGCTTGCGCGGTATGGGGAAGGGGGCTGCCGGCTTGACCCTGACCGTCAATTACGCCGATGGCGTATCCATACAGCGCAAGACAACGCTTGCGCCTCCCCGCAATCATGACCTGCTGCTGTTCGAAGCTGCCGAAGGTCTGTTCCAGAAGACCTGCCAACGACGAACCCGGGTCAAGGGGTTGCAGCTGGTGTGCTCCAGGCTCATGGCCGAGCCGCGGCAACTGGCACTGTTTGCGCAACGGAATGATATTACGCCGCATCAGGCGGCTCTGCAGGCGGCCCTCGATCGCGTGCGGGATAAGTTCGGCATGGATGCCGTCCGCTGGGGACGATCGTTGCGATGATGAACGGATATACCCCTCTGCATCTTCATTCGGCCTCTTCACCGCAGTGGGGCGTCCGCTCCATCGAAGACCTCTGTGCCCGGGCAAAAGCGCTGGGCTATGGGCGGCTGGCCCTCACTGATCGCAACGGCCTGTATGGCATCCCGCGTTTCCTGGAGACCGCCAGGGCTTGTGGCCTCGCCCCGATCATCGGTGCCGAAGCGGTTAAAGATGGCCGTCGGGCCGTGTTGCTGGCGCGGGACGAGGCAGGCTACGGCAATCTCTGCCGGCTGCTCTCCGCCCTCCATACCGAGGCAGACTTCGCGCTAGACGAAGAGCTTGTCACCTATCGCCGGGGATTGACCGTCATCTCCGACGACCGGGCCGTTTGCGAATCGCTGCTGCGCCAGTCAAGCGAACATCTTTTCGTTGAACTCTCGCCGGGGCATCAGATGCACCGCGCCCTGGCCCTGGCTCGCGAGCTGGCTCTGCCGCCGGTGGCGACGAGCAGGGCCGTCCTGCTTGATGGTGACGATTTTGAACTGCATCGGGTCATCCGGGCGATCGCCCTTAACACGAAACTGTCCAGGCTCCGGTGCGAGGACACGGCTTGCGAGACCGATCTCCTGTGCTCAGCGCAAAACCTGGGTGACCGGTTCCCCCATTGCCCGGAGGCCATCGACAATACGCTGCGCATTGCCCAGGGCTGTAAAACCGACTGGGATTTTTCCACGACCATCTTTCCCGCCTATCGCCAGCTGTCCGGCAACCAGGCCGGTGAAGAACTGGAACGCCGCGCCCGGACCGGCGCACAGTGGCGCTACGGGCGCATCGACGACCAGGTGGCGGCCCGCCTCGATAAAGAGCTGGGAATTATCTGCGAGAAAGGCTTCGCTCATTACTTTCTGGTGGTGGAGGAGTTGGCCAAGCAATCGCCGCGCACCTGCGGGCGAGGCAGCGCCGCGGCGTCATTGGTCGCCTACTGTCTGGGAATCACCCATGTCGACCCGATCCGTCACAAGCTGTTCTTCGAACGTTTCCTCAATCCCGGCCGCACCGACCCGCCGGACATCGACATCGACTTCCCCTGGGATGAACGTGACACCGTGCTCGACTTTGCCTTCGCGCGTTACGGCACCCGCTGCGCGGCGATGGTCGCCAATCAGATCGGTTTCAAGGGCAGGGCTGCGCTCCGCGAGGTGGCCAAGGTCTACGGCATGCCGGCAGCGCAAATCAAAGCGGTGACCTCGCGTATTGCCGGTTACTGGAAGGCTGACCAGACCGCCGGGGCGATCGCTCATCACCCGCTGTTCCGGGGGGAGACGCTGACCGCAGACTGGCAGACGGTGCTGCGCCTGGCCGGTCGCCTGCAGGGCCAGCTGCGCCATCTCTCCCTGCACTGCGGCGGGCTGGTCGTCGTGCCCGACGAGATCCGCCGCTATGTCCCTGTCGAGATGTCCGCCAAGGGGCTGCCGGTCATCCAGTGGGAAAAGGATCAAACGGAAGCGGCCGGAATGGTCAAGATCGATATCCTCGGCAACCGCTCTCTCGCTGTGATCCGCGATGCCCTGGCCGCTGTCGCCAGGAACACCGGCCGGGAGATCGACTATGCGAGCTGGCAGCCGCTGGATGACGCGAAAACCAGAAACCTCCTGCATGCCGGCGAAACGATGGGTTGCTTTTACATCGAATCGCCGGCGACGCGCCAGCTACTCAAGCGCATGTGGAGCAACCACCCGCAGGCCGCAACCTGCGACCTGTTCGAGCATCTGGTCATGGCGTCGTCCATCATCCGCCCGGCGGCCAACGCCTTCATCCGGGAGTTCGTTGCCCGCATGCGCGGCAAACCGTGGACGCCTCTCCATCCGTTGTTGCGCGAGGTCCTGGACGAAACCTACGGCATCGCCATCTACCAGGAGCAGATCACCAGACTGGCCATGGCTTTAGCCGGCTTCTCGGCCTTCGAGGGCGACCAGCTGCGCAAGATCATCAGCAAGAAGCACAGAGCGAAGAAACTGGCCGACTACCGGCAGATGTTCCTGAACGGCGGTCGGCAAAGGGGGGTTGCGGACGGGGTCCTGGAGGCCGTCTGGGAGCAGATTCTGTCCTTCGGCGGCTACTCCTTCTGCAAGGCGCATTCGGCGTCCTACGCCCTGGTGAGCTGCAAGTCGGCGTGGCTGAAAGCCAACCATCCGGCCGAGTTCATGGCGGCGGTGATCTCCAACCGGGGGGGCTTCTACGCGCCGTTCGCCTATCTGTCCGAGGCAAGGCGCATGGGGCTCAAGGTTCTGCCCGTCGACATCAATGCCAGTGATCTGGCTTATGCCGGCGCCGGCGATGCGCTGCGGGTCGGCTTGATGCAGATCCAGGGTTTGAGCCGCGACGCCGGCAAGGCCTTGCTCCGTGAGCGGGCACGGAACGGCCCATTCCTGAGTTTTGAAGATTTTCTCGACCGGGTCGTCATGGACCGGTCAGAGGTCATGCTGCTGGTCAAGGCCGGCGGCTTCGATGCCCTGGCAGGCAAACCGAGGCGGCCGGCGCTGCTGTGGACGCTGCTGGCCCGGCAGAGAGGCAGCGCCGGCGAATCCGGCGGACTGCTCTTCGAAGAGGCCAGACCCTCTCTGCCCGAACCGCCGGCCTATGACGAGCAGACGCTTCTCAACCAGGAGACGGAGACGCTGGGCATGCTGGTCTCCTGCCACCCGCTGGCGCTGTATCGCGAGGAGCTCGCCCGGCTGCGGCCGGTGCGGGCCGACCGCATGGCGGAGTGGGTCGGCCGCTATGTCACCATGATCGGCTGGTGGGTGACGGGCAAGACGGTGCAGGACAAAAACGGCCGGCCCATGGAGTTTGTCTCTTTCGAAGATACGACCGCCATTTACGATGTGACCTTCTTCCCGCTGGCTTATGCGCGTTTCTGCAGGCAGCTGACGCGCCAGCGGCCCTACGTGCTCAAGGGCAGGATCGAAGAGGACTTCGGGGTCGCAACGCTGAACGTCGAGTGGGCGGGATTCCAGATGGCATCCCGCAAACCCGAAGTCCTCTGCACCCGGCGCTGAAGGGCCAGGGAGAAAACCTCCCTGCGCCCCCAGATCTCGACAGCGGTTTTCGCCCGGGTTATGCCGGTATAGATCAATTCCCGCGTCAGCGCCCGGGTGTCATGGGAGGGCAGCAGCAAAAGCACCCGCTCGAATTCCGAGCCCTGGCTTTTGTGCACGGTGCTGGAAAATACGGTGTCATGCGCCGGCAGGCGAGAGGGCGCCAAAGACCGCAGCTGGCCGTTCGGATCAGGGAAATAGGCCCTGAGTTGCCGGGCCGGACTGTCGTCAGGCCAGAGCAGGCCGGTGTCCCCGTTGAAAAGCCCGAGGTTGTAATCATTCGCCGTGATCATGATCGGACGGCCCTTGTACCAACGTGATACGGGGTTAATCAAGCCCTGCTCAGCAAGGATCTGCTCAGCAAGCAGGGTGATACTCGATACGCCGAACGGCCCGTTCCTGAGGACGCAGAGCACCAGGAAGCGGTTGAACCTGGCGAAGGCTTCTGCCGCGCTCGCTGCTTCGAGGTAAGGTGTGAATCCCTCCAGGACCATTGGCTTCAGGGCTTCCCGCAGTCGTTGCTCAGCCGGGCATTCCAGCCAGATGACATCGCCTGTAGCCGGATCATCGAGGATTGCCAGGGCTTCTTGATCGCGACCGGCATTGACGGCCTCGCTCAAGCGGCCGATCCCGGAGGTTGCTCCAAAACGATAATTTTTGCGTAAATTTACCAGCGAGTCGGCGGGTCCGGTCTCCCGGCCGGCTGTGTAGATCCCGGCATTCAGCCCCAGCAGCGGCCCGAGGGTTGCCTGCATCTGCTGCGAATAACCGGTTTCGGCGCCGGTCTGGCAGATATCGCCAAGCACCGCCCCGGCCTCGACCGAGGCGAGCTGGTTTTTGTCGCCGAGCAGAATCAGCCGGGCGTCGCGGGGCAAAGCGAGAACCAGCTTGGCCATCATCGGCAGATCAACCATGGAGGCCTCGTCAACAACCACAACGTCATAGGTCAGAGGGTTGCCGGCATGGTGACGAAATGAAGGGGAATGCCGCACCGTACCAAGCAGGCGATGCAGGGTACGGACATCTTCGGGGATTTTGGCGAGAATCTCCGGGGTGCAGGGCAGTTCCCCCTTGGCTTTGGTGATAGCCGTCTTCAGCCGGGCAGCGGCCTTGCCGGTTGGCGCGGCGAGGGCGATCGAGAGCGGCCGGTCCGCTGCCATTTCGAGCAGCAGGGCGAGGATCTTGACCACGGTGGTCGTTTTACCTGTGCCGGGTCCGCCCGAGATGACGCAGAATGAGCGTGTCGCCGCAAGCACGGCCGCAGCCTTCTGCCAGTCGGCAGCTTCCCGGTCGTCACTTTCGAAGTAATGACTCAGCTGCCTGGTCAGTACGGCCAATCCCGCCACTTTGAATCCGACCGAGCGCTCAAGGATTCCGCGGGCGAGCGTTTGTTCGTAAGCCCAGTAACGGTAAAGGTAGAGCCGGTTGGCTGCATCGAGGATCAGCGGGCGAAACGCGCCGGGCGCGCCGACGACTTTGGTGGCCAGCAACTGCTCCTGCCAGGCAGTTAGCGACCCGTCCGGCAGCAGATCGCGGGGCAGACCCACGCTTGCCTGGAAATCCCCTTGTGCCACGGCATTCAGGTCGAGGCAGACATGGCCGTTTTTAACCGCTTCGCAGAGCAGCTTGACGACCAGGCACAAGGACGGCGCGCTGCTGCCCGCGAGACGGCTGATGAACCCGGCAAAGTTCTCACTGATAGCAGAAAAAGAGCCTTCGGCCTGCATCATGCGACCTCCCTGCCGGTCTCGAGATAGCTGGCAAGAGCTTCAAGCAGAGCCAGGTCCGGATAGTCGGCGTAAATGCCCAGATTTGCCTCCGGCTGCGCATTGAGCGCCGTACCACGCAGGTAGGCATAGACAATCCCACCGAAATGTTCCGTATAGGCATAGTCGCTCAGGGTCCGGCGCAAATGTCTGTGCAGGGCAACCAGGTAAAGATGATACTGCAAGGTGTAGTAGCTCGATTTCATGGCCGTGGCGAGGTTAGCCTGACGGTAGGCGGCAGGCTCAGTGCCGAGGAAGTTGGATTTCCAGTCAAGTAGGTAATAGCGGCCCTTGTGGCGGAATACCAGGTCGATAAAACCCACCAGCATGCCATGGTGGCGCGTAAAGCCGAGCGTGTTCAGGTTGGCGGAGAAGCCTTCAATGGGGGACGCACCGTGAGCATGCCGGGCGAAGACGCTGGCCAGCGAGCCGACGTCGATCGTGCCGAGCGGCAGCATGAACTCCATTTCCGCCAGTCGGTCCTGGCGGCTCACTTGATGCAGCCGCAGAGGGCTTCCGTCCGGAGTGGCGATCGGCGTGGCCAGGGTCCGGTTGATCATGATCATGACAGCGGGAACCCAGCGCAGGTCGAATCCGAAGGCCTGCAAGGCCTCCCGGGTCGTCTGTTCGAGCACCTGCGGGTCCCGGTTGCAGAAATCGAGGTTTTCGAACAGCATGTGCAGACAACTGCCGGCCGCCGCACCCTTCGGGAAGTCCATGAAACCGGCAAAGTCCTCTTTTCCAGAACTCTCGGCGGCAAGATCGCTTTCGTCGGTGGTCCAGATCCTTTCCGGGGCATGGAATTCGTGAGGCTGCAGCGGACCGGCAGTCAGGTTCGAGAAGCTCGAGATACACCATGCCCGATCCATTTTGCCCGAAAAATCTAGGGGCTGCAGGCGGCCGCGCTGTGACGATGAGCCGCAGCTGCGGACGGATTGACCTGTTTCCGGCAGCGGCCCGACCAGGATGGTCTCCGGCGATGTCCCGACCAGGCGGTTCAGGTCCTGCTCAAGGGTTGCTCGGTCCAGGCCGGACGGATAGACAACGGGCTGATCTGCCGCAGACTGCCGTGGTGCATGCAACAGGTAGCCGAGCGCTGATTTTTCCGCACCCTTGAGTTGCCCCCAGCCCACGTAACAGCGGTATTTTGCGCGGGTCATAGCCACATACAGCAGCCGCATCTGCTCGGCAAGCCGTTCGCGCTCGGCCAGGGTGGCATGGCGGGCCAGCGCGTCTGAACCGAGGTCCATGGTCCTGCGGTTGTCGTTGTCGGGATGATGGAAGAAGAGGGGGGGCTTGGCGTCGACCTTGGCCGAGTTCCAGCAGAATGGACAAAATACGATGGGATACTCAAGACCTTTGCTCTTGTGAATCGTAACGATTTTGACCGCGTTATCGTCGGTTTCAAGCCGCAGCTGGTATTCTTCCTGGCCCCGTTCTTCCTCGAATTGCCTTGCGAACCACTGCAGCAAGCCATCGATGCCGAGATGTTGCTCGAGAACGGACTTATGCAACACTTCAAAGCAATGCAGCAGGTTGGTCAAACGGCGCTGGCCGTCGGAGAACTTGAGCAGGCGCTGCCGAACGTTTTGCGCGGCCAGCAGTTTTCCGGTCATGGCAATCAGGCCTCGGCTTTGCCAGATTCTGTTGTATTCAAGAAAGGTTTCAAGCCAGAACTCAAAAAGTTTCTCATCTTTCAGCAGCTGCCCGATGGCCTGGCCGGACAGACCGAAAAGGTCGCTGCTCAGAGCCGCCTTCACCAGTGATTCGTTCACCGGATCGGCAATTGCCCGGAGCACGCGCATCACCTCCCGGGCCTGGCGTGTATCAAACAGACTGCCGGTCCCCGCCTGCACGCTGGGGATCGCCCGAACTTTGAGCATTTCCTCAACGAGGGCACCTTCCTTGTGGGTTCTCACCAGGACGGCAATGTCGCCCGCTTCGAGCGGACGGCCCTGGATGACCGCCTGGCCCTGACCGGAGAGCTTCAGCAGGCGGGCGATTTCGTTGCCGACCGCGCCGGCCAGCCGACGGCGGGAGACATCGACATTGTCTGTCGTACCCGCCTCGACAGGCTCATACGTCCATATCTGAAGAGGATACGGATCCTCGGCACCGGCCAGACATAAGCTGTCCTGAGCAGCGGCCTTTTTCGGCGTCACCGGCTGAAAGGCAATCTCTTCGAAAACGAAGGGGCGGTCATGGCCGGCAAAGAGGGTGTTGATGGCATGCACCAGCCCCGCTGTGCTGCGCCAGTTCTTCGACAGGGTGTAATGCTTCTCAACCACCCTGGTGGCTTCGATGTAGGCAAAAATGTCGGCCCCGCGGAAACTGTAAATCGCCTGCTTGGGGTCGCCGATGAAGAAAACCGGCCGCTTGGAATCGGGGTAAAGGCTACGGAAGATGGCAAACTGGATCGGGTCGGTATCCTGGAATTCATCGATAAAGGCGGCCCTGAACTGGCTGCGGATCGAATCGCCCAGGCGCGGACCGGCCGGACTGGCGAGACGGTCGCGGACATCCAGCAGCAGGTCGTCGAAATGCCTGATGTTCTGGGCCCTTTTCCGGTCAGGCAGGGTTTCCTTCAGATATTCGATGAAGCCGGCCTTCAGGGCGATGATCTTTTCACCATAGGCAGCCTCCAGGCGAACATAACTATCCGCGGCCGCCTCACACAGATCGAAGAAGGCATGCTGCGGCGTCACCTGGTTTTTTTTGGTGGCTGCTTGCAGAGCCGATGCCGTAAACCTCTCGAACAACTTCTCCGGCACCCTGAAGGCCGTTTCTGCAGCGAAAAAGCTGTCGAGTTCGTCGAACCAGCCTGCCAGGCTGGAGAGTTTGTACTGATTGCGATTCAAGGCTTGCGTATGCTCCAGGAGGTCCTGGAGGACCTGCCGCTGCTCCCGCCAGCAGGTCTGCAGCGCTTCTCTGTTGTGCTGCCACGCGCTTTCCAGACAATTCAGATCCCGAGCGACGATTTCCGGGACAACGGCAATTCCCGGGTCGCCGGTGATCTGCCTGAGCAGGCCGGTAAATGTGGCGGGGGTGATCTTGTTTTCGAAAAGACAAGCGGCGAAGGCGCCGGTTTGACTCGCGCAATGCCTGCGCCAGTAATCCTGGGCGATTTCATCGAGCAGCAAGGTCTGGCTGGTGACGAGCTCGGTATCGAACAGGGCCCCGGCTTCGAAAGCCTTGTCCTGGAGGATCCTCTGACAGAAACCGTGGATGGTGTAGATGGCCGCTTCATCGAAGCAGATCAGAGCTTCACGCAACCTTGCCTCGGCCTGACGGCGCTGCGCGGTGCCGGTCAGTCTGCCGAGCAGGTCGCGCAGGAACAGGTCTTCGACAGGTTGCCGGCCAAGACCTTCAGAGGCTGCGCGGATTCTTTGGCGAATACGGTCCCGCAATTCTTCGGTGGCAGCTTCCGTGAAAGTGACGACCAGAATCTTGTCCACGGTGAGATCCGTTTCCAGCAGCAGGCGCAGGTAAAGGGCGGCGATGGTAAACGTTTTGCCGGTGCCGGCGCTGGCCTCAAGCAGATTCCTGCCACTGAGGGGGCTGTCCAGCAGATCGAACTGAGGAATTGGCGGCATTATTCAAACCTTCGCTTGGTGGTTGAGGAGCGGTTCGACAATGCTGTACGCAAGCTCTTCGAAGGTTGCATCGATGGGGTCCAGCCGACCGAAGCAGAAGTCGAAATCCTGGTCCTGGCTCTCGCCGGCACGATAATCGCTGTCAAGCCATTCGGAACGCGCCTTGTCGAGGCATTTTTCCGGCGAGAGGCCCTTCAGGCGGGCTTCGCTGTAGCTGAAGGCCGCCCGGGGAAAGAAGGGCAGGGGTTGCGTTTGGCCGGTCTGGAACAGCTCCAGCAGGCTGGCCAGGATCTGCCGGTTGCCGGCAACAAAATTATAAGCAAGGACTGCCTGGTTGCTGCCGAGCAGCTGGCTTCGAGCCGCGGCCGGGGCATCTCCCCGGGCTACCGAGCAAAAGGCCAGGTGATGGATCCAGGTGGCCAGCCGGTCCTTCGGCCTGATGCCGGCGCACCGGTAGCGCAGGAGCCCTTGCGGATAGAGGCCGGTCAGCTCTCCAGTCAGGCGGATCGCGCCGAACGTCTGGTCAAAGGCACACGTCGCCGGCGGCTGGCCCTGGGTGAAGGCTTGCACCTTGCGGGCGAAATCACGGGCGGCGGCGGCGCAGTACTCAAAACTCGGCACGGCAAAGCCGCCCTGCGGCAAAACGCTTTTCGCGACGTACAAGTCAAGGCTGCGCGGCGGCAGACTTGCGTCAAGCAAGGTCTCAACCATGTCCTGCGCGATCTGATAGCCGGTCAGCCCGTCGAGCCTGAAAGGCTCCTGGTCCTGAAGAGTGGTCGACGCATGGTCAAGAAAGATGCCCAGCCGGTTGCGCAGGAAATAGCGCGCCGGGTTTTGCAGGAAGTCGACCAGCTGGGCAAGGGTCACTACGTTTGGCAGGCCCTCGCCATCTTGGTCAAGGCCGCCCTGCATGAAATCGGGGGGTGCGGTTTTGTCGGAAACGATGGCGTGAGCTCCCTGAAAATTGTCATGGCTGTAGCTGAACAATCGTTGGTCTCCGCAAAAATAGGCGGGGCTGAAGCCCTGCAGGCGGTGTCTGACCACGAAATGGTCGCGCAGCTCACTGCCAGCGGTCGGCCTGAAGCTTTGGTTGAGAGCATCGATCAGTTCGCAGACCACTACGGATGGCGGCGCCTCGCTATTGTCTCTCATGTTCTGGCCGAGATAGGTAATGATCAGGCTCTTGCGCGCCGCAAGCAGAGCTTCCAGAAACAGGTAACGGTCTTCCTTGCGCCGGGAAGGATCGCCCCTGCGTGGCTGCTGGGACATCAGATCGAAACTGACGGATGGCGATTTACGCGGGAAGGCGGCGTCATTCATCCCCAGCAGGGCGATAACTTTGAACGGGATACTGCGCATGGGCAACAGCGAACAAAAAGTGACGCCACCGCGCAGGAACCCGGAAGTCGAGGCCAGGGAAAGTTCCCGGGCCAGGGTGCTGCGCAAAACTTCGAAATCGATCCTCTCTGCATAACCGCTGAGGTTCTCGATATGGGCAAACCTGCAGATATGCTGGCTGAGGTTGATCAGTTCGTCCTTTGCATCGGTCTGTAGAAAGGCTTCGACCAGGTCCGACAAAAAACTGCCCCAGTCGGCGAGGGTCCGGCTTTGAGCAAACGCTTCCACCGTATTGAACAGCTGCCTGCAGAACCCGGAAAACCGGCCGAGAACCTCCGCGTTGCTGCCTTCGATGTCGTCATAGGGAAGGATACCTTCGAACAGCGCCTGCTCTTCGGCAGGCAGGGCATAGCCGAGGAAGAGCCGATCAAAGCCGGCCTGCCAGGTGTTGTTATCACTGGCCGGCAGCGCGAAACGTTCTTTGAAAGCACCGTCAATGCCCCAGCAGATGCGCGTTTCATGCACCCATTGCCTGATCAGGTCGAGATCATCCAGCGACAGGCCGAAGCGATTGCGAATTGTCGGTTCCTCGAGCAGTTCAAGGATTTGACTGGCGGTCAGGCGAGCCCCCTGCAAGGCAAGCAGCTTCAGGAATGCCTCGGCAACCGGGCTTTCCTTGCGTCTGGAACGATCGGCTATGGAAAAAGGAATCTTCTGTTTTTCGAGGCTTTCGCCAGCGAAGACCGCGGTGATGTAAGGGGCGTAGACTTCGATATCCGGTGCCATCACCAGAATTTCGCGCGGCTCGAGCTGTGGATCATCGTCCAGATGGCGCAGCAGGGCATCGCGCAGCGCTTCCACTTCGCGAACCGGTGAATGGCATGAATGGATCTGGACCGACTGGTCGCCGGGGGCCAGCAGCTGCCGCTCGGCGGCAGCCGGATCCGTCAGTTCCAGGAGCTGGGTCTGAAGAATGGCAAGCGCGCTGTGCGTACCTGGTTTCTGGAAATGGTCTGTGCATTCCGGGTTGTAATCCTGCAGGAGATTGAGAAATTCCTGGCTCAAGGTGCCAAGTGACGCCAGGAGCGGGTGGCCGCGCTCATAATGCAGGTCCGGCAAGGCTTCTTCCCCGGCTGTCCCGGTTTTTTTCGCCACTTTAAGCTGGGTTTTGTCGGAAGCGATATCGTGCCAGAATTCCTGGCAGGGATTCATCAGAAATATCTGCACCTCGCTGTGCGCGGAGACCGCCGCCAGGGCTTCGAGGTGCAGCGCGGGAAGAGTGGAAATGCCGAACAGAAAGAGTTTTTCGGGAATGCCCGGCAGAGGACCCTGCCACTGCTGGATACGTTCCGAGAACTGGTGAAAGAGCGCCGGCCGATGGGCCTGGCGCTCGGCATCTTCGAGCATCCGGTGCCACAGGCAACCGTGCCACGTTTCAAATTCGCCCTGATCCCAGGCTCTGATCAATTCCGGCCGGTAAGTGGCCAACTGGTCGTACATACCGGAAATCTTTTGGCAGAGCTGGAACAGGTGCAGATCGGCGGAGCTCGTGCTGACGTATTCCATCAGGGTGACAAAAGCCTCCTCGGCGAGGCAGCCCGGCAAGGTTTTCATGACCCGAAAAGTCAGTGGCGCGATATCGAACAGACCGTTGGGTGCCGAGGCTGGCATGACCGCAGTGAAAATTTCCTGGAGGATGGTATTCGGGAAGGGGAAGCGGATGTTCGCGACCAGCCCCAGCCGCTGGGCCAGCTCAATGCCGAGCCAGCGTTCCATGCCGCGGCTCTGGACGACGATGGTGACCGGGGTCAGCGGGTCGCGCGCATATGCCGACAATGCGTCGGCGAGCACCCCGGCCAGAGTCTCCACGTGATTGCTTTGGTGAATGACCAGGCCCGGCATAAGTCCCCCGTGTAATTAAAGATTGACCCTGAAGTGATCGATTGCCGATGCTCCGGCAGGCCATAGCATGAGGGGCATGTGTGACAGAATAAGGCACATATGGTGTCTCCTCCTGGCATGCTGAAGATTGCCGGCGCGGCAGAGGTCTGAACCGCAGCCTCCGATTATAGTCGTTCGCGGGCCGCGCGCAAAAAGGTTTCTCGGCGGCGACTCTTGGCGTCTGACCACCTCGCGTGCGCCAGGAGCCAGAAGTCGCTCAAGGCTTGCGCGCCAGGATCCCGGCGAGCGAACCGCCTTTGCGGGAAGGCTCAAGACCTTCTTCGTGGCGCAGCACCTGCCAGTGGGCAAAGATGGACAAGAGCTCGCCCGGCTGCAGGACAAACCGCTCATCAATCTCGCCGGGAGGGAAATGCCCGGCGTGACTGAAGGTTCGCAGCATGACCAGACCCCCGGGCCGGACCTGTTTCAACAGCCAGGGGAGCAGCGGCCGATGCAGGTAAAAAAAGCATAAAACCAGGTCGAACGCTGCGGGGAATTGCGGTGGCGCCTTTTCAAGATCGCAATTCAGGCAGGTAATCCGCAGCCCCTCCTGTGTAGCCGACGCCCTTAATTGAGCCAGGGCCTCCGCGGCATAATCGATGGCCGTCATGGCAAAGCCACGCCGGGCCAGCTCGAGGGTGTTGCGACCCCGGCCGCAGGCCAGGTCAAGACCGGAACCAACCGGCAGCAGATCAATGAGGTCCAGCAGCCAGGCGTCGGCAGCAATCTCATCATCGCGCCGTTGCCGCCAGCGATGGTTCCATTTTTCCTGCGGATCATCTGTCGCCATAAATTCCCCCTGGTCTACGGCAAAGGGCAAACCTCTCTGCGCCTTCGCCGTTATCCTGGCGGTCAGGGCATAAGCGGGCGGACACATAGGCCCGCCCCTACTTTACTGGTATTATGCAGAAGAGGCCAGAACAGCCGCCATGTTTTTCTTTAGATGGGTGCTTTTTCTGGTCAAACTGGTCGCCATGAAGGTTTAGCTCTTCACCGGGACCAATCCTGCAGGCATAATATTGCGGACCAACGGCCGATCACTGGCAAGCCGAGGTTTCGCAGCTTCTGTTTGGAGAAGTAATGGGATTGATCCGCAACTGGCAGCGCCGCCGCCTGCTCCGGCAACCGTTTCCGAAGGCTTGGGAAAAGATTCTTGAGCGGCGTTTTACTTTCTATCATCGCCTGCCGGCCAATGACCTCGAGGTGTTGCGTGACCTGATCCGGATCTTTGTGGCGGAGAAGGCCTTCGAGGGCTGTAATGGCCAGGCCATCACCGATGATGTCCGGATCGTGATCGCCGCATATGCCGGACTTCTGCTTCTGGGGCGCGCACAAGAGGGCTATGCCATGCTTGGGACGATACTGGTCTATCCGACCAGTTTCGCCGCTCCGCTCGCCCAGGTTGACGACCATGGCATCGTTACCGAACTCATGGAGGAGCGGCTGGGAGAATCCTGGGACCTCGGCAGTGTCGTTTTGGCCTGGGACAGCTTGCTTGAATTGTGCGCCGGCCGCGCCGCCGGACTCAACGTGGTTTTGCACGAATTCGCCCACCAGATCGACAGCGAGGAAGGCATCAGCGACGGCGCGCCGCTGCAACCACCGGTCGGCAGCTGCCGTGATTGGACCGACCTCCGCCGGGCCGCCTACGCCCGCGAGCGCAGCGCTCGGCGGCGTGGCCGGCCTCTGGTACTCGATCCATATGGAGCCCAGAGTACGGCAGAATTCTTTGCCGTCGCCACGGAAACCTTCTTTGAACGCCCGGTCCGCCTTAAAGCCCACCATCCGGCTCTCTACGCCGCGCTGCAGGCTCTCTACGGCCAGGACCCGGTGACCGCCTGGTATCATTTCTGAGTGGCACGAGCGCAACCCGCGCCTGGCAACGAAGAGACAAGCCGGGACACCCGGTGGGGAACTCATAATTGCATGTCACGGTCGTTGGCCGTCCGGTGGGTCGGCACACCCAGGCAGACCCTGGCGACACGCAGCGCCGCCGTTGAGCTTTACTCTGCCGGCAAGATATGTAACAGTTTTGCGTACCTGAAGTTTCTTTGCCAGTTCTCCGCCAGTGAACTGAGAACCTGACGTATGCCGGGAGGGGCCATGTTCCGTTTCATCCACGCCGCCGACATCCACCTTGACAGTCCATTGCAAGGCATCGAACTGCCTGACGATGCACCCCTCGACCAGATCCGTGGAGCAACCAGGCGGGCTTTCGACAATCTTGTCGATCTGGCCATTCGCGAGCAGGTTGCATTTGTCCTGCTGGCCGGCGACCTGTATGACGGCGACTGGCGGGATTTCAATACCGGCCTGTTCTTCAACCAGCGCATGATCAGCCTGAAGGCTGCGGGTATCAGGGTTTTTGTAGTCGCCGGCAATCATGATGCTGCCAGCCAGATCAGCAAGAGCCTGCGCCTGCCGGACAATGTTTTTGTCTTTCCCAGCCGCAAACCCGCAACCCGCTTGCTGACCGACCTCGACGTCGCCATCCATGGCCAGAGTTTTGCCAGCCGGTCGGTGACGGCAGATCTCAGCAGCCAGTATCCGCAGGCAACCGGCCGGCACTTCAATATCGGCCTGCTGCACACCGCCCTGACCGGCCGGGCGGGGCATGCGCCTTACGCCCCCTGCAGCATTGACGGCCTGAAGGCAAAGGGCTACCAGTACTGGGCCCTGGGCCATGTTCACCAACGCGAAATCGTGCATCAGGACCCCTGGGTCGTTTTCCCGGGGAACATCCAGGGGCGGCATATCCGGGAGACCGGCCCCAGGGGCTGCACCCTGGTGACGGTGGCGGAGGGCGCGGTCACCCAGGTCGAGCCGGTGGCGCTGGATGTACTGCGCTGGCAGGAATGCCGGCTTGACGTAACGGCCTGTCGCAATGTGGACGAGGTTTACGAACGGACCCGGAGCGGACTTGAAAACACCCTGGCCGACGGGGATGGCCGCCCGGTTCTGGCCCGCCTGGAACTGTACGGCGCCACTCCGGCCCATCAGACGCTGCAGGCGCAAGCCGCCCATCTCACTGAAGAGTTCCGCAGCCTGGCGCTCGACCTGGGCGGGCAGGGCCTGTGGCTGGAGAAGGTTCGCTTCAGAACCAGTGAACAGCTTGATATTGAATCCTTCATGCAGAGCGATGCGGCCCTCGGCGGCCTGGTCAGAAACATTCTGGCACTGGAAATCGACCCGGCCCGACTGCATGAACTGGACCCCGACATAGATACTTTTCTCAACAAGCTGCCGGCCGAACTGCGCGCCGGCGACGATCCGTTCGATCCGACCGCGCCCGGCCAATGGGCGGAGATCCGCACGGATATCAAGAACCTTTTGATCGCCCAACTGCTGAAATCGGGAGGCGGCCGATGAAAATCACACGGCTGGATCTCAAGGCTTATGGCCATTTCAGCGAGCGGGTTCTCGAGTTTACCTCCGCGACCCCCGGCCTGCACATCATCTACGGCCCCAACGAGGCCGGCAAAAGCACGGCGCTCAGAGCGCTGCAGGGCCTGCTTTACGGTATTCCCATGCGGACCGCCGACAACTTTCTGCACGACTACAACAAGCTGCTGATCGGCGGCCGGTTGGAAAATGCCGACGGCCGTGAGCTGACCTTCTGGCGGCGCAAGAAGAATGTCGGCGATCTGCAGGATGCCGGGCACAACATCATCGATCAGAGCGTACTGGCCGAATTCCTGCACGGCATCGAAGAGCCTCTGTTCACCGCCCTGTTCGGCATTGATCACGAAACCCTCGTTTCAGGGGGGCGCGACATCCTCGAACAGAAAGGCGATATCGGTCAGGCGCTGTTTTCCGCCGGAGCCGGACTGGCCGCGCTGCATGGCCTGATCGCCGGCATGGAGAAGGAAAGTGAAGGGCTGTTCAAGACGGGGGGCAGCAAGCCTGAGTTAAACCAGGCGATCAAGGCCTACCAGGATCTCAAGAAGGACATCCGTAATCTCGCCCTGTCGAGCCTGGCCTGGAAGGAACAGCAGGCGGCTTTTGATGCCGCGTCCACGAAACTGGCAGAAGTCGAACAACGGAAAAGCACTCTCAGCGCCAACCTGGAGCGCCTCAAGCGTCTGCAGCGGGCGACCCCGCATCTGGTCAGGAGGCTGAGCCTGCAGGAGCGCCTGGCCGAACTGGGCGACTTCGGCCACCTGCCGCGGGATTTTTCCGACCGCTTGCAGCAGACTTTGCAGGCACGGAAGCAGGTTGAAAACAGTCTGCAGGATTCCCGCTCGCGCCAGGCCAATCTGCAGGCACAGCAAGACGCCATCCAGATACCACAGGACATCCTCGATCAAGCGGAGACGATTGATGCCCTCCATCAAAGGCTCGGCGTGCAGCGCCAGGCTGAACAGGACCGACCGGAGATTCAGACGCAACTTATCCGGTGCCGGACCGAAGCGGAAACCCTGCTGAACCAGGTGGCGCCCGGACTTGATCTCGGTCAGAGCGATCAGATCAAAGCCCTGCTCGACCGCAGGCAAACCATTCTGACCCTCGGCAACCGTTTTGCCGGTCTTGACCACGCCCTGGTTCAGTCCGCCGCACGGGTCACGGCCCTGACCGGCGATCTGAGCCATCTTGAAGACCAGCTGACAACTTTGAATGAAGTCGGTGACCTGCACGGCCTGGCCGCCGCCATCGCGGCCGCACAGCGCGCCGGTGACCTCGACGGCACCCTGAAAGGCCTCGGCCGTGAGAGCGAGCTGCTGCTGTCCAGAGTTCAGTCGGAGCTGAAACAGCTCGGTCTTTGGACCGGAACTCTTCAGGATCTGCCGGACCTGCCGCTGCCGTCACTTGTGACCATCGATACCTTCGACGAACACTTCCGCCAAACGGCGCAGGAGCAACGGCAGAATCAACAGCAGCAGAAGGACGTGCGGGAGGAACTTGCCCGGGTTCGGCGCGACATTGCGGCGCTGGAAAAAACCGGCGCGGTCGCCACCGAGGATGACCTGGCCCGGGCCAGGCAGCGCAGGGACCTGGGTTGGCGCCTGGTCAGGCGGGTCTGGCTGGATGGCGAAGTGCTTGCCCAGGAAATCTCGGCATATGCCGCGGGCCATGATCTGGCCAGCGCATTTGAACAGGACCTGCAGGCCGCGGACGAGGTCGCCGACCATCTGCGTTCCGCGGCGGATCGCGTGCATCAGTATGCGAGCCTGCTGGCCGACGCCGAGCAGCTGGCAGAACAGCAGTGCCGCTTGCTTGATGAAGCCGGCGGCCTGGCGGAGCGTCAGGAACAGCTCGACCTGGAGTGGGCGGCCCTCTGGCGTGATCTCGACCTGAGGCCGCGCTCGCCCCGCGAGATGCGAGTTTGGCTGGAGCAGTGTCAGGAAATCCGCCGCAACCTGCGCGATGCCAGGCAGAAAGAGGTCGACAAGCAACCCCTGCTGGAGCAGCGGCAGCATCTGCAGGCAACCTTGAGCGCGGAACTGACCCGGGTCAACCGGGCACAGAGCTTCGCCACGCCTGAGCTGTCACCCCTGCTCGCCCATGGGGAACAGGTGCTGGCCGAACTCAAAAGGGAGCAGGATAAACGCCGGACCTTGCAGAGCGACCAGCAGCGAGCCCGAAAAGAACTGACTGAGGCAGCGACGGCCCTGCAGGAGGCCCGTCAGGCGATGGCCGTCTGGACGGAGCAATGGGGGGCGGCCCTGGAGGGGTTCGGCCTGCCTGCCGATGCGGGACCTGATGAAGCGGCCAACGCCCTGGATACGCTGCGCACCTGTCTCGACCTGAGCGCCCGCAGCGCCGGCTATGCCCAGCGTCTGCAGGATATCGACCGGCATGCCGGGGAATTCGTCGAGGCGGTCAACACCCTGGTCCGCGCCATCGCCCCGGAGCTTGTGTCCCTTGCACCCGACCAGGCGGTCGTCAAGCTGCTGGCAATGGTCAAGGCTGCGGAAAAGACCAAATCGGTACTGGAAAAACTTGAAGAGGACCTGGTGAGCGTTGGCGAGGAAATCCGCCGGACGGGGGTGGCCCGGGACGGCTTACAGGCCGAACTGAATGCCCTGCATGAACTGGCCGGGACGGATGACGACGAGGCTCTGCTTGAGGTTGATGCAGACTTTCGCGATCATCTGCGCGCCGCCCGGGAACTGGCGGAAGTCGAAGAAACCCTGTCCGGCATCGCCGAAGGCATTGCCCTGAATGTGCTCGAAGAGCAGCGTCGGGCCAGCGACCCGAATGAATACCCCGGTCGGATCGAGGCCCTCGAACGTGAGATCCATGCCGAACTGACCCCGCAGATCAAGGAATTGGCCGAGCAGCGGGGGGAGGCGCGCAGCGAGCTGCAGAAGATGGATGGCAGTGGGGCGGCGGCAGCCAGGGAGGACGCTGCGCAGGCCGC